>WNGG01007458.1_pt1 | contig 14583 bp, 13 predicted proteins | sample 5400661 | NCBI WGS metagenome assembly WNGG01 (sample SAMN13153372, study PRJNA577476) | soil metagenome | isolation source: 100 cm soil or saprolite under Garry oak tree replicate 1 | place: USA:California | collected 2016-06-15
TCGCGGGCCTCGAGGACCCCACCTCCGGGGAGATCCTCATCGGCGATCGCGACGTGACCCGGGACGCGCCGGCCGCCCGCGACGTCGCGATGGTGTTCCAGACCTACGCCTTGTACCCGCACCTCACCGTGCGCGAGAACATCGCGTTCGCGCTCGAGATGCGGGGCGTGGCGCGCGCCGAGATCCAGCGTCGCGTCGCGGAGGCGGCGTCGCGGCTCGGGCTCGGGGATCTCCTGGAGCGCCGGCCCGCCGAGCTCTCGGGCGGGCAGCGCCAGCGGGCGGCGCTGGGCCGGGCGATCGTGCGCGAGCCGCGAGTGTTCCTCTTCGACGAGCCGCTCTCGAATCTCGACGCCAGGCTGCGCATGGAGCTGCGCGCCCAATTGTTGACGCTGCACCGCCAGCTCCGCGCGACGATGATCTACGTGACCCACGACCAGGTGGAGGCGATGACGATGGGGCAGCGCATCGCCGTCCTGCACGAGGGCCGGCTGCGCCAGCTGGGGACGCCCGGCGACGTCTACGAGCGGCCGGCCGACGAGTTCGTCGCGCGGTTCATCGGCAGCCCGGGGATGAACATTCTCGTCGGCGTCGCCGACTCGGGGCGCGGGAAGCGCGGGGGGGGCGGGGGGGGGGCCGTGGTGCGCTGCGGCAGCCTGACGCTCCCCGTCGCGCTCGCCTACGAGGGGGAAATCCATCTCGGCCTCCGCCCCGAGCACGTGACCGTCTGCGGCCTCGGCCAGGGCGAGGGCGACGCGGAGGTGCGGATGGTCGAGCCCCTGGGGAGCGAGACGCTCGTGCACCTCGACGCCGGCGGCCAGCCGCTCGTCGCCCGGGTGCCCGGGTTGTTCGAGGTGCCCGAAGGGCAGCGCATCGGCCTGCGGGTGGACGTCAAGCGGCTGCACTTCTTCGACGCCAGCGGCGTGCGGATCGCGTGACGCGGCGCAGCGGGGCGGCCCTCGCGGCGCTGCTGCCGCTGTTCGCCGCCGGGTGGGCCGCCGCCCGCGCGGAGCGGGCGTTGGCCGTCCGCATGGCGGAGACGACAACGGCGTACCTCGCCCTCGTGACGCCGGCCGCGCCCGGGCGCGCCGACTACGATCTCCTCCGGCTGCTCGTGCAGGCGCGCGCCCTGTCGCGGCTGCCGGGGTGGGAAGGCCGCCTCGAGGTGTACCGCGGCACGGCGCCGCTCGTGCGCGCCACCGCGGGCTCGCTCAGCGCGCGGACGATGACGGCGTTGCGGCGGGGCGGTGGCGTGCTGTGGTGGAACGGAGCGGCGCTGGCCCCGCTCAAGGACAAGAACGGCGGGGCGGTGGTGGGGGCGGTGGCGGTGACGATGCGGCCGGCGGGGAAAGCGTGGCGCCGCGGGGCATTCGGTGGGCTCGCGCTCCCCGCGGTGCTCGCCGCGATCGTGCTGGCGCTGCGGGCCGCGAGCCCGGCGGCGCGGCGACCGACGATCCGTGCCCACGCCGCCCTCGCGCTCCTCGTGGGCCTCGCGGCGTACGCCAACGCGCGTGGGGCCGCACGGGAAACGACGGATCGCTGGCTCGAGCAGACCCGCCTGCTGGTGCAGGAGGCGACCGCGCGACTCCCCACCACCGATCTCGCCCACCTCGCGGCCACCATCCGCCCCGTGGCGCAGGCGGGTGGGGAGGGCGCTGACCTGCGGACGGGCGGGGACAGTTCGGGCGTGCGCGTGCGCCGCGTGCGGGTCGGAGACGAGCGCCAGGCCGTGGTGGCGATCCGGGTGGGTTGGGGACGATGGCTGGCCCTGCGCACGAGCCCGGCGGAGGTGGCGACCGCCGGATGGCTGTGGCTGTGCCTCGCGTTGGCAGGGGTGTCGCCCGCCGTTGCCGCGCTGCAGCGCTGGGTCGCGCGCACGCGCGCCCATCCGCGGCGGCTGCGTGAGACGCTCACGGCGTGGGGGTTTCTCGCGCCGGCGACGGCGCACCTCGCGGTCTTCGCGTTCGCCCCGCTGCTGTTCGTGGGGTACCTGTCGGTCCACCGCTGGAACCTGTCCGAGGCGGCGAAGCCGTTCGTCGGCCTCGAGAACTTCGGGCGCGTGCTGCGGGACCCGCTGGTGTGGATTGCGCTGCGCAATACCGCGCTCTTCACGTTGCAGGTCCCGATCACGATGGCGATCGCCCTGGGACTCGCGTTGCTGTTGCGACGGCATGCGCTCATCACGCGGATCGCCCGGACGGCGTTCTTCCTGCCGTATGTCTCCTCGGTCGTGGCGGTCGCCCTGGTGTGGCAGTGGATGTACCAGGCCGACGTCGGGATCATCAACCGCGCGCTCGCGAGCCTCGGTCTGGGCCCCGTCGACTGGCTCGGCAATCCCCGCACGGCGCTCCCAGCGTTGATGGTCGTGTCCGCCTGGACGCAGGTCGGCTACCAGATGCTGGTGTTCCTCGCCGGGCTGCAGGGGATTCCGGACGCGTACCTCGAGGCGGCACGGGTGGACGGCGCCAACGCGTGGCGGCGGTTCTGGCGGGTGACGTTCCCGCTGCTGAAGCCGGTGACGCTGTTCGTGCTGGTCACCGGGATCATCGGCTCCTTCCAGGTTTTCACCACCGTGTACGTGATGACCGGCGGCGGGCCGGCGCACGCCACCGACGTCCTCGTGTCCCGCATTTACCAATCCGCCTGGGAGCTGCAGCAGTTCGGCTACGCCAGCGCGCTGGCGCTGCTGCTGTTCGCGATCCTGTTCTGGGTGACGTGGGCGCAGTTCAAGCTGCTCGGGAGGCGGGTGGAGTATGCATAGGAGGCGGCGGGGCGTGGGGAGGTGGGTCGGTGGTGGGGTGGTGTTGGTGCTCGCGCTCACCATGCTCGCTCCGTTCCTTTATATGGTGGCCTCCTCGCTGGAGGGGGAGGGGGGGGTGTCCACCTACGCCGCGGTGCTTACGGCGCTGCCGTTCGGACGCTTCTACGTCAATGCGGTGATCTTCGTGGGGCTCGTGGTGGTGGGGCAGGTGCTCACCAGCGCCGCCGCGGCCTACGCGTTCGCCCGCTTGCGCTTCCCGGGACGCGACCGCGTGTTCCTCGCGTGCCTGTCGGTCGTGATGATCCCCGCAGTGGTGCTGGTGATTCCACGGTTTCTCATCATCGACGCGCTGGGCTGGGTGGACAGCTATCAGGGACTGATCGTGACCGAGATCGTGTCGGTGTGGGGCATCTTCCTGCTGCGGCAGTTCTTCCTGACGCTCCCGCGGGACCTGGAGGATGCGGCGCGGCTCGACGGGGCCGGGGAGTGGACGATTTTTTGGCGGGTGGTGTTGCCGCTCAGCAAGCCGGCGCTGGCGACGGTCGCGGTGTTTGCGTTCGTCGATCAGTGGAGGAACTTCCTGTGGCCGCTGGTGGCCACGCGCTCGGTCGGGATGAACGTCGTGGAGGTGGGGCTCGCGCGGTTGCACGGGCTGCCGGGCACGACCTGGCCGGAGCAGATGGCCGCTGCCGTCACCGCGATCATCCCGTTGGCGATTGTCTTCTTCGTGGCGCAGAAGTACTGGGCGCCTTGCCGGGCGTCTGTCCGACTAGGCGAAACTTCAGCTCCCAGCTGAGGTCCCTGCCGTCGCTCTTCTCCCACTGCAGTACCGCATGCCCGCTGGGCAACCGCTTCACTGTGCAGGGCAGATCGCTCTTGCACGTCGCCGCCCTCAATCCCCGTGGCACCGCGATTGTGACCGTGTACGGCTGTCCGTCGAGGTTCACCGATTTCCCGTACAACGTGCGCGTCGCCTGGGCCCAGCGCTCGTCAGTGAGATCGACCGCGCCCTGGACGACGTGACGGCTGGTCCCGATGACCTGGGGGCGGGCGAGCGCCGCCCGCAGCGCCACGGTGAGCGAACTCCGGGGCTCGAGCCTGGCCGACAGCGTGCCGCCGACGTCGGCGAGCGGGGCATCGGCCCACACGTCGTAGGCCGCGAACTTCGCGCCCGTGATGCCGAGCCCGGCGAGCGGCACCGTGAGGGCTTGTAGCTCGTCGTCCCAGTTGACGGCGACGACCGTCCACCAGCGCGGCGCGCCCTCGGCCACCCACAGGCGCGGCGGCCGGTCGCGTCGCACGCTCCACAAGCCGCCGCCGCCGCCGCCGTCGTAGACCCGCACGGCGAGCACGTTCTCGCCGCCCCAGTTGAGCGCGTCCGCCGGGACGGCGTAGCGGCGATACGTGAGCCATTCGGCGCGGTAGTTGGGCGGGAACTCGCCGGTCTGGCCGAGCTTCACGCCGTTGAGGAACGTCTCGTCGACGTCGTCCACCTTCCCCAACTCGAGGAACGCCGGGGTTCCCTGGCCCCCGGCCCCCGACACCTGAAACCTCGTGCGGTACCACGCGAAGCCGTCGTAGTCGGGGTGTCCGGCGCGCTCCCACCGCTGCGGCACGGGGATCGTCTCCCACGCTTCCTCATCGTAGGCACGGGTGGCGTACGCGGGATCGTCGCCGGTGCGGAACCGCCACGGCCCAGTGATGCGGAACACCTGATCGCCGGCCACGATCGCCGGCGCCAGCTCGCGCTCGATCTCGGCGGTGCCCGCGGGGCGGCCCGTGACGGGGGCCACGGGCAGCGTCCGTCGCAGCAGTGGCAGGCGCGCCGCCGGCAGCTTGGGGAGGTTGTCGGAGAGCATGTTGACGCCGCCCGAGACCGCCACGATCGCCGCCCAGGTCCGCGCCTGGGGCTCGGTGAGCGGTGGCCGCACGACGAGACAGTCGGGGTCGTTGAGCCACGCGCCGCGGTGGTAGAAGGTGCGCAACGCGGCCGCGCGCGCCGGGGCCTCGAGGCCGCCCCAGCTCGCGTCCACGTCGTTTCCGATACGCATACCGTTCACGTAGCCCACGGCGTGCTGCAGCGGGGCGCCGCAGCCCAGCAGGAACGCTTCGGGGCCGAGCCCGTCGCGGATCGCCGCGAGGCCCGCCCGGTAGGCCTCGGCGTGGGTGAGTCCGCCGAAGTGCTCGGTGCCCGCGGTGGCCCACAGCAGGAAGTCGATCTTCACGTAGTCGTAGCCCCAATCGCGCACGATGCGGCGCGCCAACTCGCGCAGCCACGCCTGCACTTCGGGATGCGCCCCGTCGAGCGAGTAGACCTTACCGCCCCAGTCGTCGCGGGTGTCCCAGACGATCGGGCCGGCGGCGTTCTTGAGCAGCCACTCGGGGTGCGCGGCCGGGATGCCGGAGCGGTCGGTCACCGCGAACGGCGCGATCCACAGGCCGGCCTGAAACGACCGCGCGTGGATGCGATCGGTGAGCCAGCGGTGTCCGTGCGGGAACTTCGGATTCGTGTCCCAATCCCCGGTGGCCTTCTGGTAGCCGTCGTCGAGCTGGATCAGGCGGAGGTGCCGGCGGTCGAAGTTCGCGGCGCAGAACTCGAGGTTGGCGACCATGTCGTCCTCGGTCACCTGGCCGAACAGCTCGTACCACGAGCACCACCCGGCCGGGACCGTCATCGCCGCGAGGCGCTCGCGGTCCACCGGTGAGGCGGGCCGATACAGCGCTGTGAGGGCCGCGAGGCCGTCCCCCTCCGGGACGTAGCAGAGCCGCAGGACGGAAGCGTCGCCGGCGGGGCGCAGGGGCCGGGCCGGCAACCAGTCGCTCGCCGCCTCGAGACCATCCGTGCCGAACTTGACCCGCGCCTCGCCCGGCTCCCCGGCATCGAAGGCCAGCCCGAGCCCGCGCGCGCCGCGCGTGAGTCCCAGCGCGCCGGCGCTCACCAGGTCGGGCAAGTCGGTCGCGGGGCGCACCCGCTCGACGCGGCAGGCGCTCCAGGAGTGATAGCCGTTGACCAGGGCGATGAGGTCGCCGTCGCCGGGCAGCACGTCCGCCGTCTGGAAGAACCGGACCCCCCGAACGGTGGGCAGGATGCGGTCGGGGTAAATGGTGAGCGCGACGGACGCCTGCGGCGTGGCGCCTGCCTCGCCGCTGAAGAACTCGGCTTCGAACAGCACCCCCGCCGCGTGACCGCGCACCAGGATCGATTCGCCGCCCGGCGGTTGGCGGCCCCCGACGGTGGTATCTTCGAGATCGGCGAGGGTGACCAGGCGGTCGCCGACCCAGGCGCCGAGCGTCGCGGTGGGGATGACGGGAACGCCGCCCCCGTCGCCGCGGTACCACAACGACCAGTTGCGGTGGTCGTCGAGCTCGAACCGCAACCGCCCCACCGCACCCCGCCCGGTCGGACGGTCGGACGGTTGGACAGTCGGACGAAAAACACCACTCGAGGCGGCACCGGTGAGGAGAACGAACGTGCGTCGGTCCATGGGGGGAATGTTGGTGGTGCTGGCGGCTTTGTCCACGCCGCTCGCGGGACAGACAGCGCTGGGGGTGGGCTTCGCCGCCACGCTGGGCAGCAGCTGGCAGATCGAGGGCGTCGACGTGGGGTTGACGCGTCCCGCGCGCCTCGGCCCGATCCGCTTCCTCGGCGTGGGCGCGCGGTTCGCCGGCTTCGTCGACGAGGGCGCCATCTTCGGCGGCACGCGCGGCTTCATCAGCGGCCTCACGCTTGCCGCGCGCACCGGCCGCTCGACGCTCGCGGAGCTCGGCGATCCCACCAATCTCACCACGTTCGGCGTCGATCTCACGGTCGAGGCGACGGGCTATCTCGCCGCCAACTCGCCGCTGGCCGTGGGCTCGAACTGGGCTGCTGTCACGGTGCTACCGGGTCTGCGCTTCGGGAATCCGGGCGGGTCGCAGTTCACGATCTTGATCGGGCCAACGTTCTTTTTCGGGCACGCGAGCGACACGCGCGCGCTGCTCGCGCTGCGCTTCGACACGCCGCTGGCGCGGCGGAGGGCGCCTCCCTAGGTTAGCGGCCAGATGGCCGCGCCGACGCTGGACTCCGATCATCCAGGCCTGAAGGTCGTCGCCGATGTGGCGGCGGTCCTCGCCGACGGCTTGGCGACGGAGGACGCGCTGGGGCGGGCCATCGCCGCCATGCGCCGCGGCCTGGCGCTCTCGCGCTGCCGGTTATGGCTGCGCACCCCCGACGGCGCGTCCTACACCCCGCTCACGGTCCCCGGCGACGAGGCCCCGCTCCCCGGCTTCGCTCCGCCGACGGCGGATTGGTTCCGGACCGGCCCGCACCAGGAGCGGACGCCGCAGGGGACGCTGCTGCGGCTGCCGCTGGTGCACGAGGACGAGGCGCTCGGCATCCTCGAAGTGATCATCCCGGCGGGCCGCCTCGCCGGCGTCGCGCACGACGTGGTGGTCGTGGTGGCGCAGATCCTGGCGCCAGTCATCGCCGCGACCGAGCTGTCGCAGGATCTGGCGTCCGAGGTAGCGCTGCGCACGCGCGAGGTCGAAGCCCAGCGCAACTTCGCCGCGCGGATCATCGACTCCCTCCCCGTCGGCCTGTACGTCATCGACCGCGCCTACGTGATCCGGGCGTGGAACCGCAAGCGCGAGAGCGGGACGCAGGGCGTGGCGCGCGAGGACGCCGTGGGCCGGGAGATCTTCGAGGTCCTCGACCGCCAGCCGCGGGAGCTGCTGAAGCGGGAGTTCGACCGCGTGTTCGACACCGGCGAGCTGCAGCAGGTCGAAATGGAGTCGGCGGCGACGGGCGAGCCGCGCTACTATCGCATCACCAAGATCCCGATGCGCTTGGACGAAGCCCACATCTCCCACGTCATCACCATCGGCGAGGACATCACCGATTGGCGGCTCGCCCAGCAGCGGCTTGGCCAGACGGAGAAGCTGGCCGCCGTGGGCCAGCTCGCCGCGGGCGTCATGCACGAGATCAACAACCCGCTCGCCACGATCCTGGCGTGCGCCGAGGCGCTCGCGCTGCGCACCGAGTCGCTCGCCGCCGCCGACCAGCAAGCCGCCGCCGAGTACCTCAAGATCATCGACACCGAAGTGCAGCGCTGCCGCGGCATCGTGGACGGGCTGCTGGACTTCGCGCGTCCCAAGCACGGCGCCAAGCGCCCGCTGGCGATCAACGAAGTGATCGAGCAGACGCTGTTCCTGCTCAAGCACCACGAGCGTTTCAAGCGTCTCAGCGTTGCGCGCGACCTCACGGAGGGGTTGCCGGACATGTCCGGGGACGCCGAACGGCTGATCCAGGCGTTTATGGCGCTGATGCTCAACGCAATGGACGCGATGGACGCGCGCGGCGTGCTCACCGTCGGCTCGCGCATCAACCCCGCCCGTCGCGACGAGCTGCTGATCGAGTTCATCGACACCGGCGGCGGTATCCAGCAGGAGAATCTCTCGAAGATCTTCGAGCCGTTCTTCACCACGAAGCCGCAGGGCCGGGGCACGGGCCTGGGGCTGTCGGTCGTCTACGGCATCGTCACCGACCACCGCGGCCGCATCGAAGTCGAGTCCCAGGTCGGCGTCGGCTCGAACTTCAAGGTGTTTCTGCCCCTCGGATGAAGATCCTAGTGGTCGAGGACGACAAGACGGTCGCCCAGTACGTGAAGCGCGGCCTCGAAGAGGCGGGGAACCACGTCGACGCCGCCGGCGACGGGGAGCAGGGGCTGACCCTCGCCTCCGACGGGCACTACGACCTCCTCGTCCTCGACCTGCGGCTCCCCAAGCTCGAAGGGCGCGAGCTGCTGCGCACGCTGCGCGACCGCGGGGTCGCGATGCCGGTGCTCGTGCTGACCGCGCAGGACAGCGTGGATTACAAGGTGCAGGCGCTGCGCATGGGCGCCGACGACTATGTCACCAAGCCGTTCGCGCTCGAGGAGCTGCTGGCGCGGGTCGAGGCGTTGGGGCGCCGCCCCAAGTCGATCGCGCCGCCCGTGCTGAAAATCGTCGACCTGACCATCGACACGGGGAGCCGCGAGGTGCTGCGGGGCGGCAAGCCCATCGACCTGACGCCGAAGGAATACGCGGTCCTCGAGTACCTGATGCGCCACCAGGGGCGCGTGATGCCGCGCACGCTGATCACCGAGTATGCCTGGGACTACCACTTCGACCCCGGCACCAACATCGTGGACGTGGTGATCACCCGCCTCCGCAAGAAGATCGACTCGGGGCGCGAGCCGAAACTCATCCACACCGTGCGCGGCGTGGGGTACGTCGTGCGGGCCTGACATGGCCACGATCCGCGCCCGCCTCACGGCCTGGTACGCGACGGCGCTCGCGGCCACGCTCGCGTCGTTCGCGATCGTCCTGTACGTCTCGCGCCGTCAGGGCTCCCTCCAGGACCTCGACCGCCGCGTCGGCTCCGAGGCCGACCTCTCCGCCGCCATTCTGGCCAGCGTGTACCGCGCCGGCGGCCTCGTGGTCGCCGCGGACACGCAGCGGCGCCCGGTCCTCGCCCAGGACGTCGCGGCCACGCTCGAGGCCGTCCCCGACTACCTGGTCGTCACGCACGCGCAGGGCCGGGTGCTGTTCGCGTCCGCCGACGCGCGCGCCCTCACGTTCGCGGAGTTCGAGCGCCTGCGGCAGATCACGACGAGCGCGGGGACCGTCCCGCGCACCCAGGGCACGATTCACATCGAGCCCAACGGGCCCACGCTGCACTACATCGTGCGGACGCTGCCCGAAGCCGGTCCGCAGTTCGGGGCGCTGTTCATGGGCGCGGACATCAGCGCCGCGCTGCTCGGGCCCGAACAGCTCGTGGCGACGTTGCTGCTCGCCCTCGTCCCCGGCCTGATCCTCGCCGTCCTCGTCGGGTCGCTGATCTCGGGCCGGGCGCTGGAGCCCGTGGACCGCATCATCGGGGAAGTCGCGGACATCAGCGACGGGCGGAGCTTGCACCGCCGCCTGGCGGTCCCGCTCGAGCGCGACGAGCTGGGGCGGCTGACGGTGACGCTGAATCTGATGATGGAGCGCCTGGAGCGGAGCTTCGCCGCCCTGCGGCGCTTCACGGCGGAGGCGAGCCACGAGCTCAAGACGCCGCTCACCGTGCTGCGCTCGGGCGTGGAGCGCGCCATCACCACCCCCGGCCTCTCGCGTGAGACGCTCGAGGTGCTGGAGGAGGTGCTCCAGGAAGTGAACCGCATGACCGAGCTCGTGGAGGCGCTGCTCACGCTGGCGCGCGCCGACGAGGGGCGCGCCGAGCTGCACAAGGAGCCGGTGGATTTGCGGGCGATCGTGGAAGAAGCGGGGGAGACCGGCGAGCTGCTCGCCGACCAGGCGGGCGTCACGATGGACGTGGGCACGTCGGCGGCGCCGGTGGTGGTCTCGGTGGATCGCAGCCGCATCCGTCAGCTGATCCTGAACCTCGTGGAGAACGCGGTGAAGTACACGCCGCGCGGCGGCAGCGTGCAGGTGCGGCTGGGCCAGGAGAACGGGCGGGTGACGCTCACCGTCGCCGACAGCGGCATCGGGATCGCGCCCGGCGATCTGCCGCACGTCTTCGACCGCTTCTGGCGCGCCGACACGGCGCGCACCCGCACCGGGGAGCGGCCGGGCACGGGCCTCGGCCTCGCCATCTGCAAGTGGATCGCCGAAGCGCACGGCGGCAGCATCGCCGTCAGCAGCAAGCCCGGCCGGGGGACGACGTTTGTGGTCAGTCTACCGGCTTCGGCAGCGTCGGACCCTAAAGGACTCCCTGACGGTCGCAGTGGGACGGTCGGACCCTAAAGGACTTCCTGACGGTCGCCGTCGGACTGAAAGACCTCACGTCACCGTCATCGGCTTGTAATCCCGGCTGAACCGTCGCGACAAGCGCTGGGTGCATCGTCACGGGGAGCTCTCACCGGAGGTCCCCATGTTCGGCGTGCTGCCCGGGTCCCACGCGTCGTTGCGTTCTCCCGCTTCGGGGCTGGTCGCGGCGGTCATCTCGCACGCGGCGATAGTGGCCGTCGTTCTGTGTTCGCACGCGGTGCGCGGCGACCAACCGCATCGCCTCATCGTTGTCGATTCGTTGGCATGGTCTTCACCGAGTCCGGCCTCAGCTCCGCAGGTTCCGGAGCCACCTGCCGAACCCGCCTTGCTCCCCAGCCTCCCGGTGGTCGATCCGTCGATCCTCCCACCCCTGGAGCCGGGCGCTTCCCCCGGAACGCCGGTCGGCTCGTTTCCGGTCACTACGGCGTCTGGCCGGCTTCCGGGCGTCGGTGGCGTCTGGGCCCCCGACGTGGTCGACGAGCGACCCGAGGTGCTGTCCGGGCCGCCCCTCGTGTACCCGGAGCAGATGCGACAGACGGGGATCGAAGGGGGCGTCGTCGTGGAGGTCGTGATCGATACGCTGGGACGCGCCGAGCCGGGGTCGCTGCGAACGGTCGATAGCTCCCAGCGGGCGTTCGAGGCCGCCGCCACCGCCTACGTGCGGCGCGCCCTATTCCGCCCCGCGCGCGTGATGGGGCGGCCGGTGCGTGTCCTCATACGATTGCCGATCGAGTTCCGGATCGCGCGCTGATCTTGTGGGTGCCGCGACGGTTCGTACCTTTTCTGTATGACAAAGAATGGCGCGCTCTTTGTTCTGCTGCTGTTTCCGGCGGCGCTCGCGGCACAACAGAACGCCGCCACCTCGCGCGCGGCCGAGTTGATCACGCTCGCGCGCGAACAAATCCGCGCCAATCGCGCCGACAGCGCGCTCGCGCTCCTCAAGATCGCTGCCGATTCCGTGACCGGCGGCAGCGTGGGCGATCGGGAGCAGGCGCTCGTGCTGCTGGGGGTCATCGAGTACATCGCGCACCGTGATTCCAGCGCCACGGCGCTGGCGTTCCGCCGCGCCCTGCAGCTCGACCCCGGCCTCCAGGCCGGCGGCCTGGCCCAGGTGGATTCGGCGCTGGAGCGCATCCTCGTGGCCGAGCGGCAGGCCCTCGCGCCCGACCCGCCGCCCCCCGCCCCCATCCCGCGCGCCGCACCTTCGGCCAGCTCGCCGTTCGGACCGATGCACGATTGTGTGCGGCGCTGCCGCGGGGGGGAGACCAAGCCGGGAGTGATCCAGCGGCCGCAGTTCCCGCTGCTGGATCCGGCGGTGTTGGGTGGACAGACGCGGGGTGTCATCGTGGTACGATTCATCGTCGGCGTGGAAGGCGCCCCCGAGCCCGAGTCGATCCGGGTCACGACCAACACGGTGCCGGCGTTGACCGACCAGGTGCTCGAGGCGTTGCGGGCCACGCATTTCCGGCCCGCGACCCTGAACGGGGAGCAGGTGCGCGCCGAGGTGGAGATGCGCTTCGAGTTCCGCGCCGTCGGCTACAACACCCTCGACTACACGATCACCGGCCCGTGATCCTTGTAATCGTTTTGTAATCTTGCCCCTACTGGCGGGCAACCGCTCTTGAGTAATATCTCCGTAGCCACTTGCTCGGGAGGCACAACCGGTGTTCGACGTCCTGATCGAGTCCAAACAGAAGAGCCAGAAGAAGAAAATCTTCGGGGTCGGCATGGTCTCGCTGCTGCTCCACACGGTGATCGTGACCGGGGCGGTGGTCGCCACGCTCACCGCCGGGCCGAGCGACACGTCCACGAAGGTGGACACGCAGATGGTGTTCCTGAATCAACAGGAGCAGAAGCCGGACCAGCCGCCGCCGCCGCAGCTCGACATGCAGCTCAAGGGCTTCCAGACGGTGGTGGCGCCGACCGACATCCCCACCAACATTCCGCCGGTGAACCTGCAGGAGCACTTCGACCCGCGCGACTACTCGGGCGTGGGCGTCGAGGGCGGCGTGGCCACGGGGATCGTGCCGGGCTCGGACCAGGTACTGTCGGTAGACGTGGTGCAGGAGAAGCCGGAGCTGCTGTCGCACCCGCCCGTGGTCTACCCGCCGCTGTTGCAGCAGGCGGGGATCGAGGGGCGCGTGATGGTGCAGGCGATCATCGATACGACCGGCCGCGTCGAGCCCAACTCCGAACCCCGGCTTCGATCAGCCCGCCAAGAACGTCGTGCTCAAGTCGCTGTACCGGCCCGGCCGCGTGTACGGCCGTGCCGTCCGCGTGCTGGTCGCGATCCCGATCGACTTCAAGATCCAGCGTAACCGTTAACCTCCACTCCGCGAGGAGCGCGCCCGTATGAGTTTGATGGATCTGTGGAACTCCATGCACTTTTTCGCCCGGAGCATCGTCATCCTGATGGTGCTGATGTCGCTGATCTCCTGGACGATCGCGGTGCAGAAGTGGACCTACCTGCGCAAGGCGCAGAAGGAGACCCGGAAGTTCGCCCCGGAGTTCTCGCGCTCGCTGCAGGAAGAGCAGCTCGACGCCGCGATCAAGCTCGCCGAGAAGAGCAAGAAGAGCCACGTGGCGCGCGTGCTCGGAGAAGCGTTGAATGAAGTGAAACCGCTGCTGCGCGACCGGGCGACCATCACTGCGGGCGACATCAACTCGGCCGAGCGCGCGGTGGAGCGGCAGATGCTGATCCTCACCTCGGAGCTCAAGCGGGGCCTCTCGATCCTCGCGACGACGGGCGCGACCGCCCCGTTCGTCGGCCTGCTCGGCACGGTGTTCGGCGTCGTGAACGCGTTCCAGGGCATGGCGGCCTCGGGCGGCGGCCAGTCGCTGCAGGCGATCACCGGCGGCGTGGCGGAAGCGCTGGTCACGACCGGCATCGGCCTCCTCGTGGCGATTCCGGCGGTGTGGCTCTACAACTACTTCACGACCAAGATCGACTTCATCACCGTCGAGATGACCTACACGTCGAAGGAGCTGATCGACTACCTCATCAAGAGCGTCGGCAGCGAGTTCGGCCGGTCGATCTTCACCAAGGAATTCCAGACGCAGAAGGCGTCGCAGACCAGTGGCCCTGTCAGTCACTAGCGGCCGGGTTCCGGTCAAGGCGGACATCAACGTCACGCCGATGATCGACGTGATGCTCGTGCTGCTCATCATTTTCATGATCGTGACCCCGATCATCACGTCCGGTTTCCAGGCCCAGATCCCGCGCGCGGAGAACGCCGAGAAGAAGGAAGAGGATCAGGGGGAGATCCGGCTGGGGATCGACAAGGACGGCCGGTACTACATCGACCAGATGGACCCGGCGACGGGCCAGTACACGGGCCCGCGCCTGGTCCCCACCGAGCAGCTGCAGGGGACGCTCATCGCGATCTACGCGGCGCGCACCAGGGACAAGATCATGTTCCTCAAGGCCGACGAGGGCATCGAGTTCGCCCGCGTGCAGGCCGTCGTGGAGATCGCGCGCAAGGCCGGCGTCCGCGTCATCATGGCGATCGCCGAACAGAAGCAGTCGCTCACGGCGAGGCACTAACCCATGGCCATGGCTTCGGGGGGCAACGAAGGCGGCCTCTCCTCCGAGATCAACGTCACGCCCATGATCGACGTGCTGCTGGTGCTGCTGATCATCTTCATGATCACGCTGCCCCTGGGCCGTCGGGAGTTCGACGTCCAGGTACCACCCGAGCAGCAGACCAAGTCCAAATCGCAGAGCAGCGCGCAGATCGTGCTCGAGCTCACCGCCGATGGCGGCTACGCGCTCAATAAGCAGGCGATCCCGTTCACGCAGCTCGACGCCAAGCTGCACGAGATCTACGATCCGCGGCCGGTGAAGCTGCTGTTCATCAAGGCCGCGCCCAACCGCCGCTACGGCGATGTCGTGCAGGCGATGGACATCGCCCACGGCGCCGGCGTGCAGGTGATCGGCTTCACCCCGGCGGACGCGCAGACGGGCGGCCAGTAACCCATCCTCCGATGACAGGCAGGCTCGTCGCCTGCTACACCCTCCTTCTCGCCGCCGCCGGACGGGC
>WNGG01005167.1_pt1 | contig 14580 bp, 8 predicted proteins | sample 5400661 | NCBI WGS metagenome assembly WNGG01 (sample SAMN13153372, study PRJNA577476) | soil metagenome | isolation source: 100 cm soil or saprolite under Garry oak tree replicate 1 | place: USA:California | collected 2016-06-15
GATATCCTTGCCAACCGGTGCCGGAGGGAACATGGCATTAATACTTTGCACACTTTCCCCGGTATCGGGAGCATACGCCGCGATATAGACCAGGCTGCGCACGTTGGAACCAGTGAGTCCGGCGTTGCTAATCACGAACCCTCCATAGGAATGACCGACCAGGATCGTCGGGCCGGAGAAGTTGCTGGAGAGGTAGGCAAGCGCATCGTTTGTCACGGCAACGTCATCTGCTACTGAGGTCAGGGGAATCTGGACCGCGAGCACGTTAAACCTCCGGCTCTGGAGCAATTGGATCACCTGGCTCCAACTCGAGGCATCCACCAACGCCCCATGCACGAGCAAGACGTTGATGCCTGCTCCCGATACGTGACGTTGCAACCCCTGCTGGAGGCTTTCAGCATGAGCAGTGAACGTGCTCTGCCCCAGGATAAGCGTTGCTCCGGCAGCGGCTCCAACTCGTTTGACAAATTCGCGGCGACTGGTGGTCGAATCGTTTTGAAACATCATGTCCTCCTGTCTGTTCTTGTAAAAATCAGGTACGATGGTGCGACGGAACAGCACCTGGTGCATCATCACCCAACCTTTTGGGGAAAGGAGAAAAAGCGGGGACACCCCGCGCCCCGGCAGGGGACTTCGCCCCCTGCACCCCCATTCCTAATAGGTCCCTTGAGTTTGCACTAGGCGAGCCGCGTCGAGAACCCCTCACGCAGCCAGGCCGTGGCAAGGGCGATCGCTCCACGCGCCGCTGCGGTGTTTGCCAAGGCATTCAGCATCACGAAGTCGTGGATGGTCCCCTGGAACCGCACAGCCGTGACGCGCACCCCAGCCTCCCGCAGCTTGTTGGCGTAGGCCTCCCCTTCATCGCGCAGCACGTCCGCCTCGGCGGTGATGACGAGCGCCGGCGGGAGTCCTTTCAGCTGCTCGGTGCTGGCCCGCAGCGGCGAGGCGGTGATCTCATTACGCTCACCCGGGTGGGGCGTGTACTGATCCCAGAACCACATCATGGCGTCGCGACGCAGATGGTACCCCTCGGCGAACTGGTGGTAGGACGCTGTGTCGAAGGATGCGTCGGTCACCGGGTAGAAGAGCAGCTGGAGCCGAATGTCCGGTCCCCCGCGCTCCCTGGACAGCAGCGTGACCGCGGCCGTCATGTTGCCCCCGACGCTGTCGCCCGCCACGGCGAGGCGCTGCGGGTCCATGCCATGCTCCTGCCCTCGCTCGGATACCCACTTGACGACTGAATAGCACTCCTCGATAGCGGTCGGGTATCTGGCCTCTGGGCAAAGCCGGTACTCAGGGAACACCACGGCGGCCCCGGATCCGACCGCGAGTTCGCGCATCAGCCGGTCATGCGTCTGCGTGCTGCCGAACACCCACCCGGAACCGTGAATGTACACGATGACGGGCAGCGGAGCCTGCGCGTGCGGTGGCCGCAGGATGCGCAGGGAGACCTGCTCGCTTGGGCCGTCTGCAATCGTGAGATCCTCGATGTCGATCGGCAGCGTGCTCACCAGGCCCGCTTGCGCCTCATCGAGGGCGATCCGTCCCTTTGCGGGACCAAGGGTGAACAGAAAGGGTGGCTTGGCTGCAGCGTCCGCGAACGCTTGAGCCTCAGGTTCTAGCCGGATCCCGCTGGTCATCTGTCTCCCTCCTCGCTACGAGTTACAGCGTACGTCGTGTGCTTGACGAGACGGCATCCATGTCATGCCTGCAGAAGCGAGGCCTGATGGCACACCAGGCCATCAAGCCGTGCTTTTCCGGTCGTGTGCCGACAAGCTGCTCATGACGACCTTGCCATCGGTGAGATTATCGTCTATAGTGGGAGTATACTCGTCAACGTATTCGAAGTCACCGTACAGTGTGTGGCATGATCACCTCCCATCACTTCACATCGCTGCGTCTTTGTTGTGAGGTAGACGGAAATGGAACGTCCATGAAGGGATCTTTGTACCGCGATCGAGACTACGCCTTTGGACAGACCATCCTGACCTTGCGCACCAAGATCGGTCTGACGCAAACCGCATTGGCCGACGTGCTTGGCGTCACCCGCCGCGCCGTGGGCGATTGGGAGGGGGGCCTCACCTATCCCAAGGCCGAACACCTCAAACAGTTCGTGGTCCTCGCCATCGAGCAGCAGGCCTTTCCGGCCGGGCGCGAGGCAGAGGAGGTTCGTGCTCTCTGGCAAGCGGCCCGCCAGAAGGTGCTGCTCGATGAAGCGTGGCTCGCCGCGCTGCTGCCCCGTGCAGAGGCGCCCCCAGTATCAGAGCCAGGCGAGGAGACCAGTGGTGCTGCCCGCACCCTCGCTCCTCCAGCTGGGGGTGGGCCGCGCGTCGATTGGGGCGATGCGCCCGCCGTCACGACCTTCTATGGACGCGAGTGGGAACTGAACCTGCTCTCCGAGTGGGTCGTCGAAGAGCGTTGTCGGGTGGTAAGCGTGCTGGGCCAGGGCGGCATCGGCAAGTCCGCGCTGGCGACGAGGGTGATGCAGCGCCTGGCGGAGCGCTTCGAGGTGGTCATCTGGCGCTCCCTGCGCGATGTCCCGACCTGCGAAGCGCTGCTCGATGACTGCCTCCAGGTCCTTGCTCCCCAGGCGCTCCGCGATGTGTCTGCCAGCCTCGAAAGTCGCCAGGGCCTCCTGCTGGAATGCTTGCGGAGCAGCCGTGTTCTGCTGGTCTACGACAACCTGGAGTCGTTTCTGGAGGAAGGCCAGAACACTGGTCATATACGTCCCAGCTACGAGGGATTCGCCCGGGTGCTGCACCGGGTAGCGGAGACCGAGCATCAGAGCTGCATGCTGCTCACCAGCCGGGAGAAACCGAGCGAACTTGTGCCGCTGGAAGGCAGCCGCGCGCCGGTGCGCGCTCTGCGCCTCGCCCGGCTGGATGCCGACGCGTGCCAGCAGTTGCTGGCAGAAAAGGGGGTCGCGGGCAGCGCGGCTGAGCAAACGCGGCTGATCGAGGCGTACGCGGGTAATCCCCTGGCCCTCAAAATTGTGGCGCAGACCATCGTGGAGCTCTTTGGGGGTGAGATCGCCCCCTTCCTGGAGCAGGGCGAGGTGGTCTTTGGCGGCGTGCGCGAGCTGCTGGGCGAGCAGTACGCTCGCCTCGCGGACCTGGAGCAGACAGTGTTGTGCTGGCTGGCGATTGTGCGTGAGCCGGTGACCCTGGGTGAGCTGCGTGCCATGCTGGTGGCGCCCAGGCCTGCGGGGGAGGTGCTGGAAGCCGTTGACGGGCTGGGGCGGCGAAGCCTGATTGAGCGCGGGCAGCACCCGGGCAGCTTCACACTGCAATCGGTCGTGCTGGAATATGTGACGGCCCGGCTCATCGCGGAGGTGACCGGAGAGATCGAGCAGGGCAGGCCGGTTCGCCTCATCGAGCATGGACTGGAACTGGCTACCACCAAGGAATATGTGCGGGAGACCCAGAAGCGTCTCATCGTAACTCCTCTTCTGGCGGGCCTGCGCAGTGCATATCCGGTGCGAGCTGCGGTGGAGGAGCAACTGCTCGCGCTGCTGGACCAACTGCGCGGGCGTGCTGACTACGCTCAAGGCTATGGACCGGCGAATCTGCTCGCGCTCCTGCGCGAGCTTCGTGGGCACCTGCGCGGTCTGGATCTGTCGCAGCTCGCCATTCGTGGGGCATCTCTGAAAGGGGTCGAGATGCAGGATACGACGCTTTCGGAGGCCAGCCTGCGTGACACCACGTTTACCGAGGCCTTAGATGCGACCAGGGCGGTGGCCATCAGCCGCGATGGGCGGTACTGGGCGGCGGGCAGCTGGCGGGGGAAAGTGTGGGTGTGGCAGCAAGGAGGGAAGATCCTGCATCTGGCCTGGCAGGCCCATACCAGCACGGTGTCGACTCTCGCCTTCAGCCCGGATGGACGCACGTTGGCCACGGGGAGCTGGGATGGGGCCATCAAGCTGTGGGATGTAGAAAGCGGCGATCTGCTTTGGACGAGCTGGCGGAGCAATAACATCCAGGCCCTTGCCTTTGCCCCCGATGGTCACATGCTCGCCAGCGGCGGGAATGATGCAATCGTCCAACTCTGGGATGCCCACCGGGGCACGCATTGCCAGACGCTCACCGGCCAGAGCGAAGCGGTATACGCGCTGGCATGGAGTCCCGATGGAGGTCTGCTTGCGAGTGGAGGCCTGGATGGAGGCATTCGACTGTGGGAGTTGCGGGGGGCGCAGCCAGGCACCAGCGTGCGGATGTTCACAGGGCATACCGACTGGGTGTTCGCACTGGCCTTTGCCCCCGATGGACGCACCCTGGCCAGCGGGAGCTTTGATCGGACCGTCAAGCTGTGGGACGTGGGGGAGGAGGGAAGCCTACGTGTGCGCGAGACGCTCGCGGGGCATACCAACAAAGTGAGGGCCATCGCCTGGAGCCCGGATGGACGTATCCTGGCCAGTTGCGGCTTTGACCAGACGATCTGGCTCTGGGACGTCGAACGGAGCAACTATCGCATGACGCTGTATGGGCATACTGCCGCTGTACATGGCCTCGCCTTCACTCCTGACAGCCGCAGCCTGCTCAGTGGGAGTGATGATGGCACCCTACGGGTGTGGGATGTGGTGAGTGGGCAATGTGTACACATCATACAGGGCTATGTGGTCTCGCTCTACGACGTAGCCTGGAGTCCCGATGGCACCCGGCTCGCCAGTGCAGGCTCGGATACGCTGGTGACCATCTGGGAGGTGGAAGGCCTGACGCCACCCAGGCAGCTGCGCGGCCATAGCTGGATTGTGCATGGGGTGGCGTGGAGTCCCGATGGTCGGCTCCTTGCCAGTTGCGGGTGGGACAATGCCATCCGGGTGTGGGACGCGAGCAGGGGAGAGGCTCGGCAGTTCCTGGGGGATCCCGACCACGTCGACACCTTCTTGTATGGCGTGGCGTGGAGTCCGGATGGGAAGTTTCTGGCTAGTGGGAGCTATCAGCATGGGGTGTACGTGTGGGAGGCGACCACCGGCACCTGCCACTGGGTGGGCCGTACCCCACCGACCATCATCCGTAGGATCGAGTGGAGTCCGGACGGGACGCAGCTGGCCAGCTGCAGCGATGAAGGGAGCGTCTGCTTGTGGGATGCCTCTGATGGGACGCTGAGAGCTTCGCTGCAGGGGCATGGCGGCATGGTGGAGAGTGTGGCCTGGAGTCCCGATGGGACCCGGCTTGCCAGTGGTGATGGGGGCCAGGGCAGTGGAGAGATCTTCGTCTGGGATGCCCACAGTGGAGAGCGCCTGTACGCCTTGAGTGAACTGAGTGGGATTGCGTATGCACTCGCATGGGGTCCGAGCGGAGCAGTGCTGGTCAGCGGCGGCAGTGACGGCAGGCTGCGCTGGTGGAATGTGCAGAGCGGAGAGTGTGTGCGGGTGCGCGAAGCACATCAGGGGACGGTTCAGTCGCTCAGGAGAAGCCCGGATGGGAGCAGGCTGGCTAGCTGCGGTGATGATGGGGCCATCATGCTCTGGGACCTGCACAGCGGCGAGCATCTCCAAACACTGCGGCGAGACCGACCCTACGAGCGCCTCGATATCACAGGGATCAGGGGCGTGACCGAGGCGCAGAAGGCGTCGTTGCACGCGTTGGGGGCGATGGAGAGAGCTCCTGTGCCACGCATCTAGCACGTTCCCTGGCTCTGGCCGCCACAGCTGCATCGAGCCGACCTGCGGGAATTCGACCTGCAGGGAGCCACGCTGAATCATGCCCAGCTGTGGAACGCCGATATCGAGCGGATCATCGCCTCTGGCGGCTACTTTTGCAGCGCATGCTCCAGACCAAGCACATCATCACTCGCGTCAGGCGAAAATCAACCAGTTTGGTAGCACAGATTTATATCCGGCAAGGATCGTCGGATCGGAGGTAACCCTCCAATCTATGATGTTTCCTGTTTCAGTCTCCACCTTGTAATGCTCGAACCAGAGCACCATTTTAATACGCGGGAACTGGGTAGTCAGGTTCGATGCAAAGACCTGGTTTGCCCAACTCATCTTGATATCATAATTCGAGGCACCATCAGTCCGATTGGGATTGTAAAGAGCTGAGGTTTCCGTGAGAACAAACGGCTTGTTGTGGCCAACCACATAGGCAGCATAGAAATCAGGCACAGCCTGTTCATCACCGATGAGCCCGTTGTAGGTGCCGGTCAGGTTGGCGACGAACTTGCCTGTTTCTGGGAGCACGTTAGCACCCCATGGCCAGGAGTTGCCCCAACGATAGTCTGTGAACCCAACCCAGTCTACGAAGGCATCGCCGGGGTAGTAGGGACCATAGGGATCATCATTCATCGTCAGGACCCCATCGTGATTCGTATCTAATGTCTGAAAGTCAGGGGTACCGGGCTTAGCATTATATGCGCTCCCACTGAAAGGATAACCACCGCCGTAATTGGGTGCCCAGACCATGGCAGACTTAGGAGCACCCTGGTGAACAGCTTTAGCGATATTGCGAAAGGCGCTGACGTAGGCAGTTGGCTGCTGGCCCCAAGGATACCACGAACCATTCATTTCCTGAGCAAAACGCACAAAGACGTCAACACCTCGGGCGTTATCGTTGGCAAGCATAGTAACAAGGTCACGAATGGCCGCTGAAGTGACCGCGTTAAGTCCTCCCATTGGCTCCACGGTAAGCATGAGTTTTCCATGAACAGCAGCGATCTGATCGACCTCTTGTGGTATTCGTAGCTTGTCGGTATTGTTTAGTGGAAATGCGACGAAATCCCCGTACACGACTGGTGTCTTGCCCAAACGCGATGCATACGCCGCAGGCGTATCGACATCCCAGGACAGCTGGACACCATAGTATGCATAGCCGTTGGGCGGGATTGCTATTGCGCTACTTCCCGCGGCCTGGGCGTTGTCTAAAGGTGCCAGACAAATTGCTACCAGAATAGCTAACATTGCTAACCATACTACTGTAGAGCACCCTCTCCGGGGCGCGCCACCCTGCCTGGGGGGCAGGTAATAGGGGGATGATGAAGCGCAGGTAATAGGGGGATGATGAAGCGCGCGCCTCCGGGGGATGATGAAGCGCAGGTAATAGATTTATCCAGCACATGGCCCGTTGAATAGTGTCATTTGTCGAATAAAAAATGCCGTCAGCCAAATAATGTGCCACGCTGCCAAGCGCTTTCAACAGATAACCTCCGTCACATAAGCTGACGTGCATGGTGAGTCGTTCTTTCTTCCATTCGTTGCCTCTCTTATTCGCCAGAACTCCGTTTCTTTCGCCAAGATATTTGGCAGATGCGCCAGTAAATGCGGCAAAATGGTCGCATTTTTGGCAGATTTCAGGTATACTTGCTTGTGAGAGGGCAAGAGACACGCATTGTTGCAACGCTGAGGGAAGACGGTCATGAGGATGACGTCCGAAGAATTCCATGCCTGGAGCCAACGTCTCCAGTTCACATCAGAAACCGAGGTGCTCATTGCCGCCATGCGCTCTTCTCCTCCTGTTCGCCGCGTGAGCGGGCGGGCCAAGAATGTGACCGGACGCTATCCCAGCCCCAAAATGCAATGCTCCATCCAGTTTGAAAGTGAGCATGTGGAGTTTTGGGCCATCTATGCTATGGAGCGGGATGACAATGTGCTGGAGTTTTACGACCAACCCTCTCGCATCCCGCTCTCGTATCGCGCCAAATCAGGCCGTAAGACCACCCAGTGGCACACGCCAGACTTCTTTGTCTTACGCCGCGAGTCGGCAGGCTGGGAAGAATGGAAGCCAGCGCCGTCACTCGACGCCCTAGCCGAATCTCAGCCCGCTCGCTATCAGCAAACCGGGACCGGACAATGGCGTTGTCTCCCAGGGGAAGTGTATGCAGAGCCACTGGGGCTCTCGTATCGCTTGCGTTCCTCGGCTTCGCTTCACCCACTCGAGATTCAAAATCTGAAGTTTTTACAGGACTTCTGGGCCCATGAGGTTCCCCCATACCCGGAGCAAGAAGCGCTGGCGCTGGCTCATATCCAGGCGCATCCAGGCATCCCGATAGCCGAACTGCTTGACGCCTACCCTGATCTGCCTGTGGATGTCGTGTGGCTGCTCCTTTCGACGCGCCGGGTATTCACCGACCTCTCCGCGACGCTGCTTATGCGCCACGACCAGGTGAGCCTCTATGCCGAGGAAACGCAGGTCAGCGCACGTCAAGCGGTCTCGCCCGCCGCACCGGAGATTCCCCTGCCAAGTACGCTCCTGGCTTGGGATGGGCGGCTCTGGATGATCGAGCGGCTCGCTGACATGGTGCAGTTGCGGCCCGAAGTAGGCGAGCCACTCACGCTCCCACGTGCCGAGTTTGAGTACCTGCAGCAGGAAGGGGCTCTGTGGGTTGTCGGCGAAGCATCGCCCTCTCCCACCACGCCGGAGGTTCGTCAGATTCTCGAACGTGCCAGTCCCAGAGCACAACAAGAGGCGAATCGACGGCTCACTCAGATGCTCGCCTATGCGCGCGGAGAGCCGATCGCGGTCCCAAGGCGTTCCGTCCAACGGTGGTGGCGAGCGTACCAGAAGGCCGAGGCGCAGCATGGATGCGGCTACCTTGGGTTGCTTGATCGCGTGGCCGCGCGCGGAAACCGCACGCCACGGATCCCGGACGCTTCCATGCAGATCCTTGAGGCGCATTTGCGGACCCACTACGCCGCTCCGCAGGCCAAGAGTGCCGCCGCCGTCTATCGGCTCTATCGAGAGCACTGTCAGCAGCAGGGCCTTCCTCCGGTGAGCGAGCGCACCTTTTACCGCATACGCGCACGCTTCACTACAACCGACGTGATCGCCGCTCGTCGGGGACGGCGCGCCGCCTACGCTTCGGCGCCATTCGCCTGGCTGGATCAGACCACTCCTCGTCACGGAGAGCGTCCCTTTGCGCTGGCGCACCTGGACCACACGGAACTGGACATCGAACTCATTTCGTCAGTGACCGGGAAACCGTTGGGCAGACCCTGGGCCACCTTTCTGACCGATGCCTACAGTCGGCGCATCCTCGCCTGCTACGTGACCTACGATCCACCCAGTTATCGTTCCGTGATGATGGCCTTTCGCGAGTGCGTGAAGCGCCATCAGCGCTTGCCGCAGGAATGCTTCGTCGATCGCGGCCCGGAGTTTGGCAGTGTCTACTTTGAGACGCTGCTCACCCGGCATTTTGTCACGAAAAAAGACCGTCCAGCCTCACATCCCCGCATGGGGTCGGTGATCGAGCGGCTCTTTGGCACCGCCACGACCCAACTGCTGCATCAGTTGCTGGGCAATACCCAGGCGAGCAAGCAGCCACGCGAACTCTCGCGCGAGGTGATCCCAGGCGCCTGGCGGTCTGGACCCTGGACCGGTTCGCGGCGCGGTTGTGCCAGTACGCCTACGAGGTCTACGACCGGCTGGACCACCCGGCGCTGGGGCAGAGTCCGCGCGAGGCGTTTGCGCAGGGCATGCAGCTGGCTGGGATGCGTCTGCATCGCCTGATCCCCTACTCGGAAGAGTTTCTCCTGCTCACCCGTCCCTCGACGCGCACCGGGTGTGCCAAGCTGGATGGGGCGCGGGGCATCGTGGTCAACGGACTACGGTACTGGAATCCGCTGATGCGTTCCTCGCCCGAGATAGGCAGGTGTGTGCCGGTGCGCTATGAGCCCTTTGATATGAGCATCGCCTACGCCTTTGTCGATGGACAGTGGTTGCGGTGTACCGCCGACGCCTTTTTCCAGGTGCAGGGGCGTTCGGAGCGAGAATGGCAGCTGATCCTGGACGAATGGCGCGAACAGCAGCGCCAACATGGCAAAAAGCGGGTGAGTGTCAATGGTGCGCTCCTCGCCCAGTTTCTGGAAGAGATCGCAACGGAAGAACAGCTGCTCCTTCAGCAGCTGCGCGACCTGGAAGGGGTGCCCGTCCGCGAGGCGATTGTCGGACAACGGCACCAGGTCCTCAAACCGCCAGAAGCCGAGACGCAAGAGGACGAGGAAGAGTTGGACCTGGCAGCCCTTCCGCAGTACGAGGAGTATCGCTAACATGGCCTACTTGACCGGAGAAGCACGAACCCGCCTCGATGCCTTTAAAGCCGTGATGGTGAAGCACGCGCGCCTGCAAGAGATCGATGCGGCGCTGTCCCTGGCTATCGAAGAACACGCCGATTCCACGCATGTGCTGCTCTGCGGTCCAGGGGGCGTCGGCAAATCGACCGTGCTCAAAGGGGTGACCGAGCGGTTCACCAGGGAGGAACCCAATCGGGCCGTCGTCCCGATCGTCCTCCTGGAGCCGATCCCGTCGGATACCGGCCCCTATGTGCGGCTGGATTACTACCGGCAGGTCGTCGCTGCGCTCAAGGGACACATCCTGGTCAAAGAACTCTACGTGAACGTCGCGCCTCTCATGACCGCCCCCAAATCCGCACGGGTACGAGCTGACAGCACGGAGTGGCTCGATATGCGGGAGGCGGCCGAGCAGGCGCTCATCCGTGCGCACGTCAACGCGGTGCTCCTGGACGAGGGGCACCGACTCATGCAGGGGGGCGGGCGCTACACGACCGATGAGCAACTGGAGTGGCTGAAGTCATTAACGAATCGCACCAATGTCCTCCACGTGCTGGCCGGCCCGTATGAATTGTTCCGGTTTCGCAATACTCGGGGGCAACTCGCCCGTCGTGGGCGCGATCTGCATTTTGCGCGCTACCACGTCGAGCGAGCAGACGAACGCAAGGAATTTGTCGCCGCCGTGAAATATCTGCTCGAGCGGGTGCCGCTCGAGGTCGACCTGAACGCGCTGCTCCGGCGTTGGCGGTGGTTTGCCGAGGGCAGTGTCGGGTGCATCGGGAATCTGAAAACCTGGCTGGTCGATGCGGTGGCGGCGACGCTGGCGCAGGGAGGGACACGCCTCACCGAGGCAATGCTGACCCGCACCATGCCGCATCCGGCCAAACGGGTGAGTCTGGAACTGGACGCCCGCGAAGGCGAGCACCAGGTGGAGACCAGCACGAGCGACAGCGTGAAGCAACTCCAGGTGCTGCTCGGCAAACCAGGGAAAGCCGGCAACGGGAAGGCGCCGAGCCAGATGGAAAAGATGCCTGGGCTGCAGCATCACGTCCAAACAGAGCAGGCAGCGGGGTCTGTCCCCGCGTCAACGCCGTTGCCGCAAGTGGCTCCCAAACCCACCAAAGCACGCGTGGGCGAGCGTCGTCCCGGGCGCGATCCCGTTGGGGAAACCAGCGCCACGCCAACCCGCCGAGCCTCGGGATGCGCTTTTTCGGGGAAGATTGAACTGCTTGCCCGCCAGATGGAAGCCGACGCGGTCTTCCAAGTCGAATGTCCTGCATGCCTGGCTGTGCGGGAGATCCACCCAAAAGGAGAGAGCGTCATGTTTTCCTGGCATGTCAAACGCGTGACCACCACCCCTCACCATGGCAAGCGATGGGTCAGGCGAGGAAGCATCTGGGAACTCGCTGACTAACTGGAGAAGGAGCAACGCCAGTCATGCACGAGATACGGTCTCTCCCTCAATCTCGCTTGCCAGCACCACTCACGCCGCTCGTTGGCCGTGAGCAGGAGATCGCTGCCGTCTGTGCGCTGCTCTGGCGTCCTGAGGTGCGCCTGGTCACGCTGACGGGGACCGGAGGCGTCGGCAAAACGCGCCTGGCCCTGGGGGTGGCAGCAGCAGTGAACGCTGACTTCGCTGATGGGATCTGCTTCGTCGCCCTGGCCCCTCTGATCGACCCGGGGTTGGTCCTCTCGACCATCGCCCAGGCACTCGGTGTGCAGGAGCAGGGGAGTCGACCGTTACTGGAGGGCCTGCAAGACCACCTGCGGGAGAAGCAGTTGCTGTTGCTGCTGGATAACTTCGAGCAGGTCGTCTCCGCCGCCCCCGTCGTCGCCGAGTTGCTCGTGGCCGCGCCCCGCCTGCGTGTGCTGGTCACGAGCAGGACGTCGCTCCATCTCTCTGGCGAGCACGAGTTCGTCGTGCCGCCCCTCGCGCTGCCGGACCTGCGGAACCTGCCACCGCCCGATCGTCTGCTCCAGTACGGGGCCATCCGCCTCTTCGTCGCGCGTGCGCAGGCAGCGCACTCCGCCTTTGTGATGACCGGTGAGAATGCCACTGCCATCGCGGCGATTTGCCAGCAGGTGGACGGTCTGCCCCTGGCCATCGAACTGGCGGCCGGGCGCAGCAAGCTCTTCGCGCCCCAGGCGCTGCTCTCACGCTTGAGAAACCGGCTCAAACTGCTGGTCGGGGGAGCACAGGATCTGCCCCTGCGCCAGCAGACGCTGCGCGGGACCATCGCCTGGAGCTATGACCTGCTAGGCCAGGACGAAAAGGCGCTGTTCCGGCGGCTCGCGGTCTTTGTCGGAGGCTGCACGCTCGAGGCAGCCGAAGCCGTCTGCACTGCTCAGGGAGACCTGTTGATCGACGTGCTGGAGGCCGTGGCGGCCCTGGTGGACAAGAGCTTGCTGCGGCAAGAGACCGAGATCGATGGCCAGCCACGCCTGCTGATGCTGGAGACTATTCGCGAATACGCGCTCGAGCGCCTCGCGGCAAGCGGCGAGGCAGAAGCCGTGCAGCGGCAGCACGCGATCTTCTTCCTGCGGTTTTCCGAGGAGGCAGAGCCGAAGATCCGAGGCGCCGAGCACTTCCTCTGGCGCACACGGCTGGAGGTCGAACACGACAACCTGCGAGCCGCCCTGCGGTGGACGCTGGAGAGCCAGGAGGCCGAGATGGGGATGCAGCTGGCATTCTCACTCGTGGCGTTCTGGAGAGCGAGTAATCAGGATCGCGAAGGGCGCAACTGGTGTGAGCAGGTGCTGGCGCAACCAGGCACCAGTGCGCGGACGGCGGCACGAGCGATGGCGCTGCTGGCAGCAGGAGCAATGACGATGTTCCAGGGCGACCTCCCGCAGGCGCAACTGCTGCTTGAGGAGAGCATCGCGATCGGCCGCGAGGTAGGCCGAGCCGCCAAGCGGACCCTTGCGCTCGCACTGGCGCTGCTGGCATATGGAGCGCTGTTGCAAGGCAATCTCGGCGCCGCGCGTGAGCTGGCAGAAGAGGGGGTGCGGTTGTTCCGGGAGGTGGGGGAGGCGTGGGGCACGGCCCTGGCGCTCAATCACCTCGGCAGGGCGACGTTGGAGCTGGGCGATCCCGTTGCCGCACGCCCCCTCCTCGAGGAGAGCGCGGCGCTGTTCCGCGCCGGGAACATGCAGCGCCTGGCGATGCCGCTCAATACCCTGGGGCGGGTGGCCCTGCGCCAGGGGGATGACACCGGTGCGCGCGCCTACTGCGAGGAAGCCCTGGCAGTCGCACGGGCGACGGGCGACGAGCTCTTCATCGCCGAAGCGCTGGCCCAGCTGGGAACGGTCGCCCTGCATGTGGGTGACTCTGGGCAAGCCACGGCGCTCTATCAGCAGAGCCTGACACTCATCTGGACCCGCGGCTACCGGGAGTGCATCGCCGAGGACCTGGCGGGATTGGCAGCAACAGCCAGCCTGCTCGGCCAACCGGAGCGTGCGGCGCGCCTGTTCGGGGCGGTGGAGGCGTTGCGCGAGGTGAGCGGCATCCGGCTTTCGCCTCTGCCTCGCGCTGACTATGATCGGGCCGTCGAGGGCATCCGCGCCCACCTGGACGAGGCGACGTTTGCCCAGGCATGGGAAAAGGGGCGTGCCATGCCGCTGGAACAGGCCATCGCAGAGGCTCTCGCCACACAAGACGAACCGCCGACCGGAACGAAGTTCCCGCAGGTGAACGAAGAAGAGACCTCATCCGTTGTGCCACCGGGCACCCCTCTGTCCCAATCGCCAAGAGCGCTTTCGCCACGGCGCGCGCTCAAGCAGCACTTCGGCGGACTGACCTCCCGTGAGCGCGAGGTGGCGTGCCTGGTGGCCCAGGGCAAATCCAATCGTGCCATCGCCGACGAGCTGGTCGTCGGAGTCAGCACCGTGGAGGCGCATATCACGCATATCTTCACCAAGCTCGGGTTTTCCTCGCGCGCTCAGATCGCCGCCTGGGCAGTCGACAAGGGGCTTGCCCAGGCACTGCAAGGCGTGGAGATTACCGAACAGGAACACTAGCCACCGTCCGAGGGTGCGTAGGAGGATGGTCCCTTTCCAGGGAGGCAGAGAAGAACATGCTCTGCCTCCCTTGTTTTTGGGTCGGAGATCGAATTATTAGGGTAGGGTCTCTCCCAGAAGCAAAAGATTAGGGTTGCAGGCGCGATATATGCTGGTTTTCCAGGATGCAAGTGGGCTGATCTCCAGGTATCATTGGGAAAGAACCAAACCACTGCACACGCGCGTGGTGAGACTGCTCGAAGTCTCGTTTCAGGTGACCCATCATTGAGAAGCAGAGTTGATCACCGCAGACTCCAGAGAGGAGAGACCGAATGAAACCAGTGCTTGAAGACCTCTTTATCGGCCCATCGGCTTCGCCGTCCTTCAGCCAGGGATTTCTCTGGGAAGACAGCCGTCGGCGTGTGCGCGTGGTCTTTGCTGACATGACCGTCGCTGACAGCACGCGTGTCATGTTGTTCCATGAATTTGGACGGTTGCCCGTCTTCTACTTCCCGATGCAAGATGCGCGTATGGACCTGATGGAGGCGACTGAACATCACACCTTTTCACCGCTGAAAGGC
>WNGG01022794.1_pt1 | contig 14574 bp, 14 predicted proteins | sample 5400661 | NCBI WGS metagenome assembly WNGG01 (sample SAMN13153372, study PRJNA577476) | soil metagenome | isolation source: 100 cm soil or saprolite under Garry oak tree replicate 1 | place: USA:California | collected 2016-06-15
GACTACATCTTCGGCTACACCATCATCAACGACGCGAGCGCCCGTGACTTCCAGTTCCACACGAGCCAGTGGGGCCCCGGCAAGTTCGGCGACACGCTGGCCCCGGTGGGGCCGTACATCGCGGATCGGGCGGAGATCCCGAATCCCCACGTCCTCGAGCTGAAGACCTGGGTCAACGGGACGCTCATGCAGAACGGCAACACGAAGAACTTCATTTTCGACCTCGGCTACATCATCCAGTACCTGACCAACATCATGACGCTGTCGCCGGGCGATCTCATCGCCACCGGCACTCCCGCCGGCGTGGGCTTCACGCGCAAGCCGCAGATCACCCTCGGCCCCGGCGATGTGTGCAAGCTCGAGATCACGGGACTGGGCACGCTGGAAAACCCCGTCAAGGACGCCTGAGCGCATCCGGGGAGACCGACATGGCCGTCCGCTCCTTGCTTCACTACGCGCTCGAAGTGCCGGACCAGTCGCTTGGCCAGCGGTACTACCAGGACTTCGGGCTCGTGGACGAGTCGGGCCGCGGCGCCGCCGTACGTCTGCGGCCCGCGCGTCAGTCGCGCGAGAGCGTGCAGCTCTACGAGGGCCCCCGCAAGCGGCTGCACCATCTCTGCTTCGGCGCCACCGGCGAGGACTTCGCCCGGACGCGCGAGGCCGTGCGACGCAGCGGCGGGCCGGAGATCGATCCCCCGCGCGGAGCGTCCGGCGAGGGCTTCTGGTTCCGCGATCCCGACGGCAATCTCGTCAACGTGCGTGAGGAATCGGCGCCCGGTGCCCCCACCGACCCGCCCCCGCCGCTCAACGGCCCCGGCTATGCCCCGCGCCAGGCCGTGCGCGGCGCACCCGAGCGCGGCCTCAAGCCGGCCCCGAGGCGCCTGGGCCACGTGCTCCTCTTCACCTCGGACATCGCCCGCCAGGTCGACTTCTACACGCGCGTGCTCGGGCTCAAGCTGTCGGACCGCTCGCAGGAGATCATCGCCTTCATGCGCTGCACGACCGACCACCACAACCTCGCCCTCCTCGCCTCGACCGCGCCCGGCTTCCATCACGCGTCCTTCGAGGTCGGGGGCGTCGACGAGATCGCGCTGAGCGCCGCGGCCATGGCCGATCGCGGCTGGCAGCCGGGCTGGGGGCTCGGGCGCCACGTCATCGGGTCGAACTTCTTCTACTACATCCGCGACCCATGGGGCAGCTTCGCGGAGTACTTCTACGACCTGGACCACATCCCGGAGAGCTGCGCCTGGGAGCCGCGCAATTTCCCTCCCGAGGATGCCCTCTACGTCTGGGGGCCGCCCGTGCCCGCGGACTTCGCCGAGAACAAGGAGGCCTGAGCCGCGGTGGATCTCGACCTCCTGCGTGGGCTCGCCCAGCCCAGCACCACGAAGATCGTGCTCTGCTCCCTGGATGGCCTTGGCGGTCTCCCCCGCCCGGAGACGGGCAAGAGCGAGCTGGAGACGGCCAGGATCCCCCACCTGCACGCGTTGGCCGCCCGCTCCGCCTGCGGGCTCCTGCGCCACGTCGGACCCGGCATCACGCCGGGGAGCGGGCCCGGACACCTGGGGCTCTTCGGCTATGACCCGCTCCGTCATCCCGTCGGGCGCGGCGTGCTGGAAGCCCTCGGCATCGATTTCCCGCTCACGCCGGGCGACGTCGCCGCGCGGGGGAACTTCTGCACCGTTGACGGCGAGGGCCGGATCACCGACCGGCGCGCGGGGCGCATCTCGACCGATCTCTGCGTCAAGCTGTGCGAGAGGCTGAGACAGATCCACGGGGAAGGCGCGGAGCTCCTGATCGAGCCCGTCAAGGAGCACCGGTTCGTGCTCGTGCTCCGCGGCCAGGGTCTCTCCGGGCACCTCTCGGAGACGGATCCGCAGGCCCTCGGCACGCCGCCTCTGCCCGTGCGCGCCCTTGATGCGGCGGCCGAGCGCACGGCCGTCATCGTCAACCAGTTCATCGCGCGCGCGCGCGAGCTGCTCCGGGACGCCGCCCCCGCCAACATGATCCTGCTGCGTGGCTTCGACACCCAGCCCGCCCTGCCACTCTTCCCCGAGATCTACGGCTTTCGCGCCGCCGCCATCGCCGCCTATCCCATGTACCGTGGCCTCGCCCGTCTGGTCGGCATGGAGGTGCTGAAGACGGGCACGACCTTTGCCGACGAGATCGAGACGCTACGGAAGCAGTGGACGGCGCACGATTTCTTCTTCGTGCACTACAAGGACACCGACAAGGCGGGCGAGGACGGCGACTTCGACGCCAAGGTGGCCGCCCTCGAGCGCTTCGACGCGGAGCTGCCCGGCATCCTCGCCCTCGAGCCCGACGTCCTCGCCGTCTCGGGCGACCACTCGACGCCGTCGATCCTGGCCGCGCACGGCTGGCAGCCCGTTCCCGCGCTCGTGGCGAGCCGCTACTGCGGCGCCGACCAGGTGAGCCGCTTCACGGAGCGGGACTGCGCGAGCGGAGCCCTCGGCGTGCTGCCCGCGCAGGAGCTCATGCCGATCCTCATGGCCAACGCCCTGCGCTTCATCAAGTACGGGGCGTAGCGCCCGATCAGTGTTCAGGAAGCGGTCGGGGTCGATCCTCTGCTACGCCTGCGGCAAGCTCAACCGCGCGGACGCGCCCGCCTGCTTCTACTGCGGGCGGAGGAATCCCGGCCTGTGGGGCCTCGCCCCCGGCCTCGGACGCTGGATGGGCCGCCTGGACTTCGCGGGGCTCGTCACCGTCGTGGCCGTGGCAGCCTACGTCGCGTCGCTCCTCCTCGACCCCGGCAGCCTCCTCAGCGCGCGTAGCCCCTTCGACTTCCTCGCTCCGAGCGGCCTCGCCCTCGAGCATCTCGGCATGACGGGCGCGGAGCCGTGGCGCCAGGGCCGCTGGTGGACAGTTCTCACCGCCATTTACCTGCACGGCAGCCTCCTCCATCTGGTCTTCAACCTGCTCTGGATTCGCCAGATGGCCTCCGATGTCGAGGAGGTCTTCGGCCATGCGCGCTTCATCGTGATCTTCACGGTGAGCGGCGCCCTGGGCTTCGTTCTCTCGAATTTCGTCGGCGTCCCCTACACCCTCGGCGCCTCGGGCGCCGTCTTCGGGCTCTTCGGGGCCATGGTCTACTACGGCCGCCAGCGCGGGGGGTTCTTCGGCCAGGCCGTGCTCAAGCAATACGGCACGTGGGCCCTCGTCATCTTCGTCCTGGGCTTTCTTCCCGGCTTCCACGTCAACAACTGGGGCCATGGCGGCGGATTCGCCGGCGGCTTGCTGGCGGCCCTGGTGCTCGGAGCGGGGCGGTCGGAGCACGGCACGCACCGTGTTCTCGCCGCGCTGTGCCTCGGCCTGACCGCCGTCGCCTTTGCCCTCGCGCTCTGGACGGCCTTCGCCGCCTGAGCCGGCTCAGCCGCCCGCCTCTCGCCGGAACGACGCGAGCTGATCGGGAAGGCCGAAGACCCGCACGCGGTCGCCCGTGCGCAGCACCGTGTCGGCCGTGGGGTTGTGCAGCACGGGGCCGCGGGCCTTCGTGATGGCGACCACCGTCACCCCGAAGCGCTCGCGGACACGCGCTTCCCCCAGCGTCTGATCGGCGAGTGGCCCCGACCCCATCACCACCTCCTCCACCGCGGGCAGCGCCTCGGCTGCGCCTGCGTTCGCCTGCGCCCTCTCCATGGCGCCACGGAAACGCCCCAGGTAGGCGAGGACGCGCTCCTGAGGAAGCTCGAGGCGGCGGAGCGCGTGGCGGATCAGTGTCGCCGCGGCTTCCGTCTCGGGCTGGATGAGCTCGTCGGCGCCCGCGCGCAGGAGTCCGTCGCGAGAGGCCGCGTCGTGGAAGCGCGCGAGGATGGGCAGGTCGGGGCGCAATCGGCGAAGCCCCTGCACGGCCAGCTCGATCACGAGATAGCGGATGCCGAAGCTCTCGAGGGCCTCGCCGATGGCGCTCCCCACGCGCCCGAAGCCGCAGAGGACGACATGATCGCGAAGCCCCGCCCGCTCGACGGCCAGCTCCTTCCGATGGCGTCGACCGCCCAGGCCGAGCTTGCCCACCCAGCTCTCCATGGCGCGGAAGAGCGCAGCGTTGAGCAGGATCGTGATGAGCGAGGCGGCCAGCGTCGTCTGGTACACGTCCTGGCTGATGTGCCCGGCGCTGCGCGCGACCTGCACGAGGACGAACGAGAACTCGCCGATCTGCGCCAGGCCCGTGCCGACGAGGAGGGAAGTGGAGAGCGGCTGGCCGAGGGCCCACACGACGGCCGCGCGCAACACCAGCTTGCCCACCACCACGAGAGCGACCATGGTCGCGAGCAGCGGCAAGTTGCTCAGCACGCTCCGGACGTCGATGAGGACTCCCACGGTGACGAAGAAGAGGGCCACGAAAGCGTCTCGCAGAGAGAGGAGGCGCGCCAGGATCTCGTGGGCATAGTCCGACTCGTTGATGAGGAGCCCGGCCAGGAAGGCTCCCAGGGCCACCGACAGCCCCATGGCCTGAGTGGCGGCGGCGGTGCCCAGGCCCACGGCGAGGGCAAAGAGCAGGAAGAGCTCCGAGCTACGTGTCTGGGCCGCCCGCGTCATGAGCGGCGGAAACACCTTGCTCGAGAGATACCAGAAGGGGACCAGGATGAGGGCGGACTTGCCGAGGGCGGCTCCGAGGCCGAGGAGGCGCTTGGTCTCGAGCGAGCCCAGCTCGGGCGTCACCACCATGAGAACGACGGCGGCCAGGTCCTCGACGAGGCTGATGCCGATCAGCACACGCCCGTGTCGCGAATGCAGCTCGCCTCGCTCCATGAGCAGCCGGGCCAGCACCATGGTGCTCGACACGGAGATCACGATCCCGACCATGAGCCCCTGGAGGGGCGGCCAGCCCAGCGCGGCTCCCGTGCCCGCGCCGAGCCCGATGGTGAGGAGGACGGCGAGCGGCGCGCCCAGGAGAGCCACCCAGCGCACGCGGTGGAGATCCCGCAGAGAGAACTCGATCCCCACCGAGAACATCAGGAGAACGACACCGATCTCGGCGAAGAGCTCGAAGCTGTGGACGTCGCTGAGGGAGGGCCCCGGCGTGAACGGACTGATGAGGAGCCCACCCACGACATAGCCGAGGACGAGGGGCTGGCGCGCGATCCAGGCGAGGGCGCCACCCACCACGGCCGCGATGAAGACGTACGCGAGGTCGCGGAAGAGAACGGGGTCGGCGCTCATGGCCCGGAACGCAGAATACCCGGTGCAGGGCCAATTTGCTTCGCCATACTATGCTTGCTTCCCGGGCCGGCCTTGAGGTACTTCTGGGAGAGCGCTCTCTCTACTTGCGTCACCCGGGAGGAGACATGGCCGAGCGTCCCCGACGTCGCGCAGCGCCGAGCGCCGCGCAGACACGCCTCAAAGAGCTCGAGGCGCGCCTGGCGCAGCTCGAGGACCAGCTCAAGGCGCTTCGCGCGGAGACGGCGGGCAGCGTGGGCGCCGCCCGTGTGAAGCTCCGGCGGGTCGAGCGCCGCGCGGCCGGACATATCAGCCGGGCCCAGCGCAACCTCAAGCAATCCCTCGACTCGATCACCCGGACGCTGGCCACCTCGCGAGAGAGCGTGGGCGACCGGGCGAGTCGGCTCACCCGGGCCGTCCGCGCGGGCGTTCGCGCGGGCAGCCTGGCCTATCGCCGCTCGCGCGGCTAGTCGAAGTGATCCCCGTGCCCTCGCGAGCAAGAACGTTTCGCTTCGGGAAGGGGGGCAGAGCCCCCCTCCAAGCTTCCTAGGAGACCTCCGCCTCCGCAGGCGCCCATCGATGCGCCCCGTCCTGGTCGTGCCCGAAGATCTCGTGTCCCACCTGGGCAGCCACGTTGCCTTCGGCGGCGAGCCGCCGAGCTATCTGGTCGCCTCCTCCGCCCAGCGGGCGCGTCTCGCGCGGCGGAAGATCCGCGCCACCGTCGGTGATCCCGAGCACGCGCCGTCCTACCGGCGGCTCCTCGCCAAGGGTCGCGGCGCGCTCGTGGTCGCCGCGCCCGCCGCGCGCCTCGCGCGCGTGGTCGCGGCCATCCGGGCCGGCGTCCCCGACGCGGCCGTGCTCGTAGTAGCCGAGGAGCGGCTGCGCGGAGCGGGCATCGTCACCGTGTCGCCCGCCGCCTTCGCCGACCGGGTGCTCCAGCCCGAGCTCGAGCGCGCCTGCGCCCGCGCGCGCGCCGAGCGGCTGCGCACCCACTTCTACGACGCCGAGCGGGTCCTCATCCTGATGCAGGACGACCCCGATCCCGACGCCATCGCCTCCGCCCTCGCCCTGCGCACCCTCCTCGGACGCAACCGCACGGGAGCTCCCATCTGCACCTTCGGCACCATCACGCGGCCGGAGAACCTGGCCATGTGCAAGATCCTCGAGATCGACGTGGAGCCGATCACCACGAAAGAGATGCACGCCTTCGACCGGGTGGCCATGGTCGACGTGCAGCCCTCCTTCCTCGAGGAGCGCTTCGTCAACGTCGACCTCGTCATCGACCATCACCCCATCGAGGAGCCCGTGCGGGCGGACATCCGCGACGTCCGGCCGTCCTACGGAGCGACCTCGACCATTCTCGTGGAGTACCTCCGGGCCGCCGACGTCAAGATCAGCCAGCGTCTGGCCACCGCGCTCCTGTACGGCATCAAGGCCGACACCCTCGGGCTCGAGCGCGGCGGCACCAAGGCCGATCTCGAGGCCTTCACGTACCTCTACCTGCTCGCCAATCACAACGCCTTGCGTCGCATCGAGCGCCCCGAGCTTTCCGAGACCGCCCTCGATGCGCTGGCCGCCGGGCTCGCGAAGCGCCGCATCGTCAAGGGCGTCTTCTTCTCGCACCTGGGGCGCGTGGCCACCGTGGACCTCATTCCGCAGTTCGCGGACTTCGGGCTCCAGGCCGAGGGCGTCGAGTGGTCGGTGGTCTCGGGCGAGGTCTCCGGAGATCTGCACGTCTCCGTGCGCAACGTCGGCTACGTCAAGAGCGCGGGCGATGTGACGCGGGCGGCCTTCGGCGACCTCGGCTCGGCGGGCGGCCACCGCACCATGGCCAAGGCGGTCATGCCCCTGCGTGACCTGCTGGAGGCGGGCGGCGAGACGCGATCCGCCACCGGATGCCAGGAGCGAATCATCGAGCGGTTCCTCCGGGCCCTCGGCCAGAACGGCAAGGCCCACTAGTTAGCTCGGAGGGGGGCTCTTCCCCCTTCCCCCGAAAAGGGAGGCGCTCATGCTCTTCATCTATCTCCTGATGGCCGTGGTCGGGGTGCTCGCCATGATCTTCGCCGTCCAGAACCCGGACCCCGTGGCGGTGCGCTTTCTACACTGGCGCATCGCGGACCTGCCGCTGTCCCTCGTGATCCTGTTCTCGGCGATCGTCGGGGTCATCTGCGCCGCCGTCAGCGGGTTTGCCCAGCAGGTCCGGCTGAAACTCAAGATCCGCCAGCTCGAGCGTCGGATTGCCCAGCTCTCGGACGCTCCCGACAAGCCTTCGTCCACGGTGCCCGGACCCGAAACCATCCGTGGGTGAACGGCCCCGTTCCTTCCGCTGTCGCCACGAGCGTCATCACGACGACAGTCGCCAGGGAAATCGGCGCTCGCGTTTCTGACTTTTCTCCTTTAGGATCAATAGGTCAGAAAGCGCTTGGCAATGCTTGGGCCTTGTGTTAGAAGTGCAGAAGTTGCGCGCGTGGGGGCGCTTTTTTAACCCCGTCCCAAGGAGGTTGAGGGTGGACAGGGCGCTCGAAAAACGGCAGGTCAAGCGAGCCTACAAGTTCTACGCCCCGGCCTACGACTTCGTTTTCGACTGGATCTTCCATCCGGGCCGCGAGCAGGCCATGCGCCTGCTGGACATCAAGCGCAACGACCACGTCCTGGAGGTCGGCATCGGCACCGGGCTCAACCTGCCCCTGTACCCGACCCATTGCCACATCACGGGCATCGATCTTTCCGAAGAGATGCTGGAGAAGGCGCAGGACAAGATCATCGAGCTGGGGCTCAACAGCGTCACCCTCAAGGTCATGGACGCCACCGTCATGGATTTCGGGGACAGCGAGTTCGACTCCGCGGTGGCGACCTATACCATCAGCGCGGTGCCGGATCCCGTGGGCGTGCTGCGCGAGATGCGTCGCGTGGTCAAGCCGGGCGGGAGCATCGTGCTGCTGAACCATTTCCGGAGCGACCGACGCGTGGTGGGGCGGCTGGAAGATCTGGTCTCGCCCGTATGCACTCGCCTGGGCTGGAAGTCCAACCTGCCCTTCGAGCCTCTGCTCAAGCAGGTCGGGCTCATTCCGGACATCTCGACCAAGGTCAATCTGTTCAACGGCTGGCGCCTGATCAAGTGCGTCAACCGTAAGTAGTCGGCCCCGCCGCCCCTCGCCCCCGCAGCCTTGCCGGCTCCCGCCTAGCTTCGCTCGCCTGCCGCTTCGGGCAGGTCCTTGATCTCGTCGACCCGGCGGATGCCCCATGCCGTCATGCGGGCGATCAGCGTGTTTCGGTGGATGCCCAGGCTGCGCGCCGCGCGGCTCTGGTTCCAGTTCTCCCGCTCGAGGGCGCGAAGAAAATATGCCTGCTCGAACCGGTCCCGCGCTTCGCGGAGGGGCAGAGGGTCGTTCCCCATGTCGCCCGCGCGCTGGCCCACCTCGTGGATGGCGAGGTCCACGGGGAGGTCGTCGAGGCGGACCACGGGACGCGTGGCCAGGGCCACGCTCCGCTCGATGATGTTCTCGAGCTCGCGGACGTTCCCGGGCCAGTCATACGCCATGAGGGCGGGCAGGGCGCCCCGTGAGATGCCGCGCACGTCCTTCTTGAACTCGCGCGAGTACTTCCGTAGGAAGTGCTCGACCAGGCCCGGAATGTCGTCCTTGCGGGCGCGCAGGGGCGGGATGGTCAGGGGCACCACGTTGAGCCGGTAGAAGAGGTCCTCGCGGAACGTGCGGGCCCGCACGGCCTGGCGGAGGTCGACATTGGTGGCGGCGATCACGCGCACGTCCACGGGCAAGGGCCGGGCGCCCCCCAGGCGCTCGATCTCCCGCTCCTGGAGGACGCGCAGGAGCTTGGCCTGCAGGTCCACCCGCATCGTCCCCACCTCGTCGAGGAAGATGGTGCCGCCGTGGGCCAGCTCGAACTTGCCGAGCTTGCGCGAATGGGCGCCCGTGAACGCTCCCTTCTCGTGCCCGAAGAGCTCGGACTCCACGAGGGTATCGGGAATCGCCGCGAGGTTGACGGCCACGAAGGGCTGGTCGCGGCGCGGGCTCTGGCGGTGGATGGCCCGGGCCACAAGCTCCTTGCCCGTGCCGCTCTCCGCCCCGATGAGCACGGTGGCCGGCGTCTGGGCGACCTGGGAGATGAGCTCGTAGAGCCTGACCATGCTGGGGTGGCGGCCGACGAGCGCGTCGAAGCCGTGCGCGCGGTCGAGCTCGGCGCGAAGGTAGCGAACCTCGCGCTCGAGGACGCGCTGGGACGCGGCCTGGCCCACCAGGGCCAGCATGTCGTCCACGTCGAAGGGCTTGGTGACGTAATCGTAGGCCCCGCCCTTGATCGCCTCCACCGCGGTGCGCACGTCCTTGACGGCGGTGATGATGATCACGGCCACGGCATCGTCGAGGGCCAGGATCTGGGGGAGGAAGGTGGGACCGGGAGGGCCAGGCATGCAGACATCGAGGAGGACGACGTCGACGCGGCGTGAATGCAGCACCTCGATGCCCTTGCTGCCCACCTCCGCCTCGATGACCTCGTAGACCTCTTGGAGGAGGATGCGGAGCGATTCGCGCACGCCGGGCTCGTCGTCGATGATGAGCACGACAGGCTTCGGGCGGGTCGGATCCGACACGACCATCAGTGCGCCTCGTCTGGCCCGCTCAGGGTTTCTCGGGCGCCTTGAGGACCACGTACTCGCGACCGCCGCCGCCGCCGCGCTGGAGCTGGACGGGCACGGATTCGCCCGGCTTGAGGCCGCCCACGATTTTCCGGAACTCGTCGACGGAGCCGACGGGGCGCCGATTGACCTCGAGGATGAGGTCGCCCCCGCGGATCCCCGCCGCCTCCGCCGCGCTGCCCTCGGCGACATCGGTGACCACCACGCCCGAGCGGCCACTGAGGCCATAGGTCCGGGCGATGTCGGGAGTCAACGGCTCGACGGAGAGGCCGAGCCCCGTGCCTTTCGGCACCGCGGCCACCACGGTGTCATCGGTGGGCTGCTCGCCGATCTTGTCCCCGGCCTTGAGGCCGCCCGTCTCCGCGGGGCTATCCTTGATCACGTCGGCCACGAGCACACCGCCCGTTCCGGGCACGCCGAAGCCCGCGGCCAGGTCCGGCGAGAGATCCTGGATGGAGATGCCGAGCCAGCCCCGCACCACCCGGCCCTTGTCGATGAGCTGGGTCATGACCTCCCGGGCCATGTTGATGGGGATGGAGAAGCCGATCCCCTGCCCACTGGACACGATAGCGGTGTTGATGCCGATCACGCGCCCGTCGATGTTGAGGAGCGGCCCGCCGGAATTCCCCGGATTGATGGAGGCGTCCGTCTGGATGAATGCCTCGTAGGTGGCGACGCCCACGTGCGTGCGCCCGGTGGCGGAGATGATGCCCACGGTGACCGTGCGATCGAGGCCGAAGGGATTGCCGATGGCGATGGCCCACTGGCCGATCCTGAGCTTGTCGGAATCGCCGAGGGCGGCCACGGGCAGCGCGGTCCCTGCGGGCTCGATCTTCAGCACGGCCAGGTCCGTCTTCGAGTCGCGCCCCACGAGCTTGGCGGGGAACTTGCGGTCGTCGGAGAGCCGCACCTCGATCTCGTCGGCGTTCTCGATCACGTGATGATTGGTGAGGATGTAGCCGCGCCCGTCCACGATGACGCCGGAGCCCGCCGCGCGCTCGGGCTCCTGACGCGGCCCCCGGCGCTTGAAGAATCGCTCGTAGAACTCGGGGCCGAAGAACTCCCGGAAGCGCTGCTCCGTCTCGGGCGACGGCGTGCCCTCGGCCGCCGTGGACTTCCTGGCCTTCACGCTGATATTGACCACCGACGGCGTCGCGCGATCGGCCACGGACACGAAGGCATCCTCGAGAATCTGGAGGATGGCCCGGGGATCGAGAGCGGGGGCGGGCTGCGCGAGGGCCGGCGCAGGCGCCCAGAGGAGTGCTCCGGTCAGCAACGCCATCGAGCACAGCCGATCTCGCAACGAGCGCATGGTCTCCTCCTGGCGGGCCATCTTACCTCCCGCGCGCGGCGACCACCAGAGGCACGGAGAGTGTCACCTCGAGGATACGGGTCGTCCCGGGGCCGACGGGCGCCGCCTGGCCCCGACGGAGTCCGGCCACCCAGATGAGATCGCCGTCCGCCTCGAGGAGGGGCACGCGGGCACGCTCCCAGCGCGGCACCCGGGCATCGATCAGGAGGGACTTGAGCCGGCGCTCCTGCGCGCCACCCCAGGGCATGAAGCGATCGCCGCGCCGCCGGGCCCGAACGGTGAGCCGAGACGGGAGACGGTCCGCGTCGAAGGCAACGGTGCCCGCGTCGCGCGGCACCACGTAGCCGGAGCCGGCCTCGAAGCAGCGCGCCTCGAGCGCGGCGCCGATCTCGGGCAGCGCCAGGTTCCCCGGCACCACGAACTCGCGCGGCTCGAGATCCGCCAGGCGGCCTCGCCCCACCCGCAGCCATCTCCCGCTCCTCTCCATGACCAGCCCGCCTGCGCTCACGAGACCGCGTGGGATGTCCGGGGCCAGGAGACGGCGAAGGGCGCGCTGGCCGGCCCCGCGCATCGCCCCGGAATGTCCCAGGCTCAAGGCCGCCGCGCGCAGCGTCTCGGCGGCGATCTCGCGCGGAAGCGCCCGCAGGTCAGCGATGCCGAAGACCCAGCCCGCTCCTCCCTGCCGACCCAGGCGGGCGAGCTCGCGCGCCCCGGCTCCCTCGAGGTCGTCCATGAGCGCGCGCACGAGGCCCGCCGAGCGGGCGAGCCCCGCCGCGATGCCGGGATCCACCGTGCGCTCGAGGAACGGCAGCACGTCGTGGCGCACGCGATTGCGCAGGAAACGCGGATCTCGATTGCTCACGTCTTCCATCCAGGCGAGCCCGCGCGCGCGCAGATGGACCTCGACGTCTGTGCGGCGCGCCTCGAGCAGCGGCCGGATCAGGAGGCCGCGGACGGGCGCGATTCCCGCGAGCCCGCGAGGCCCCGCGCCCTCGAGGAGTCGCATGAGCACCGTCTCCGCCTGATCGTCGGCGGTGTGCGCGGTGGCGATACGCTGGGCGCCGATGCGCTCTGCAACGGCCCGGAAGGCGCCGTAGCGGGCGCGCCTGGCCTCGGCCTCGAGCCCTTCCCAGGGCGGCTCCCGGCGGACCGTGACGCGCTCCACGTGGCAGGGCACACCAAGGTCGCCGGCCAGTCGCTCGACGGAGAGCTGCTCGGCATCCGCCTCGGGGCGGAGTCCGTGGTTGACGTGGACGAGGTGGACCTTCAGGTCGAGCTCGGGAACGAGGCTCACGAGCACGTCGGCGAGCGCGACGGAGTCCGCGCCCCCCGAGACGGCGGTCAAAACAGTTTCGCCGCCCCGGAGCATTCCGGCGCGGCGAAGGGCGGCACGAACGAGGGTGACGAGACTACGGTCGCCCGTGGCTACGCTCCCCCTGCAAGCCCACCCAGACTTCGCCGTCCTCGAAGTACTCCTTCTTCCACACGGGCACCGTCGTCTTGAGGGTGTCGATGGCGAAGTGACAGGCCTCGAACGCCTCGGCCCTGTGCGGCGAGGCGACGGCGATCATGACGCTGGACTCGCCGATCTCGAGCCGGCCGATCCGGTGGACGAGGGCGACCTTGCGGACACCGGGCCAGCGCGCGCGGACGGCGGCGACGATCTCGCGCATCTTCGCCACGGCCATGGGCGCATGGGCCTCGTACTCGAGATACTTGACGCGGCGGCCCCCCGTCTCGTCTCGGGCCACGCCCGAGAAGAGCACGATGCCTCCCGCTCCCGGGTCGCCCACCGCCGCGGCCAGGCGATCCTCGGAGAGCGGGCTGGCGGTGACCTCGACCCAATCGCCGTCCGAGCCGCCGCTCACGGGGGGAAAGAGACAGACCTCATCGCCCGGGCGCAACGGGTGGTTGGGCTGCACGTAGTCGGTGCCGAGCGCGAACAACGTGAAAGGGCGGTACGGCTGGAGGACCGGGAAGCGGCTCGCCACCGCCTCCCAGGCCGCCTCGACCGTGCCGCCCTCGGGAACCTCCAGCTCGATGTGATCGCGCCCGGCCGCCTCGCGATAGCGGGCGAAGAACCGGACGGCGACCTTCATGGCCTGGACTAGAACTGGTGCGACGAACCGCACCCGCAGGACGACTTCACGTTGGGGTTCCTGATTGCGAAACCCGCCCCCAGCATGTTGTTGTCCACGTAGTCGATTTCACTGCCCTGCAGGTACGGGGCGCTCTTGCTGTCCACCAGGACCTTGACGCCACTCGACTCCGTGACGTTGTCGTCGGCGTTGGCCGTATCGTCCCAGCCGAGCTCGTAGGACATGCCGGAGCAGCCGCCGCCCACCACCCGGATCCTGAGAGCCAACTCGGGCTTGCCCTCTTCGAGCCGCAGGTCCGAGATCTTCTTCGCAGCCGTTTCGGTCAGCGAGATCATGCACTCCTCCTTGAAAGTCGATGCCAGGTCGATCGTCCAGCGAACCAGGCTAAGTATAGCAGAGCGACAAGCGCCCTGGAGTCCTTCAGAGGATGCCGTCTTGAGGCAAGAGGGTGACCTCCTCGAGCGTGGCCCCCGGCTCCAGGGTCGCCATGAGCAGGGCGGCCCGGGCCACCTGCTCGGGCCTGACCATCCGGGCGCGAGAGGGAGGATTCGGGACGGCATCCCACAGTGGCGTGTCGGTCGCCCCGGCCGAGAGGACGCCGACGCGGACGCCGTGGGGGCGCATCTCCTCCGCGAGCACGCGCGAAAGGCCGAGGAGGCCATACTTGCTCGCGGTATAGGCGGCGCTGCCCGGCAGGGTCCGGCTGGTCACGATCGAGCCGATATTAATGATGGTGCCTCGGCGCGCGGCCATCATCGCGGGCAGCACGGCGCGACAGCACAGGAAGACCCCGCGCAGGTTGACGGCCACGGTCTCGTCCCATTCCGAGGTCTTGGCCTCCGCCACGGGGCCAAAGGCCGCCACCCCTGCCGCCGTCACCAGGCAGTCGATGCGCCCCGAGGTCCTGAGCGTCTCGCTCACGAGCGCGGCCACGGCCGCCTCGTCGCTCACATCGGTCGGCCGGACCACGGCTCTCCCGCCCGCGGCCTCGATCTCGCGCTGGACTGCCGTGAGCTCATGCGCGGACCTCGCGCAGAGGGCGACCACCGCCCCCTCGCGCGCAAAGGCCTGGGCGACGGCCCGTCCGATGCCCCGCCCGGCGCCGGTGACCACCACGACCTGCCCGGCCAGCCCGCCCAGCTCTGACGAGCTCAAATGACCAGGCCGCCCCGCGACTTGATCAGCTCCATGAACTCCGCGCGCGTCTCGGGCCGGTCGCGAAATGCGCCCAGCATGGCGGAGGTGACGGCCTTGGAGTTCTGCTTCTCGACGCCGCGCATGAGCATGCACATGTGCAGCGCCTCGACGACCACGGCGACCCCGCGGGGCTG
>WNGG01009527.1_pt1 | contig 14571 bp, 8 predicted proteins | sample 5400661 | NCBI WGS metagenome assembly WNGG01 (sample SAMN13153372, study PRJNA577476) | soil metagenome | isolation source: 100 cm soil or saprolite under Garry oak tree replicate 1 | place: USA:California | collected 2016-06-15
CGGGCGCCATCGCCTGCATCACCTTGGTGCCGCCGCCCTTGGCCACGCCGAGCGCGTCGTCCGCTTCCGTCGTCTCGAAGACCAGCTGGATGTCGCCGACCCGGACCAGCGCCCCGGGGGCGAGCGCCGCTTCGCCGCTCACCTTCTCGCCGTCGGCGAACGTCCCATTGGTCGATCCCAGGTCGACCAGGATCCACACCCCTTCGCGCCGTTGCAGCTTAGCGTGCTGGGTCGACACAGACTCATCGGGCACCACGAGATCGTTGTATTCGGCGCGGCCGATGTTGACGATCGGGGTCCGCACCTGCAGCCGCTGGCTCTTCAGCGATCCGTTCTTGACGAGGAAGCTCGCGAGGGGAGCGCCGCCCTGCGATGGCCGCGGCGCGGCAGGCATGGCGTTCACCGTGTCCGCCAACTTCGGGGGCGCGGCCGCCGGCGCCTTTGCGGCCGGCCCCTCAGGAGGGCCCGGAGCGGCCTTCGGCGGGTCCGCGTAGAAGCGGAACTGCTCCTCCCCCAGCTTCAGCACGTCCCCCCGCGCGAGCAGGCGTTGGCCCTCCACGCGCTCCTCGTTCACGAACGTGCCGTTGGTGCTGGAATCCACCAGGAGGTAGCCCTTGGGGGTTTGCACGATTTCGGCGTGTCGGCGCGACACGTCCTTGCCCGACACTACGACGTCGCATCCGGCCTCGCGGCCGAACACCAGCGAAGCGCCGGCGATCGTGTACTCGCGCCCGTCGGTCAGGGAGACGACGCGCCCGCCGGTGTTACCGGTCGCTTTCCCGGCCGCGGCGCCCTTCGCTTGCGCCATCGCATCGGGGACTCTCATCGCCGAGATGTACTGCGTGCTCCCGCTGCGGCGCTCGTCCACGAACGTCAGCTCGTGACCCGCCACCTGCACTTTGTCCCCGTGGAGCAGCGGGGTCGGCTCGGCGCCCAGACGGACGCCGTTGATCGTGACTTCGGCTTCGGGGACCGTCTTGCGCACGACGACCTGACCGTCGGGCGTGCCCCGAAAGATGGCGTGCTTGGCGAGGACCCCGGGACCGCCGAGCTGGATGGCGCAGGATGCATCGCTGCCCAGATGTACTTCGCCTGCCGGGATCGTGAACCGCTTCCCGCCCATCTCGAGCAACGCCATCGCCTGGATCTCCCCCGGGAAAGAACCGAGCCGGAAATTACGACCGCCGGTGTAACCGCGCAAGGAAACGGGGGTTACGACTCGCGCGCGACCCCTTCCTCCATGCCGACGAGCCCGCGGCGCAGCCAGCGCCAGAACAGATACGAGCCGAACGCCACCGTCACGTAGCTGTTGATGAAGCGCCAAATCAACGTGTAACTCGGCAGCAAGGCGCGCGGCACGTAAATCGACATCACCGTCGCCGAGAGCAGCTCGGCCAGCCCCGAGGCCCCGGGGGTCGGCGCGAAATACAGAAGGAACGTGATGAACGTCTGCAGGAGCAGGATGTCCACGAAGTTCGCGTGCAGCCCCAGCGCCCGCATCGCCACGTACCCCGCGAGCAGCTTGTTGGCGTGCGACGGTCCCGACAGCAGCACCGCCCACAGCAGCGACAGCCACCCCTTCGGGCTCCGGAAGACCACCATGCAGGCGTGCGCGCGATCGATGCCGGCCCGCAGCTGGGCCATGCGCGCGGCCACCCGGCGGCTGCGACGCTCGACGCGCCGCGCCACCCAGTGGACGAGGTCGCGCGCGTGCCGGGGGAACACCATCGTGGCGAGCATGACGATGCCGAGCACGACGAAGACCTTCAGGCTCGTCCGGAACAGGTCGTAGAGGGTGATGTTCAGCACGATGTTGTGCTGGGAGAGCGAGGCCCCCGCGCCGAACACGAGGGCGAGCGGGCCGGCGATGGCGAAAAAGGCGACCGTCGCCACGAACGTCATGAAGGCGGAGGTCATCGCCTCGGGCAGCGTGACCCCGACCCGGGTCATCGTCCACATCATCATCGGCCCGGCGCCGCTCTGGAACGGCGTCAGGTAAGCCCCCCACGCGCTCATCCCACCGGAGATCACCATGTCCCGCCAGCGCACGCCTGGGTGTACGTGGCGCGCCATCACCCACAGGCGGGTGCCGCCCCCGAACCAGTCCATCGAGGCGAGCGTCAGCCCCACGGCGAGCCAGGGGAGCCGCAGGGACAGCAGGGCCGACCAGAACGCATGGAAGTTGTCGCCGTAGAGGAGCAAGCCCCCGACGCCCAGCAGCGAGATGACGGCGAAGAGTTCGAGGCCGCGGCGGAGCAGTCGCGGAGTGAGGGCGAGCGCCATTGGGGGGCGAAACTACGGGTGTCAGGTGTCAGGTGCCAGGTGCGAGTGAAGTCCCCTGAAACCTGACACCCGGCACCTGGCACCCTGTTATGTTTAGAGGTTATGCGCGCCGCTCCCGACCGCGTGGTCCTTCGCAACGTACGTCAGCACAATCTCAAGGGGATCACCGTCGAGCTGCCCCGCCGCGCCCTGACGGTGATCACCGGACCGTCGGGATCGGGCAAGAGCTCACTGGCCTTCGACACCCTCTACGCCGAAGGCCAGCGGCGCTACATCGAGTCCCTCTCCACGTACGCCAAGCAGTTCCTCGAGCGGATGCCCAAGCCGCGCCTCGACGCCCTCGAGGGGCTGTCGCCGGCCGTGGCGATCGAGCAAAAGAACCCCACCACCTCGAGCCGGTCCACGGTCGGCACAGCGACCGAGATTTACGACTACCTGCGCTTGCTCTGGGCCCGCGCCGGGACCCCGCACTGCCGCAGGTGCGGGGCCGTGGTCAAGGCCGATACGGTGCAGGACGTAGTGGACGAGCTGATCGGGCGCGGGGAGACCGAGCCGACCAGCATCGCCTTCCCCCTCCCCGCTTCCGCCCACCGGCCGGACGTGGAGGTCGCGGCGCAGCTACGCGCCGCGGGGTTCGTCCGCGCCCAGGTGGAGGGGAGCGTGTTCCGCCTCGACGAGGCCGATGCCGAGCGACGGGTGCGGGAAGGAGCCGAGGTGCTCGTGATCGTGGATCGCGTCGCCGCGGCGGAGGGCAACCGCGGCCGGCTCGCCGACGCCGTGGCGACGGCGTTCAGCGAAGGCGAGGGCACCGCCGTCGCCGTGCGCAACGGCGACCGCCGCCGCTTCTCCGAGCACCCTACCTGCTCCACCTGCGGGACCCCCGCCCCCGCCCTCACGCCCACGCTCTTCTCCTTCAATAACCCGCGCGGCGCCTGCCCCGGCTGCAACGGGTTCGGCGCCGTGCTGGAGTACGACGAGACGCTCATCGTGCCGCGGCCCGATCGCTCCCTCGCCGACGGGGCGCTCGACCCCTGGACGAAGCCACGCTACGAGGGCCGGCGCCGGGTGCTGCGCGAAGTCGCGCGCGCGAAGGATATTCCGTTCGATCGGCCGTGGCGGGACCTGACGGACAAACAGCGGTACTTCCTCTTGCACGGGGCCGCCGGGCGCTTCCTCGGCATCTTTCCGTTCCTGGAGCGCCTCGAGGAAAAGCGCTACAAGCAGTACATCCGCGTGTTCCTGCGGCAGTACCAGCTGGCCAAGACCTGTCCCGCCTGCGGGGGCGCCCGGCTCAAGCCGGAGGCCCTCTCGGTCCGCGTCGCGGACCAGACCATCGCCCAAGTGGCGGCGCTCCCCGCGGCCGCGCTCGCGCCGTGGCTGGCGGGGCTGCGGTTGTCGCCGTTCCAACAGCACGTCGCGGTGCACATCCTGCGCGAGCTCGCCGCGCGCGTCGGGTTCGTCAACGACGTCGGCCTCGGGTATCTCACGCTCGACCGGCAGACCCGCACGCTCTCGGGCGGCGAAGCGCAGCGCATCGCCCTGTCCAACGCGCTCGGCTCTCATCTCGTGGACACGTTGTATGTGCTCGACGAGCCGACGATCGGCCTGCACGCCGGCGACACCGACCGCCTCCTCGCCCTCCTGCGCCGCCTCGCCGACGCCGGCAACACCGTCGTCGTCGTGGAACACGACCCGGCCTCGATGCGGGCGGCGGACTGGATGGTCGAGCTCGGCCCGGCGAGCGGCGCGCGGGGAGGCGAGGTCGTCTATCAGGGACCGGCCGCCGGTGTGCTGCGCGCCGGGACCCTGACCGGCCAGTACCTCTCCGGCGAAAAGCGCATCGGGGTGCCGTCGGCCCGGCGGCCGGCCGCACGTTGGCTCACCCTCCGGGGCGCGCAGCTGCACAACCTCCAGGGCGTGGACGTTCGCGTGCCCCTGCACACGCTGACGGCGGTCACCGGCGTGTCGGGCTCGGGCAAGTCGACCCTGGTGCACGACGTCCTCTATCACCAGCTCGAGCGCCGGCTCACGGGGGGGCACAGCGCCAAGGAACACCTCGGCGAGGCGGTCGGGGCCGTCCACGCCCTCGAGGGCTGGGAGGCGCTCGCCGGCGTGGTGCTCATCGATCAGTCCCCGATCGGCCGGACGCCCCGCTCCAACCCCGTCACCTACGTCAAGGCGTTCGACGAGCTGCGGGCGCTGTTCGCCGCGCAACCGCGCGCCCGCGAGCGCCGCTACACGCCGAGCACCTTCTCGTTCAACGTCCCCGGCGGCCGCTGTGAGGAGTGCGAGGGCGCGGGTCACGTCCTGGTGGAAATGGTGTTTCTCGCCAACGTCTTCGTGCCGTGCGATGCCTGCGGGGGCCGCCGCTTCCGGCGCGACGTTCTGGAAGTGAGGGTCGACGGCGCTTCGATCCACGACGCCCTGGAGTGGACCGTGGATGAAGCGGTGCGACGCCTGCACCGCCAGCCGCGGCTGGCGCGCGCCCTCTGGCACCTGCAACAGGTGGGGTTGGGCTACCTGCAGCTGGGGCAGCCGGCGACGACCCTGTCCGGCGGCGAAGCCCAGCGCCTGAAGATCGCCCGCGAGCTCTCGCAGGCCGCCGGCCGCGCCGCGAAAGGGCGCAACCTCTACCTCCTGGACGAGCCGACCACGGGCCTGCACCTCGACGACGTCCGCACCTTGTGCCGCGTGCTCGACCGGCTCGTCGACGCCGGGCACACGGTGGTCGTCATCGAGCACAACCTCGAGCTCGTCAAACGGGCCGACTGGGTCATCGACATGGGTCCCGGCGCCGGCGAGAACGGCGGCCGGGTCGTCGCCGCCGGGACCCCGGAGGACGTCGCGCGCGCGGACGGCTCGTCCACGGGGCGGTACCTGCGAGAGCTGCTGTGACCCGCCGCGACGCGGATCTCCTGCTCATCGCCGCGACGCTCGTGTGGGGCGTGACGTTCGTCGTGATCAAGGACGCGCTCACCGCCGCGACGCCGCTCGCGTTTCTCGCCGTGCGCTTCGCCATTGCCGCGGTGGTCCTCACGCCGTTCACCCCGCTCGCCGCGCCGTTCACGCGGCGCGAGCTGGCCGCGGGCGCCGTTCTGGCCGCCGTGCTGGGCGTGGGGTTCGCCACCCAGGCGGTGGGCCTGGTGGATACGACGCCGTCCCGCTCCGCGTTCATCGTGGGCATCTCCTCGGTGTTGGCCCCTCCCATCGCGTTCGTCGCCGTGCGCGAGCGGCCCAGCCGGTGGGCGCTCTTCGCCCTGGTGCTCGCGATGGCCGGGATGTACCTGCTCACCGACCCCGAGGGCGGTGGGCTGAACCGCGGCGACCTGTGGACGCTCGTCACGGCAGTGTGCTTCGGCGGCCAGATCGTGGCCGTCGCCGAGCTCGCCCGGCGCCATCATCCCGCCCGCCTCGTGTGGATGCAGACGGTCGGGACTGCCGTGCTCGCGGGCGTCGCGGCGATCACGCTCGAGCATCCCGTCTTGCGGTGGAGCCCGAGACTCGTGGCGCAGCTCGGCTGGGCGAGCGTGTGCGCGACCGCAGTCGCGCTGCTGTGGCAGATGAAGGCGCAACGGGAGATGTCGTCCGCGCGCGCGGCGATTATTTTCTGTCTGGAAGCCGTCTTCGCCGCTACCGCCTCGTGGCTGTGGCTCGGCGAGCGGTTGTCTCCGACGCAGTGGCTCGGCGGAGGGCTGATCCTCGCCGGGATGGTGACGGCCGAGGTGAGACGCTAGATTTCGCGCGCCTTCCCGAGTAGCTCAGTTGGTAGAGCAGCCGGCTGTTAACCGGCGGGTCGCAGGTTCGAGTCCTGCCTCGGGAGCTCCCATGACGGCCTCCCGCCGCCCCCCTCCCCGTCGTGGTCCCGGGCCTGTTTCCCGCGACCCCTCGCCGGGCGAGGTCACGCGCGAGCAGACCCTGCAACAGAGTCGCGACCTCCTCGTGGCGATCACGGAGGGCACGGGCGACGCGGTTTTCGCCAAAGACCTCTCCGGCCGCTACCTGATGATCAACACCATCGCCGCCAGGCTGCTCGGGACCACGGTCGACGCGGTCGTAGGCCACACCGATGAAGAGCTGTGGCCTCCGGAGATCGCCCGGCGGTTCCGCGAGAGCGATGCCCGGATCCTCGCCACCGGCCGGTTGGAGACGGGCGAGGAGACCCACGAGAGCCCCGCCGGGCTGCGGACGCTGCTCGTGGCCAAGGGCCCACTCCGCGATCAGGACGGCCACCTCATGGGGATCTTCGGCGTCGGCCGCGACATCACCGACCGCCGCCACGGCGAGCAGGCGCTGCGCCAGAGCGAGGAACGCTACCGCGCGTTCATCGTGAATTCGGGCGAGGCGGTCTGGCGCGTCGAGCTCGACGAGCCGATCCCGGTGGACCTCGATCCGGAGGAGCAGGTGACGCGGATCTTCCGCCACGCCTACCTCGCCGAATGCAACGAGGCGATGGCCCGCGTCTACGGGGCGCCGTCCGCCGAGGCGTTCGTCGGCAGCCGGATCGCCTCCTTCCTCCTCCCCTCCGAGCCCCGCAACGTGGACCATCTGCGCGCGTTCGTCACCGGGGGATACCGGCAGACCGAAGGGGAGTCGTTCGAGCGCGACCGCGAGGGCCGGCCGAAGGCGTTCATCAATAATCTCGTCGGCATCGTCGAAGACGGGCGCCTGGTCCGCATCTGGGGCACGCAACGGGACATCACCGACCGCAAACGGGCCGAGACGGTGCAGGCCGCGACCTACCGCATCTCGGAGGCCGCGAGCACCGTGCGCAACCTCGACGAGTTGTACCGCTCGATTCACCAGATCGTCAGTGAGCTGATCCCCGCGCGGAATTTCTACGTCGCCTTGGTCGACCCGGATGAGCGACTCATCACCTTCCCCTATTTCGTCGACGAATACGACACCCAGTATCCCCCCAAGCGGCTCGGGAAGGGACTCACCGAATACGTGCTGCGGACCGGACGCCCGCTCCTGGCGACCCCCGACGTGTACACGGACCTCGAGCGGCGCGGCGAAGTGGAGCTGATCGGGGCCCCGTCGCTGGACTGGATGGGCGTCCCGCTGCGCGTCGGCGACGAGATCATCGGCGTCCTGGTCGTGCAGACGTATTCCGAGGGCGTGCGCTACGGCGAGGCGGAGCTCAGCATCCTGCAGTTCGTGTCCGACCAGGTGGCGCGGGCCATCGAGCGGCGGCGCGCCGCCGCGCGTCTGGCTGAAGTCGCCACGCGCTACCAGCGCCTCTTCGACGCCAACCCCGAAGCGATGTGGGTCTACGATGAAGAGACGCAACGCATCCTCGCGGTGAATGACGCCGCCGTCACGCGCTACGGGTACAGCGAGGCCGAGTTCCTGGACATGACCATCGAGGATCTGCGGCCGCCCGAGGACCTGCCCGCGCTGCGCCAGCTCATCGCCGAGGGCTTGAATCGCTTCGGCTACAGCGGGCACTGGCGCCACAAGAAGCGCGACGGGAAGGTGATCGACGTGGACGTCGCCTCCCACGAGCTCTCCTTCGCCGGGCGGCCCGCCCGGCTCGTGCTCGCCCGGGACGTGACCGAGACGCGCCGCCTCGAGGACCAGCTGCGCCAGGCGCAGAAAATGGAGGCGGTGGGCCGGCTGGCCGGCGGGATCGCGCACGACTTCAACAACCTCCTCACCGCGATCCTCGGGACCACCCAGCTGCTGCTGCGCGATCTCGAGGCGGACGGGACGATGCGCGACGACGTCGAGGAGATCCGCAAAGCGGCCCTGCGCGCTGCCGACTTGACCCGGCAGCTGCTCGCCTACAGCCGCCGCCAGGTGCTCGCCCCCAAGGTGCTCGATCTCAACACCGTCGTGTCGAACCTCGACACCATGCTGCGGCGGCTCATCGGCGAAGACGTGCAGCTCGGCACGGAGCTCGCCCCGCGTCTCCCGACCATTCAGGCCGACCCCAGCCAGCTCGACCAGGTCATCCTCAACCTGATCGTCAACTCCCGCGACGCGATGCCCCACGGCGGCCGGCTCACGATCCGCACCGCGGAAACACGCTTCACCGGCGCCGAAACCGCGGCGCCCGCCCCCGCGCCTGGCGTGTACGCCCTCCTCGAAGTGATCGACACCGGCACGGGCATGTCCGCCGACGTGAAGGCCCACCTGTTCGAGCCGTTCTTCACCACCAAGGAAGTCGGCAAGGGGACCGGGCTCGGCCTCGCCACCGTGTACGGCGTCGTCAAACAAAGCGGCGGCTACATCTGGGTGGAGAGCGACATCGACCGCGGCACCACTGTCCGCATCGCGTTCCCGGTGGTCGCCGCCTCCGCTCCCCCCCGCGAGGTGCCTCCCGCGCGCGTCGAGATGACCCCGGCCGGCGAAACGGTTCTCCTGGTCGAGGACGAGGAGGCCGTCCGCCGCGTCGCGGCGAGGATCCTCACGGCGAGCGGGTACCGCGTGCTGACCGCGCATGACGGCCCGGCAGCGTTGAGCGCCGCCGCCCGGGAGGCCGGTCCTATCCACCTGTTGCTCACCGATATGGTGATGCCCGGGATGACGGGCCGTGAGCTGGCGGAGCGCCTGGTGGTGGAGCGGCCCGGCACGCGGGTGCTCTACATGTCCGGCTATACCGAGGACGCGGTGGTCCGCGAAACCGTGGCCACGGCCGGGCATGCCTTTCTTCAGAAACCGTTCGACCCCGAGGCCCTCGCGCGCAAAGTCCGCGACGTGCTGGACGGCCGGCCCGTGCCGCGCTAGCCTTGCGCCAGATGGCCCACGCCGCCCCGCCTGTCCGGCCGCCGGAGGTGTCGCCCGACGGGCGCGCCGGGGGCGCCGACCACCTGCTGAGAGGACAAACCCTCGTCCTCGAGCGCATCGCTCGCGGCGCCCCGTTGCCCGAAGTCCTCCAAGCCATCGTCACGCTGATCGAGAGCGCCGCTCCCGGCATGCTTTGCTCGATTCTCCTCCTCGACCGCGAGGGCCGGCGGTTGCGTCACGGTGCCGCGCCCACGCTGCCCGCCGCGTACAACGCCGCCGTCGACGGGCTCGAGATCGGACCGCACGCGGGCTCGTGCGGCACGGCGGTGTTTCGCCGCCAGGCGGTGGTCGTGCGCGACGTGCAGGTGGATCCGTTATGGGAGCGCTACCGGGCGCTCGCGGCGCCGCACGGCCTGCGCGCGTGCTGGTCCACCCCGATCCTGTCGGCGGCGGGGCGTGTCCTGGGCACGTTCGCGATGTATTACCGCGAGCCCCGGGAGCCGACCGCCACCGAGCAGGAGCTCATTACCACCGCGACCGATCTCGCGGGGATCGCCATCGAGCGGGGGCGCGCCGAGGAAGCGCTGCGCGAATCGGAGCAGCGGTTCGCGAAAGCCTTCCACGCCAACCCCGCGCCGCTCTGCATCACGCGGCTCGAGGACGGGCTGTTCCTGGACGTCAACGCCGCGTTCCTGCGTCTGACCGGGTTGCCCCGCGACGAGGTGATCGGCCGGACGTCGGTGCAGTTGGGGCTGATCGGGGCGGCCGAGCGGACGTCGTTCCTCGACCGGCTACGCGGATCCGGCGCCATTCCCCAGATCGAATCTGTGGTGCGCCATCGAGACGGCGGGCGACGCTCCGTCGTCGTCTCGGTCGTGTTGTGCGACCTCGGCGGGGATGCCTGCATTCTCTCGATCTTCCAAGACGTCACTCAGCGCCGCCAGGCTGATGACGCGCTGCGCACCCGCGAGCGCCAGTTGCTCCTGGCGCAGCAGATCGCCCACATGGGCAGCTGGGAGTGGGAGATTCCCACCGGCACCGTCACCTGGTCCGACGAGCTCTGCCGCATTCTCGGGCTCGAGCCCGGCGCCGTGCGCCCCAGCTACGAGGGGTTCCTGGCGCTGGTCCACCCCGACGACCAGGACGCCGTGCGCGAGACCATCGACCGCGCGGCCGACGACGGCCAACCGTTCCGCTTCGACTTCCGCACCTGCCGGCCCGACGGCGCCGTCCGCATCCTGCACTGCCGCGGCGAAGTGACGTGTGACGCCACCGGCCGGCCGATGCGGATGTTCGGCACCGACCAAGACGTGACTGAGCTGCGCCTCGCCGACGAGCAGCTCCGCCTTTCGCAACAGAAGCTGCGGAATCTCACGGCGCACCAGCTGGAGGTCCGCGAAGAAGAGCGCGGCCGCATCGCCCGGGAGATCCACGACGTGCTCGGCCAGATCCTGACCGCCCTGAAGCTCGACGTGTCGTCGTTGCGGGAAATGGTCGCCCACCGCGAGCCCGGCGTCGACACCCGCTTGCAGGAAATCGCGGGCCTCCTCGACACCGCCATCAAGGATGTCCGTCGTCTCGCCAGTGAGCTGCGGCCGGGCTGGGCCTGCCGGCGGCCGTCGAGTGGCTCTCGCGCGACTTCCAGCGGCGCACCGGCATCGAATGCCGCGTCCGCGCCCAGCTCCCCGTCGTCACCCTCCCCGAGGAGGTCTCCACGGGTCTCTTCCGCATCGTCCAAGAGGCCCTGACCAACGTCGCCCGGCACTCCGGCGCGAGCCGTGTCGACGTTACGCTGGACCTTGCCGGTCGCATTGTGTCGCTGAGCGTGACCGACAACGGCAAGGGACTCTCGGACGCGGCGCAGGCCAGCCAGGACTCCCTCGGCATCCTCGGCATGCGTGAGCGGGCTCTGCTCCTCGGCGGCGCGCTCGAGCTGAAAGGCGAGCCGGGGAACGGCACACGGCTCACCGCCCGGGTCCCCCTCAAGTGACCGAGGCCCCGACCGGGATCATCAGCGTGCTCGTGGCCGACGATCACGCGATCGTCCGCAAGGGCCTCATCGAGCTGCTCGGCCGCCAGGCCGGCTTCGGCCGTTTCGGCGAGGCGGCAACTGTCCGCGAGACCTTCGCCCGCGTGCAGACGGATCCGTGGGACGTGATCCTCCTCGATCTCGCCTTTCCCGACGGCAGCGGCATCGACGCGCTGCGCGACATCCTCCGCCTCCGCCCGGAGGCGCGCGTCATCATCCTCACGATGCACCCAGAGGATCAGCTCGCCCTGCGCATGCTCAAGGCCGGCGCCGCCGGCTATCTCACCAAGGAGAGCGCTCCAGAAGAGCTGGTAAAGGCCATCCGCCTGGTGCTCGAGGGCGGCAAGTACTTGAGTCCCGCCATGACTCAGGCGCTCGCCACCGGCGCCGAGGCTGGTGGCGGCTCGCTTCCCCACGAGCAGCTCTCCACCCGGGAAGTCGCCGTGATGCGGCTGCTCGCCGCCGGCAAGCACATCAAGGAGATCGCGAAGGCGCTGGGCGTTTCTTCGAAGACCGTGACCACGTACCGCGCCCGACTGCTGCGGAAGATGGGGATGATCACGAACGCGGAGCTTACGTTCTACGCAACGCGCCACGGCCTGCTGTCCGACGCCATGTTGCGGGGGGGTACAAACACGTCGTAGGGCTACCCCGACAGATTTTCCCGCCCCATTCGCAACATTATTCCTCGTCGATACATCCCAATCCATAAGAAGGCATGACAGCAGACTCAGACGGTCGAACGAGTCGTAGGCTCGTGATCGCGTGCGCGGGTGTCGTCGCCACCCATGCCGCGGTCGTGCTGCTTGGGTGGTGGCAACAGTGGCGGTTGTTCACGCAGCCACCTGCTGGCTTCATTCCGATGGCCCCGACGACGGCCGCGGCGTTCTTGCTCCTCGCGACGGCGCTCCTGATCCAGGCACTGCTCGACTCGCCCCAGCGTCGATGGGTCGCTCGCGGCGTGGCCGGACTCGCGCTGCTGCTCGCGGCGTTCGCTCTGGCCGCCCGCCTCGCCGGCTGGACACTCGATCCCGACGCCGCCGTGCGAGTGACGACGGCTACGCTCGGTGCCGTGCCGCTCGGCGTCATGTCGCCGGTCACGGCTGCCGGCGTTCTGCTCCTCGCGCTCGCGCTGCTGCTGCAGTCGGTCGCGCATCCCGCGCTGCGCTCGGCCGTCGCCCCGATCGCCACGGTGCCGGCCCTCGCCGGGACGGTCGTGGCGCTGGGGTACGCGTATGGAACGCCGCTGCTTTACGGGTCCACCACGATCCCTGTCGCGCTTCCCACCGGGCTGAGCCTGCTGCTCGTTGGCGTGGCGGTCATCGCCCTCGCCGGCCCGCACGCCTGGCCGCTCCGGCACCTGCGGGGCGAGACGGCCCGCGCCCGACTGCTCCGCGCGTTTCTGCCGGCCACGATCGTGATCGTCGTGGCGACTGGCCTCATCGAGACGCGGCTCGGCACGCTTGCCGGGCCCGACCGGGTGCTGTTCTCGGCGTGGCTCGTGGTCGTTGCCGCGGGGGCGGTCGCTCTCTTGGTGGGTCGCATCGCCCGGCGCCTCGGCGGGGAGCTCGACGCCGCGCTCGCCGAGCGTCGCCGCGCCGAGGAGCGCTACCGGCGGTTGTTTGAGCACGACCTCGCGGGCGTCGGCATCGTCTCGCTCGACGGCCGCTTCCTCGGGTGCAATCCGGCCTTCGCGCGCATTCTCGGATACGATTCCCCGGAGGATCTCCAGGCGCACGACGCCGCGGTGATTTACCTCCACGCCGAAGACCGGCCTGCCGTGCTGGCCCGGCTGCGCGAATCGGGCCGGCTCGTCAGCTTCGAAAACCGGCTGCGGCGCAAGGATGGCCGCGAAGTCTGGGTGCTGGCCAACATGGCGCTGGTCCCCGGCGAATCAGGGGAGCAGGTGATCGAAAGCACCATCGTGGACATCACCGAGCGCAAACAGCTCGAGCAGCAGCTGTGGCAGTCGCAAAAGATGGACGCCCTCGGCTCCCTCGCCGGCGGCGTGGCCCACGATTTCAACAACGTCCTCACGGCAATCCTCGGCTATGCGGATCTGGTGCTGCTCGACCTCGCGCCCGACAGTCCCCACCGCAAGGATCTCGAGGAGATCAGCCGCTCGGCCCAGCGCGCCGGCGACCTCACCCGCCAGCTGCTGACCTTCAGCCGCCGACAGGCGATCGAGCCGCGGACCTTGAACCTGAACGAGGTCGTTGCCGACACGGACAAGATGTTGCGCCGGCTGATCGGACAGGAGGTCGAGCTCGTCACCGTCCTCGCCCCCAACCTCGGAGCGATTCGCGCCGATCCGGCACAGATCCACCAGGTGCTCTTGAACCTCGCGGTCAACGCCCGCGATGCCATGCCGGACGGCGGCATCCTCACCATCGAAACCCACGAGATGGAGGTCGACGGCGCGTATGCCCAGGAGCACGTCGATGCCCAACCGGGCGCCTACGTTCTCCTCGCCGTCAGCGATACCGGCACCGGTATGGACGCCGCGACCCGCGCGCGCGTGTTCGAGCCCTTCTTCACGACCAAAGAGAAAGGGAAAGGCACCGGGCTCGGCCTCGCCACCGTGTACGGCATCGTGCGCCAGCACGGCGGTCACATCGCGCTCTATAGCGAGCTCGGCCGGGGAACGACTTTCAAGATCTACCTGCCGCGCGCGGAGGCCTCGGCGGAGCCCGAGAAACGCAGACGGCCCGCCGAAGCGCGCGGGGGCACCGAAATGATCCTGCTGGTCGAGGACGAAGCCCCCGTCCGCGACTTCGTCCACTCCGCCCTGAAGCGCGCCGGGTACCGCGTCCTCGCGGCCGCCGACGGCGATGAGGCCCTCCGGCTCGAGGCCGCCTGTCCCGACCAGATCGACCTGTTGCTGTCCGACGGCATGATGTCCGGAATCCGGGTGCCCGAGATGGTGGCTGCGTTCCGCAAACGACGGCCCGACACCCGCGTGCTCCTCATGTCCGGCTACGCGCAGGAAGCGTTTATCCGCCAGGGCCTTATGGTCGCGGGGGGCGCGTTCCTTCAAAAGCCCTTCACCGCGGCGGGGTTGGTCTCCAAAGTCCGGGAGGTTCTCGACACTCCCCTGTAACCAGCACCGAACAGACACCGAAAAACGACGATTTTGCTGGACGATTTGTGGATGTATGCACTCACTTTGACTCATAACAACCTTTCCTGCAATTAGTTATCTAGCCGCAAGTCCAGGATAGCAGTCATAACTCATTGACCAACAACATGTTCAGCATGTGACCACCGGGCAAAGACCGGAGTGAGGCTAGATTGCCACATGCCTCTCCACCCCCTGTACGGGCATGAGGGAGTGCGTAACCGGCTTGCAGGCGCGTTCGCCTCCGGCCGGTTGCCGCAAGCGCTGCTGCTTGAGGGCCCTCGCGGAGTCGGCAAACAGCGCCTAAGTCTGTGGCTCGCGCAGCTGCTGTTGTGCGACACACCGACTGCCGGGGGCCGAGAGCCGTGTGGGGCGTGCCGGTCGTGCCGTTTCGTCCTGGCGCTGACGCATC
>WNGG01012283.1_pt1 | contig 14567 bp, 10 predicted proteins | sample 5400661 | NCBI WGS metagenome assembly WNGG01 (sample SAMN13153372, study PRJNA577476) | soil metagenome | isolation source: 100 cm soil or saprolite under Garry oak tree replicate 1 | place: USA:California | collected 2016-06-15
TCCGGCACGTACGATAAACCGATGGCTGCTGATCATTTCGTCGGCCGGCATGGTGCAGATCTCGTTCGGCTGTGGGCGAGCAGCATCGATTACACGGACGACGTGCCGTTTTCCGAAGAAATGTTCTCGCGCCTGGGCGACACCTATCGCCGGATTCGCAATACGCTGCGCATTTTGCTGGGTAACCTTTATGATTTTCCTGTAGCCGGGGTAGGTGACCCCGGCCGGCCGGCATCAGCCCGACATGTCGGGGCTACAACGCTAATCGATCGCTGGATTCTGGAGCGACTGAATGACGTGATCCGTGACTGTCGAAGTGCTTACGAGGAGTTTGCCTTCCACAAGGTCTATCACACACTCAATCAATTTTGCGCCGTCGATTTGAGCAGCCTCTACATCGACATCACCAAGGACCGAATGTATTGCGACGCGCCGGATTCACCGCGTCGCCGCGCTACACAGACAGTCATGCATGAGATTTTCGATGCGCTTTGCCGACTACTTGCGCCGATTCTTGCATTCACCGCCGAGGAAGCCTGGCGGCATTCAGGCGTGGGTGCCTCGGTCCACCTGGAGGAATTTCCGCAGGCGCAGCATCGGGGTCATGAAGCCAGTGAACAGGTTGCCGAACTGCTCAAATTGCGCGGCGTGATCGGTCAAGCGATTGAGCGCGCGCGACAGGAGAAACTGATCGGGAATGCGCTCGAAGCCGCGGTTGTTTTACATTCGAATTCCGATGTCACTAAAAAGATCGACAAAGAAGAACTGGAAGAGTTTTTCATCCTGAGCGATCTCACGATTCACGAAGGGAAGGCAGCAACCGCCTGCGTCACCAAAACGGCTTATAAAAAGTGCGCGCGTTGCTGGCGTCATCGGCCAACCGTCGGCGTGAGCAAGGCACATCCCGATTTGTGCGATCGCTGCGAAAGCGTGGTGAAAACGATTGGAAAAGGCTGATCCTCATATGGGAATGACTAAATCCGAATGACGAATGCCGAATTAATGACGAAGCCCGAATGACAAGACTTCCACGGTAGCTTTCGTCATTTGAGCATTCCGGTTTCCTTCGTCATTCGATATTCGTGCTTCGACATTTCCGATATGCGTCCATCCCTAGCGATTGTGATCAACCATCCTGCTTGTTTGAAGTGACCACATCGGTATGAGATACATCCTCTTCCTTTCGCTGCCGCTCTATGCGCTCGATCAATGGTCGAAACAGCTGATCCTGCGGTTTATCGACCCGGATCAGCCGCGGATCCTGGTCTCCGGTTTCTTTAGTTTGGTAAACGTCACGAACACGGGCGCAGCGTTTGGTTCTTTCCGGAACAACAATACGTTTTTCATCGTAATTTCGTCTGTCGCGCTTCTCATTGTTGTGGTCCTTCTCGTGCGACGGCGTGCGCGAAACATTTGGCGCGACGTATCGCTCGCGTTGCTGCTGGCCGGCATCCTGGGAAATCTCACCGATCGTCTTCTCTTTGGGCACGTAATCGATTTTCTCCTTTTCGACTTGCACGTCCCTTACGCGCATCCCTGGCCCGCCTTCAATGTGGCTGATTCGTGCATCTCAATTGCAGTGGTTCTGTTTCTCATCCAATCGTTGTGGAAAGAGAAACATCCTGCGGCGACAGGAACGTAGGTAGGGGCGATTGACCTCAATCGCCCGCCAACTGATGGTCATGGTGCGTAACGGGAGCGGTTCAGGTGAACCGCCCCTACCTGATGCCCTATGAAACCTTCGCCGTCGCCTATGGAACAGACTGCGCGCGAAGTTGCCGCGCGTTTGCGCGAGCGAGGGCACATCGCGTACTTCGCCGGCGGTTGCGTGCGCGACATCATTCGCGGCGAAACGCCGAAGGATTTCGACATCGTCACCGATGCGCGGCCTGAAGCGGTGCAGAAGATTTTCCCGCGCACCTACGCGGTCGGCGCGCATTTTGGCGTTATCATCGTGCTGGAAAACGGCTTTCAATTCGAGGTTGCGACCTTTCGATCAGATGACGCCTACATCGACGGAAGGCATCCGAGCGCAGTGTGTTTTTCATCGCCGGAGGAAGACGCCAAACGCCGCGATTTCACGATTAATGGAATGTTTTACGATCCGGTTGCTGAGGAAGTGATCGATTTCGTCGGCGGTCGCTCGGATGTCGCAGCGAAATTGGTGCGTGCGATTGGCGATCCGGCGCAGCGCTTCGCCGAAGACCGGCTGCGCATGCTTCGCGCAGTGCGATTTGCCACCGTGCTCGATTACAAAATCGACAGTCAAACATGGGAAGCGCTTGTGGCCAACGCACCTTCAATCAACCAGATCAGCGCAGAGCGTATTCGCGATGAGTTAGTGCGAATTTTTCTCTCACCGAACCGGGTGCGCGGCTGGGACCTTCTTGATTCCAGCGGTCTGATGCGCGCGATTTTACCCGAATTGGAAGCGATGAAAGGCGTCCTGCAGCCGGAACAATTCCATCCGGAGGGCGACGTCTTTCAGCACACACGCCTGATGCTGCAATTCCTTCAGGAAACAGTTTCGGTGCCATTGGTTTTCGCTGTGTTGCTTCACGATGTTGCGAAGCCCGTGACCGCCACTGTCGATAAAACGGGCCGGATTCGTTTCAACGAGCACGACCGGATTGGCGCAGCGATGACTGAGGCCATCATGCGGCGTTTGCGATTTTCGGGCGCTGAGATCGAGGCAACGGTCGAAATGGTGCGGCAACACATGGTCTTCAAGGACGTGCCCAAGATGCGGGTCGCGAAATTGAAACGTTTCATGGCGCGACCAACCTTCGATGACGAGCTGGAGCTGCACCGGGTGGATTGCGAAAGCAGCCATCGCATGCTCGATAATTACGAATTTCTCCTGCGCAAGCGCGAAGAATTCGCGAACGAACCGATCATTCCCCCACCACTCTTGCGCGGGGACGATTTGATCGCACTCGGTCTAAAGCCGGGTCCAAAGTTTGGCGAAATTCTCGAAGCGGTGGAAACGCGCCAGCTCGAAGGGACATTGCGCACACGCGAGGAGGCGCTTGAGTGGGTTAAGCGGGAACATTCGTTAGGCAGAAACGAGTGAGACGATGTCGAACGCTGACCACCCAACTCTCAAAGGATTCGCGAGCGAAGCATCGAAGACCAAATGAGAATCTTAATGGCTAGCGCGGAGGGACCGCCGCTGCAGCGCGCGGGGGCGCTGATCGATGTGATGGATGCGCTGCCACGCGAAATGCGCTCCCGCGGGCACGACGTGAGCGTGGCGTTGCCGTTTTATCGCGAAATTCGGGCGAATACCGCGTTCGAAGAAAAAGAAACCGGCATAACTGTTGATATCGCCGTAGGCGACAAAAGCTACGTCGCCGAATATTTCGAGGGACGAAGCGCCAGTGGCGTGCAGTTGTTTCTGATTCGTTGCGACGAATTCTTTGATCGCCCAGGAATCTATGGCGAGCGTGGCCAACAGTACGAAGATAACGCGGCGCGCTTTATTTTTTTCTGCAAGGCGGTGCTGGAATTAGCGCGCCGGTTGACACCACGGGTGCAAATTCTGCACGTGCACGATTGGGCGGCAGCGCTGGTGCCGGTCTTTGTGCGGGCGCACGGCCTGCCTTTCAAGACTGTAATGACGATTCATCACTTGGGGGAACAGGGCAGTTTTTGGGGACTGGACTTTCGGCTAACGAATTTGCCGGAACGATTTTTCACCCTCCACGGCGTCGAATTTTTTGGACGGCTGAATTTTCTCAAAGGCGGGATTCTCTACGCCGACAGAATCACAACCGTAAGCGAACATTACCGGCGCGAGATACTTACGCCGGCTGGCGGCCATGCTCTCGATGGTGTGCTGCGGGAAAACGCATACCGCCTTAGCGCGATTTTGCACGGCGCGGATTATGCGCGCTGGAATCCCGTGACCGACCGTCTGCTTCCCGCTAATTACGGTACGGGAAAGCTGCGAGGAAAACAGATTTGCCGGGACGCGTTGCTCGAGGAAATGAAACTTGCGCCTTCGCCGCGCGGTCCGGTCTTCGGCATGGTAACCCGCGTCGTAGAAGAGAAAGGGTTCGAGATTCTCGTGCCGCTACTTAATCGGCTTCTTTGGGATGATGTCCGCCTCCTCATTCTCGGTGAAGGCGATCCGGCTTATGAAACTGCTCTGGCCATCGCTGCGAGAAAATTCCCAAGCAAGTTCGCCTACCAAAAGGATTACGACGAGAAACTGGCGCACCTGATCGAAGCGGGAATGGATATCAGCCTGATTCCGTCGCGGTTCGAACCGTCCGGCTTGAGTGCGATGTACAATTTGAAATATGGCGCCCTGCCGGTCGCACGGGCGACCGGCGGCATTCAGCACATCATCGAGGACTACGATCCGATCGCCGATAACGGATACGGATTCCTTTGTTACGCCTATTCCACTGAAGCGTTCTGGGACGCGATGAAACGCGCCCGTGGCTTATTCAAGGATCGAAAGCTGTGGACGAAGCTGATGAAACGGGCGATGACGCGCGATTTTTCATGGGACGCATCGGCGCGGCGCTACGAAGAAGCCTATGAGGAACTTGCCCGCGCAAAGGACGACGTAGCTGCGTAGCTGTAGCCGTCGGCTGTTCGCAAAGGCACTCTGGTTCCCTTCGAATAAACGGCGAGTCGCGTCGTCAAACTCCTGCCGCCGAAATCGACGCATGGCGGACAAATGACTTTGGGAAGCGCTATGGCCAACAGTTCTTGCAATCTCGAGGACTTTCTTGTCTCCTCGACATTTCCCACTCATGAAGTCATGACTCGTTCGCGGTCGCTCTTCAGGCCTTGGATCTCCGGATTACTCCTGACCGCGGTGCAACTTGCGATGGCGATCGGCCTGCTGGCGCCGGAAGGCTCGGTTTCGGACCGCTACTCCACGCTGATCCAGCACGACAGCTATTGGTTCATGAACATCGTCGATCGCGGATACCAGACCATTGTGCCGCCCATCGATCACAAGGTCATGGAAGTGTCCAACGTCGCATTTTTCCCCGCATACCCGGCAATTGCTGCGGCGCTTCGCTACGGGTTGAACATTGACACCGGCACTGCGCTGCTCATCACGGCCCAACTCGCTGCCTGGGGTTTCTGGAGTTATTTTTTCCTATTTTGTGATCGCTGGAAGGTTTCGCCTGCGCTTCAGGTTTGTGGCGCCTTGCTGATTCTCGTACATCCGGCGGCATTTTTTCTGGTCGCCGCCTATTCTGAGTCGCTTTTTCTGATGGCGCTGCTCGGCTTCATCTATTGGAGCAGCGCAGAGGGACGCGCCGCAAAAGTCTGGGCGTCGTTGCATGGCATTGTAATGTCCGCCACGCGGATTGTGGGAATCGTGTGCGCGGCGTTCCCGGTGATCCGCTCAATTGTTCTAAGTGGCTGGCGAGGCTTGCGCGAGCTACGAGCCTGGCCTCGTCAATATGCGGCGGCCATTGGTTTGACGCTTCTCGCAGTGTTCGGTGCGCTCGCATTCTTCATCTACTGCCAACTGCGCTGGGGGCATTGGGATATTTATATGCTCACGCAAGCGGCTGGCTGGGGCATCAGTCCCGATTATCTAGCGGTGTTTAAACCTCCGAGTTATCGCTGGCTCATTCCGGCCCTGAATAATCCTACTGAGGCAAGCCAGATGGCCATGACTCTTGGCGCGCTGCTCTTGCTCGGTGTCGGGCTTTGCGAACTGCTTCCAGCGATTCGACAGCGGACAGGCTTGTCGACCCGCGTCGGCATCTATTTCTGCGCCGCTGCGATCTATTATATCTCGGTCAGCGGTGTCGCCTGCGTGGATATGGAAAGCATGCTCCGCTATGAATTTACCGTGCACGCATTGATCGTGCTGGCGCTTTTGAATTTTCTGCGTCAATTTCGCACGCCGCCGGTGTTGGTGCGGGCGTTGGGGACGGCGGCAGTAGCGTTGGTCAGCGCTGCCGGGCTAAGCGTACAGGGCTGGTACGTGTGGAATTTCACGCGAGGAAATTGGGTCGCGTAGAGGAAAATGAAGACAAAAGTCGCCATTATCGGTGCCGGGCCGGCGGGTTTGACCGCGGGCTACCTCCTGTCGAAGGAGGAAATCGGCGTCAATGTCGTGGAAGCCGACCCGGTGTATGTCGGCGGCATTTCGCGGACGGTCACTTATAAGAGTTTTCATTTCGACATTGGCGGCCATCGCTTCTTTTCCAAGTCGAAAGCAGTGGAAGATTTGTGGACGGAGATTTTGCCGAATGACATGCTAGTGCGGCCACGTTCGTCACGCATTTTTTATGGCGGCAAATTTTTTTCCTATCCGCTGAAGCCGTTTGAAGCGCTGCTGAAGCTGGGCGTTTTCAAATCGGCGCTCTGCGTGCTTTCCTGGCTGAAAGCGCGTCTCTTTCCCGTTCGGAATCCGCGCAACTTCGAAGAATGGGTGAGCAATCAATTCGGCAAACGACTCTTCAACACGTTCTTCAAAAGTTATACCGAAAAAGTTTGGGGGATGAGCTGCAAGGAAATCTCCGCGGACTGGGCCGCGCAGCGGATCAGAGGGCTTTCTCTCGGCAGCGCGATCAAGAACGCGCTTATTCCGCAGCGCTACAACGGCGACCGGAGCAAAGTTATCAAGACGCTCATCAATTCGTTTCGTTATCCGCGGCGTGGCCCGGGCATGATGTGGGAGGTTTGCGCACAAAAAATGAAAGCGCTGGGCGGCCAGTTAGAGATGGGCTGCAGAATGACCCGTTGTTCGTATGAGGAACTCTCCGGCTATTGGACCGTCGAATACAAAGATCGACACGGTGGTCTGCACACAATCGAAGCCGAACACGTCATTTCATCCGCCCCGATGAGAGAACTGGTCTGCGGGTTGTCGCCCGCCGTGAGCGAGCGAACAAAGCACGCAGCCGAAAGCCTTAAGTATCGTGATTTCATTACGGTGATGTTGATCTTGAAAGATCGACACATGTTCGATGACAACTGGATCTACATTCATGACCCAAGTGTGAAGGTCGGCCGTGTCCAAAACTTCCGTTCCTGGTCGCCGGAGATGGTGCCCGAACCCGACAAGGTCTGTTACGGTCTCGAATATTTCTGCTTTGAACACGACGGGCTCTGGGACTCAAGCGACAGCGACTTGATCGAACTCGCCCGGCGCGAACTGATTCAGATTGGTCTGGCAAAAGAAGGCGATTTTGTCGATGGCTGCGTGGTTCGCCAAAAGAAAGCGTATCCGGTTTACGACGATGATTACGCGCGCCATGTCGCCACGATCCGGCAGGAACTGGAGACACGTTATCCGAACCTGCATCTTGTCGGACGCAACGGCATGCACAAATACAACAACCAGGATCACGCCATGATGACCGCAATGTTATGCGTGGAGAATATTCTCGCCGACGCCAAGCTTTACGATCTTTGGCAGGTTAACAGCGATGCCGAATATCACGAACAAGGTCCCGCCGCGGCCGAGGACACAAACGGGAGTGCGCTACGCCTTGTCCCGACCCGCGTGGTCGCCGCGCCCGAGCTCGCACCTGAAGCGTAGCTTCAGCGATCTAAGATCGACATTCAATACCGGGCACCACGGAGCTCGCGGCTCCGAAGAGCTTTCCGAATTTCGCTGTCAACGCTTAGCTTCGGATCGCGCGTTTCACAGACTTTCGCAGGTGTTGAGCGACATCCATGCAATCGGTAGCCATCTGGCGAATCTTTGGATCGAGCGTAGTCAACACTCGTTGGAATCGCTGTGGTGTAACAGCACGCTGAAGGTTGTTGAGTAAGTCGCCATAGTTCTCGGCACCCTCGCCGTCGATGTACTGCACGAACGAGATGACATATGGGAGCTTTGACTCGTCCCCCCTGATCGCGGCATCGATCGCACGTCGGACGACCTGTAGTGAGGGAGCTGCGTCGTCGATGAAATAGAGGCGATCTGGCGCGATCTGAAGCGCCGACGTTACCGGCGCCTGCGGCACAGGAGCGGCGCAACTGGTCAGGAGAATCAACATGCCGCCAACGCAAGCCAATCTCTCAGCATTACTTATCAAATGCTTCCACGGGCGGGCAGGAGCAGAAGAGGTTTCGGTCGCCATAAACGTTGTCGATGCGCGCGACCGCTGGCCAGAATTTGTGTTCGAGCGTCCAGGGCGCAGGGAAAGCTGCTCGTTCGCGCGAGTAAGGCCGGTCCCATTTGTCGGATGCGATTTGTCGCGCGGTGTGCGGCGCGTTTTTCAACATATTATTTCCCCGATGCATCTTTTCCTTCGCGACCGCCTCAATCTCTGCATGAATGAAGATCATTGCGTCGCAGAAACGGTCGAGTTCATGTTTTGGTTCGCTTTCGGTCGGCTCGATCATCATTGTACCAGCGACGGGAAACGAAATTGTCGGCGCGTGGAACCCATAATCCATCAAACGCTTTGCCACGTCTTCGACCTCGATGCCCGGGCTTTTCCACTGGCGAAGATCGATAATGCATTCGTGCGCGACGAGGCCGTGTTTGCCTTTGAAAAGGACGGAGAAATAGGGATCGAGTCGTTTCGCGATGTAGTTCGCATTTAAAATTGCGACCTCGCTTGCTCGTTTCAATCCCTCGGCGCCCATCATTCGGATGTACATCCACGTGATCGTCAAAATGCTGGCGCTACCGTAGGGTGCGGCAGCTATGTTACCTCCCTTGCCTCCGTCGTGACGATAATCGGAGCCGCCTCCTCCCGGCGGACGTTTCCCTTGTTCTCCTTCGCCAAACAGGATTCGGCCGTTCTCTGTATCGACAATGAATTCTCGCGGCAGATATGGAGCGAGATGCTTGACCACGCCGATCGGTCCCACACCGGGGCCGCCGCCGCCGTGCGGAATGCAAAATGTTTTATGCAAATTCAAGTGGCAAACATCGGCGCCGTAATCACCGGGTCGGCAGAGACCGACCTGCGCATTCATGTTCGCGCCGTCCATGTAAACCTGGCCACCATGCGTGTGCACGATGTCGCAGATTTCGCGAATTGTCGGTTCGAACACGCCGTGTGTGGAAGGATAGGTCACCATTAGCGCGGCGAGATCGCGCGCGTGCTCGTCCGCTTTGGCGCGTAGATCGGCAAGATCGATGTCTCCATCCTTTAGACAGGCGACCGAGACAACTTTGAACCCAGCCATAACCGCGCTGGCCGGATTGGTTCCATGTGCGGAGGTGGGGATGAGACAAACGTTGCGATGCGCTTCACCGCGTGAGGCATGATTGCAATGAAATCGCGGCGAACCCGGTGATTTCCGCAAGCCATTCTTCGAGCTCGTGGCAAATCTCCATATAGCCTGCGGTTTGGTCGAGCGGCGCGAACGGATGCAGTTTGGAAATCTCAGGCCATGAGATGGGAAACATTTCCGCGGTCGCGTTGAGTTTCATCGTGCACGAACCGAGCGGAATCATCGACGTAGTCAGCGACAGATCGCGCGACTCGAGCTTCTTGAGATAACGGAGCATTTCCGTCTCGGTGTCGTGTGTGTTGAAGATGGGATGAGTGAGGAATTGGGAAGTGCGGAGTGCGAATTGCGAGATGCGCAGCGGCGGCTCGCCAAGATCAGCGTCCGCGAGATCGCGCACAGGCGTGCCGCGAAAGATCGACATCAACAGTTCGATGTCGCCGGGCGTTGTCGTTTCGTCGAATGAAATCCCGACTGCGCGCGGACCGAGTGCACGCAGGTTGCAGCTCGCTTTTGCCGCGTGCTCCAAAATGACTTCGCTAGATTCAACTTCGACGCGAACCGTGTCGAAGAAATTTTCATGCGTGATTGTGCAGCCAAGAGCGCGCAGACCATCTGCGAGCTGGCTCGTTAGTTTATGAACGCGCTCGGCAATCGCGCGCAGTCCTTTGGGGCCGTGATAAACCGCATACATCGACGCAATGACGGCGAGGAGAACCTCTGCCGTGCAGATGTTGCTTGTGGCTTTGTCGCGCCGGATGTGTTGCTCGCGCGTTTGCAACGCGAGGCGATACGCTGGACGGCCTTCAGCATCGTGTGAAACGCCAACGAGCCGGCCGGGCATGTGACGCTTGAATTGGTCGCGCGTAGCGAAGTATGCCGCGTGTGGACCACCAAAACCCAGTGGAACGCCGAAGCGTTGCGTGTTCCCGACGGCAACATCGGCGCCGAATTCGCCCGGCGGCTTTAGTAATGTCAGCGCAAGAATATCGGCCGCGACAACAACGAGCGCACCGGCCGCGTGCGCCTGCTTGACGAAATTGGCGTAATCGTAAATCCCGCCATCGGTGGCTGGATACTGAAGAAGCGCGCCAAAAACTGTGTCGTCGAATTTAAAGCCCGAATAATCGTCGATCTTGATCTCGATTTCGAGCGGCTTGGCGCGAGTTTGGACAACGGCAATCGTTTGTGGATGACAATTATCATCGACGAAGAAGGCTTTGCGATTTGGAACGACCGCGTGACAAAGCGACATCGCTTCGGCGGCAGCAGTGGCTTCGTCCAGCAGCGATGCGTTCGCGATGTCGAACGCAGTCAGGTCCATGATCATCTGTTGGAAATTGAGGAGTGCTTCGAGCCGGCCCTGTGCGATTTCGGCTTGGTAAGGCGTGTAAGCGGTGTACCAGCCGGGATTTTCGAGGATATTTCGCTGGATAACGGGCGGTGTAATGCAGTCGTAGTACCCCGCGCCGATAAATGAGCGTGCAACCTTGTTCTTCTTGGAGATGGCGCGGAGTTCGGCCAGCGCTTCGATCTCCGATTTCGCTTTCGGCAAGTTCAGTTGCCGATCTAACCGGATGTTCTTGGGAACGGCGGCGTCGATTAGAGAATCGAGATCTTTGAAGCCAACTTCGCGCAACATCGCGCGAACTTCCTCTTCGCTCGGGCCGATATGGCGCCGCGCGAATGAATCGATGTCAATCGTTTCTTCGCGCGTTTGCATGCGAGGAGACTACGGAGCGCGAGACGCGCTTCAACCCTCGAGCGCTGCTTGCGCCGCTGCCAGTCGTGCAATGGGGATCCGGAACGGACTGCAACTGACGTAATCCAGACCGAGCCGGTGGCAGAATTTTACACTCGCTGGTTCGCCGCCATGCTCGCCGCAAATTCCCAGTTTGATGCCCGGGCGGGTCTTGCGTCCGAGATCGCGTGTAATTTCCATCAAACGCCCGACCCCTCTCTGATCGATCGACGCGAACGGATTTGCATCCACGATATCGAGCTCGGCGTAAGCAGGAAGAAAACTCCCCGAATCATCCCGGCTCATCCCGAGGGTTGTCTGTGTCAGATCGTTCGTGCCGAAACTGAAAAATTCGGCGTCGCGCGCGATCTGGTCGGCCATGAGCGCGGCGCGCGGAATTTCAATCATCGTTCCGACCAAATATTTGAATTTTGTTCCCCTTTCTTTGGCAACTCCGTTGGCGACGCGACGCACGATGTCGATTTGAAGCTTTAGCTCGCGCGGGAATCCCACCAGCGGGATCATGATTTCGGGGTGGACCCTGATCCCCTTGGCTTGCACTTCGGCGGCGGCTTCAAAGATTGCGCGCGCCTGCATTTCGGAGATTTCTGGAAACGTGATCCCGAGCCGGCAACCGCGATGACCGAGCATGGGATTAAATTCGTGCAGTTCGTGCACGCGCCGCGCGATTTGCTCGACGGCTACGCCGAGCTTGTTTGCCAGTTCGCTTTGCTGCGCATGATCGCTTGGCAGGAATTCGTGGAGCGGCGGATCGAGAAACCGGATCGTACCGGGCAAACCTTTTAGCGCCGTAAAGATGCCGATGAAATCGCCGCGCTGGTAGGGAAGCAGTTTCGCCAGCGCTCGTGCGCGCTCGTCCTTTGTGCCGGCGAGAATCATCTCGCGCATGGCGTCGATCCGATCGCCTTCGAAAAACATGTGTTCGGTCCGGCAGAGCCCAATCCCTTCCGCGCCGAATGCGACGGCGTTTGTAACCTGCTCAGGCGTATCGGCATTTGCACGTACTCCCAGCGTGCGGAATACGTCCGCCCATTTCATCAATTTTGAGTACTCCTGATAAGTGACGCTTTTCTTTGGATCGAGCGATCGATCCACGAGCACCTGCACAATCTCCGATGGCGCCGTGGCGACTTCGCCGGCAAAAACTTCGCCCGCTGTTCCATCGATCGAGATATAATCCCCCCGATTCAACGTCGCGCTGTTCGTGCTGAGCGTGCGGTTTTGATAATCGATTTGAATCCCCGTCGCGCCGCACACGCACACTTTCCCCATTTGCCGCGCGACGAGCGCGGCGTGCGAAGAGACGCCGCCACGCGACGTGAGAATTCCCTCGGCCGCGATCATGCCGCGCAAATCTTCTGGCGACGTTTCAATCCGCGCGAGCACGACTTTTTCCCCTCTTTCCGCGCGCACCACGGCCTCTTCTGCGCTAAAAACAACGCGCCCGCACGCCGCGCCCGGTCCAGCGGGCAAGCCGCTGCCGATTTTTTTTGCGGCGCGCACCGCTTGTCGATCAAAAATTGGCGCTAAAAGATGCGCAAGCGAATCTGCCGGGATACGGCGCACGGCGTCCTTCTGGGTTATCAATTTTTCGCCAACCATATCGACGGCGATACGAACCGCGGCGTGGCCGGTGCGCTTGCCATTTCGCGTCTGCAAAATGTAGAGACGATTTTCCTCCACCGTGAATTCGAGGTCCTGCATGTCTTTGAAGTGACGTTCAAGGATGGTGCGGACTTTCATCAGTTCTTTGTGCGCTGCAGGCATTTCTTTCGCCAGATCGCCAATTGGATGCGGCGTGCGCACGCCGGCAACGACGTCTTCGCCCTGCGCGTTGATCAAGTACTCGCCATAGAAAACTTTTTCGCCGGTGGCCGGGTCGCGCGTAAAGGCCACTCCGGTGGCGCTCGTTTCGCCCATGTTTCCAAAGACCATCGTCTGCACGTTCACCGCCGTTCCCCAGTCGTGCGGGATTCCATATTTCCGCCGATAAACGACGGCGCGATCGTTCATCCACGAGCCGAAAACTGCGCCCATTGCTCCCCAGAGTTGCTCGTTCGGATCTTGGGGAAACGATTTTCCAGTGCGCTCCTTGATCAGCGCCTTAAACCGGATCACGAGTTCTTTCAGATCGGCGGCTGTTAATCGCACGTCCGGGAAATCGTGTTTGCCGTAGCGTTCGTCTTTCATGTGTTCGATCACAGTCTCGAACGGTTCGTGGTCTTCGCCCGGCCGTTTCTGAACGCCCATGACCACGTCGCCGTACATCTGCAGAAATCGCCGGTACGAATCCCACGCGAAACGCGCGTTGTTCGTCTTTTTCGCGACGATTTCCACCACCGCGTCGTTCATGCCGAGGTTCAGAATAGTGTCCATCATTCCCGGCATTGAATCGCGCGCACCCGAGCGGACGGAAACCAGCAACGGCCGCTCCTTATCTCCGAGCTTTTTACCGGTGGATTTCTCGACTTTGGCCATCGCCGCTGCCACTTCCGCTTCCAATTGTCGCGGGTAAGAGCGGGTGTGGTCGTAAAAGTAAGTGCAAATCTCGGTTGTGATTGTGAACCCAGGGGGCACAGGCAGGCCAATGCGCGTCATCTCGTGCAGGTTCGCGCCCTTACCGCCAAGCAGCGGTTTCATGCTGCCTGATCCGTCGGCGTGACCATCACCAAAGTAATAAACATAGCGAGGCGCTTTCCTTGTTTTCGCGCGCGCCTTCGATCTCGATCTTACCCTCGTGCGCTGAATTCTTTTTCGTGTGCTGGATTTTCGTTTTGTGGCCATGATTCAGAAACCGAAAAGAGCGTCAATGGAGGAAAGCGCCAAAGTAGTTTCGGGCGTCGCGGTGTCAACGCGGGCGAGCAAACTAAACAAAAGAAAAGCGAACGTTGCGAAGAGAGGGATGGTAGGGACCCCGCGCTGCGGCGTCCGGTCGTCCTCGGCCTGATCTAAGCCGGCGCGCCTTCGTTATTTGTCAGAACTTCAGCAATCGCCGCCGTAAAGTCAGCCACGCCGGTGGTCGGCACGATGATGCTGTTGCGGCGGCCGTGAGCTTCCTCGGTGATGCGCAAGAATTTCCCGCGCTCATTTTCACGGAGCTCCACGTAGAAACGTTTACGCTCAATCTGCAGTTCTTTCGCCTCGATGATGTTATCCATTTTTCCTGAAGCCGCCGACTCTACCGCACCTGGTTTGGGGAATGGAAGAAAAATCTGCGGGCTTTTGGCGCGGCGATTTGGATTGCAAAGTTTATTATTGGCCTTTGATCTCAGATTGCCGACCCATCGAATCTTTCAGGCGATAAGCTCACCGTGACGTTCAAAGAATAAACTCGGCGCGGCTCACGCTTACCACTCTTTGAACGTGCCCGCGTGCTCGTGCGTTTCAATTACGTTGCCACCGGCATCGTAGAACGCGAATCACAGCATCATGTACCCGGCTGCGAAACTTCGCGTAGCTACGCACGTTTACGAAGTGCGCCCGCGTAAGATCATCACGGCGTCGATCTAATCTCCGATGCGCTCCCGTTTGGTCGGCTTTGGGTATGGCGAGCCGGACGGGTTAGCCCGCCACTGGACTTCATACACATGTATGGCCCGATCAAAACCTTTGGGCGTTATTTCGC
>WNGG01005175.1_pt1 | contig 14566 bp, 10 predicted proteins | sample 5400661 | NCBI WGS metagenome assembly WNGG01 (sample SAMN13153372, study PRJNA577476) | soil metagenome | isolation source: 100 cm soil or saprolite under Garry oak tree replicate 1 | place: USA:California | collected 2016-06-15
TGGGTCAAGAACTGCCCCTTTTGCCTGATAGTATTTTCCTTCATGGTCGACCCGTTGTTCCTGCCACAATCTCAAGATGAGCTGAACTCCTTCCTCGGTCTTGTCGACCCTGGTCTTGGCGTCTTCCCAGCGGGCGTATCCCTCGAATTCGGTCTGGGACCAGCCTGCTCCAACTCCAAGTACAGCCCGACCGGACGATAGGAGGTCCACTGTCGAAATAGTCTTGGCTAAAATTCCTGGTGGATGGAAGGGAATCGGAGTCACGAGCGTCCCCAGTTTCAGCTTCTCAGTTCGCGCAGCAAGGTATGTGAGGGCCACCCAGGTTTCCAAGGTGGAGTTTCCTCCTCGGTTCTCGCCCCACATGTAATGGTCTGGGAGTACTGCTCCCCAAAACCCGAGTTTGTCGGCGAGTACGATCGCTTCCTCGATTAGTTTCCAGGATTGGTACCAGTTCCCTAGTCCTGAGAGAATGAACCTCAACGATTCCCGTCCTTCTTCCCTACGGTTACGGAAAGCAGAGATAAAACACTCCAAAGCCCATTTCTGCTGGTTTTCAGAGGGCCCCCGGCCCCTAGGAAAAGGGTGTTTTTTGAAAAAAGATTTAGATGTTTTTTCCATGATATTGTTTGTAACTTTTCCCCGTTCAGGGAACCGGAGTGGTTCGGGGAAAGGGCTTTCTCACGTTGCGGGAGGTGAGTGATAGGGCCCGTTCTTTTTCGAGGATGGGTTCTGTTTGGCAGGGGTTTTGGGCGAGTTTTTCTGTTCTGGGCGTGGAGTCTGCCCGTCTCGGGTTTTGCCGATCGTTGATCATATGACATTTCCTTCATGATCACTAGTGGGTCAGGTACAGGGCTCCCGGACGGGAAGAGGGGTTGATTATGGGCGAATTGGGTTGTCCAGATTTGCAAGGTGCTGAGACCCTCAGGCGGACGCTCTGGCAGGGGACGAGCTTTCAAGGTCGTAAAGCTGGGACAGGGGAGACGGCTCTTTCGACTCCTTGTCGAGCCTTAGAAACAGGCCAAGACCCAAGGCTAGAATGCCTGCTTGGAGCAGGATCACACCTGTCTGGTACCCCCAGAAACCTGCCCCGAGAAGAAGTGAACTCAGGGTCAGAATCGCGCCCGAGACGGCCAATAGCTTAGCACTATGCATACGGGTCCAACCTCGGCCCATCCGGAACGGTCTCTACCTGAAACTCGCTAAAAGCCGCAGCCGACTTTTCCCCGTAACAATAGTCAACGACCCTCAACGGTACAGTATTGGTGATTCAGCGAAGGGTGATGATCATCGCGCCCGGGCCGATGGGGCTCGTCCCCCGAGGGCAGGCTCCCACAGAGTTTAGTTCGCCCAATGTTTCCTATCCCCCTCTGATTTGAGATATAGTGGGATTGCGTCAGACTGCTGCGGATGCTAAAGGTAAGAGTTGAGGCGTGAGCCGGAAAGAACCGGAGGCGATAAAGCTAAGTTCTCTAACAATTCGTCACAAGCGAGTCGGTTGGGACGACCTTCTATCACAATCCCATGTCCATGTCTAGTGCTTACTGCTGAGAGGGGAATCTATTGGTATTTGGTGGAAGGAAGAGGCCATTCTGAGGGGCCGCTGAATCACCGGTTACAAGCGCGCGGATGGAGACGGGCGTGAAGGTCCGGGCGGCCCGTCTCCTGGCGCTAGCAATATTGCTGGTGTCCGGGCTAGGATTTTTGGGCATGAGGCCCGTTCATGGCGAGAGCGACTTCACGCTCACTAACAAGCTTGTTGTAAACGGTGCGGTCACATCCAATCTCGGGATTGCCAATGGAGGCTATCTCCAGGGTGCAATCGCAGCGGCCAACGTTTTGAACGGCACCGTTAACTCGATTAGCTTCTCCTATACCTTCAATGTCACAGGAGCAGACCTTCCCGTCGTAACCTTTTTCCCAGCCTTCGTGACCCTGCCCACTTCAATCGCAAAAACGGCCAACACCGACAACACGACTATGAGGATCATTGTCGACCCGAACGTCCCCCATGGGTCGTATCTACTCAACGTCACTGCCACCAGCGGCATATGCCCCGGAAGCTGTTTTGCCCACTTCATGGTCTACAGTATCAAAGTCTACTCCATAGCACTCACCATAGATGCCCAAAGCACCAGCGGTGCTGACATAACTCCGTCCAGATCCGCATCCCAAGCTGCGAGTTTCAGAGTCGGGGTGATGGTTGCCAACGCGACCACTACCGGTGGTACCAACCCCGTGTGCACTGTGGCTTTTCCCTGCGGCCTCTCGCTCTACGGTTGGTCCTTCTCCCTGAAATATGACTCCACTATCCTTATTCCCCAGGGAGACCCCAATCCGCTTGCTACTCCCGGGAACCTTGGGGGTTTGTACGTGGATGGTGCTCAGAGCGTAGCTCTCTATGGGACCCAGACCAACATAGGAGAGGGTAGTTCCAACTGGGCCTCAATAGCAGCCGCGAACAAAGCATTCACAATCACCCAATTCCTCCCTAACAAGATCATCGTCGGATTGACCCTGACCGCACCACTTCCCCCAGCCTTTCTGGCCTCGGCGAATGGAAGATTCCTACTCGCAAACGTGGGCTTCGAACTCCTCCAGAAGCCCGGCTCGCCGAGCCTGGTTAGCATCGACCCGTCAGACGTCGGTTTTCCAAGCCAGCGGGGGCAGCCAGAATGCATCTGCATCATATCAACAGCTGCCAACCAGGGTGGAATTGCTAACGAGACCATTACCAACGCACCTCCCACGGCCCAGTTCACGGCCACCCCTGAGGCAACTGGGTCTGCGGACTGTACCCCCATAACCGGGTCTCCTTGCACCGGTTATGCTTTCAAGTTTGACGCGTCGACCAGCGGTGACCCCGACAGCGCTTCGACCCTTCGATACTTCTGGGATTTCGGCGATGAGAGTAGGGACTCACCGGCTGAAGCCACAGCGGGCTGTCCGATGCCAGATTCCTCGATGGACTGTAGCCAGGGAGCAGTGGCCATTCATGACTATGGCGCCTCCGGCGCACCTGTTTTCCCGACTTTTGCGACGACCCTAAGAGTTGCAGATACAGATGGAACATCACCCTGCTCAGTGGGCGCTGCTTGTGCTACAGGCTCGGCTCGAGACAACTCTGGTAACCCGATTCAGAACAGTCAGCCCAGTCACCAATATTACACAGTATTGATTCCGCAAAATGACTTTAACCTGACAGTAAGCCCTGACCAGTTGATAGTAACAGTAGGCTCTCAACTCAACTCCAGCGAGAGAGCTCTGATTACTCTTTCAAGCCTAAACCAGTTTGCAGGCCAGGTGAGCCTGAGCGAGACCATATCTCCAAGCCAAGTAGGGGACCCAGTTGTTTTTTTCAACGTTACAACTATCGACCTCCAAGCAGGAGGAATAGGCCGGTCCGCGCTTACAGTCTCAACGACACTCGGTATTACACGGGCTGGCACCTACGTTATCACAGTCACTGCCGTTAGTGGATCTCTCTCACACTCAGCATCCCTCCAAGTCATAGCTATGCAGCCTCCAGACCAGCCCCCAGTGGCCCAGTTCACATTCATACCTAAAGCCCCGATAATTGGAGATGAAATTCTGTTCGACGGGTCCCAGAGCTTCGACCCGGACGGTATCATAACAAGCTGGGCCTGGGATTTCGGCGATGGACAGACCGTGTCGTCACTGCCATTTTCATCCATTGGCCACTTCTACGGCTCTTCTGGCAACTTCACCGTTACCCTGACGGTAACGGACAATGGCGGCCTTAGGGGAACCGCTTCTGAAAATGTGCGGGTTCAGCCCCGCCCAGCTCATGACGTAGCTATTACGAGTGTCCAATTTTACCCGAGCGTGGTCGTCCAGACTCAGTTGGTCTCCATCGGTGTTCCGATCGACAATCTTGGTTTGCAACCTGAAAATGTGAGCCTGGCCATATTCTATGGCTCCCACCTCATATCAAACACTAGTTCCGAGGTCTACGTTGGGTTCAACCAGCAGTTCGTGGTCTGGGACACTACGAACGTTCCGCCGGGAAACTACACCCTCTCTGCAATCGTCTACCTTGCGACCGACCAGAACCCCTCCAATAACAACTTCATTGATGGAACAATAACGATTGAACCTGGGCCTGTACTCAACCTTAACCCGTCGAACGGAATTCTCGGGACAAAGGTCCTTGTTCACGGTTCGGGGTTCCCAGAGCAAGGCGGCGGCGAAGTATTTGTTAGCTTTGATGACAACTTTCTAGGCTTTGCTTTTCCAGCGAATGGGAAATTCGACTTCGTCTTCAACGTGCCCCTCGCGGAACCAGCCAAACCCCACTCCGTGATTGCCCGTGACATATTCTCAGGAATTAGAGCCGGGGCGGGCTTCCTTGTACTGCCCGGCCCAGGACCAACTGTCACCACCAAGGTCTCTGTTGATACTGCGCCGATCTACTTCCCCGGCGACACTGCGGTTGTGTATGTCCAGACTAGTTTCAACGGGTCGGTAGTGGGACCGACCGGGGTCCAACTGCAGGTAAGGCTATTCCTTCCTAACAGGACGATTGTGTCGTTAACCACGGCCTCAGTTGCCCCCGGACTGTTCAAAGCCACCTACAAAGTACCCTCAAGTGGTTCTCTCGGAACATACGGGGTTCTTGCTCAGGCGGCGGGTGAACGGGGGCACTGATAGCTCCGGCATCACTAGTTTCGAGGTGAAGCCCACGTGGATCAATGGACGGACAATAGTCGCCTCAGCCGCGGCAGCTGTGGGCGTCGCTGCGGTTCTAGGATTCGGCTGGCGGAAAGGGTATTTGGGCAAAGACAATCGGGAGCGTTCCGAGAACGTAGGGCGGAAAGAGGAGGATCCGTCTTGAACGTTCTAAGGTACGCTCGGATACTGGCCCTAGTATTTCTCGCTTCTATATCCCTAAGCTCTCTCTTGGCAAACCAAATTGGGCCTACTGCCCACGCTGCCACGTCGAACGTTAGGCTTGAGGTCTGGAGCCCGGACGTACACAGCTCCAACATAACCAACCTGGCATTTTCGCCAGGAACTCAGTTCACCGTCGAGGTGAATGTTACCGGCGCGGGCCCCCTCCTTGGCTTCGACGTGAGTCTTCTCTATAACATCACGAGCGGGCCTAATGTTTTGCAAGCAGCTCATCCACAACCGGTCAACCCATTATCTGGCAGCCTGTTCGACCCGTTGGCCACTTACCCGCCCGGATGTAGCGCCATCCCTGTGAAGGCGGAAATAGACATTCCCGCGGGACGCATCCGTTACGCTGCGGTCATGCAAGGAGGCTGCACAGTCCCGGGGACCGGGACCCTTTTCAGCATAGGCTTCCAGGTGATTAGTACCGGAGCCACTTCAATTGACATAGCCGAGGTACCAGACCAAGGAAGACCTGGAAGCATTATTGTAGGGGCTTTGGGAACACCTCCAGTTGCCGCCAGTGTTACATACCAGGCTTTCAGCGGATACTTCCGAAACAAGGCAGGGAGTCCCCCAGTTGCCGCCTTTACTTTTACACCCGGCCAGCCCTCAGTAGGCGACACGGTAAGGTTCAACGGGACCGGGAGCTTCGACCCTGAGAATTCACTTGCACCCGATCGCGGGATCCAGACAGAGCCAATGGTTTACGATACGAACAATAATCAAGCCTATGACACGGGAGAACCCGTAATAGTTGGAGCTATACCTGCTGCCGGAACACCGCTAGGGGCACCCCAACCGTACCCAGGCTGTCGTCTCGGTTGCATGTTCAATCGTCCCGATCCTCACGTCGCCTTCATGGACCAGAACGGAAATGAAAACTGGGACGCTGGAGAGACAGTGGTCTACGACGCAAATATGGATCTGAAATTCGATACGGTAGACTTTGTAATCGCAGGGGCCTCCCTCTCCTTTGGAACAGCCCTTGCCACCGACCCCAAGCTGACCTATGTAGATTCCCACCTTAACAATTTCTGGGATGACGGTTTCATTTGGGACTGGGGCGACGGCTCAGGAACAGCCTCTACCGGAAACGTGACAAGCCACGTGTTCCAGTCTACGCTGACCGTCCCCGCCGCAGGCCTGTTTCCGGTAAAACTCGTAGTCTTCGACTCCGATGACAGCATTCCCAACAGACAGATACAGACAGTAACAGTTGGATCACCGCCCATTTACGATGTCTCGGTTTTGTTGGAGGCCAGCAGACCCATTGTCACGGCGGGAGAGCCCCTAGGACTTAGGGTCATGATTACAAACAGGGGAAACCGGGCGATAGAGTCGTCGCTGGAGGCGATCATGAACGTTACCTATGATCTTAATGGCAGCACGACCATTGATTCAAAGTCGGGGATCAGTCTACCTATTGGAGGAAGCAGAGTTTTCAACTATACAATCGATACGTCACCTTTGGCACAGAGAACCTACACTTTGACGGTTCGAGCAGACATCCTCAATGACACGTCACGGATGATCGTGCCGAACCTTTCTCCCGACAATGTGGCAATGTTCAGCTTCGTTGTCCAGAGGCCAATTCTAACCCACGATGTGGGAATCCTGAGTGTCTATCCTGAGGCCAGAACTGTCCAGGCCGGGCAGGCAGTCCCTGTTCATGTTCTAGTAGCCAACTTTGGCAGCCAGACAGAGAATGTCACTGTTACCCTGTTCTATGACTCCCACATTATAGAGAACCGGGCGGGAATTGTTCTGCCTGGCACCAGCTCCACGAACCCGCCCCCGAGGGACCTGTTCTTCCTATGGGAAACGACCGGTGTTACCCCAGGAACCTATATCATCTCAGCTACGATTTCCCTGCCCGTTGATCAGAACCCTATCGACAATATTTTCCATGATGGACCTGTTACAATTCTTCCCCCTCCGGTGATCACACTCTCACCATCAAGCGGGGTGGTGGGAGTCCAAGTGGTAGCTCGCGGGATGGGATTTCTCTCAAGCCCCTACCCTACCGAGATAGAGATGAGCTTCGATGACCAGCTCCTAGGCTTCGCTTTTCCCTCTAACGGGAACTTCACGTTCACCTTCAATGTTCCCCTCGCAGACCCGACCAAGCCCCACCAGATCGTCGCTTCCCAATTTGGGCCCTACGGACCTCTGGCTACGGCACTATTCAACGTGCTTCCAACACCACCCTCGCCCAGTCCGTTGGAAGTCAACGTTCAAGTGGGCACGATTTACTTTCCGGGAGACACGGCCGTCATCTACGTACAGACAAGCCTCAACGGAGCACCCGTCGCGCCGGATACTCTGCAACTTTTCCTGGCAATGCCTAACGGGTCCTTCGCCATCCTCCATCCAGTGCCCCTTCAGGCAGGCTTCTTCAAAGCCTCCTTCGCAATCCCCGGCAAGGCAACCGCTGGAACTTACGCAGTTTCGGCTACAGCCCACAAAGCAGGATCTGTCGATGGTATGTCCTTGCGAGCTTTTGAGGTCAAGCCCAGTTGGATAAGGTCTCAAGCCCCAATCATAACCTCTGGGGCTGCCTCTCTAGCCTTGGTGGGAGTGGTGGCGGTAGCATGGCGAAAAGGATACCTGAGAAAAAAGCCCGAGGATTAACCCCTCCGGCTTGGAAAGGCTCGAATTCGAGAAATGAGAATCGTTTCGCTAATCACACGGCCCTAGGTGTGGATTTGTCGCTAGTCATCGGAAAGGTCAGTCAATGGTGCTTGTCAAAGTCGAGCTGAGAAACCTCCACGGGAAGGTTGACGCGGCCGCGGAGTATTTCGCTTCGAAGTCAAAGGACGGTGTGAAAACTCGGGGTAGTTCGCTTCAGTTGGAGGTTGCCAGCGTGAAAGATGTGAAACTTCTAGTTCACAAATTCCTCCACGACAAAGGACTAGACGGCTACCGAGTGGTCGTCATTCACCCCGGCCTTGTAGAAGTTCTTCCTCCGGAACACGAGAGCTCCCACGGAGGCCATCATGGCGAAGGTTCGCCACCTACTGCCCCTGTAACGATGCCGTACTATTTTCCTGGCGGGGGCTCGCTTCGTTCTTCAGTAAGAAAGTCAAAGGGAAGACGGGAGAAATAATACAGACTGTGATGTCCATTCCTTCAAAACATATTGGCTTGGCTTGAGATTGGGTGCTACTGGACGCTACTGCCCTGTTTGCGGGGCGGAGGGAATGACTCTTTGGCTTGGTGCCTACCTGGGTACATTGTACCGTTGCCCGAAGTGCGCTTACATTGGACCGGTTGTTATCGAGCGCGATATTCCTCCCCCTGAAGAGTCGAGAGCGACCTCTGAGACTAGGGAAGAGACCGACGACGAGTCCTAGTCGCCTTTGACCTGCTCTCTTGGTTTTAACGGTCCTACGAGTTCGACCTTGTAGCCTTCCGGGTCGCGGAAGCTTGCCATGCGGCTGCCCCAGGGCCGGTTGGCTGGCTTTGCTTCGAACTTTACTCCCTTGGCTTGTAGGGCGGTGAAGGTGTCGTCCACATCTCTAACTTCTAGGTGGAGTTCTACAGTGGGCCTTTGGATGGGTGGGGCTTTTTTGAGCTTGTGGAGGGCGAGCCTGGAGCCTTCTGTTTCGAACATGATGAAGTTCTCGTTTTCTTCCGCTACGGGTAGGCCGAGAATTTCCTTGTAGAGCCTCTTAACCTCGTCAAAGTGGACTGCCCAGAGGGTTAGGTAGGATAGTTTTCGAAGCCTCATAGGATGGCAGTTTACAGTCTCGGTCTTATTCCTTGTCCGTCTGGCGAACAAATCTCCATCGACTTTTCCTGGGCCAATCGTAGAGAGTCCCTTGGGCTCGAAATACCATGCTTCTCGGACAGTTACGGGGGATTGACGAAGACGGTAGCGCACAAGTGATTAGGCTTGCTTCCCCATCTCGCGTTCCAGTTGGGACCAAAACATTCCCCAAGAGCATCTTTGACTGTTCCTGAAACCAAGAATAGGTTCCACCCTCCAAGCGCCATCAGACTCCTCACCGCAAATGGGGTTCGTGGCCACACACTAATCTTTACGGTCATAATGGGCCTTCTCTTCGGCGCGGCTTACGCGGGCCGAGTACTTGCCGTGAGCCAGGCCTGGACCGTGATTTTCCTACTGGGCGGGTCGACCACGGGGACATACCTGATCTTTTCAGCCCTAACGATGCTGGAGGGGACCCGGAGAATTCTCGTCCAGTCCCGCATGAAATCCCGAATCATTATTCTGGCTCTCGTGTTCGCGCCCATCCTGGCCGGCCTGTCGTATTGGATCCAGCAGGTTGGAAGCGTTGAAGCACTTCCCATCTTCCCCGGGTTCATCGCCGTGTTCTACGGATGGGTCCTTCTACAGGCCTACTTCATTGCCACCCCGGTTTCCAACCTGTTGGGGCAGGTTGAGAACCGTCTGGGCGTGGAGGGAGGTAGAAAGAAGGTAGTGAGCCTAATCGGACCCGCTGCCCTGTTCCTTCCAATTGTCCCACTCATATTCGGGGTCTGGGGCGTGGGATCATGGGCGAGTTCAAACTACCAGAATGTTCAAGGAGCAACCGACAAAATAGTAACTTGGACAATTCTCGTCACTGTCATCCTTCTGTTAACCTACTTCGTGACCCTTCGATGGAGCTGGAGCGCCATCAGAGGAACGTCGCCCCAAGCAGCAGTTTTCGTAGGTGGAACCTTTCTGGTTTTGTGGGGCTACCTCCTGTATCGAGCAGCGTCCATACTGATAGGGTACGTTACTCAGAATCAGGCGTCAAACCCGCTTCTAGACGCCGCACTCATATTCGTGTCGATCATGGGTGCGATGCAGACCTTTGCGAGGAAAACCCTCAATAAGGCTGATAGTCGCTGGGCGCAAACCCTGCCCTTTCTAGTCTTCGCCTTCGGTTCCGCGTACGCCGTGGCCCAATTCTACTTTCTCCTACAACTCTCAGTTACTAGGGTCGACCTTTCCATATTAGTTAACGCTACCGTCTTCGTAACCGGACTCCTACTGATGATGTTCCTGATACGAAGACACCTCGTATCCCTTGGGCCGGGTCCCCTCTCCCCCCAGCTCACCCAAGGTCAGACAATGAACCAGGCGTCAGTACTTGGCCGCTTGAAAAGCTCCTGGCTCCCTTGGAAGTGGAAGAGGAGGGAAGCTAAGTTGGAAGGACAAGGGAGAGTGGAGAAGGAAACTGTAGAACAGCTCGAAGAAGACGGTAAGGCTGAGAACAGACAAGTGAATAAAACGTGACAATCCCAATCAGCGCATAGGCAAGGGTGACGGTGGCGCTATGCTGTTGTGGTATGCATGAGTTCGGTTCTCGGCTCAGGGATCCTGGTTCTGAAGTGAATGCCTTTGCCTATAGCTCAAGAGCGAGACAAGATTTTAGGCCAGTTTCACCTGCTTCCCTTCAGCAGGCTTCAAGTCTGACAATCGAACGCCTACGAGCCGGATTCTTCTCTGGTCCCTCTCAAACTCTCGAAAGAGATGCTTGACATACTCCTCGACAACCCTCTTGTCATCAACGTAACCCGTGTGCGTCTTCTCCCTGGTGAAGGTGACGAAGTGTTCGAACCGGACCTTTATTCCAACAGTCCGAAACAGCAGACCCTCTTCGAGCAGCCTTTCATGCACCTCTTTGGTTAGGGCGTCAAGGGCCTCCCTGACCACTGCCTTGTTGCGTACGTCGTGCTCGAAGGTTTGTTCAACACTGATCGACTTCCTCAGGGGCCGTTCCTCGACTGGAGTCTCTTCGAGACCGTTGGCTATTGCCCAGAGCCAGACTCCGCCTTTGCCAAACCATCCTTTGAGTTTCTCGGCGGGGACCTTGGCCAACTGGCCAACTGTCTCCACTCCCATACCAGTGAGGAACGTGGCTGTCTTCTTCCCTACTCCGCTAATCCTGTCCACGGAGAGCGGCTCAAGAAACTGTTTAACCTCTTCAGACCGCACCATTGTTAGCCCATCGGGCTTGTTCATGTCAGAGGCCATTTTCGCAATCGACTTGTTCCGAGCGATTCCGACGCTGACGGTGAGCCCCTCACGGGTCTTCACCTCCACCTTCATCTTCAGGGCCAATTGTTTGGCCTCGTCGAAGCTTGAGCATCGCTGGCTAACGTCTAGGAATGCTTCGTCGATGCTCGTTTGCTCGAACATGTCGGCGAAGGTTCTAAGCAAATCCATCACCCTTTCCGACGTTTCTCCATAGAGTTCGAAATCCGGCTGAACATAGATTCCATCAGGAGGCGGGCATAGCCGGAAGGCTTGGGAGATTGGCATTCCCGAGCGGACCCCGAACTTCCGCGCTTCGTACGAACAGGAAGTTACCACACCGCGACCCTTGCCACCTTTAGGGTCCGCACCTACGATGAGGGGTTTGCCCGCAAGAGACGGATCCCGGCGAATCTCGCAGGACGGGTAGAAGGCGTCGAGGTCGCAATGGTAGATTATTCGTTGTCCGGTTGGCATACGACCCGGCATCTCCGCCTTCATTGGGTACGATCCCTTCTAGTTCTGGCGATTAACTCCTTCGCGCCTGAATAGTTTCACTGGTCTCAATAGGAAACGAGTAATAACCTATTACTGGATGGCTTGAGTGAAGGCTTCGAGCCTCTGTGAATCCTCTGGATAACAGGCCGAATCATGGGTACGCCAGACGGCTGAGAGACGAGTACGATCGCCAGTACGAGAGTGCCAGCCAGGCTCGAGCGAAAGGACTCGACCCCTCGCTACGGGTGGAGTCTGAGACGACCTACGACCTTGCGGACAGGGTTGAGAAGTCCGTTGGACCAGTCGGGGTTGCCGAGAGAATACGCGAACTACGGAAACAAATCTCGAGGGAAGAGACCGCCCTCAAGGTTAGCGAAGAGATTGTTCTCGGAAGATTCGGGCGGTTCGAGGAGGAGGATGCAGCAACCCAGGCGGTGCGGACTGCATTGGCGATTCTGGACGAAGCCGTAACCGTTGCCCCCATCCAGGGGATTCACAAGGTCAGAATCAAACACGGCCAGGGGCGACAGCGGCATCTAGCTATCTACTTTGCCGGGCCCATGCGAGCTGCAGGTGGAACCGAGATGGGGCTAACATTGATCGTCGGGGATCATATTCGACGTAAGCTCAACATTCCTGCCTACCAAGCCACAGAACAGGAGGCCAAGAGGTTCGTTGAAGAACTGAGACTCTACGAACGAATGGTAAACCGTTTCCAGTACCGAAACTCGGACGAGACTCTTCGTGAGGCAATCATGAAACTACCCGTCGAGCCCGATGGGGTCGAAACGGACCCGGTTGAGGTGGCGGTTAACCGGAATGTTCCCGGATTAGAGACGAACAGGGTCCGGGGAGGATCCCTCCGGGTCGTCAACGACGGCCTCCTAGGACGCTCCCAGAAAGTATCGCGAATTATTGAGAAGCTTGGACTTGAGGGCTGGGAATGGTTGCTCTCCGTGAAGACGCCGTCCTCTGACGATCAGGAGGCTAAGGAGTTCATGTTCATGGAAGACGTGGTAGGCGGCAGGCCCGTCTTCGCCTTTCCAGGCGAACGAGGAGGCTTCCGGATAAGATACGGCCGGGCACGCAATACGGGCCTCTCATCAATTGGGCTTCACCCCAGCACCATGGAGATACTTGGAGGATTCCCGGCGATCGGGATTCAGATGAAGACGGAGCGGCCGGGAAAAGGGGGAATAGTTACCGCTGTCGATTCCATTGAACCTCCGATCGTGAAGCTGAAGGATGGTTCCATCGTCCGGGCCGATGACCCTAGAGAGGCCAAGTCTCTCAGGGAAAGCATTGCGAAGATTCTCTTCCTCGGTGATCTGTTGGTCGGTTACGGCGAGTTTCTCGAGAACAACAAGCCCCTGACCCCGTCCGGTTTCGTGGAGGAGTGGTGGGCCCAGATTCTTGAAGAGAAGATTAGACAGGGTGGCGAGTTCAAGCCTGTTCCCCCACTCTCAACGGAACGGCTCCGGGACCTGGTGGAGAATCCCCTTGTCTCAAAGCCTACTGCCCTCGAGGCCATAACGCTCTCCCAGAGCCTCAATGTTCCCTTGCACCCGTTGCACACGTTCTTCTGGGAAAATATTACTCTAGATGAGCTGCGTCACTTGAGGCAAGCTCTGGCGGAGCCGCTGGGGGAGCCGGAGGCCAGCTGCCTGGTTTTCACGAAGGATCAGATGTTGGAGTCGACGTTGGAAAGGCTCTGTGCTCCACACCGGGTCAAGGGTGGAAGTGTGCAGTTCGATGAGGAAGAGTCGCTTGTACTGAGGACCCTTCTAGGGTCCAATAAGCCGCTTCCAGAGAACGGAAACGTTTTGGAGGCGTTGAGTTTCCTCGCAGGGTTTCCTGTGATGAGGAAATCCCCGGCGTATGTCGGGGCTAGAATGGGTAGGCCTGAGAAGGCGAAGGAACGTGTTATGACTCCCCGGGTCCATGTTCTCTTCCCGGCCGGACAGATGGGTGGGCCGAGACGGGACGTGGTCGAAGCCTCCCGAAAATCCTTCTCCACCCTGGAGGTTGTGAACAGGTCCTGCCCAACATGTGGCGAGTGGCAGCCCCACCTCAAATGCCCAACTTGTGGAGTGGACACGGAGGCTGTCTCTGTGTGTCCCAGATGCGGCCAGCCTGCCAAGGATATCTGTCCAAACTGTCGGCTTCAAGCCCAGCGACCGCCCTTCCGCTCCCTCAACCTGGACCTGGAGAGAATTCTTGGTGAAGCCAGCAAGAAACTTGGGCTTCCGAAACCCGCTGAGATGATTAAAGGGGTCAAAGGACTGACCAACAAGGCAAGGTTTCCAGAGTCAATCGAGAAGGGGTTGCTGAGGGCCAAGTGGGACGTATCGGTCTTCAAGGATGGAACCCTCCGGTTCGACGCGACCAACGCCGTTCTCACCCATTTTCGCCCGGGCGAGATCGGGCTCTCGGTGGAGAAGGCGCGTGCCCTCGGGTACGATGTTGACTGGGAAGGCAAACCTCTGATTCTACCGGACCAGCTTTGTCTCATGGAGATTCAGGACCTGGTGGTCTCGGAGGGCTGTGGTGAGTACCTTGTCAAAGTGGCTGGTTTCTTGGACGACCTTCTCCAGCTTTACTATGGCCTGGAGAGAGTCTACCGTGTTAAGACTAGACAGGACCTTATCGGCCATCTGGTGGTTGGATTGTCGCCCCACACTTCGGTGGGTGTTGTGGGACGGATCGTGGGGTTCAGCAAGGCCAGCGTGTGTTACGCGCACCCCTTGTTCCATGCTGCTAAGAGGAGGGATTGTGACGGTGACGAGGATTCGGTGTCCTTGTTGATGGACGTGTTGTTGAACTTCTCCCGTGAGTACCTCCCAGACAGGATCGGAGGGTTGATGGATGCGCCCCTTTTGCTGGCGCCGCTGTTGAACCCGGTTGAAGTGGCCAGGCAGGCTTTCAACATAGAGGTGGAGAACAGGCTGCCACTCGAGTTCTATGACAGGAGCCTGGAGGGAGCTGACCCGAAGGATCTGGAGGAGATGATTCCGACGCTGAACAGAAGCCTCGCCTCACCTGACGGACACTGGAGGATAGGCTTCACCCATCCTACGGCGGACATTAACAGGGGGGTGTTGACGAGCGCGTACAAGGAGCTGCCCAGTATGTTTGACAAGGTGAATGCCCAGCTAGCACTGGCGG
>WNGG01007937.1_pt1 | contig 14558 bp, 14 predicted proteins | sample 5400661 | NCBI WGS metagenome assembly WNGG01 (sample SAMN13153372, study PRJNA577476) | soil metagenome | isolation source: 100 cm soil or saprolite under Garry oak tree replicate 1 | place: USA:California | collected 2016-06-15
GCGAGCTGAGGCAGTGCAACGATATCTGGCCGACAAAAAGAACATTCCGATAATGCGAATGTTTGCGGCCGGGTTTGGCGCTGCGCGGCCAATGCAGAACGCCTCCATGACTGAGACAACTTCTTCAACTGGCACAACTCGCGTGATGCCGCGCCGGGTAGAAATACATCTGCTGACGAACGCCGCCGTCGGAGGCGCGCCGTCGAGGACCGGAACTTCAGATCAAGAGTGATAAGATCGCGGTTGCTGAGCCGCTCCTTTTAATACAAGTTGGCGATTACGGACGAACTTCGTTCAGTGATCGCCAAAGCTGTGTCTTGATTTGCAGCCCACTGACTTTCTCGCCAACAAATTCAATCCAGACACTTTAAGTGCTATAATCGCGGAGCAACCGGATTTAGGGCCATCGCATCACAGGCTGTGAGGTCATGGCCAGCAACACACTAACGTTGACGATGACCGTGGCCAGCGAACCAGCTCAATCAGCGTCGGACCTGGAGTTGGCCAGGGCCGCAGCCGCTGGCAGTTCGGCGGCATTTGAAAAATTATATGAGCAGCATCACAGACGAGTTTACTCGCTGTGCTTGAGGATGCTCGGCAATACGTCGCAGGCTGAAGACCTTACTCAGGAGGTCTTCCTGCAAGTATACAAGAAGATCGGAAGCTTTCGCGGCGAATCGGCCTTCACTACATGGCTGCACCGCCTCACGGTGAACCAGGTGCTGATGCACTTTCGCCGCCGGGGCGTGAAGCTGGAACACACAAGCGAAGAAGGTGACTTCGCCAATGTGGTAGAAACGCCGCTGCAGAGCACGCGGCGAATTTCGATGGTCGACAGACTCGCGTTGGAGAAGGCGATCTCGCAGTTGCCTCCGGGCTACAGAACGGCGTTCGTCCTGCACGATGTGGAGGGCTACGAGCACGAGGAGATTGCCAAGATGTTGGGGGTCACCATCGGAACATCCAAGTCGCAACTGCACAAGGCGCGAATGCGACTGCGCGAGCTGCTGACCAAAAAGATTGCTGCAACGGGAGAGTGAGCTTTTATGCTTTGTAACGAGTGTCAAGAACTAATATCCGAATACATAGACGGAGCGGTAGAGCTGGGTGAGCAAGTAAAGGTCGAGCGACATCTCGCTGACTGCGAACCGTGTCGCGCGGTGCGCGACGATTTCCTTCAGATCGTTCACTTCAGCCATCAGCTTCCAGAGCACGCTCCGGCTACGGCATTATGGCCGCGTATTCGAGCAGGGGTCGCCGAGCTGCAGCCTCGCCTTTGGTCGCGTCCGATCCGATGGTGGGCCGGCCTTAGGACGCTTAACTTCAATCTGTCTGTCCCACAGATAGCTGCGGGCGCCGCCGCTCTGGTAATTGTTATCTCCATCGGCGTGATTGTAACGCAGCGCGAAAACCGCTCGTTCCAGCCTATCGACGGGAAAGTTCAGCAGGCTGATGTAGTGCCGCTCTCGAACGTCGATGTTCAGCAGCTCGAGAAGCGAATCAACAGCTTGAGCCGGTCGGTTGAGGAGCGCAAGAACTCGTGGGACCCCGAGCTTCGCACGACCTTCGAGCGAAATCTCTACTACATAGACCAGTCGCTGACTGAGTGCCGCCATCAGTTGAAGGACAACCCAGCCGATGACGTGTCCCAGGAGTTGATGCTGAATGCCTATCGAGAGAAGGTGAGGCTCTTGGAAGGTTTTGAGAAGTTCTGATTCGATGGCCAGGAGACGCATAACGACGAGGTACTCGATGCGAGTGGTTACGTGCTCCCTTTTGTGCTTCGCGCTTCTCGCGGTGTCCGCTAACTCGTCGGCTCGATTCGAACGAACTTACTCTCCGCGGGGCCCGGCGCACTTGTCGATCTCAAACATAAATGGAAGCATTCGCGTCATCGGATGGGACCGGAAGTCAATCGTCGCGCGCGCTAACGCTGATCCCTCAATCTCAATTGAAGACCAAGTGGTGGGTGACGACATCACACTCACGACCAGACGTCGTCTGAGTTTGGGCCGCGCGAACTTCGAGGTTTCGGTGCCGCCTGAGACTTCGTTGGCGATTAAGAACGTGATCGGCAGGATAGAGCTGCAAAACATCATCGGACATGTGAGCGTTAACTCAATTGACAGCGATGTGCATCTGGTCGGCATCGACAGTCCTTCGGTGGACGTGAGGGTGACTAGCGGCGACATTTACTTCGACGGCAAGTTGGACGAGGCGGGATCCTACAACCTTCAATCGATGAGGGGTGACGTGGACGTAACGCTGCCCAGCGCGTAACCCTTCAACCTGAACGCGCGCGCTCTAAGCGAGAACATAAACCTCGGGGCGTTTCTGTCCAACCTGACCGGCTCGTCTCGCGGACCAAAAGGCGTGTCGGGCACGCATCTGCGGGGCGGGCCGCGACTGACTCTCACAGCCTACGCCGGTCGTATTTTGCTTCACAAGAGGTGAAGAGCGCGTGTGACTCTTTATTGTACCCGTACGCGAGAACGTGAGAGCTATCACTTGAAGAACCCGACGCTCGGTAATCGGAGAAAGGCGGTTTGTCCCGCCGAACCAGGAAACGAGAGGCAGGATCAGGATGTCGCCTGATGGTTCTGTCTCCTGGGCCGGCGGAAACAAGCCACCCTTCTCATTTGCGCGCCGCCGCAGTGAGCTTACGCTGGTTGCGTTCGGTTCTCATCGTTTGTGTGCGGTGACGGAAACTCTGCTACGCTCGGTCGCGCTTTTGGCAAGCCGATCTTCCGCGCGAGGCTTGGCCAACTGCTGAGTTGAACGGTGTAAGCTTGCTTCTTCATAACGATCTCCTTTTCGGCTTCAGATTTTGAATTTGGTCGATCCAGCTAAACGCCAGTTCGACGAATTGGGCTTGATCATTGGCTCTCGGGGGGCTCGGTAGAAGGCGGCTGATTCACATGGAAAATCGTGCGGTTCCCCTCTACACCAGCCACATCGGCTATGCGATTCCAGTAGGAGACGAAGCCCTTCGTCGCAGTGATACCCTCAAAGATCGTGTCTGGCGATCCCGTAGGGAGGTGGCAACTGACGGCAAGAATTCCCTCGCTTCCCTCTGAATAGAAAATGCTCAGAATGGCCAACCCTGCGCGGGCATTTGCCTTGTCGCCAATGTTATCAACGGCTGCTGCTGGAAGCGCGCCAGGAGCTTCAACCCACTGAATGCGTCCCATGACTTGATAGGTGCCGCTCCCAGTGCTTTTGCCATCCTTGTCGAATGTCTCCCAATTGCCGCCACCGCCTACATCCTGGGATTTGCCTGCTGCCCTGAATGTCCCGGAACCAGTAAGCGTAATCTTCGAACCGTCCTGAGCCAGCGCTGATGCCTTCCCGCCCGCAGAAATCCCACCCGTTACGTTGGTGAGATCCCAGCGAATCCTAGTCTTGGCGGCATGCACAATGCCATTGCCGATCAACAAGGACAACAGTACAACTGCGATTGCCAGAAGTCTTGGTCTTTCGATTCTCATGTTCTTATCCTCCATTTCTGAATTTGCAATCCGTGCGGGCGGCGTCTAATCATCTGTTCGCCCGCAAAAGTGGTCTAGACGTAATTGCCCAGACAATTATGCACGATTCGCACAGTCGCTGTTTCTCAGTGCGACATATGCGAGTGGGCCTACGGTGTATTCGCCGACCGGGAGTACCTTATTCCTGGCGGAGAATTCGAACGGGATATTCACGTTAAGGCGGGCGTCAGATTGCGCGTGGACGGACACGACCGCCAGCGTGACAAACAGACTCAATGTCGTCAAAGCCATTCACGCACCTCATCCGGCGGGCCGCGTGTAGCTGAATTCAGCCGACTCAGTCCCATTAGGGTTGCGCACGCTGAGCCTCACTGTTTCGCCGCGGCTGATCTTTTTGCCTGCCTTCTTGCCTATCAATAAAGTAGTCGGTTTCTGATCATCGTTTCTTGTTATCTGCTGCTCGTCGTTGAGCAATATCACCGCGGCGGGATCAAAGTTTTCCCCGGTTACAAACAGCTTCTTGCCCGAAGCCAAAGCGTTCGTAATCCTGACAGTCGCGCCTGCCTGACTGACAGTGAGGCTGCGCCCGGCAATGATCACTGTCCCTGTTCGAGGACTTGTGCTGGTGTTGGCTGCCACCGAGAAGAATACACTTCCATTGCCGGAACTGCTGACGGATATAACGCTGATCCAATTAGCATAGGTTGCAGCAGTCCAACTGCATTCACTACTTGCTGTGACATCGACGCTGGCTGTCCCGCCACCAGCTTCAAAAGACTGGCCCGTAGGGGAGATTGAGTCGGCGCAACTAGTAGCGTTTGCGTCGTACAGCTCGGCGGAATTACCGCTTGCAACCAGGACTTTGCCGTTGGGCAGCAGTGTCGCTGTGTGACCTGTGCGGGTTGTGTTGAGATTGGCGGTGCCGCTCCACGTGTCTGTGGCCGGGTCGTACAGTTCCGCGCTGTTGCCACCTACAACCAAGACCTTGCCACTGGGCAGCAGAGTAGCTGTGTGACTACCGCGGGCGGTGACGAGGTTGGCGGCGATGCTCCATGTCCCAGTGGCCGGGTCATAGAGCTCCGCAGTGTTAAGGCTGTTATTAGTTCGGCTGTTATTATCGCCGGAGCCACCCGCGACCAAGACCTTGCCGCCGGGTAGCAGAGTCGCTGTGTGAGCTATCCGGGCTGTGTTGAGATTACCGGTGCTGCTCCATGTCCCGGTAGCCGGGTCGTACAGCTCCGCGCTGTTGAGAGCCTGATTACGATCTAACAGACCCCCATCGAATCCCCCCTCAACCAAGACCTTGCCGTTGGACAACAGAGTGGCTGTGTGATAAACGCGGGCTGTGTTGAGGCTTCCGGTGCTACTCCACATCTCACTGGCCGGGTCGTACAACTCGGCGCTATTCAAACTGTCATCGTAGTCATAATCAAAGCCCCCGACGACCAGAACCTTTCCGTTAGGCAGCAGCGTCGCTGTGTGGCTTTCCCGGGCTGTGTTAAGGGTGCCAGTGATGCTCCATGCACCTGTGGCCGGGTCGTACAGCCCCGCGCTGTTGAAGGGACCATCGCCCTCAGAGCCGCCCGCAACTAAGACCTTGCCGCTGGGCAGCACTGTCGCTGTACTGTTAAACCACGGAGCAGGGTCTGTGCTGAGATTGCCAGTGGTGCTCCATGTCCCTGTAGCCGGGTCGTACAACTCCGCGGTCACAACGCCGCGGGCGGCCCAATTGCCTCCCGCGACCAGGACCTTGCCGTTGGGGAGCAGTGTCGCCGTGTCATCAAAGCGGGATGTGTTGAGATTGCCAGTATAGCTCCAACTCGGTACGACTGCCTGAGTTGACTGTTGTGTCACGGCTTGCGCGCCGTTTGCGCCTATCAGCATGCCGGTGAGCACAAGAGCGCCTATTAAAGCAGCGGTGGTGATTTGTTTCAGCAGTTTGATTTTTCGCATAACTGTCTCCTTTCAGCTTTCTAGCTAACGTGAGTCCGACGAATAAGGCTTGCTCATCAAGTCTCCCTCTATCCGGTAGGAGCCGCCCTATTATTTGAAGTCTACGTCGAACTCACGCTTACCAGCCGGCTATTCGACCCGTTTACCTGTTCCGGTGACACATCCGGTCGAGATCAAATTATCGCTCGAGTCAAAGAACTCTACGGAATCATTAGTGGTGAATTCATCAGAGTCGTCCGCAAGCTCAATGTGTCGAGTGATCTTCTGTGTCCCGGCGTAAGTGCCGTCCGGGTTAAAGCGGAAAAATACTACGGTGTTGATGTAACTCCGCCCAGCCATATACTCCCATACTCCATGTCCTGAGCTGAGGAGGGCAGGACTGCTGGGTGCGCCGGTTGCGATCATCGAGCCTCCGGCCACGAATGTATTCAGGCCCGGAAAGCTTCTTAATTCCGCGCCGGTTTGACAATTACGAAGCGTTGTCCGTATGCGCCAGGTCCCTTCTATTCGCCTACTTTTTCCGTTTTGCCCAGACGCCGGAAGCTGTGACGCCAGAACCAGAATGACGGTCAATGCTGCGCCGGAAATCGCTTTCAAGAATATGTTCTTCATGATTGTCTCCTTTTCTGAAAGTTCTGCTCTTTCACTCCTACTTAGTGGTCTTCATCTGGAGGTAGCTTTTGCTGCCTCATCTACTAATGCGCAGGCGGACAGAAAAGGGGACACGGCTTCGAAGTTTATTTACAAGTGACGTGCGGTATCGCTCCGATGCAGAACCGACAAGGACATTGACTCCGCTCAATCAGCCACATATCCTCTGTGTGCTGCATTAAGACTTCACAATGCCCTCCACCCAAGACGTGACCGGGATGCTTCGCGACTGGACAAGCGGTGACCAGGAAGCATTGGATAAGCTGATTCCCGTGGTATATGATGAGTTGCGCCGCCAAGCGGCCCGTTATCTGCGAAGAGAACGCCCCGATCACACTCTTCAGACCACGGCGCTGATTCACGAGGCATATCTCCGATTAATCAATCAGCACAACGTAGAGTGGAAAGATCGCGCGCACTTTTACGCGATAGCCGCACGCTTGATGCGGCAAATACTCGTAGATCACGCGCGTAAACGGCAGGCTGCCAAGCGAGGAGGATCTGATATCAAGGTGCCGCTGGAAGAAGAGATGGTTATCACAACTGGGAGAAATGTGGATCTGGTGGCGCTCGACGAGGCCCTGACAAGGTTAGCGGCAATTGACCCGCAGCAAAGCCGGATTGTGGAGTTGAGATATTTCAGCGGGCTGAGTGTTGAAGAGACTGCAGAAGTGACGGGCGTATCCGCGCGCACGGTGAAGCGAGACTGGAATGTAGCCAAAGCGTGGCTGCGGCAACAGATGAGAGAGACACAGGAATCTCAGTGAACCCCGAAAGATGGCAAAGGATCAAGGAATTGTTCGAGGCTGCGGTTGAGCGCGGACCCGAAGAAAGGTCTGCCTTCCTCGAGCAAGCTTGTGCCGAGGATGAGTCGCTGCGCAGCGGAGTCGAATCGCTGATCGACTCCTACGAGCAGGATAAAAGCTTCATGGAAACACCCGCAGTGGCTTCGGCTGCTCATTCTCTTATGGACGATCAAACTGCCTCACTGATCGGGCAGTCGGTTGGTCCTTACACGATCGTTCGTGAGATCGGGCGCGGTGGGATGGGAGAAGTCTATCTTGCGCAGGACAGCAGGCTAGGGCGTCGGGTCGCACTCAAACTGTTGCCGGACGTATTCACCAGAGATCAGGATCGGTTGCGCCGGTTCGAGCAGGAGGCCCGTACCGCCTCGGCTCTGAATCACCCGAACATTCTGACCATTCACGAAATTGGACAACTCAATAGCAGACAATTCATCGCCGCTGAGTTCATAGAGGGCGTGACACTCAGGCAGCGTCTTGAAACTACAGAGGTGCCGCTGAATGAAGCAATCGATATCGCTATTCAGATAGCAGGTGGGTTAACAGCGGCACACCAGTCAGGAATAGTCCATCGAGACATTAAGCCCGAAAACATCATGCTTCGCGCCGACGGCTACATCAAAGTGCTGGACTTTGGTCTGGCCAAGTTAACCGAGCGGCCCGCGACAACCGCGGAAGCCTCAACACAAGCATTAGTGGAAACGACTCCAGGTATGGTTCTGGGAACAGTCCGATACATGTCACCGGAGCAGTCGCAAGGCTCTTCGCGTGTGGATCATCGAACGGACATCTGGTCGCTGGGAGTAGTGCTCTACGAAATGGTAACCGGGCACGTCCCATTCGAGGGCAAAGACATTCACCGGCAGATCATCGCAATCCAGGAGCAGGAGCCACCACCACTTTCAAAGTTTGTGGGAGGTGTGCCGGATAGGTTGGAAGAGATCATCAATAAAGCGCTGGCGAAAGAGCCTGTCGAGCGTTACCAGACGGCAAAGGATTTACTGATTGACTTGCGGGATCTAAAACACAGACTTGATATTGATGTTGAAGTTGAACGTGGTGCGCCGCCCGAGTCGAAGGTCCCAACGGCTGAGTCAAAGACGGCTGGCGGTAAAGCAATCTCAACGGCGCAAGAAGCAGTTGCACGAACCGCTGCCATTGAAAGTGCACGCGAGACTTCAAGCGCCGAGTACATCGCCAGAGCGATAAGTCGGCACAAGCGCGGTTTTGCCGTTGGTCTGGCATTCTTGCTTCTTGCGGCAATAGGCCTCGCGTCTTGGATTTTCTCGAATCGTCTGGCAAACAATTCTCAGATTGAATCCCTCGCGGTGCTGCCGTTTGTCAACGCAAGCGGCAACGCTGACGTCGAGTACCTTTCGGACGGGATGACCGAACTGCTCATCAACAGTCTGTCGCAACTCCCCAAACTCTCGGTCAAAGCTCGCAGTTCGGTGTTTCGCTACAAAGGCAAAGACGTTGAGCCACAACAAGTCGGCTCGCAATTGTCCGTGCAAGCAATCGTGAGCGGGCGTGTTGTGCAACGCGGCGAGGACTTGACGTTGTACTTATCGTTAGTCGATGCCCGCAATGGTAATCAACTTTGGGGCGAGCAGTACAATCGAAAACTAACAAACCTCGTTACATTGCAGAGCGAGATTGCGCGTGATGTTTCACAGAAGTTGCGAGCGCGGTTGTCAGGCGCGGACGAGCTGAAATTGACCAAGAACTACACCGCGAACGCCGAAGCCTATCAGCTCTATCTCAAAGGACGCTATCACGTTGCTAAATTAACACCGCCCGAAATGCGAACAGGCATTTCATATTTCCAACAGGCAGTTGAAACTGACCCGTCTTACGCGTTCGCATACGTTGGGCTCGCGGACGCATATCGCTCAGTTGCGATCGCCGGCGAAATGCCTTCAACCGAATTCTTTCCGAAGGCGAAAGAGGCGGCACAAAACGCAATCAAAATTGACGATACTCTCGCCGAAGCTCATGCTGAACTTGGCTTCATCATATTCTGGTACGATTGGGATTGGAATGCAGCCGAAAATCAATTCAAACGAGCGTTGGATCTCAATCCGAACAGCGCGGACATTCCGTGGTTTTACGCGCATCTACTCTCAACCTTGGGCCGGCACACGGAAGCACTCGCCGAAATGCGACGCGCCAGAGAACTCGACCCGCTCTCTTTGCGAATCAACGCGAACGAAGGGCAGTTTCTGATTCACGCAGTACAAATCGATGAGGGGTTAGCCCGATTACAGAAAACTTTTGAACTAGACCCGAGATTTTGGTTAGCTCATTTGTTTGCTTCGAGTGCTTATATCGAGAAAGGGATGTTTGCCGAAGCGATTGCCGAAGCTCGCAAAGCGAGAGACTTTTCTGGTGCGAGCACGCACCCAATCGCTTTCCTCAGTTACGCTTTGGCGAAGTCGGGCAAACAAGGGGAAGCGCGGGCCGAGCTTGAAGGCTTATTGAAATTATCAAACGAGCGTTACGTCTCATCTTATAACATCGCCCTAGTCTATAACGGGCTGGACGAGCGCGACGAAACGCTTGACTGGCTGGAGCGAGCCTACAAAGAACGAGATCCGAAAATGGTTTTTCTGAAAGTCGAACCGAAATGGAATAACCTGCGCGACGACCCGCGCTTTCAAGATATGCTGCGGCGCATGGGCCTCGCGTCGTGACATCCGGCGTGTTAAGCTCGCCCGTAAGCGACTGCCGTCCGATACAATGATCATAAAAACTGCGATTAGATTACTTTGGATTGGCTGGCTGTTGGCCCTCTGCACATCGTCTCCTTTCGCGCAAAGTCAGACCACGGGACGAATTGCCGGAACTGTCAAAGATCAGAACGGCGACGTCATTGTCGGAGCCGAAGTAACCGTCAGCAACAAAACGACTGCTGAAGAGCGAAAAGTCACAACCGATAGCGAAGGCAACTACACCGTGCCACTCTTGCCGTCTGGCACATATCGCGTAAGAGTCACAGCGAGCGGATTCACCTCGGCTCGCTTCGATTCTGTCGAGGTAGTCATCACTGAAACCACGACGGTCAATGCGGAGCTTGCGGTCGCAGGAGTAATAGTTGAGCCAGTCACAGTGCGCATTGCGCCGCTCATCCAAAAAGACGGCCCACAGCTTGGCCGGGTTGTTGACTCGCGCGCGGTGTCAGAACTGCCGCTCGCCACGCGAAACTTCACGCAGATTCTCGCGCTGTCGCCGGGTACTTCTGTGGCTCTGCCTGACAACACCTCCCTGGGCCGCAACTCACAAAACGTCTCGGTCAATGGCGCGCGCGTGACGCAGAATGATTTCGAGATCAATGGCATTGACGCTAATAAAATAGACACAAACTCCGCGGCGATGGTGGCCGTGCCAGCGCCGGAGACTATTCAGGAATTCAAGCTCCAGACCTCGCTTTACGACGCGACGTTTGGACGTGGCGGCGGCGGCAGTGTTCAGGCAGTCACGAGAAGTGGCGGTAACAATTTTCGCGGCGCTGCCTATGAATACTTCCGCAACGATGCGCTTAACGCCAATAACCCATTCTTGAAAGCGACTGGTGTGAAGCGGCCAACACTCAAGCGCAATGTTTTTGGCGGGCTGCTCGGCGGCCCAATCAAACCGGATAGATCGTTCTTCTTTATCTCGTACCAGGGCACGCGTGAGCGCAACGGCGCGTCGCGTAACAGCGTCACGTCCAGCGTCCTCGTCGCACCGGGTTTAACTGACGACCGTTCGCAACAAACGCTGCTCTCAACATTCAGGCCCGGGCTACCAAATGGACTGCCCGCGACCTCAATCAATCCGGTGGCACTGGCCCTGTTGAACGCAAAGCTACCTAACGGTCAATTTCTGATTCCGACACCGCAGGCTGACGGCCATTACTCTGGCTCGGCCATCTCCTCTTATCGTGAGGATCAATTCAACACTAATGTTGACTACCACATCAGCGAAAAGGGCTGGCTGGCGGCGAAGTTTTTCTTCTCGAACGCGCCGCAGTTCTTTGCGCTTCCCGATGGAGGGGCAAATGTTCCAGGCTTCGGCGCGGACCGAAAGCAAAACAACCGGCTGATCTCCATTCAAGATATTCACGCCCTCAGCCCGAGAACTGTCAACGAAGCTCGCATCGGCTACAGTTTTATTCGCCAGGACTCGTTCGGGCGAAACCCTGTGATGGATTCGGACCTGGGGATCAAGCGGGCTAACGCCAACGCCTATCCGGGGCTGGGCCTGATTCGTATCGGTGGAGCCAACGCAGCGACTATCGGCAATGCCGGTACGACCGTAGATGTGCAGGTCAATGACTCTTCAACAACGTTGGTTGATATTCTCTCAATCACGCGCGGCCGGCACAACATCCGCACTGGCGCGGAGGTCATCTATTACCGGACTAATCTTGCGACGAATAACAACCGGCGCGGTCAAATAGCTTTCCTGACCTTCAATAATTTCCTGCTCGGCTCTGCCAGCAACTCGATGTACGGAGACGGTATCAACACTCGCGTCTTGCGCGCGACTGACTACAGCCTCTTTCTCCAGGATGATTGGAAGTTCTCGCGGAAGCTGACCTTCAATCTCGGTTTGCGCTACGAGTTGGACCTTCCCCCTTATGATACGCGCGGCGCCCTCGCGACTTTTGACCCGGCGCTCTATAGACCGAGAATGGAAGTGGACAGCAGCGGCAACCCCGTAGGTCCTCCCATCGGCGGATTCGTTCAGGCAGGTAATGTGATCCCTCAATACGACTTGCCGGATGTGCCAAACGTCGGCGAGCGCGTACTCACAAGCATAGATCCAAACAACTTCGCTCCGCGCGTCGGCTTATGTACAGCGTTGTTCGCCGGAGTTCGACCGGCGGTGCCGTTCCCCTGGCGGATCCTTTTTTTCCTTTGCCATCGCAAGATCAGTTTCCCACTATCGTGAAGGGCGTCGCTCTTGCCAGTAATACATTTGATCGCCGTATGCGTACGCCTTACTTCCATCAGTACGACACTAGCGTCCAGTATGCATTGGGCAAAGACCTGCTGCTTGAACTCGCATACGTTGGCACACGCAGGATTAATCTGATCCGCGTCATCGCCATTAACCAGGCGCGGCTTGCCAGCCCACAACAGCCTATAATCAACGAAGTCACCGGACAGGCGATTACAACCAACACGCCCGCGAACGCCTCATTGCGAGCGCCGTATCAAGGTGTCGAAGTAGGTGGCTTCGTTCAGATTCAGTCCACTGCCGAGTCTACTTACAACTCATTACAGATTAGTTTGACCAAACGCCTCTCCAAGGGCCTGCAGCTGCTCGCTTCGTACACTTATGCCCGGTCGCTCGACAATGCCTCAGGCGGTAGCGCCAGCACGGGAGACGTGCTGGAGACGGCGACCAACATCGCCGGTAATCAGCTTGATAACCGCGCTAATCGTGGTGTATCTGACTTTGACCGCACCCATCGCTTTGTCTTGAGCTATTTGTGGGACTTGCCGCGTCCAGCTTTCGCGGGAAGGTCAACCGCCGGGCGGTTGCTACTGTCGAATTGGGAAGTGGCAGGAATCATCACCGCGATGTCCGGTTTGCCGGTTGACGTCGTGGACACTCTCGCAGGCTCATTGTATGGATTGTCGGGTGGCAACGCGCTCGCGCGGCCAAGCTGGGTACCGGGCGCCACGCGCAGCACTGCAACCAGCAACGTTCCGGCTGGATATTTCTTCAATCCCCTTGCGTTCGCGCGCCCAGTAGTGCTGGCCGGTCAACTGATTTCAAGCTCAAACGGGACCGCTACTGCGGGAGCGACCGGAGGAACCGACTTCGGCAACGTCGGCCGCAACGTCTTGCGCGGGCCAGGACAGAACAACATCGACTTCTCGATCATCAAACGCTTTCCAATTCGCGAATCAAAGAACATCGAATTCCGCGCCGAGTTCCTCAACCTCTTCAATCACGTTAACCTCGCCAACCCGATCAGCAACTTCAACGCTGTGCCGTCATCCAGCATCGATCCGAACACAGGCCGGATCAATGCTGATCCCGGCGACTTCGGACGCATCGTCTCGACGAGCAATAATCCCCGCCTGATTCAGTTCGCGCTGAAGTTCAATTTCTGACGGTCCAAACAAGAAAGCCGGAGCGCTGAAGATGCTCCGGCCGATGCTCGATTTCAGTCTAAACTCATGAGTCAGGGGCGAGCTTTGTACTTTTCGTACAACTCCGTGTGCCTGGTCGTGAGCGGTATATCGTGACCGTTGATGAAGACGTGTTTGATCTGCGTCCTTATCTCCAGCGGATCGCCGTCGGTCACGATCAGGTTCGCGATCTTGCCTTGCTCGATCGAGCCGACTCGATCGGCGATGCCGAGAATCTCAGCCGGATAAATCGTCACGGCCTTGAGCGCTTCTTCCTTCGGCAATCCGAACGCCGCGGCCATTCCGGCGTGGTAAGGCAGGTTCCTTGAATACGCCGAGTCGTTGGTCTGAAATGCTATCTTCACTCCGGCCTTCGCAAGGATTCCAGCGTTGCTGAATGCTGCGTCGTATGGGTCATCTTCGTGCACCGGTACGCGCAGAACCGGCCCCACGATCACCGGGATATTTTTCGCCTTGAGCTGTTCCGCCACTTTGTAGGCTTCGATGCCGCCTGAGATGATCGCCTTGAGCTTCATCTCGGTAACGAACGCGATTGCAGCCTTGAGGTCGCGCTCGAGGTTGACGTTTATCACCACCGGCATCTGCCCGCGGACAACAGGAATCAACGCGTCGAGCTTCAAGTCCACGTTTTGTTTCGGAAGGCTCGTGTCTTTGGCTCTCGCGTCCTTAGCGTCGCCGTAAGCCGCAGCGTCCCGCAAAATCTTTTTCAGGTTCTCAATTTGTTTTTCTTGCTCGCGGCGAAGCTCCGTGGCTGAGCGCTGCTGCCCGAAGAACTCGCCACCAAACCCGCGACCGCCGCCTCCACCCGGCCAGTTTATGTGCATCGCCGCGGGCGATTTCAATACCATCTCGCGGGGAGTCCAGCCGTCCAGGTTTATGATCGCGCTTTGTCCGGCGATCAACCCTCCACGCGGCGCGGTCAAAGCCGTTGTGATCCCGTTCACACGAGTCACCGCGATGTGCGAGCTAGGTCAGCCCGATCTCGGTGTCCGCATCGATCATTCCGGGATAAACCGACAGCCCTTGCGCGTCGATTACCTTCGCGCCTGCCGGCACCGACACGCCGGCCCCTACCGCCGCTATCTTTCCATTGGATATGACTACCGTACCGTTTTCAATAACAGGACCCGTCACGGTGACGATTCGCGCGTTGCGAATTGCATAGGTCTCCGAACTTTGGGCCGAGACAAACCGCGCGGGTGAGCAGATCGCCGCAAAGAGAAGCGCGGCTGCTGCGCAAGTAACTGTGAGCGTAAAAAGTCTTCTAACCGGTTTCATCATTCAACTCCGAATTGTCCGATAAGCTTTAGCTTGTCGGGGTCTCTATTCAAAGACAAATCGACAAGCTAAAGCTCGTCGGACGTCTCATTTGGGCGAGGCTGAGGCTCCTCAGGTCTTTCGCCGCGAGGCCCGCGAGGTCCGCCGCGCTGCTCGCGCTCACGCTTAATTAAGTCCGCCTTCTCGCGCTTGAGCGCTTCACGCTGCTTAAGGTCTTCGCTACGATCAAAGTAGAC
>WNGG01020647.1_pt1 | contig 14556 bp, 14 predicted proteins | sample 5400661 | NCBI WGS metagenome assembly WNGG01 (sample SAMN13153372, study PRJNA577476) | soil metagenome | isolation source: 100 cm soil or saprolite under Garry oak tree replicate 1 | place: USA:California | collected 2016-06-15
TTCGAGCATGCCAAGCGGGAAGCCAGGTTTGAGCACTGGGACCTGAAACTCGCTAACCTGGGCTGTTTTTGGATCCAGTCTGCCCACATATTGCTTCCCAAAATCGGTGTACCAGACCATCCCTTTGGCATCGACAACGACGTCGTGAGGCATCGTTTCCCGCCGCGGCAGGTCGTATTGCGTGATGATCACCTGCGTACCCTTGCCCGAGGGGCGTGGCAGCGTCTTGAGTTCGTAGGACCACACATCGCCGGAACTCAAATTGATCGTGCTCATGTACTCGGCCTGCTTCCGCAGGCGCTCCGGATTTCCAAATGCCTCGTTCACCAGGACTCTCTTCTGCGGGTGTGTGGGATCGCTTCCGGGGGCATAACTCGCCATCCGCTCGAACAACGGAATCCACTCATCCGCGTCGTGGGTGGATTTTGCGATTCTCTCGATCGTGTGGCAAGTCATGCAATTCAAGAGAAAACTCTTTTGCTCCTCCGTGCCGGGCATGCTGAGAAGCCATTCCGCATTCGTGAGCTGCGAGCTGAGGTCTTTCGCCTTGTGAAGCTTGAGGTCCGCCGTGGCCGTTTTTTCCGGCGTGACTTCCACAGGTCCTACATCTTCGAGATCATATCCGGCCGCCCGCATCTTCAGGGAATATGTCCCCGGCTCCATTCGCTCCCGAGGAAATTTGTAGCGGCCTTGCTGATCGGTGACGACGGACATTGTGACCGTGGAACCCGCTCTCTTGGCGCTGACCACCACGCCTTCCATCGGGCCTTCTTCCTTCGAGCTGACTTGCCCGGTCAGTCCTATCGAGGTTGGCGCCTGTCCGCGAAGCAAACTCAATTCCGGATAAATCAGCGTTACAGCCAGGCCAGCGATCAGAATGAGCAGAAGACCTCGAGTTCGCATCAGCGCCTCCCTATCAGATAAATACTATACACGAGATGAGTAGCCCTCGACGAAACCTTACGACCGAGGTCATTTGGTGTCAAGCTCGCGCACACGCGCATGAATCAGGGTTCTGCCCGCAAGGGACAAACAGCTGCCCGCCCCAAGTGCGGGCGGCCTCTACAAGTGCCGCCAACGAGGACGGTTTTCTTTCCAAGCGATGTGACCATTCGCCACATCGTCGGATTGTCCGACTAAGCCATGCGTGCTAAGATTCCGGACGTTCGAGGGTGGAAAAAACGATAGGAGCGTATAAATGAAATCGATACTAGTCGTAATTGCTTGTGCCGCCATGGCCATGTTCGTGGTCTCCGCGCAGGCTCAAATGGAACGTCCCGCGCAGACTTTCAAGTCATCAGCAGGCCCGATCAAGATCACTCCGGTCTATCATGCATCTCTGGAAATTGAGGCCGGTGGCAAGGTGATCGTGGTTGACCCAGCCAAGCCCGCTGTCTTCACAGGTCTCCCGCAAGCTGACCTGATTCTGATCACGGACATTCACGGCGACCACTTGGATCCTGCCTTGATCGCATCCGAAAGCAAGGCCGGGACAGAAATCATCGCGCCGCCTGCGGTCGTCAAGACCGTCACCACTGCCAGCCCGCTCTCCAACGGCGAGAAAAAGACCTGGGGTGGCTGGACCATCGAAGCAGTTCCCATGTACAACCTCACGCGCGGACCCGAAGCCGGCAAGCTCTATCACGATAAGGGACGCGGCAACGGCTACATCCTCACGTACGGCGGCATGCGCATTTATCTCTCCGGCGATACGGAAGGCATCCCCGAGATGCGCGCCCTAAAGAATATCGACGTTGCGTTTGTGTGCATGAATCTCCCCTATACCATGACGCCCGAAGAGGCCGCTGACGCCGTGAAGGCATTCCATCCCAAGATCGTGATTCCTTATCACTACGGCAAATCTGACCTCAGCGTTTTCCAGAAAGGCGTTGCGGGCACTGGAATAGAAGTACGCCTGCTTGAGTGGTACCCGAAGGGATAAGCGGGTCCAGTGCAGTATTTATCTGGGAATACTCGCTAGAGGTTGTAGGGGCACGGCATGCCGTGCCCCTACGGTCATTTAGGACCCTCTCACAACACTTCTTCTCTCTACCGATGAAAATTTGTTGTGAATTATTTCTTGGGCGTCTCGGCAGGCTTTAGTTCGTCCGCCGCTTTCTGCAGATCTTCGAAGGCTTTCGCGTCCAGCTCATAGAGCAGCGGCTCGTTTTCCCGCTTTGCCATGTAGCCGGTGCCTGCCTTCGATATTTCCACTTTTTCGACGCGTTTCCCGCCGTTCGAGGTCGCGATCAAGGTTGCCGCCGTAGAGGAAAATCCGCTGCTCACGAATTTCGTGGCCGAAAGCATCCGGATTGCGCGAAGGAGGGAGTCGATACTCACAGCATCCATTTTCTTTCCGTCCGACCACCAATCCTCGCCGTTCCGCGTCAGGAAATACGATTTCGAGCCGCTGTGGATCTCGATCTTTTCCGGGTTACTCTCGGCGAAATCGAACAACCTCTTCTCGCGGAAATCGTCCAGATTCTTGTGGATCGCTTCGCCGAGTTCCTTCGTTACCTTAAACGCGCCTTCCATTGCGGTCGTCTTTGCGTAGTAGTCGTCCTTACTCTTGCGAACCTGCAACTCCTGCGACCCGGACGCGTCAGTGGCCTTCACTGTTGCAACGGGTGTGCCGGACGAAAACGACGAAGCGGCTTTTTTCATGTCCGTGTCAGGCGCGCTGGGGTCCATTGTGGCCAACCTGAGTTTCTCGACGACGCCCTCCAGCTTTGAAGTGTCTCCACGCACATCTTTGGGGGCCTGCAACAGCCATTGGCCGTTATTCGAGCTAAAACCGAGGTTGAGTTTTGGGCTGACGATCTCAATCTTGCTGATGTTGTTGAAATCGACCGGGAGCAGACGCTTGTCGCGCAGATCCTTCAGCCCTTTATCAAAATTCGTCTTCGCGGAGCTGGAGATTAAGAAGACTCGCGGATCGCCTGCAAGCATCGCGTAGGCGGAACCACCTGTCGGAACATCGTCGCCAACGAGAAGTTTTTGCGGCTTGCCATCTTTGCCCGTAGCGGAAACTTCGACCGCCGGTTCCGCCAAACCATACGTTTTCAGGTCGCCGGCTTTTTCTTCGATCACCCTGTCGGTCTCGAGGGGAGAAATCGCGTACAGAATGGTCGAGATCGAATCCGCATCGCCAATCAATGAAATGGGCGACGTAATCTTCCAACTTCCCGAGCCGGTCTTTGAGAAATCGAGGAATTCCCCGCTCTTCCTTTTGATTTCCAATTTGGAGATATCGTCTTTCTGGAAGGCAAGAATCTTTACCGGCGCGCTGGCAGCGGCTTTCGCGGCCTCCTCGATTGGCTGACGGCGATTGGACCAGTAGAGAGTCGCGGTAAGCGCCGCCAGGACTATGGCAGCTGCAATTAGTTGTCTGATTTTCATTGCGTTTGTCCCGGAGTGAATTGCGTTCTTGTAGCGCCGCCCTTCAGGGCGGCATCTTGCTTTCCAGAGTGTGCTCGCCTGAACAGTTTGCGGAAAAAGTCAATTCAAAGCCGCTTTTAGTAGCACAGGCACTCTTGCCTGTGCTGGTTTTGCTGCCCTCATTATCGATGCACAGCCAAGAGTGGCTGTGCTACCCGACTTTTTCCGCAACCTGTGAAGGCAGGCGCTACACCGACCATACTGGTTTTCCACGCCGGGTCAAGAATTCCGGCTATCTTCTCCGCCACCAGACGGACACGCCCGCAAGCAAGAGCGCTCCCGGCAACAGGAATTGGGTGCTGAGCCGCACCCAGTTGAATTGAGCACGCGTCATGGTGACGTTGCGGTTTTCCTGTTCTTTCGGACGGATGGAAATCAAATCTTCATCCGAGGAAAGCCAATTCAGCGCGTTCAACACAAGGTCGCCGTTGCCATTGAAATTGATGAACGAATTCGCGGGCCAGGAAGAGCTGCCAACCACGACGAAGCGCCCCTCAGAATTCTCCTTGCCGGTGGTGTAGCTGCCGGCAGCGCCGATCGTCAAAGGCCCCTTCTTATTATTCGGATCTCTCTGATCGATATTCGGGGAATCGAGCTTAACGGTTGCAAGGCTGGTGGACGACGACTCGAATAGTTTTTGGACATTGGTCTTGTCCGTGTTCTTGACGGTCAAAGAGCGCGATAGAGGGAACCCTGTCGCGGTGCCCTTCATTTCGTCCACGATGGGGTGCGAATCGTAGTTGGAAACCAGCGCTATTTCCGGACCCAGGCCCATCAACTGGCCCACGGGGCTCAAGTCCAGGAGCAAATCCTTATCCATGCTCACGCCCCAGCTTTGAAGAACATCCGTAAGAGCTGTGTTATCCGCGGTGGGCCGTCCGAACTTCAGCGGGGCGTCGAGCAGAATCATCGCGCGCCCTCCCTGTTCGACATATTTCTTGATGGCGTCGACAGCGGGCTGCACGTACTCGCTCTGCGGGCCGCCGATCACCACTACCGTGCAGTCCGCGGGGATCTCGGCCTTTTCGAGCAGGCTGAACGATTTCGTGGCGTATTGGTCCTTGGCGAGTATGTCCTTCAAGCGCGAAAAACCGTTCCGTTGCGTATCGTCGATCTGGTGCTCGCCGCTTCCCGTGACGAAGCACACGGTGCGCGTGGTCGTTTTCAGATCACGAATGATCGCCCCGGTGATCTCTGATTCAGTCACACTCTTGGCTTCTTCTTTTTTTGTCCCGATTTGCACGAACGAAGTGCCCGTCTTCGTGACTCCGGCCGCGCGGGCTACCTGGGGATTTTTTTCAACATCGATATATTCGACGCGAATCCGGGGCGAAAGCGTCGAATAGCGGTCGAGCAGATCCTTCGCCGACTGGAAGGCGCTTTGCCTGTCGTAATAAGAGATGGCAGCGTCCTGCTTCATGCCCTTCACGATCTTGGCCGTCTGGTCGGACAAGCTGTAGCGTTTGTTCGCAGTCGAGTCGTAGGACTTGTTGTAACGGTTGGCGAGAATGTTGGCCACCGATACGATGGCGAGGATCACGACCACATAGAGTGCCGCGTAGGCTGCGTACTTCGTTTGTCTGGCATTGAGTAGACTGCTATTCACTTACGACCTCCAGCGCAGGGATTCCATGGACCGGGCGGTGAAAAATAATCCCAGGAATATCACCGTGGCATCGAAAATCACGTCTTTCGAATCGAGCACCCCTTTGGCAAACGATTCGAAGTGCGTGATTACGGACATATACGAAAGCACTTGCGCCCAGGTGGAAGTTTCGAACTGGCTGACCCAATCGAGGACCCAGAGCATCAGGCAGACACCGAACGTCGCGGCGCCGGCGATAATTTGATTCCGTGTCAGCGTGGAAATAAAAGTGCCGATAGCCAGCAGCCCGCCGGCCTGAAGCAGAAGTCCCAGATATCCGATGACCACCGGCTTCCAATCCGGATTGCCGTACTTGAACATGAACACGAAGTCGAACACTGTCGATAAAAGCATGAAGGCGTACATCAGAACCGCCGCGAGCCATTTTCCCAGGATGACTTCGATGTCCCGCACCGGCGAGGTGGCGAGCAGTTCAATGGTCCCCGAGCGCTTTTCCTCGGCGAACAGGCGCATGGTGATCATGGGAATAAAAAACAACGCAATCACATTTATGTTGGACAAGAGCGGCCGTATGACCTGCTCGTTCAGGTTCATCGGAAATGGTTCGCCCTCCATCTGGGCTTGCATCGTCATATTCACGATATAGCCCAGGGAGTTCCAGAAGAAGAACCCGAAAATGACGGCAAACATCACGAGCAGCAAGTAAGCGATCGGCGAAACGAAATAGCTGCGGAGTTCCTTGGAGCAGATAATCCAGACATTTCTCATCAGTTTTGCCCCCCTCCCGCGACTGCCGCCATTTCAGCGGGCGCTTCCTCACCGGTCAGCTGGAGGAAGATTTCTTCCAGGCTCATCGACGCGGCGCGAAGTTCATTCAGATCCCAGCCGGACTCGACCACGGCGCGCGCCAAATCGCCGCGCAGCGAACGGTCCTTCTTGCCTTCCACCTCAAAGACGGCGCGTCTCTGGCCGTCTTCCTTGAACGCGACGTGGGTCACGCCGGAAACCTGTTCGAGCTTGCGTTGCACCGCTTTTGGATCCACGGTGCCGTTGCGTCCGCCGATTTCAAGCAGCACCGATTCGCCGGAGCGGGTACGGCCTTGCAGATTGCTCATCGAGTCCGTCGCAACGACCTTTCCCTTATTGATGATGATGACTTGCTCGCAAGTCTGGCTGACCTCGGGAAGGATGTGGGTGCTGAGAATGATGGTGTGGTCACCCGCAAGGCTCTTAATCAGATCACGCGTTTCGTTAATCTGCTTGGGATCGAGGCCCGCCGTCGGTTCGTCGAGAATCAAAACATCCGGGTTGTGAATGATGGCCTGTGCCAGACCGACGCGCTGCCGGTAGCCTTTTGACAACTTCCCAATGATCTTGTCCTTCACGTCGGCGATCGCGCAACGCTCGCAGGAGTAATCGACTCGGGCGCGTAGATCGTTTCCCGTGAGGCCCTTGAGCCGGCCGACGAAAGTCAGGTATTCCACGATCCGCATTTCGGGGTAAACCGGCGGCATTTCGGGGAGGTAGCCGATGCGTTTCTTAACCTCCAAGGACTGCTCGAGGATATCGAAGCCCGCCACGGTGGCCGTGCCACCCGACGGCGTCAGAAAACAAGTCAGCATCCGCATCGTCGTTGTCTTGCCCGCGCCGTTAGGCCCTAGAAAGCCAACGATTTGCCTCCTTTGACCGTAATCATAGGGATTCTCTCTGTGAGAGACGCATACGACTCGAAAACCGTTCCAAAGTTGTGGAATTACAGGGCGACGCCTGATTGTAAAAATTCACGCGGCCTGCTGTCAATCCCATCTTCCTGAAAATCCTTAGCGTTCCGCCCGCACCCGGGGGCGCAGAGAGTGTCGTACGGTTCCTGAAAAAGCGCCAGCTATATGATTTTCTTCAGGCGCTTCCAGGTGGGATTCAACCCTCAGACCGACTGCGACTTAGACGGGCCGAAGTACGCTCGGATAGCGCAACTTCAGAAGTCAGTTTCAATCATCTTCAGGATAGCCGCCATTTGGCAGGGCCGAGGCGAGCAGCACATAGTTCATTAGGGAGTCTTTGGCGTCCACCGATTCCCGATTTCCGCGTGGGCCGTGACCCCTTCGCGCCCGGCGGCAACTACTCTTTGGAGAAGTTCCCAGTCATCGCGCAGCCCAATACTGGAAGTCCTCGGAGCACGCCCAGCCGTCAACTCGGCTTTTAAACGTGTCACTAGAATTTCGCGCTGGAGTTCGGAAGGTGGTTCGTTGCTGAAGAAGCTGCCGCGTGAAATACCGAGCGATACCGGCTCATCGGCGAGAGCTCCCTGCAACATGGGGCGGCCGAACCGATCCAGGCTTGGCTGCGCGTTCTCCTCAAACTGCTGCCACGAGGCTACTTCATGCCCCGGCTTTTCATCGTGAATGGTCAGCAACAAATCGTCCAGATTCTTTTGATATGCACGGCGCTCCTCCGCAGTGAGAGGTAGCTCGAGGCCGCCGTCCGGGCTGAAAACCAATACGTCTCTGGCTGGGTTAAAACGGCCGCCCGCTATGTAAACCGAAGCGACGCCACCGGCCACCAAAGGATGGAACAGAGCAAGGGGCAGAACATATTTCTTCGCCTTGAAGATCGACTCCACAAGCCCGCGGACCGGTCTGCTTCGCTTGATGCTCCCCGGGACTTGGGGAATGACGAAACTCGAGGATTCCAGGTCTGGGTGCCGCTCGGTGTACTTCACCAGCGATTTTGCGGTCTGTTTCGGGGTCGCGACATCGAGGTCGGAGAAAATGCCTCGCGAAACTGCTTTGGGATAGTAGAAATTCACGACCTCGCGAACAAAGTCGGCGCAATTGTTCGAAACGACCTTGTAAGACTTGGTGTTCGGACCGGAGTTGAGCCACCGGATGAGGTCGTCATCTTGCTTCGCGGTTGTCTCGATTTGGAACCCGTAACTGGTGCGGTCATAAGCCGAGCCGATGAGTTGGTTCCAATCTCCTCCTGGAATCTCCCCGGAGGGATTGTCTGGCGCCAGATCTTCCAGATACTGCCTTCGATATTGGTCCCGGAGGAAGGCCGCCAGTTTGCTGTCTGCGTATAGCGGGATATCCTCTGGTTTGGCAACGGCATAGAGGTAAGGGAGCAGGGGTATCGCAACCCAGTCGTAACCCCCAATCCGGTTGTAGCGGCTGATCACAACACCGGATTCTCCCGGTTTGCACCGTCGCACAAGCGTGGGGGAAGCGGCGCAGACCCACGACAGGTAGACAGCGGTATGCCCGGTCCCGGCGAACGCGCCGTCATAGCTATAAGGCTCTTCCAGCAGTACCGTGACGTCCGCACGGGCTTGCGGCGCAAGACACAGGAAAACGAGTAGCAACCCTCCCAGCTTCACTGCTTTCATATCCCCACCAGTTTGGGCCGGCTCTCTATATTTTAGAACCCGCACCCAACCCGTTGGGTTGCTTTTTCATCTTTGTTGTCGCGTCGTAAAGGTAGGGGCCCGGGTTGCATTTTCGCGGTTTGGAGGGCGGGGCAGGCAATCGTTTGGTTGGCCTATACGGTCAGTGTTTGGCGGTCAGCGCAGAGCAGCAGAAATTCATTTCTTGGCGGGCCTCTCCATGAATGCTTCCTTCGCCGCCTGAATCCCATTAATCGTTGCAGGGAACCCAGCGTAAAGAGCCATTTGGAGGATGACCTCCACAACTTCCTCCTGCGAACAACCAACATTGAGGGCGGCGTGGATGTGCGCGCGAAGTTGCGGCGCGGCGGTGCCCAGCGCCGTCAGTGCCGCGACTGTGGCAATTTCGCGGGATTTGAGGTCAAGTCCAGGCCGGCAGTGGATGTCCCCGAATCCGAATTCCACGACGTAGCGGCTGAGATCGGGCGCGACCTCTCCCAGGGCAGCGACCAGCATTTGCGCCCGATCCCCATAGATTTCCTTCAGTTTCGCCAAGCCGCGCTCATATCGGTCAGCTTTATCCATGGTCCTGACTCTCCTTTGGCCCCTGGTCCCGGTTCAATTGAGAGTCACGGTTCAGCTGGCGGGAACCCGGACCCGGGTGCGAACTCTACTCGTTTACCTGAATCCAGAAGGGGAGCCCGCCGGAAACCGTATTCGTAAGCGTCTCCTGAATCTCTGAAAGCCAATCCGGTGTGCGCGTGCCTAGTTCACATTGCCAACGCGTATCTTCTACACGTTTATCGCCAAATTTTAAATTGAAAAAATAGATTCGGGGCGTTTCGCCCGCCACACGATCGGGAGCGGGCTTTACTTGGAAGCCCTCGAAACAAAGCGGTACCAGCATGTAGGAGCAAGCAAAATCCCATGACACGTTCGCCCCGCGAGCATCTGCGCCATGTGCCGTCGGGATGCTTGCAGACACCCTTCGAAAGAAGGCTCCGCGGATTGAAAAATATGAGAACCTGATTCAGTTACTTAAGATTTCCAATTGGAGAGCCCAGATCCTCGCGAGTGATGGCGTAGAGCGCAAGCTCCACACGGCTGGAAACCCCGAGCTTGTCATAGATAGTGCTCAGATAGTTTCGAATCGTATGTTCGGTAACGCCAGACTTTTGACTGATCTCGCGGGTGCTCATGCCTTCCGCCAGCAAGTGCACGACGTTCGCTTCTCGCGGTGTTAGAAGTTGCATGCCGCCGCTGGACTTGACGAGTCGCAGGGGTTTGAGTTGTGTGAGGAAATCGAGGAGGAAGATGAGATCCTGATTGTTGGCCCAAATTTGCCCGCCATGCACCGTTCGAATGCACTTGGACAACAACTTGAGCGCGTGAACGCGGCAGAAGATGCCTCTCGCACCGCCTCGAAACGCGTCGATGACCATTTCACGGTCGCTAACGGGAATCATCATGATCGCCGCCGTTTTCGGACAAGTTATCGGCAAGCTTTGCAAGACGCGGTAGCCCATCATCTGCCCATCACCTAGACGAGTATTGATCAGGGCAATATCTGGTTGGCGCTTTTCCAGCTCTCGGATTGCTTCGGCGGAGTCATTTGAAACACCGACGACGTTGATGTCTTGCTTCCCGCGTGCAAGCTCGCCTGCCAGCAGCTGAGCGCTCATGAGGTCGGCATCGGCGATGAAGACATTTACTCTCCTAATGGTAAATTCTGATAACCGAATCATTAGATACCTACCTGGAGTCAACGGCATTCGCTATACTATGCGAAAGAGTACTAAGAGTGCAAGAACTATCAGTATTATTGTCATAAATCATCTCTGCACCCGAGGCGGGCTGGGAATCAGGCTATGGCCCCATTCCGGTCAAAGAGCGTCCGTTCGCAGATTCTGCGAGTTTCTCATTGTCACGTATCATGACAATCGACCCCGCCGGCAGGTGAACTTACCCCTGCGAGTAGCATACATAGTTGATTACCTCTCGTGTGAATACGTCATTTCGCCCTCATGAGGGCATTTGCCTCTTGTGACAGCTTCTTCAAACAGTTAATGTGCGCCGGAATCTGAAAGGAGTATTACTTGCATGCAAACAAAATCCACAGACTTCACTCAAGCATCGGGTACGCCGATGGGAATGCGAAGAGAAATTCGCTACCGACTGGATGCTCCAGCGCTATTTTCTTGGGAGAGCGCGCAGCACAAGTGTTTGCAGGGCGAAGGGGTGACTCGCGACATTAGCGTGTTCGGCGCTTTTATTGTGACTCTTACGTGCCCACCCGTTGATGTCCCGATTCAGGTTGAGGTCGTGCTCCCTTCTCTCACTGGACTAAAGCCGATCATTCGAGTCAGCGGAAAGGCGCGTGTTTTGCGAGTGAATCACGGTTCGAAAGGCGGACGGATGAACGGCTTCGCGATTGTGAGCGAGGACTTCTCTCGTTGGAGCATGACAATGAGTCAGGGAGAATCCGCGTCGGGCTTTGCGGAGAACGCCGGGGTGTTGGCGCGGAACGGCACTGGATGATTTTGCGGGTGACCTCTTCGGCTTCGGAGTGGCTCCTGCAAGATTGGCAAGTTCGAAGCAACCGCACTGAGGCGCACGGAGTGGAAATGGAATAACCGGCCGGACAGGGGCGCGGCGTACGCGGAGTCATAGACAAAGAGCCGCTAATCCCTGCGGGGTCCAATGGCCCGTCGGTATTGGGTCCGATGGGATGAACTGGCGGAATCTATCTCGACCAAATTTGCGACCGGGTGCGGGCTCTACGTGGAGCCCGCGATGAATGGGTGCGGGTTCTACGCGCCGTCCCGCCGCGGCGGGCCGGCTTGGGCGCGTGGGCGACTTGGAGCCCGCCATGAATTTGATCGCGGCGAGGTGATTCGCAAGAACCTTCTATGTAGGTCACAGGGCGGAGCTACATGCGTTTGATGGAGAACGAAACGAAAGTTCAAGATCCCGGCGCCAGGAATCAATGGCATGCACTTTACACTCGCCACCAACACGAGAAGCCAATTGCCCGGATCCTTTCGAGCAGGGGCCATGAAGTATTTCTCCCTCTCTACGCCGCCACCCACAGGTGGCAAGACCGAACCAAGCAACTCTGGTTGCCGCTGTTTCCTTGTTATGTATTCATCCGTGGCGGACTTGACCGCCAGCTCCAAATCCTGAGCACCCCCGGAGTGTTTACCGTCGTGGGCTGGGCGGGCCGCCCCGCAATTATTCCCGACGAACAGATTGATGACGTGCGCCAAATTGTGGAGAGCTCGATTCTTGTCGAACCTCATTGTTACCTGAAATGCGGCGACCGAGTGAGGGTTAGGTCGGGCGCCTTGCTCGGTCTGGAAGGAATCCTCGCTAGGAAAAAAAATCTATTCCGATTGGTCGTCTCCCTGGAAATGTTGGGCAGATCCGCTGCCGTCGAAATTGACATTTCCTGCCTTGAGAGGCTGGGACCTTCTCCCATTCCCGTAGTTTCCCATCGGGCATCAGCGGGAATCTGAACAAGCATCAAACTGAACACTTTGATTTTACAGGACGGCTGAGTTCACGCCTGCTTCAACACGGCTTGACTTACTAATCGGGAAAAAGAATACAGAGCAGCGGAGCCGCAACCAAACTGAACTTGAGCGGTTAAAGCCGGCTGAAAGAAAGTTCGCTTCGGCCGGGCTGAAGAGCCTGTGTGAGAACCTGGTTTTGGTCTATGTAGCGCCCGCCTTCAGGCGGGCATGTGCTTGAATCCACAGTGTCGGCCTGAAGGCCGACGCTACAAAAGCGTTTCGCACACAGGTTCTCGCACAGACTCTTCAGCCCCTGAAGTGCGGAGCACGCTTCGCCTGCGGGGATTTGTGAGACAAGGTCTAGGTTTCGAGTTCTCTTACGATGCGCCACGGATTTTGGCGCCTGACCGCTCAAGATTTCGCTCCACGTAAAATCGCCGCGAGATGCTGCGTGAACTTGGATCGGGGCATCACGTCCTGGCACCCTGCCGCGCGCGCGCGTTCCGCCAGCTCCGTCTGCACATGAGAGAGAAACGCGATCACGCGCCGCGGGTTGCCTGATCCTTTGCAAAGCTGCTCCACGGCATCGAGAGCTCCCTGCCGCGCATTCAAATCCACAATCACCAGCGCTTCCGGGTTTACCGCTGCTGCTTTCAGGAGTTGCTCGCCCGTCGCCGCCGTTTCCAGCGTGATTCCCGTCAGTTTCGCCGTCTCGAACAGTTTCGCCTGAAAAAAAAGATCATCGATCAATACGATCGCATCTGCCATGGCGCCTTTCTTTTTCCAGGCGGGCTCAGCATTGCGGCGGGCGCCAAGCCGCCGACGCCAGCCTAAGGCGGGGTTGGCGACGGTGCGCAAAGCTCGCACCCGCAGAAAATCCTTCTCTTCCGATGTACCATGCACGCCGCCGCAATACAAGCCGCGTGGCGGTAGAGCGTAGCGGCGGCGTCCCGCCGGCTCTTTCTTCTGTCAACATCAAATAAGCCGCCAAGATGCCGGCGCTACTCAGGATAATTTCATCGGAAGAAGAAATTGCGATAACCTGTCTTCTTATGGATTCGCTCGAACGGAAAATTCTGGCCGCCTTCGATCGCCCCGGCGCGCGCGAGCTATCCGTCGCGGATTTCGGGGAGCCCGCCGGGGTAACCAGCGCCGTGGCTCAATTGGTCGAGCGCGGATGGCTGCGCGCGACGGAGAACCCAGGCACTTACGCGCGCACCGAAGACGGGCGTTTGCAACTCGCGGGTCCCCGCGACGTTACGATTTATTCGCGCCCCGGATGCCATCTTTGCAAAGAAGCAAAGATGCTGATCGCACCCCTGCTCGAGGAATTCGGCGCGCACCTCACGGAAATCAATATCGACGAAGACGCGCAACTCCGCGCCCGCTACGACTACGACGTGCCCGTGATTTTTCTGGGTGCGCACAAGGCCGCTAAGCACCGCGTCGATCTCGCTCAATTCCGCCGCCAGCTCCGCGACGATTCCCGCTGAACTTACAGCTACACACTGAATGAAACGGCCAAAGGGAGCAATCTATATGCGGTCCGCCTATCGCTAGTGGCCCGAACCCGGCTTCACGCCAACAGTGCGGCCGGGGTCGTCGCCCACGAGCGGCGCAAGCGGAGTAGCTGGTCGGCATTCGCGGGAAACTTCCGGCCGTCATCGGTGAGCAGGAATTTCTGATAGCCCGCGTCCCACAGACGCGTGAATTGGCTGTTCATCAGAATGGCTGGAGGAATCGTCATCAGGTAGTGGTCGTCCGAAGTTCGGCGAAACTCCGCGCCACAGCCATATTTTTCCACGCGTGTCACACCGCCCGTGCTGTTGACAGTGAATGCAGCGCCCGGCAATGCCTCGAGCAGTCGCGCTTCAAATCGATCGTCGATATTCCACATACCTCCAGAATACGGAGGGCAGCTGGGGGCTGTAAAGGCAAAAAACGGGGCGATGCACCTCCAAGTTTGTCATGCCAAAGAAAATACAATACATAAGGCTGCGGCTCGATGCATCTCTAAACGGAAAGATAGCTTTCCACCGCGTACGACGGGTGATTGTCCCTTTCGATTGTAAGGTCATGGTCCAGGACGGGAATACTTGCTAGCCTACCGGAACTTGGTTTTAAATCATTCCTACTTAGCATCACGATCATGTCTCATCGCAGTCTTCTTAATTCGGGTCCGGGGCCGAAATCTAGACAGCAAGGGGGGAACGCATGTACCGACGAATGCTCCTGGTGATCGTCCTAATCCTAGCCGCGGGTACGGCGTGGGGACAGGCGCCATCGACGCCCAATGAGGGCGAGTCAACGAAGGAATTGCTCGAGCGGATCGAGAAATTGGAGAGGCGCGTCGTAGAGCTGGAGGCGAAGGCGGGCACTACGGCGGCCGCTCTTTCGACCGCCCCAGCCGCCAGCCCAGCCCAAAATCCGGCCCGAAACGAGCCGGCGACGGGAATACAGCGCTCCCAGACCTCCGAGAGTGCCGCGCAACAGGCGATCGTTCAGGAGGCTGAGACCCATTACCCTTCTCTGGCAATCCGAGGGTTTGGCGACGTCGATTTCTCCGCCACAAATCAGAAGGGGTCTTTGAGTGGATTCAATCTTGGCCAGCTTGATCTGCA
>WNGG01005852.1_pt1 | contig 14554 bp, 16 predicted proteins | sample 5400661 | NCBI WGS metagenome assembly WNGG01 (sample SAMN13153372, study PRJNA577476) | soil metagenome | isolation source: 100 cm soil or saprolite under Garry oak tree replicate 1 | place: USA:California | collected 2016-06-15
GAACAAGCCGATGAAGTCGTCCTGGACCGCCTGGGAGCCGTTCTGCTTGGTGAAGGTGGTGGTGGTCTTGCCGGTACCGGAGAGGCCGACGATCAGCATCGTCCGCGGGCCCTGCGAGGTCGGGATGACCTTGCAGCCTGCGTGCATGGCGAGCCCACCGCCCTCGTAGACCCGCGTGTTCCACATACGCAGGCCACCCTTTTTCGACTCACCGAAGTAGTCGGAGTTGATGACCCGCGAGACACCCTCCTCCAGCCACACCGCGATCACCCGATCGTTGGGGTAGCCCGGCATGGTGAAGTTCGGGGTGTAGATGATGGTGATGCCGGGGGTGTGCGGGGCGTCGCCCTCGACCGGGTCGTAGTACAGGAAGCGCTGCATCCCGGCGATGTTGGCGTTGGCCTTCTCGATGATCAGCCGCGCCGGGGTGCGGTAGGGGCCGTCGTGGCCGACGAAGCCGTCCACCACCACCATGTCCCGCCCGGCGATGTACTCGTCCTGCAGCCGCGCGATGCGGGCGCCCTCCTCGCGGCTGATGGTCTGGTCAGAGTGCTCCTCAGGCCGGTCGGTGACGATGTAGGTCGACGACGTGGAGCGGGCGACCACCTTGGTCTGGACGTTGACGTTGCCGTAGCGGGTCTGGCGGGCCTGTGGCATCGCGTCGGTGTATTCGCGCAGCTCCGCCTCGGTCGGGCGAAACGAGATCGACTTGCCGACGACACCCAGGTCAGAGGGGGTGGTGCTCGTCATACCAGTTGCCTCCAAAGCGCCTCACGGCGGGATTGAGCAGGCCGCCCATCCCGGAAACTCCAACGTCAAAGTCTACCGTGGCGGCTGCCGCTGCCCTTGGTCCTCCCTGCGATGCTCCTCCAGGCAGCGCAGCACCTCCTCGTCGCTGACCTGGGCTCTGCAGCACCACCACCTCGTCGACCACTGCGCCGAGGCGCTGCCGCAGGCCGACCGGCCCGACCGGGACGGCGAGGATCACCCCCTCCGCCCCGGCGTGGCGGCACCAGCGCGCCGCCGCCACGCAGGTCCAGCCGGTCGCCACGCCGTCGTCGACCAGCGCCACGGTGCGTCCGGTCAGGTCGAGCGGCGGCAGCCCGGCACGGTAGGCAGCGGTGCGCCTGGCGACCTCCTCGGTCTCGCGCCTGGCGGCCTCGCGGACCGTCACCGGGTCCAGGCCGAGACGCCGCACCGCCTGATGGTCAAGCGCCTCGACGCCCTCGGCGACCGCCCCCACCGCCAGCTCCGGGTTACCGGGCGCGCCGACCTTGCGCGGGACGACCACGTCCAGCGGCACCCCGAGGCGTCGTGCCACGGCCGCGCCGACGACCACCCCGCCACGCGGGATCGCAAGGATGATCTCGGGTTGGTGGGCGTGGTGAACCAAGGTGTCGGCCAGCCGCTCGCCGGCGTCGACCCGATCGGAGAAATGCCGTTCCGTGACCGCGGGACGCGCCCCCATTCGGTTCCGAAGGCCATTCAGAGCATAACGGCCACTGTGGTTCCCAGTAAGGGCACCTGCCAACCGGGTCAGGCCGGTGACGGCAAAGTAACTAGGCGTAGTGACTAATCAATCCTTGGCATGCCTTGGAACCGCATGTACCATGCGGCCACCTTTCGACCGGAGGGCGCCGGACAACCCCACCAGGCCCGGCGACGCGCGGCGGTTCGGGCAGACCGACGCGCCACCGCGGGTGGCTCATGCCGCTGGCGGCGGCGGCTCAAGGAGGTCGGTGCTGATGGTGACGGCGTACATCCTGATCCAGACCGAGGTTGGCAAGGCGGCGCAGGTCGCCAAAGAGATCGCGGAGATCAAAGGCGTCCAGCAGGCAGAGGACGTGACCGGCCCCTACGACGTCATCGTCCGGGCAGAAGCGCGCAATGTCGACGACCTCGGCAAGCTGGTGGTGGCTCGGGTTCAGGCCGTCGACGGCATCACCCGCACCCTGACCTGCCCGGTAGTGCACCTGTAGGGCTGGTCTGTTCGTCCTAGCCGGTCAGAGCGCCGACCACCCAGTCGATCGCGCGTGTCAGGGTCTCCAGGTCCTCCGGTTCGATCGCCGGGAAGGCGGCGATACGGAGCTGGTTGCGGCCGAGCTTGCGGTAGGACTCGGTATCGACGATGCCGTTGCCCCGCAGGACCTTGGCGACGGCGTCGGCCGAAACCGTCTCGGCGTCCAGGTCGATGGTGGCGACGGTGTTGCTCCGCTGCACCGGGTCGGCCACGAACGGGATGGCATAGTCGCTCGCCTCAGCCCAGCTGTACAGGATCGACGCGGAGGTCTCGCAGCGCTTGACCGCCCAGTCGAGGCCGCCGTGCTGGTTCAGCCAGTCGAGCTGCTGCACGAACAGGAACAGCGTGGCCAGCGCGGGGGTGTTGGTGGTCTGGTCCAGCCGCGAGTTGTGCAGCGCGGCGGTGAGGCTGAGGGTCGCGGGGATGTAGCGGCCTGACGCGGTGATCGCCTCGGCCCGCTCGATGGCGGCGGGCGACAGCAGCGCTACCCACAGGCCGCCATCGGCGGCGAAGCACTTCTGCGGCGCGAAGTAGTAGGCATCGGCCTCGGCCAGGTCGACCGGCAGCCCGCCTGCGCCGGAGGTGGCGTCCACCGCGACCAGCGCGCCGTTGCCGTTGCCGGCGGCGTTACCGGCGGCGTCGCCGGCCGGGGCCGGGCGGCGCACCGGCATAGCGACCCCGGTCGAGGTCTCGTTGTGGGTCAGCGCATACAGGTCCACCGCGGCGTCTGGCCGCGGCGCCGGGTGGGTGCCGTAGGCGCTCTCGACCAGCTGCGGCGCGGCCAGGTGCGGCGCCGCAGCCGCCGTGGCGAACTTGGCGGAGAACTCCCCGAAGACCAGGTGCTGGCTTTGCCGCTCGATCAGCGAGTACGCCGCCACGTCCCAGAAGGCAGAGGTGCCGCCGTTGCCAAGCGCGACCTCGTAGCCGTCGGGAGGGCGGAACAACTCGATGAGCCCCGCCCGCAGGCGGGCGACCATGGAGCGCACCCCGGCCTGCCGATGGCTGGTGCCGAGGTAGGTCGGCGCAACCTCGGCCAGGGCAGCGACCGCTTCGGGCCGGACCTTGGAGGGACCGGAGCCGAAGCGCCCGTCGCGGGGCCGGAGGTGGTCTGGCAAGGTAATTGAAGGGACCAAATGAGCGTCATGTGCCACGATGCGGTTCCCTGTTCCTGTCGTGTCCGTTCTGTCCTGTCGAGAGCCTGTAGCAAAGCCCGTAGCCCCGAGAGCGTGAGGAGGCCGGTCGGATCGATGTCGCTGCCCATTGAACCAGCAGAAGGCGAAGGCGTGCGGGTGTCGCGGCGTGTCGGCGCCATCGCCGAGTCGGCCACCGTCGCGGTCGACGCCAAGGCCAAGGCGCTGAAGGCGGCGGGCGAGGACGTCATCGGCTTCGGCGCGGGCGAGCCGGACTTTCCCACCCCGCCGCATGTCGTGGCGGCGGCGCAGGCCGCCTGCCGGGTGCTGCGCTACCAGCACTACACGCCGACCGCTGGCCTGCCGGAGCTGCGCGAGGCGATCGCGGCCAAGACCGCGCGCGACTCCGGCTACCAGGTCGCACCCAGCCAGGTGCTGGTCACCAACGGCGGCAAGCAAGCGATCTATGAGGCGTTCACGGCCCTGCTCGACCCGGACGACGAGGTGCTGGTGCCGTCGCCCTACTGGGTCACCTACCCGGAAGCGATCGCGCTCGCCGGCGGCGTGCCGGTGGCAGTCCCCACCACCGAGGCGAGCGGCTTCCGCGCCACCGTGGCGCAGCTGGAGGCGGCCCGCACCCCGCGGACCAAGGTGCTGCTGTTCGTGTCGCCTTCCAACCCGACCGGGGCGGTCTACCCGCCCGAGGAAGTCGAGGCGATCGGCCGCTGGGCGGCGCAGCGTGGCCTGTGGGTGATCACCGACGAGATCTACGAGCACCTGGTCTACGGCGACAACCAGTTCTCCTCCATGCCGGCGCTGGTGCCCGCGCTGGCGGAGCGCTGCGTGGTGGTCAACGGGGTGGCCAAGAGCTACGCCATGACGGGCTGGCGGGTGGGCTGGCTGATCGGCCCGCCCGACGTGGTCAAGGCCGCCATCAACCTGCAGTCCCACCTGACCACCAATGTCGCCAACGTGAGCCAGGCGGCGGCGCTGGCGGCGGTCGCTGGCGACCTGGAGGCCGTGGCGGCGATGCGGGTCGCCTTCGACCGGCGGCGGCGGCGCATCCACGAGCTGCTGAACGCCATCCCCGGCTTCGCCTGCGTGGAGCCGCAGGGCGCCTTCTATGCCTTCCCGTCAGTCAAGGGCGTGCTCGGCCGGGAAGTGGCCGGGCACCGGCCGCAGAGCAGCCTGGAGCTGGCCGAGGTGATCCTGGAGGAGGCCAAGGTCGCGATCGTGCCCGGCGAAGCGTTCGGCGCGCCGGGCTACGCGCGCCTGTCGTACGCCCTCGGCGACGACGATCTGGTGGAGGGCGTCACCCGCATCGCCAAGCTGCTCGGCTGACGCCGCTCCCCGGGCTGCCTCAATCGGCAGCGGTGGCGTCGCCAGCGGCGTCACCGCTGGCGTAGTCGAGCGGCACTGTGATGGTGACCTCGTCGCCGCTGTCGGTGGTGACGGTAAGGGTGATGCTACGCGCCGCCGGCGGTGGCGAGGGCTGGAAGCTCGCCTGGTAGACATGCAGAAGCGCCTGGCCGCCGACGGCGATGCCGACGCAACGGTACTTGGTGCCGGCGTCGTCGGTGGCATCCCAGTCGCCAAGGCCGTGGATCGCCCTGGGTGGGATGTCCTTGGCGCCAGCGGCGGGCAGCGCCGCGAAGCGCAGGTCGAACCAGCCGGACCAGACCTCCAGCGCGAGCAGCACCAGCCGCACGCCCCCTTCGACCTGCAACTGGCGGCCGATCGCCACCACGCCGACAAAGGCCGGCGCCCGCCCGCGCCGCATTGCCGGGAAGCCCACGCCGATCACCGCCCCGGGCGGCGCGGTGGTGGCGCGCGCCTGCCCTGGACGTCCCTCCTCCCCAGACTCGTCGGAGAGGAGCTGGATGACCGCCTGCCGCGCCCGCGAGCCGCCGACGCCGAGTTTGGCGAGCACCTGGGCGCCGACGCCCTCGCCTTCGCGGATGAGGCCGAGGAGCAGATGCTCGGTACCGATGTAGTTGTGGTTGAGCTGCAGCGCCTCGCGCAGCGACAGCTCCATGATCTTCTTGGCACGCGGCGTAAAGGGGATGTGCCCGCTCGGCTTGTCCTTACCGGGTTTGACCACCGCCTCGACCTCGTGGCGGATCATCTCCAGGGACACGCCGAGGCCCTCGAGCGCCCTCGCGGCCACGCCCTCCCCCTCATGGATCAGCCCGAGGAGCAGATGCTCGGTACCGATGTAGTTGTGCTTGAGGAGGCGTGCCTCCTCCTGGGCGAGGACGACCGCCCGGCGAGCGGCCTCGGTGAAGCGTTCGAACATGGGGGCGGGCCCCTTTGCGACGAGGCGTCAACTCTTGTCGGCGTTGGCGGCGTGGCGCTGGACGGCGAGATCGACCAACTTTGCGATGAGGTCAGAATAGCCCACCCCAGAGGCAGCCCACAGCATCGGGAACATGCTCCTCGGGGTGAACCCGGGGATGGTGTTCACCTCGTTGACCAGCACGCGGCCGCTGGCCTCCTCGTAGAAGAAATCGACTCTGGCAAGGCCCGCGCAGTCGAGCGCCCGAAATGCATGCAGCGCGAGCGCCCGCACCCGCTCGGCGACGGCGTCGGGGACCGGCGCGGGGATCACCAGGCTGGCGGCATCGTCGAGGTACTTCGCCTCGAAGTCGTAGAACTCGTGGCCGGGGACGATCTCGCCGACCACGCTGGCCTCGGGGGTCTCGTTGCCGAGCACGCCGCACTCCAGCTCGCGGGCGTCCAGCCCTTGCTCGACCACCACCTTGGCGTCGTGGGCGAAGGCTGCCTCCAGGCCGTCGCCGAGCGCCTCGGGTGCCTTCACCTTGGTGATGCCGATCGAAGAGCCAAGCCGGGCCGGCTTGGTGAACACCGGGTAGGTGAGCTGCCCGCCGACACGCGCGTAGACCGCGTCGGCGTCGGCGCGCCACTCGCCCTCACGGACCACCAGGTAGGGGGCCTGCTCGATGCCGGCGGCGGCGAACACCACCTTGGCCATGGCCTTGTCCATCGCCAGCGCCGAGGCGAGCACGCCGCTGCCGACGTAGGGCAGGCCGGCGAGCTCGAACAGCCCCTGCACGGTGCCGTCCTCGCCGTAGGGGCCGTGCAGCAGCGGGAAGACCACGTCGACCGCTTCCAGATCCACAGCCGTGCCGCCGAGGCTAAGCGGAGCGATGGCGGCGGCGTGGCGCTCCGGGCGCAGCGCCACGGCGGTGCCGGCCGCCTCGACCTCGGGCAGCTCGCCCTCTGGGGCGGTCAGCTCCAGTGGCGGCCTGGCCGGCAGCATCCAGGCGCCGTTGCGGGTGATACCGATCGGGACCACCTCGAAGCGGTCCGGGTCGAGCGCTTCGGTCACCGATCGGGCCGAGACCACCGAGACCGGGTGCTCGGCCGAACGGCCCCCATACAGCAGCGCCAAGCGGATCCGCCGCTTCGGCATAGTTATGCCACCTCCAGGGCTTGGGAGAAGTCGTCGCAGAGGTCATCGGCATCCTCGAGGCCGACCGAAACCCGCACCATGCCCGCGCCGATGCCAGCAGCGGCCAGGGTGGCGGCGTCGAGCTGTCGGTGGGTGGTCGAGGCCGGATGCGCCACCAGCGTCTCTGTGCCGCCGAGGGAGGGTGCCAGGCGGGCCACGCGGGTCGCCTCGATGAAGCGGCGGCCTGCCGCACGCCCACCCGCCAGATCGAAGGAGAGGAAGCCGCCGTAGCCGTCGAGCAGCCGTTTGGCGGCGTCGTGGCTGGGATGGCTGGGCAGGCCGGGCCAGTACACCCGCTCGACCTTGGGATGGCGGTCGAGCAGCGCCGCGACGCGGGCGGCGTTGGCGCTGTGGCGCTCCATGCGCAGCGGAAGTGTCTTGACGCCACGCAGCACCAGCCAGGCTGCGAACGGGTCCGCCGAGCCGCCGAGGTCGAGCATGGTGTGCCACGCCGCGGCGTGGGCGGCTGGGTCGGCGAACAACGCCAGCCCGCCGATCACGTCACTGTGGCCGCCGAGGTACTTGGTGGCCGAGTGGACCACGATGGCGGCGCCGTGCTCGATCGGGCGGCACAGGTAGGGCGAGGCGACGGTGTTGTCGACCACCAGCGGCACGCCGGCGCCGCGGGCGACCTCCGCCAGGGGGGGCAGGTCGGCGACGGCCATGGTCGGGTTGGCGATCGTCTCGGCGTACAGCGCCCGGGTGGAGGGCCGCAACGCCGCGGCGAACGCCGCGGGGTCGGCGCCGTCGACCGTGGTCGCCTCGATGCCGAAGCGGGCGGCCAGCTTGGTCGCCAGCGAGAAGGTCCCGCCATACAGGTCGCGCTGCACCACCAGATGGTCGCCGGCGCCCGCGAGGCTGAGCAGCACGGTGGCGATCGCCGCCATGCCGGAGGCGGTCGCCAGGCCTTCGGCGGCGCCCTCCAGGTCGGCGACGGTGGCCTCCAGCGCCGCGGTGGTGGGGTTCTCGTAGCGGGTGTACACGTAGCCCGTGCGCGGCTGCGCGAGGGTCTCGGCGAAATGGTCGGCGTCGTCGAAGGCGAAGGTGGAGGTCTGCCAGATCGGGGTGGTGAGCGGCCGCTCCTGCGGCAGTGGCAGGTCGGCTCCGTGGACTGCGCGGGTGCCAAAACGTCGGCCCATTCGGTCCCTCCCGGTCAGCTCGTTCCCCCCGCTTCCTGGTCTCGGTCCTGGTCGTCATTGCCGCCGCCGAGCCTAGCAGCGTGCCGCCCGACCGCCTCGGTGGCGCGCGCCAGGACCCGGGTGCGGAAGCGCCGGCCCTGGCTCGGCCCGCGGACGCCGCGGACACGGTGCACTCGGCCGTCCCGTGCCACCAGCCGGGTACGGCCACGGGACACCTCCACTGCCGACAGGTCCTCGTAGGGGTAGCGGCGCACGCCGCCGAGCCCGTGCAGCACCACCGCATCCTCGTCCAGCTCGGCAGCCAAGACCTTGGCCCGCAGCGCCGCCACGGCCAGGCTGTAGAGCGACAGCACCGCCCACAGGGCCGCCGCCACCGACACCGAGGTGGCGGCCGGCTGGCTGCGGCGGCCGACTTCCAGCGAGATCGCCAGCAGGACCGCGGCCAGGGCCAGCTCCAGCAGGCCGCTGACCAGCGCGTGCACCACCCCGCCAGGCCGGAACCGCTCGGTCGTGCGCGCCGCTGCGGACTCCGTCATTGGCCGCGGTACCACTTGGGTGGGGTCCAGCCCTGCTTGGCCTCGTCGACCAGCGCCACGATCGCCGCCATGACCTTGTCGCGCCCGGCGTTGACGGCGTCCAGCGGCGAGTCCGGGCTGAGGCCGAGGTCCAGTGGCGGGCCGGCCCGCACCACCACCCGTGCGCCGCGCCGGAACGGGCCGATCTTTCCGCGGGTGAACAGGAGCTGTGCACCCCACATCCCGACCGGGACCACCGGCGCGCCGGTGAGTGCGGCAAGACGCGCCACGCCGCTCTTGGCCGGCATCGGCGAGAAGTCAGGATTGTGCGTGGTGGTGCCCTCCGGGTAGATCGCCACGGCGGCGCCATTGCCCGTGGCTGCGACCGCGTCCGCGAGCGACTTGGCCGCGTCGCGGCTCTCCCGGTACACCGGGATCTGCCCGGCACCGAGCAGCACCCAGCGCAACACCCGGTTGCGGAACAGCTCGGACTTGGCCAGGAACCGTACCTGGCGGCCGGCGGTATCGATGTACACCCCGAGGCACAGGGGATCGAAGTAGGAGACGTGGTTGGCGGCGATGATCACCGGTCCCTGGGGGGGGACGTTGCGCAGCCCCTGGCAGTCGAGCCGCACCCAGAACCGGATCACCGGCGGTACGACGGTCTTGGCCACGGCGTAGACGGGCATTCGTCGGCGAGCCATGCTGCCGCGATAGTACGCTGCACGCCGTGCTGGTACCGCTCTTGCCCGTCAAGACCCTCGCCACGGCGAAGGGGCGCCTTGCGCCGCCGCTGAACCCGATCGAGCGGCGACTGCTCACCATCGCCATGCTCGAGGACGTGATCGCCGCGGTGCAGGCGGTGACGGTGGAGGCGGAGGGCGGCCAGCTCGGCCAGCCGGTGGTGATCTCGCCCGACCGGGAGGTGTGGCGCCGGGCCGAGGCGCTCGGCTGCCGCGTGGTGGAGGAGCCACCCGGCACCGGCGACGAGCTCAACCTCAACCAGTCGCTCGCCCGCGCGGCCGACACGGGCGTCGCCACCGATGGCGGGTTGCTGGTGGTCGCGGCCGACCTGCCGCTGGCGTCGGCGGCAGCGCTGGCGCGGGTGGCCATGGCCGCCGAGCGAGCGCCAGTGGTGGTCGTTCCCAGCCATGACGGCACCGGCACCAATGTGCTCGCCTGGCGTGACGCCGCCTCGTTCGCGCCAGCGTTCGGGCCGGGCAGCGCTGCCAGGCATCTTGCTATGCCCGGCGCGGTGCGACTCGACGAGCCGTCTCTCGCCCGCGACGTCGATACGGTCGCTGACTTCCGCGCCGTCGCCGCCCTACTGGACCCGGCGAGCGTGACCGCGCAGCGCCTGCGTGATCTCCGCAGCCTGGCCAAGATCGCCGCCAACACAGCCGAGGAGTGACCATGCCCGACGCTTTGCTGCAAGGCACCGTGAAGAGCTTCGACCAGGCCAGCAAGGCGGCCGTGGTGCTGACCGACACCCGGATCGAGTATGAGGTCCCGCCCGAGGCGTTTCGTCGTTCCGGCTTGCGGATGCTCCAACTCGGCCAGCGCGTCAAGTTCCGGGTCGAGGGCGAGGGCGGCGACGCCCGCGTCACCTACGTCAACATCCTGACGCTGCCCGACCCCGAGTAACGCGAAGCGGGAGGGAGCACCGCTGCTCTGATTGTAGGTCCCTCCCGCTTGAATAGCTTGAATAGGCAGCGCGCACTATTTCTTGTTCTTGCGACCGCCTGCCTTCGCTGCCACCTTGGCGCTGGCCTTCGACGCCTTGGATCCCTTCGATGCCTTGGCAGCCTTGGCAGCCTTGCCGCTGCCCTTCCCATCGGCTTTCGCCTTGGTGTCGGCCTTACCAGCGCTGGACCTGGCGTTGACCGTCTTGGCCGCCGCCGGAGCCGCTTTGGCGGTGGCGGGCTTGGCGACGGGCGCACGGGCCGGCTTGGCCGTCGGCTTGGCCGTCGGCTTGGCCGTGGGAGTCAGCTTGGGAGCGGGCGCCTTGCCGCTCACCGCGTCCTTGAAGCCCTGACCTGGACGGAACGCCGGGACCTTGGTCGCCTTGACCTTGACCACCTCGCCGGTGCGCGGATTGCGCGCGGTGCGAGCCTTGCGGTCGCGGCGTTCGAAGGTTCCGAAGCCCACCAGTGACACCCGCTCACCCTTCTTGATCGCGAGCTGGGTGTGCTGAATTAGGCTGCCGAGCACTCGCTCGACGTCCGCCCGCGCCACTTCGGTGTGCTGCTGGATGGCGTCGACGAGTTCTTTGCGGTTCAAGGGCGCCTCCTTGCCCAATAGGGGAATGCTCCCCGCCTGGGACATGGCCCTGTAATTCGCCAAGCCCTGTCCCCTTTCGGTGCTGCATGCTAGAGATCAACATAAGAAAGGTCAACAGCCACGAACCCTGAATCCCTTGGGGGACAAGGCGCCCCAGGATCGAGGAACGGCTGCAGCCGGCCTGAATTTGGTCCCGCCGTGCGGCCGGCCGGTAGAAAATGCGCGAGTTTGTGCCCGCTCCCTTTGCACCATCCTTTCCGATTCACATTTACTTTCGGGGAGTCCATTACCGGTACCGGGCGATGCGGGGAAACAGCGGTGCCGGGCGAGGACGTCGGCCAGCACCGCCTCCAGCGCGAACCCGAGGTGTAGCCGTCAGCCAGGCATCATCACCGTGCCAGAAGGCGCACGAACGCTCATACCGAAATGACAACACCCGCACGAAATGCGAAGCCGGCGAAGTAGGCTGTCTCCGATGTCCCGATCTGGCGCCGAGGCCGCGTCTCCCGCACCGCCGCCCGCACCGCCGCCCGCACCGGCTCCATGCTGGCGGCGTGGCTGGCCGCTGGCCGTCGGTGCGGGGGCGCTCACGCTGCTGCTCGCTGCGCACCGCTTGGTGCCGCGGGCGTTCGGCGTCGGCACGCTGGTGGAGACGTTCCTGCCGTGGCTCGGGCTTGGCGTGCCGCTGCTCGCGCTGGCCGCGCTGCGTCGCCGCGCCCCGCTCGTGGGTGTTGCCACGGCGCTGCCCGCGATGGTATGGCTCGCCCTGTTCGGGCCGGCGCTCCTGCCACACGCCGGGGAGCATCCCAGCGCCGCCCGCGACGCCGCCCGCGACCTGCGCGTCGTCACCCACAACGTCCGCGCCGCCAACCGGGACGTGCCCGGCACCGCCGCCGCGCTGGTGGCGACCAAGGCCGACCTGGTCGCGCTGGAGGAGGTGACCGGGGCCAACCTTGGCGGGCTGGAACAGACCCTGGACCCGCTCTACCCGTACCACGTCGCCAAGAGCCGCGTCGGCCTCTGGAGCCGCTACCCGATCAGCTCCTTCTGGAGGGTCGAGCTCAGCCCGACGGCGCACGGCGCGTTCCATGCCGTGGTCACCACCCCGGAAGGCCCGGTCACGGTGTACGTGGCCCACCTCCCCCGCCCCGACGTCGGCGTTCGCGGGGTCAGCCTGCGGCAGCGCAACAGCCAACTGGACCAGCTTGCCGCCGCGATCGCCGCCGACCCGGCGGCACGGCTGCTGCTCGTTGGCGACTTCAACACCGCCGCCAACGACCGCGCCCTCCTGCGCGCCACCGTGGGGCTCCGCTCGGCACAGGCCGACGCCGGTACCGGGCTCGGCTTCACCTGGCCTTCGATCCTGCCCGCGATCCGCATCGACCACGTCTTCTACCGCGGGATGACCGCGCTCGACGCAGGCGTGCTCAGCCGCACCGGCAGCGACCACCGCCCAGTGCTGGCCGACCTGCGGCTGTGAAACAAGGGGAGGGGAATGCCTCAGCCTTTGGTGCCGCCGGCGGTGAGGCCGGAGACCAGGTAGCGCTGGGCGAAGAAAAACACCACCAGCGCTGGCACGAGGATCAGCATGGCGGCGGCGGTGAGCAGGTTCCAGTCCGCCCGGAACTGGTCGATGTAGCGCGAGATGCCGATCGGCAGGGTCTGCTTGGTGTCGCCGGTGAGCAGCACGTTGGCGACCATGAACTCGTTCCAGGCGGTGAGGAACGAGTAGAACCCGGTGACGGCCAGGCCGGGGCGTGACAGCGGCACCACGATCCGCCAGAAGGAGCCGAACGGGCCCAGCCCGTCGACGCGCCCAGCCTCCTCCAGCTCGAACGGGATGGTGTCGAAGTAGCCTTTCAGCATGTAGACACAGAACGGCACAGCGGTGGTCGCGTAGGCGATGACCAGCCCCGGCAGGCTGTTGACCAGGTGCAGGGAGCTGAGGATGTTGAACAGCGGCACCAGCAGGATGATCGCCGGGAACATCTGCGTGACCAGGAACACCGAGAGCATCGGCCGGTAGCCGGGGAAGCGGTAGCGGGAGAAGGCATAGGCCGCGGTGGCGGCGAGGAAGACGCCGACTGCGGTGGTGCCGAGCGCGGCCAGGGTCGAGTTCGCCAGCCAGTGCCAGAAGAGCCCGCCGTTGCCGCTGAGCACCTCGCGGTAGTTAGCCAGGGTGGGCTGGTGGAACAGCTCCAGCTTGGGGGCGAGCACCGCTGAGGCGGGCTTGAGGCTGGTGAGCAGCAGCCACACCACCGGGAACACGGCCACGGCGCTCGCCAGGACGAGCCCGGCGTGCAGCAGGACCGAACGGTGCAGCGGCCTCCCCCGCCGCCGCCGGGCCCGAGCCCGGACCTGGACCGGTGTGGCCGTCATGCCCAGACCTCCCCGGTGTCGGAGCGGCGCAGCATGCGCCGGTACAGCGACGCGAACGCCACCAGCGTCGACAGGATCAGGACCCCGTAGGTCGAGGCGATCGCGTACTGGTGCAGCTCGTTGAACTTGCGGTAGGCGATGGTGCTGAGGATCTGGGTGCTGTCGAAGGGACCGCCGCGGGTGATCAGGTAGATGACCACGAACATGTTGAAGGTCCAGATGGTGCCGAGCAGGATCACGGTGGCCGACACCGAACGGAGGCCCGGCAGAGTGATGAAGCGGAAGCGCTGCCAGGGGCTGGCGCCGTCGATCGCGGCCGCCTCGTACAGCTCGATGTTGATCGACTGCAGCCCGCCGAGCAGCGCCAGCATCATGAAGGGCACCCCCAGCCAGACGTTGACCACAATGACTGCCCAAAAGGCGGTGAGCGGCTCGTTCAGCCAGGCGTGGGGCGCCATCCCGAACTTGCTGAGCACCTGGTTGATCAGCCCGTAGTCGCCGTTGTAGAGGTAGCCCCAGGCGAACGCGGCGACGTACTGCGGGATCGCCCACGGAATCATCAGCAGCATCCGGTACGCCGCCCGGCCGCGCAGCTGGCGGTTGAGCATCAGCGCCAGCGCCATGCCGATGGCGAAGTGGAGAGTGACGTTGATGCCGGTCCACAGCACGGTCCGGTAGAGCACGTGCCAGAACTGGCCCTCCCGCCCGCTGAGGATGTCCAGGTAGTTGCGCAGGCCCACGAAGTGGTAGGTGGGCGGCAGGAAGCGGTTGCCGAGGTTGGTCTGGTCGGCGTCGGTGAGCGACAGGTAGATCCCGCGCAGCAGCGGGTAGCCGACCAGCAGCACCATCGCCACCACCACCGGGATGAGCATGGTGTAGGCGTACCAGTGGATCCGCAGGAACCGGCGGATGCGCCCTTCCTGCCGCCACGGCCGGGCGGCGGCCGGCGTGGCGGCAGGTTCGGCCGTCGGCGAGGTGACCATCAGTCCATCAGTACTTGTAGAGCTGCTTCCATGCGGCGGCGACCTGGTCCAGCGCCTGCTGGGCGCTGGCCTTGCCGGCGTAGGCCTTCTGCCAGGCGGGGCCGAAGTCGGTGTAGATCGAGCCGCCCTCTGGCGACACCGGCCGGGCGGTCGCCTTCACCATCACCGGCTCAAAGGCCGACACGACGGGGTTGGCCTGCACTTTGGCGTCGCTGTAGGCCGACTTGCGGGTCGGCAGCAGGTTGTTCTTGGCGGCCAGGTCCGCCTGGTGCTGCGCGGAGTTGAGGCAGGTGATGAACTGGTAGGCCTGGTCGGGGTGCTTGCTGCCGGCGAAGATGGTGTAGTTGTGCCCGCCGACGGGGGAGCCCTGCCCGCCAGGACCCGCCGGGATCGGCGCGATGCCGAAGTTGGACGCGTCCTTGAACGCCGAGCCGCCGAGCACGTCCGAGGTCGACCACGGGCCGTTGAGGATCATGGCGACATTGCCGCTCTTGAACGCGGTCATGGCGTTGTCGTAGTCCTTGGTGAAGTCGCGGTTGGGCGCCACGCCCTTGCTCTTGACCAGGTCGAGGAGCCACTGGGCGCCCTGCACCGACTGGGCGTCGTTGATCAGGATCCGTTTTTGCTGGAGGTCGA
>WNGG01013362.1_pt1 | contig 14548 bp, 16 predicted proteins | sample 5400661 | NCBI WGS metagenome assembly WNGG01 (sample SAMN13153372, study PRJNA577476) | soil metagenome | isolation source: 100 cm soil or saprolite under Garry oak tree replicate 1 | place: USA:California | collected 2016-06-15
ACCAGGTAGATCAGGATCGCGGAGAGCAGGAAGGTGGCGAGGAACTTGCTGCCCTCGGTGCGGAGCTGGCGCGACTCGCCCGCGTAGTCGACGGTGAAGCCTCGGGGGAGTAAGCCTCGGGCCTCGTCCTCGAGGAAGCGCAGCGCCTGGTCCAGCGACACGTTGGGGGGGATGACTCCCTGGATGCGCACGGCGTTGAGCTGCTGGAAGCGCTTCAGCTCCCTGGGCTCGGTGGTGGCGCGGATGGTGGCGAAGGTCGAGAGCGGCACGAGCTTCCCGTCCCTCCCCGTGACGTGGATCTGGGTGAGCTGCTCCGCCGTGAGGCGCTCGCCGCGCTTCACCTGCGGAATGACCTTGTAGCTGCGCCCCTGGATGCTGAAGCGGTTGACGTAGTCCCCGCCCAGGAGCGTCGACAGGTCCTGCCCGGCCTGGCTCAGGTCGACCCCCTGGGAACGGACCTTGTCGCGGTCGAACACGACCTCGGCCTGGGGCTGGTCGAACTTCAGGTCCGCGTCCGCGAAGATGAACCGGCCGCTGGCGAAGGCCTTGCCCACGAGCTGGTTCGCCACCTCGACCAGCTGCTGCGGCTCGGCCGTGGAGGCGATCACGAAGTCCACCGGGAAGTCGCCCGCGCCGGGCAGGGGGGCCGGGGTCATGGGGATGACCCGTACGCCGGGGATCTCCGCCAGCTTTCCCGCCGATTCCATCAGCAAGAGTTCCGTGGTCTTCTTGCGCTCGCTCCAGGGCTTCGTCACCATGCCCCCGAAGCCGCCCGTGGCGCCGATGATCTGGAACGTGTTCCCCGTCTCGGGGAACGACTGGTAGACCGTGTTGACCTCGGTGGTGAACAGCTTCGTCTGGTCGAGGGTGGAGTTGGCGGCCGCCTGCACGATCCCGAACACGACCCCCTGGTCCTCCTTGGGAGCCAGCTCCTGCTGCGAGAACAGGAAGAAGGGCACCGTGAGCACCACCACGGTCGCGCCGAAGGCGAGGACGACGGGCCGGTAGCGCAGGGTCGCGGAGAGGGCCCGCGTGTAGGCGGCCCGCAGGGCCTCGAACCGGCGGTTGACCCAGCCGGCAAAGCCCCGCTCCGTGTGGCCCGCGCGCAGGAGCCTCGAGCCCATCATGGGCGAGAGGGTGAGGGCCACCACTCCGGACACGATCACGGCGCCCGCCAGGGTGAAGGCGAACTCGCGGAAGAGGGCGCCCGTCAAGCCGCCCTGGATCGCCACCGGCGTGTAGACCGCCGCCAGGGTGATGGTCATGGCGATGATCGGGCCCACCAGCTCGCGGGCGGCTTGGACCGCGGCCTCGAAGGGAGTCTTGCCCATGTGGAGATGGCGCTCTACGTTCTCCACCATCACGATCGCGTCGTCCACCACCAGGCCGACCGAGAGCACGATGGCGAGGAGGGTCAAGAGGTTGATGGTGAAGCCCGCCGCCATCATCAGGAACACGGCGCCCACCAGGGAGATGGGGATGGCCACCACCGGGATCAGCACCGAGCGCAGCGAGCCGAGGAAGAGGAAGATGACGACGACCACGATCAGGAGGGTCTCGGTGAGGGTCTTCAGCACCTCGTCGATGGCGTCCTGGATGTAGAGGGTCGAGTCGTAGGGGATGCCGGCCTTCATCCCGGCCGGCAACTGGGCCTGGATCTCGGGCATCACCGCCCGCACCTTGGCGATCACGTCGAGGGAGTTGGCGGCGGGGAGCACCCACACGCCCATGAAGGTCGCGGTCTGGCCGTTGAAGCGGACGTCCTGCTCGTAGTTCTCGGCCCCCAGCACGACGTCGGCCACCTCGCCGAGGCGGACCACGACCCCCTTGTCCTCCTTCACCACCAGCTGGCGGAACTCCTCGGCCGTCCGGAGGTTGGTGTTCGCGATCAGGTTGACGGACACCATCGAGCCCTTCGTCTTGCCCAGGGCCGACAGGTAGTTGTTCCGGGCCAGGGCCTGCCGGAGCTCGGAGGGGGAGATCCCGAGGGCCGCCATCTTGTCCGACTTGAGCCAGACGCGCATGGCAAAGGTGCGGTCGCCGAGGATGTCGGCGCGCTGGACGCCGCTGATGGCCGAGAGCTTGGGCTGGACCACGCGGGTCAGGTAGTCGGTGATCTGGTTCTGGTCCAGCTCGTCGGAGGCGAAGCCGAGGTACATGGCGGCGAACTGGTTGTCCGCGGTCTCGAGCTCGATGACCGGCGCCTCCGCCTCCGGCGGCAGGTCGTTGCGGACCTGCGCCACCTTCGCCTGGATCTGGGTGAGGGCGGCGCTGGTGTCGTAGTTGAGCTTCAGGTGCACGGTGATCGCGCTCAGGGCCTGCGCGCTCGACGACTCCACGTAGTCGATGCCGTCGGCGCTGGCGATCACCCGCTCGAGGGGGGTGGTGATGAAGCCGCGCACGAGGTCGGCGCTGGCCCCCACGTAGGCGGTGCTCACGCGGATGACCGCGATGTCGCTCCGGGGGTACTGCCGCACGCTCAGGGAGCGGATCGCCTGCAACCCGGCGATCAGGATGACCAGGTTGACGACGATGGCCAGGACCGGCCGCTTGACGAAGAGATCCGTGAATTTCACTGTCGACCCCTCAGTTATCTTCCGGCTTGGGGGCCGGGTCGTTGGTGGGCTGGACCTCGTTGTGGACGCGCACGGCGGCCCCGTTCCGGAGCTTGAAGGCGCCGGAGGACACGACTTCCTCGCCTGCCTTGACGCCCGAGACCACCGCGACCAGGTCGCCCCGGGAGCCGCCCAGCTTGACGAACTGCTGCCGCACCCCGCGATAGCTCTGGCCGCTCGGAGCCTTGACGTCCTCCACGATGAAGACCGAATCGCCGTAGGGCGCGTAGCTGATCGCGGACGCCGGGAGGGCGACGATCGGGCTGCCGGCCCCCAGGACGACCTGCGCCTGGACGAACATGCCAGGGTGCAGCCGGCCGTCCACGTTGCCGAACGTGGCCTGGACCTGGACGTTCCGGGTCGCGGGGTCGACGACCGAATCGACGGCCGTGATGCTTCCGGCCAGATCAGCGCCCGCCATGCCCTGGAAGGACACGCGCACGCCGCCCCCGACGCGCGTCTTGCCGACCTCCTGCTGGGGCACGGTGAAGTTCACATAGATCGGCTGCAAGGACTGCAAGGGCACGACGGGATCGCCACCCTTGAGGTACTGGCCGAGGTTCACCTGCCGGATGCCCAAGAGGCCCGTGAAGGGCGCCCGGATCTTCTTCCGGTCGATGGTGGCGCGGATCTCGCCCACCCGGGCCTCCGCCTGCTTGTGCTCCGCCGCGGTACGGTCGTAATCCGACTGGGACGTGATGCCTTGCCGGTTGAGGTCGGTCATCCGGTCCAGGTTGAGACGGGCGAGGTCCCGCTGCGCCTCCGCCGCGGCGAGCTGCGCCTGCTCCTGCCGGGTGTCCAACTGCACGAGCACTTCCCCGGCCTGGACGGTCTTGCCGGAACCGAAGGCGATCCGGTCGATGATGCCGGGCAGGTCCGCGCTCACCGTGACCCCCTGGACGGCGGCCACCGTCCCGATCGCGCTCAGGGTCGCCGGCCACTCCTCGCTCTTCGCGACGATGGTGGTGACGGCCTCGGGGGGAGGTTGGAAGGAGGCCGCCTGGGCCGCGGCCATCTGGATCTGCCGGAACTTCACGGAGCCGAGTGCCGCGATGAGCACGGCCATCGTTGCGAACATAAAGAGCATGCGCTTCGCCATGGATTGGACCTCCGTCACTACTTGGTATGCCTATAGACGATGCAGGGCTGAACTATGTTCCCTGAAAAAAGGGCCTCAGGTCTGGCCCCGAAGTGCTTGAAGGGACTCGAGGAACGCCTCACGGTGCCGGCGAGGGATGCGGGCCACGAGGGTGCGCTCGGCCTCGTACAGCGCCTCCAGCCCCGCCGCCTGACGCGAGCGACCCTCCGGAGTGAGCTCCGCCCGGACCGACCTGCGGTCGCGGGGATCGTCGGAACGGACCACCAGCTTCTCGGCCTGGAGCCGATCGACGAGCTGGGTGATGTTCGAGCGTACGCAGGCGCAGCGCTCGGCCAGCGTGCCCAGCGGGAGGGGCTCGCCCGCGGCTACGAGCTTGGAGAGGACTCCCAGCTTGGCCAGGGACAAGCCTAGGGGCTCGAGGGCGGCTTCGACGTGCTCCTGGACCGCGTGCAGGGCCTCGAGAACCTGGATCGTCAGGAGCGCAGGCGGTGCTTCCTTCATGACTGCAATATACAGCGCCGACGAAAGGGCGTCAAGTAGAATCGGGTGGAGAGTGACCGGTCTCATTCATAGCGTGGGTGCCGTTCGGGTCGGCCGCCTGGAGCTCGGGTATTCCGCGGCGGGAATCGGCAAGCCTGTGGTCCTTCTCCACAGCGGGGGTCTGTCCTCCCGGCAATGGGGACGCTTCGCCGAGGACCTGGCCGGAGAGTATCGCGTCGTCTCGCCCGACTTCCTGGGCTATGGCAGGAGCAGTGGGTGGCCGGAGGGCGAGGAGTTCCACTTCATCCTGGACGCGCTCGCCATCGAGGCGCTGCTCGACTCCATCGCCGAGCCCATCCACCTCGTGGGCCATTCCTATGGAGGCTTCATCGCGCTCCTCGTGGCCCTGCACCACCCGTCCCTGGTGCGCTCCCTGGCCGTGTTCGAGCCGGTAGCGTTCGGCGTGCTCCACTCCCGCCATGACGCGGCCGGCCTCTCCTCCCTCGTGGTCGCCGGTATCGAAAGCTCGCTGATGAACGCGCGCACCGGCGGGCAGGAGCCATGGCTCCGCGCCTTCGTCGACTATTGGAGCGGCGAAGGGGCGTGGGAGCGGCTCCCGGAGGTTACCCGAGCCTCGTTTCGCGCCGTCGGCTGGAAGCTCTTCGGCGAGGTGCGGTCACTGCTCCTCGACCGGACGCCCCATCAGGCCTACGCGACGCTGTCGATGCCGACGCTGCTGCTCTGCGGCGACGCCTCGCCGATCGCCGCGCGTCGGGTGGTCGCGCTCCTGGCCGAAGCGATACCGGGCGCTCAGGCGCGGTCGGTGGCGGGCGCCGGCCACATGGGTCCGCTCACGCACGCGGCGCAGGTGAACGGATGGATCGCAGATCATCTCGCCCGCCAGGACCCCGGGGGGGGTCGGGCCCGTTGATCTTGGGGGGGTGGCAGGATCGGGCGCCCGTCATCTCCCGGAAGAAATGAGGCATGACGGCGACCGACGCGATCAAGCGCCGGAGCCCCACAACCGCCAACCGGACCTGGGAGATCGTCCGGCGGCTGATCGGGTGAGGGATCGAACGGGATTTCCTCGATCCCACCGCGAGCGCCGTGTTCGCGACCTTCCCGCGGCCGGCCGAGGAAAAGAAGCGGGATCGGGTCTTGACCCACGACGAGATCCGCAGGGTCTTCGAGGCCCTCCGGAGCGAGCCCAAGGTCACGGGAGTCTTCTGGCGGCTGGCGTTCCAGACGAGTCAAAGGCGGGGGGAGATCCTCGGCGCGAGATGGGACGCCCTGGACCTCGATCGGGCCCTCTGGACGTTCCGGACGAAGGGCGACAAGCCGCACGTCCTCGGGCTGCCGACGCAGGCGATCGCAGTCTTGCGCGAGGCCTGGCTGCTTTCCTCGCACACGCCCTACGTCTGTTCGGGACCCGCGGTCTGCGGCCACCTGTACAACCCGCAGAAGTCCGCGGAGAGGGTACGGGAACGGTCCAAGGTCACGTTTCGGATCCAGGACGTCCGCAGGACCGTGGCCAGCCGTCTCGGGGAGCTCGGAATCGAGGAAGGCCTCATCTCGCGCATCCTGAACCATTCGACCTCGTCGACGAGCGGGGCGTCCGTCACTGCGGCGGTCTACAACCAGTACAGCTACGTGGAACCCATGCGCCACGCCCTGCTGGCATGGGCCGATCGGCTCGACGAGATTCTGAATGCCGCTCCGGCCGAGGTGATACGCATGAGGACGGAGAGTCGAAGCCGACGAGCGGTGGCGTGGTCCGCCGCCCGGCGTCGGAGAGGCTAAGAAGGGTCCCTACTTCAACTCTGGGAAGAGACGCGACGCTCGGAACGCGGTGGCGATCTCTACCACTCCCGGGCGGAGTCGGTAGACCACGCGATAGGGCCTGACGATGACCTCACGGAGCTGCGGATCGCTGCGCTCGGGAACCACACGTCCCGATTCCGGAAAGCTAGCCAGCCGCTCCACGCCCTGGATGATTCGCGCCACCACCAGGGTGGCATAGCGGGGCGAATCGGCAGCGACATAGTCTCGGATACTCTCCAGGTCCCGCAGCGATCGGGGTGACCAGATGAGCTTGGTCACAGGCCAAGGCGCCGCTTGACCTCCTCGTGAGGGATACCCTTGCCGGCATCGAGCTCTGCGAGGCCGGCGTCGATCTTCGCGAGGAACACCAGGCGTTCGATCGCATCGTCGAACGTGGCGTCGTCCGGCAGGTCCTGGAGGGCCTCAAGAATGCGCTCACGGGCAGTGGGAGTCGGCATACGGGGCTATTCTAGCTCCGACGGCCCAGGTCAGCCACGAACCGGAGCCGAATAAGTTCCTGCTGGAGGTCGTAGATCCGGACGGCGTCCGCCACATTTGAGCCCGGGTACTCAGCTGCCAGCTTGCGCGTCTCGGGTGATGGTTCTGGCGCATCGGTCATGCTCATGGCCTGCTCCCCAACTCTCTAGTCCGCCCAACACCAAGATCAGCAGCGAGGCTCCATTCTAGCCGTGCCTCGTCTGCTGCATCTTGTTGTTATCCGGCGCTGACTTCAGAGCCTCTTGGCTCGTATCATGTCGCTCGTACGCTTGGCGCTGCGTCTTGCAGCCTTGATGACCCATGTACCAAGGTCGACTGAGCCGAGCGCAGGTTCCGCGAACTTGACACGTAGTCCGGTAGGCGCAGCCTTTAGCGTGTCAGTGGCCTCCCGAATGAGATCTTTCGCTTGCTTCCAGTGCCCTTTTCGCGCCGCCTGAAGAGCGCGAGCCTGGTAGTCGCGTCCACGTTGGACCTGCTTCGCCAGTCTCTTGACGCCGAGACGCCAGCGGTCCGGTAGATGACTCGCGGCTGCAACCCGAAACATGCCCTGCAACGCCGCATCCGATGAGGAGTCGAGAAGGCGAGCAACGTCCATGAGTCTCGCGATCGGGTAGGCTCGCTTCATCTGCCACTCCCTCCGTCAGTCACGAACGTCCGGATAACACATGGATCAGCTGCGGGCGTCCGTCGCTTGCGCCGCGCCGGTCAGCTGCATCCACTTGTTGGGCTGCGCCGCTCTTCAGGGAACGATACGAGAATGAGCCGGACCTGATCATCGAGAATCTTGAAGCCGGTACATACGTTTGCTCCAGCCCATGCGAGGGACCACAACGTGTCGGCCCGAATTGCCCTGACGGCCTCGTTGGCGACCCCCGGCGCTCCCGTCCAGAGTAGCGAGCCGTCTGGCTGCTGCTGCGGGCCATCAGCCCAGAAGCGTGCATGACCCAGGAAGTTCGGGTGGGCTACCTCACACAGCCGCTCGTAGTGCTCCATGACAGCCTCAAAACCCTCGATCTTCGATAGCGTCTGCAGCTGCGTGAGGATATTGGTCTGCCTAAGGGGGTCTCCCTCGCGCACGAGGCGCGAACCGTATAGGGCTTTGTTGAGGAGGTTCTCAAGATCGGTACACCCTACGAACTTGTCCTGGTGCCACTCTTGCGCCGCAAGGGTAACGACCTCACGTATCGATCCGCCGTTCAGGATGAAGCCAGTTGTCAGCTCAACAAGGGATCGGCCCAGAATCGCTGGACCGCCCAACACTGAGATAAGCGGCGAGGCTCCATTCCCGCCATGCCTCGTCCGCTTCATCTCATTGTTCGGCGGCTCGCCCCCTAGTTGGAAGGAGGCGCTCTCGCCGGTAAGACTTCAGGTGCTCTTTGAGGGGATCGCCCAACTGCGATATGTGCAGCTGAATTCGCTTATCGTTATCCTTGAGTTGTTCGTCACCGATCAGTAGACTGTTCGTAAGCTCCCAGGCCCACAGGAACTCGATCTCACGCGCGTTTAAGGTCGTGTGCGTGACGGCATCCTCCTGGAATGATTGGATGGCGCTCCAGAGGTTCTTGAAGGAGGTCGTGTCGGAGGAGTTCTCTTCCCATTTCTTTAGAAGACGGAAATACATTGAGTGGTACTGCGTTGTCGTTACAGTCTTCAGGACACGCCGCTCTTCGCTGTGCCACCACCGTAGCTGCTGCCGATACTCGGGGTAGACCGTCGGGTAGCGAGCTTGGTTTAGTGCGTCAACATGACTGGTGCGCGCAAGCACGAGGAGGTCCTTGAGAAACTTGGCCTGATTCTCCAGTCGTCGGCCAACGTAGAAAAGTTGGAACACGATAATGACCAGCCCGAGGCAGACGAGAAGAGTAGTCACAGCCGCTCCTTTGCTCGTGCACGTCCATTGTCCGCCGAACAATTAGTGTCCACAACTAGCCAATCGTAGTCGACCTGCGGAACGAAGTCTCGGGGCACGTGTTCAATCCGCACGTTTCAACGCGAAACGTTGGACGTGAGGGGGTTGTCTCGATCCGGGCTTCGTTGGATGAAAGAGTTCCTTTTCGCCCAGCCAATTGAATGGCCCTGCGGCGTCCGCGGAGCCGGAAAGGGCTTCGGGTCCAACGCGTTCCGAGAAGGCTATGGTCGGCAGTCTGGGCTTTCCTGAGGTGCTACTCATTTTCGTGATCGTGCTCTTCGTTTTCGGTACGAGGCGACTCGGCGACCTTGGCAAGGGGCTCGGGGCAGGGATCAGAAACTTCAAGAGAGCCCTAAAGGATGCCGAAAAGCGAACCGTTTTCTTGGACAGGAAAGTGAGGACGAGTAGCGATGGCCAAGGAGAACCGATCAATGAACCAGAGCAGGGGGATGACACGGACCGCCCGATTCCCTGGACATCCCTGCTGATTGACGTCCGGCGGGATCTGCGCAAGCGTGCCTCCAAGGCTGATGCGACGGACGAATCGTACTATGGGGCAGGCGGTACCCGGGCGGCGCCCGGGTCGTTGCGCAGAGTTTCGCGACGTTTCAGAACGACAACGGGCGAGAAATAGACCCGGAATAGGACTGACCCACCCGCTAGCTGGCAAGGCGGAGAGCGCCCTCGTCGGTCTCAGCGAGGCGGCTCTCCCAGCACGGATCGAGCGTCACGGCCACGCTCGGGACAGCGTTGACCCTCGCGAGGTCGGTCACTATGCTCGGCAGCATGGCCGATCCCTCGCGTCGGAGCGAGGCGGGAAGCGGCAAGCTGGCGAGCCCTACCCCCGCCACTTGCTCGTGAACCAGGACCCGCATCGATGAAGGTCGTTCCCGTCCTGGATATTTCCGGGGGGAAGGCCGTCCACGCCCGGGGTGGAGACCGAGCCCGCTACCGTCCGGTGGAGAGCGTACTCGCGCCATCCGCCGATCCTCTCCGACTCGCCACCGCCTTCCGCGATCGCCTCGGCCTGAGCGAGCTGTACCTCGCCGATCTCGACGCGATCCGGGGCGGCGAGCCGCAGTGGGACCTGTACCGCGCGCTACTCCAGGACGGGCTTTCCCTCATGGTAGACGCGGGCGTGCGGGACTGCCACCTCGCCCTCGGGCTCAGCGAGGCGGGCGTGCGCTCGGTGGTGGCGGGGCTCGAGACTTTGAAGGGGCCGGAGCACATCACGGAGCTGGTCGAGGGCCTCGGCGCGCCGTCCGTCATCCTCGGGCTCGACCTGCTCGGTGGAGCGCCCATGGGCGATCCGCGGGTGTGGGGCCCGCGCGACGCCGCGAGCATCGCCGCGTTTGCCTTCGCACGGAACGTGAAGCGCTTTCTCGTCCTCGACCTTGCGTGCGTGGGGAGCGAGGGAGGGCCGCCCGTCGAGGCCGCTCGGGCGGTAGTGGCCCGTTGTCCCGGCACGGAAGTGCTCGTCGGCGGCGGGATCCGGGACGGGAAGGACCTCGAGAGTCTCGCCGGCCTCGGTGTACGCGGTGCCCTCGTGGCCACGGCCCTCCACCGCGGAACGATCGACCGCGCGACGCTCGACGCGTCGTGAGCTCTCTCTGAGCGAGGTCCGCTTCGTGTCCGTTCTGCACAGTCGTTGGCCGCCTACCCGCTCGTTGGGCTCTTGAACGTGAGGTCGAGCTTGCTCGTCTTACCGTCTTTCACGCTGACTTTGCCCGTCACGTTCTTGAGCTGGCTATGGACGGCCTCCACGTCGTACTCCCCGTCCGGCAACGCCCGGATCTCGTAAGATCCGTCCTCCTTGGTCATGGCGAAGAAGGGATGAGCCAGTACTGAGATATAGGCGCCCATCCACGGGTGGACCTCGCAGGCGGTCGGGATCATCAGCTCGGGTTCTTCGAAGGTCCTGGTGGCCTCCATCCCTTGCCGTGGTTGGCCGATGTTGAACGCCTTGTTGACAGTGGGCCGTGGGTGGATGTTGTGGAGGGTATCGTCGCTGTTGCGGATCCGGAGAGGCTGCCCTGCCATCAGGACGACCATGCGCGGGTAGTACTCACAGCCGCTTTGGTCGAGCAGCACGGGTTCGGCCGGCGGGGGATACGACCCGGCGAGCACTGACTTCACGTAGACGAGGACATCGGCAAGGCCGCCATCCTTCACCTTGACGGGCTGAAGCTCGAGACCGTCCTTGTGGATGGCAGCGCACTTGGGGTCGGCGGACAGTTTGACTCTCTGGGGCGGCGGTGTCGTGCCTGAGAAAGAAACCTTGCCGGCGATCGCGCCCGAGCCCGTGTCTCCGGCGGACGTCACGGCGGCGGGGCCAGCAGCCACCGGATCCGGATCGAGTGCCGCTCCGCCGCCGTACGCAAAGGCGGAGAAGGCAACGGTAGCCGCGACAACCAAAGGCCCTCTCGGGACCATCGTCACCCTCCCCACGTGGATTGAATTCGCCGTCTGCAGTCGTCGGCTATTGGCAGAGCTTCGTGCCGCGATCGACGATCGCTCCCCATGTCCTCATCTTGCCCCTTCTGGGGCCGCCGGGACGTTGGGGGGATTGTCGCACGCGGGGGTCGTCTTTGACAGGCTCGCTTTCCCTTGCTCCACGGAAGGCTCGGCCACGCCTCTGCCGCGTTTCGATGTAGCCTCCAAGGGTGGATGGCGTGTAGACTCAAAGGCCAGACATCTCGCCCAGCTTCATCGCTGCAGAGGAAGGTCTCATGCAAATGAAACGGGTGGCGCTCCTGGTGGCTTGCGGCCTGCTGATGGCGGCCTCGAGCCGCGCCGACGACGAGGACTTCACGCAAGAGGACGCGAAATCCGCCACCAAAGCCTACATCGACGCCAGGGTCGAGAAGGACGACGGCACGTTCCGCTACCAGGACCAGCAGGCGGACGCGCTCCTAAAGCTGCAGCTGGACAACATCCGCCTCGTTCGCCGCATCCACGGCTACGGCTACTTCGTGGACGTGGACTTCCACGCCAAGGGCGAGGCCGCCAAGCCCTACGACCTCGACTTCTGGCTGAAGCCGGCGGGGAAGAAGCTGGAGGTCGTCGACGTCCGCATCCACAAGGCCCCGAAGCGGGAAGGCGACGGGTGGAAGCTGATCACGCGCAGCCCCATACCGTGGTGGTGGATCCCGGCCACCGAGCATCCCGGCGAGACCGAGGAGAAGAAGAGCTGGCAGGTCGAGTCGGCCGTCAACGAATACGTTGCCGCCAACGCGAAGGACGGGGTCCTGGTCCTGAGGGACGACAAGACCGGCGAGGAGCGGACCCTCGATTTCGTCGAGATCCACAGGCCGCTGCGCCGGATCGAGGGAGGCAGCTACTTCGCCTGCACCGACTTCCGAGAGCACGGCAGCAAGGACAAGTTCTACGACATCGACTTCTGGCTGACCGAGAAGGACGGCCAGCTTGAGGTGACCCAGGCTCGTATCCACAAGGAGCCGAAGAACGAGGACGGGGTGTGGGTGCAGGTGCCCCGCTACAACTTCGAGAAGGAGAAGGTCAAGGACCTGCATTGACTTGGAAGATGCAAGGGTCACCGGTCAGCAGGTCCTTCAGCTCCTGAGGACTGTCCCTTTCCCGGGGCTCTCCCGGGACATCGTCTCGCTGGGGTTCGTGAGGGACCTCGACGTCGAGGACGGCCACGTCTCCTTCCGCGTGGAGACCCCCCCCGCCTCCCGGCCTGCGGCCGAACAGATCAAGCGTGACTGCGAGGATCGACTTCGATCCGTGCCAGGCGTCCACGCGCTGACGATCCGGTTGGAGGCCAGCCAGACGGGGGGGGCGCCGGGGACGCCACCGGGGGGACCGGGCCGGGAGCTTCTCCCCGACGTGCGCTTCAAGGTGGCGGTCGCGTCGGCCAAGGGAGGGGTCGGCAAGTCCACCGTGACCGCGAACGTCGCCCTGGCCCTCTCGCGGCTCGGCTTCCGTGTCGGGCTCATGGACGCCGACATCTACGGTCCCTCCCAGCAGATGATGATGGGGATCGCGGAGAAGCCGTACGTCGACAAGAACGACAACCGGCTGCTGCCCATCCAGCGTCACGGGGTGTGGGTCGCCACCCTGGGGGTTCTCATGGACGTGGAGCAGCCGGCCATCTGGCGCGGCCCCATGCTCATGAAGGCGGTGGACCAGCTCCTGGGAGGCGTGCGCTGGGGCAGGCTGGATTTCATCCTCGCCGATCTGCCGCCGGGGACGGGGGACGTCCAGCTCACGCTGACGCAAAGAATCGCCCTTTCCGGGGCCCTCATCGTCACGACCCCGCAGGAGGTGGCGCTGGTGGACGCGCGCAAGGGCCTCAGGATGTTCCAGAAGGTGAATGTCCCCGTCCTCGGGATCATAGAGAACATGTCGTACTACCTCTGCCCGGAGTGCGGGAACCGGGAGGAGATCTTCAAACACGGGGGCGGTCGGACGACGGCCGCCCGGCTCGGCGTCCCGTTCCTGGGAGAGATCCCCATCGACCCCAGGATCGTCCTCGGCGGCGATTGCGGCACGCCCATCGTCGCGCTGGAGCCCGAGAGCGCGGCGGCGCGGGCCTACATGAGCGTCGCGGGGGCGGTCGCGAAGAGCCTCGGAGCCTGAGGGGCGGGTAGGGCAAACGAACGACCTCTTGACAACGGGACCCTCATGGGACGATAAACCCTAGCCAGGGAGGCTCATGCAGCGTCGGACTTTCCTCAAGGCCTCCGCCATCGGGGGGAGTGTGGCCCTGGGCTTCGATCTCAAAGAAGCCCGGGCGGAAATGCGCCAGCTCAAGATCTCCCGCACCACCGAGACGCGGAGCACCTGCCCTTACTGCGCCGTCTCGTGCGGCGTCATCATCCACACCCTCGGGGACAAGGCCAAGAACGTCACCCCGGCCGTGGTGCACGTGGAGGGAGATCCCGATCACCCGATCAGCCGGGGGACCCTCTGTCCCAAGGGCGCCACCCTCAAGGACGACATCACCCACAAGAACCGGATCCTCACCCCGAAGGTGCGGCGGCCGGGATCCGACCGCTGGGAGGATGTCTCCTGGGAGGAGGCGATCTCGAAGATCGCCCGCCACATCAAGGACACGCGCGACCGCTGCTTCGTGGCCAAGAACGCCGCGGGCCAGGTGGTCAACCGCAACCCCGGCTTGGCCATGATCGGGGGGTGCACCGACACCAACGAGTTCAACTTCCTCCAGTGGAAAGTGGTGACGGCCTTGGGGGTCACGTACCGTGACACCCAGGCCCGTGTTTGACACGGCCCCACGGTGGCCAGTTTGGCCGCCACGTTCGGTCGAGGGGCGATGACCAATGGCTGGGTGGACATCAAGAACGCCGATGTCATCCTGGCCATGGGGGGAAATCCCGCCGAGAACCATCCCGTCGGCTTCAAGTGGTTCATCGAGGCCAAGAAGACCCGCAACGCGAAGCTGATCGTCGTCGATCCCCGCTTTACTCGCACGGCCGCGGTAGCCGACCTCTACTCTCCCATCCGCTCCGGCACCGACATCGCCTACCTCCTCGGCATCATCCGCTACGCCCTCGTGAACAGCCGATTCCACGAGGACTACGTCAAGCTCCACACCAACGCCTCCTTCATCATCGGTGAGAAGTTCGCCTTCGACGAGGGGCTCTTCTCCGGCTTCGACGAGGCGAAGGGGGAGTACGCGAGAGAAGCCTGGGCTTACGAGGCGGACCAGAAGACCAGGGCGTACGGCGTCGACCCGACGCTCCAGCATCCGCGGTGCGTCTTCCAGCTCCTGAAGAAGCACGTCGAGAGATACACCCCGGAGATGGTCGAGAGGATCTGCGGAGTGCCGAAGGAGACCTTCCTGAAGGTGGCCGGGATCGTGACCTCGACCGGCAACCCCGAACGGGTGGGGACGATCACGTACGCGCTGGGATGGACCCAGCACTCCACCGGCGTGCAAATGATCCGGGCGGCGGCCATCCTGCAGCTCCTGCTCGGCAACGTGGGCCGGCCCGGCGGCGGTGTGAACGCCTTCCGCGGTCATTCCAACATCCAGGGCGCGACCGACACCGCGGGCACCTTCGAAACTCTCCCTGGTTACCTGAGGACGCCCACCGGGTCGCTGACCACCCTGGCGGACTACCTCGAGAAGAACACGCCCAC
>WNGG01005188.1_pt1 | contig 14547 bp, 12 predicted proteins | sample 5400661 | NCBI WGS metagenome assembly WNGG01 (sample SAMN13153372, study PRJNA577476) | soil metagenome | isolation source: 100 cm soil or saprolite under Garry oak tree replicate 1 | place: USA:California | collected 2016-06-15
CGCCAGGGAGAACGGCCATGATCACCGAAGCTTTCCGCTCAGATGGGAAGTCGCCCCCAATTCAGCTCTCATGATCACGGAACCTTTTCCCGGTCATGCGCGCGTAGATAATCAAGTTTCCGCTTCGGGGCGTGTCGTCTGCTGATGTGGTACTGCGGTGCTGTTTGCGCCGCTGGCGGCGCCTGGTGGCGGGGGGAGGATGATGCCCGCGGTGGCGGCGTAGCCGCGGAGGTCATCGAGCGTGCGGAGCCGGGCGGGGCCGGGGGCGATGGTGATCTGGGCCTGGGCGAGGAGCTCGCGGGTGAGCTTGATAGCGGGGCTGACGGTGGTGGAGTCGGCGCCGAACAGCGGGGCCAGCGCGACGGCGGGCAGGCCATGGCGCAGCTGCAGCAGCGCGGCCAGGACGTGGTCGGTGAGGTCCAGCTTGCGGGTGGGCAGCACGTGGGCGGCCCAGCCGGCCCGCCGCCGCGGCCCGCCGCGCAGGGCGTACAGGTGCTGCTCGCGGCGGGCGGCGAACGGGACGGCCAGCCCGGTGACCAGGGCGTCCAGGTCGCGGAGCGCCAGGCCGGTGAGCGCGGGCGCCGACAAGGTGGCCTGGTCGCACCGGGCGGGCGGGGCGGGCCGCGGCGGCGGGTTGGCGGCCGGGCCGGCGGGCGGGCGCAGGGTGTAGTTCCACTGGCCGTGGAAGTCGTGCCGCCGTAATGCCCGCTGTTCCAGGTCCCGCATCTGGGCGCGGGTGATCTTGACCCCGTCGGGATAGCGTCCGGTGTCCAGCTGGGCGGTGACTTTCAGCCCGGCGCCGGTGGTGGTCGCCGCGATGGGCTGGACGATGACCTCGTGGCTGGTCAGGGGCCGGCCACGCCAGTTCATGGTGATGTGGGCGAACAGCCGGTGCTCGATCTTGTTCCACTTGCTGGTCCCGGGCGGGAAGTGGCAGACGGTGATCTCCAGCCCGGTCTGTTCCGCCAGCTCCGCCAGGCCGGTTTTCCACGCCCGGGTCCGGTACCCGTTGGAGCCGCCGGCGTCGGCGGTGATCAGCAGCCGCGACGCGCCGGGGTAGGCGTCCTGGCCGGCGGCGTTCCACCAGCGGCGGATCGACTCCACCGCGAACGCCGCGGTGTCATGATCGGTGCCCACGTTCACCCAGCCGGCGTTGGCGGCCACGTCATAGATCCCGTACGGGGTCACCTTGCCCAGCTCCTCGTCGGGGAAGTCATGGTCGCGGACCCGCACCGGGTCCCCCTTCGGGCGCCATTCCCGCCCGGCCCGGGCGTACGGGCCGACCTGCTCCCTCTTCTTGGCGTCCACGCTGATCACCGGCTGGCCGGCGGCCATGTGCTCCCTGGCCCGGGCGGCGATATAGCGGAACTGGGCGTCCCGGTCCGGGTGCTGGCGGCCCTCCACCGTCTTGGCATTGGCCTGCAGGCTGAACCCCTGCCCCCGCAGCAGCGCCGCGACCGTATCCGGGCCGCACCGGTGCCCCTGCCCGGTCAGCTCCCCGGCCAGCCTGCGCACCGACTTGGTCGTCCACCGCAGCGGTGACACCGGATCACCCCGGGCATCCGGCTCCACCAGCGCCAGCAGCGCCGGCACCAGCTCCGGATCGGTCTCGGTCAGCCGCTTGCGGCCGCCCCCTGGCCGGCGGGCCCGGCCCCCCAGCTGCTCCGCGCCGGCCTCCAGCTCCGCCGCCCCAGCCGCCACCGTCTGCCGCGGCACCCCCGACGCCCGCGCCACCGCCGCGATCCCCCCAGCGCCCAGCGCCCGCGCTTCCGACCCCAGGTACAGCCGCCGCTGCCGCTCATCCAGGTGCGGCAGCAACTCCCCGTACTTCGCCGCCAGCTGCTCGATGATCCTTACCTCGGCCACCAGCACATCCTGGCACGCGACACGCCGGAAGGTAAGGATTATTTATCTACGCGTACATAGCCGGGAAAAGGTTCCGTGATCATGAACGGGGCGGGTCGGCCGTGGGCCGCGGCCCTCAGCGCACGAGCCGGATAAGCCAGCAGGGTCCAGCTGCTGTAAGAAATGGACATTCCGGGCACCAGAACAACATTCCACAGTGCAAAGTTGAGGATCCGGAAGAGCTTGAGGGCCACAGAGCAACATGATCGCCCGGTTCAGTCGCCTCTCGGGGGACATACAAAGCGTGCTTCCGGTGGCGGAGCCATCAGCAGACTGGTAAGCACGCATCGTGAGCACATCATCTGGCTCGAGTGACATGGCACCTGGCTCGGGTGAAATGCCATCCCGCTTGGCTAGTGCATCGCCTGGCTTGAGCGGCCCGTCAGCCAAGTTGGGTGGCACATCGCCTGACTCGGTCCGCGCGTCAGCCGGCTTGAGCGGCGCGTCAGCCGGCTTGGGCGGCGCGTCAGCCGGCTTGAGCGGCGCGTCAGCCGGCTCGGGTCGCATCTCCGCCGGGCCGTGGTACCGGATCTTGACGATTCCTTCGCCCGCGTGCGCAAGGTCGGCGGAGGCTGATTTCGTCGCGGTCCTGCCCGCTGTGCTTAGCGCGGCGCAACGCGGTGAGCCGTTCGTGATCGGCTGGCTGTCGCGTGGCGGCGGCGCACCGCTGGAACTGATCACGAACGCCGGACCGTGCATGTTCCAAGGCCCTTCGCACGAGCCCAGTGGGCCTCAGAACGGGCCGTGGGGCACTTCGCACGAGTCCATGGGACCTCAGCACGAGCCCTGGGGCCCGAAGCACGAGCCCATGGGACCTCGGCACGAAGCCACGGGACCTCCGCGCGAGCCATCACCAATATCAGCCCGCACAGCGGGACCGCTAATCCCATCAACACCATCAGAGCCAGACCTGTCGTCAGCAACATTGCAGGCACACACCGCGGCGGCACTAACGATCCCGGGCACAATCGCCACCGCTCCACCGCGCGAAACCTTGTCACGGCCGACAGCCACCATGCTGTTCCCGAACGGCGCTCACGGCACACCAATCACCGACAGCTGGCTCGCGTACGCCAACCGCCTGGTCTGGATGCCATGCCCAGGCCGCCAGGCACCGCCGCTCGCCATGCAGGACAAGTACGACGCGAATCAGGATCCTCATCACCCGACCCTGTTCGAATCGACGCTCGTGACGCTGATGGACCGGCCGTTCGGCTGGCTGGTCATCGCGGAGCCGACCCAGTCGCTTGACGCGGAACTTGCTGAGCTGCGCACCCAGCTCACGGCTATACGGCGGCTCGACGAGGAGCGCGCCAGGCTCGACGTGGAGCGCGCCGAGCGGCGGATACAGGAACTCGACACGTTCGGCGAGGCCGGGCTATGGAACGTCCGGGTGCTCGCGGGCGCTGAAACGCCAGCCGAACTGCACCGGGTAGCTCCCGTGCTCGTCGGCTCGGTTGACCTCAGCCGCCATCCGTACCGGCTGCGCAGTGACACCAGCAGGAGCAGTGACACTAACAAGCACAGTGACACCAACAATCCCACCGGCCCCAGCAAGCGCGGCGAAGCGTACAGCCTGGCTGATGCCCTTGTGGTGAAAGTGCAAGGCGGCGTAGAGGTGCCATTCCCTGCCACACCTGGCGCGCTTGCCGCACTCGCAGGACTGCCCCGCCGTGAGGTACCGGGGCTGCGCGTTCTGGACACCGGATACTTCGATGTAACGAGCGAGACCGAGGACGGCGATGCCGCCGAGACGATCGGGCTTGGCGAGATCCTGGACGCACACGACCGGCCGGTAGGCGGCTTCCGCGTACCGCTCGCCACCCTGAACAGGCACGTGTTCGTGACAGGCGCGACTGGCGCGGGCAAGTCACAGACGGTGCGGCACCTGCTGGAGCGGCTCACCGAGGCCGGCCTGCCGTGGCTCGCGATCGAGCCCGCTAAGTCCGAGTACGCCGCGATGGCCGGCCGAGTCGAGGGCATCGGCCAGGTGACAGTGATCAGCCCATCAGACCCGTATGCCATCCCGGTGTCGGTGAACCCGCTGGCGCCAGAACCCGGCTACCCGGTGCAAGCCCATATCGACATGGTGCGCGCCTTGTTCCAGGCGGCGTTCGACTCCGAGGAGCCGTTTCCCCAGATCATGTCGCAGGCGCTGCAGCGGGTGTACGAGGCGAATGGCTGGGACGTCGTGACCGGCTGCGGCGTACCCGGCGCGATCGCACCACCCGCGGTGCCCACGCTCGGGCAGTTGCAGCGCGCGGCTCTGCAGGTGATCGAGGACGTGGGGTACGGCGCTGAGCTTCAGTCCGACGTGCGAGGGTTCGTGGACGTCCGGTTGCGCTCATTGCAGATCGGCTCGGCGGGCCGGTTCTTCCAGGGCGGCCACCCGGCAGACATCGGCGAGCTGCTGCGCCGCAACGCGGTGCTGGCCATCGAGGACGTCGCCAACGACGAGGACAAGGCCTTCCTCATGGGCACCTTGATCATCCGTATCGTCGAGCACCTGCGGCTGCGCGCGCGGCGGGAGAAGGCGGCTGGCCTGCGCCACGTCATCGTCATCGAGGAGGCGCACCGGCTGCTGCGTAACCGCGGCTCGCATCGCACCAGCTCACATGCGGTGGAGCTGTTCGCGGGCATGCTCGCGGAGATACGCGCCTACGGCGAGGGAGTCGTGGTCGCCGAGCAGATCCCCACCAAGCTGGTGCCGGACGTGGTGAAGAACACCGCGCTCAAGGTCGTGCACCGGCTGCCGGCGCATGACGACCGCCAGCTTGTGGGTGCGGCGATGAACCTCGACGATGAGCAGTCCCGCCACGTGGTGTCCCTCCAGCCAGGTGTCGCAGCGGTATTCGCCGACGGGATGGACCGGCCGCTGCGGGTCCGCGTTCCACTCGGCGAGCACCGCGAGCGCGCACTCGGTGGGCCTGCTCCCCCGATCAGCGGCCGACGCTCGGCGGCATGCGGCTGGGAATGCCGCCACGGCACAGCGTGCACCCTGCTCAAGCTGCGCGAGGCCGAGCTCATGTCCGGTTCACCGCAGGACGCCTGGCTGCGCATCTGGGTGGAAACCCTCGTGCTCGCGTTCATCACTGGACGGGAGCTGCCGGCAGTACCAGAGCCCGCCCGCCGCCGCTGGGCCGGATTCGAGGATTACAAGAGGTTGCGCGAGTGCCTGCTGGCCACGGTGATCGACCGCGCGGTCGCCGCACGCGCCACTTCGCTGCGGGATTCCTATGATCCCGAACGGCTCACGCGCAGTGTCGCAGAGACTGCACTGCGGATCCTCGACGGCGCCGTCAACCTGGTCGGCACCAAGGCGGGACCGAGCTGGGTTATCCCGCAACTGCGCTGGGTGCATGAGTTCTGCCAGGTGGTGACGGCCAGCACACCGGATCAGGCGCCCGTCCTCACCTATGACCTGCTCGGAGTCGCGGATGGCCCAGGTGTGACCGCAGATGAGCGGGTGGCCGACCTGGAGCGGCACCCGTTGTCGATGGAGCTGATGCGCAACCAGCTACGCGCGTGGAACGCGCTGGTCGGCAACGACGAGCACACGAGCTTGTTCGATGACCTGGCGACCGTCCTCGTCGGGTTCGATGGCGCCGAGCGGGCGGGGGAGGCGGCCGACATCATGAACGCCGAGTGGCTGCTTGACGTGCTGTCGTGGCCACGCAGGTTCATGGCCGAGGCGGCGGATCTTGACGATGTCGGGCCAGTCGCCATGGGTGATCCAGGCGACATCGTGCCAGCCAGTGCTCGCGAGGTCTCAGCCACCGCGCGGCACATTAAGGAAGGGCTGCTTGCCGCTGGGCCGCCTGGTTCGCGCAGGCGCAGAAAACGAGCATGAATCGCCGTTACCATCTGGGTCGTGGACAGACTCCCGTTGCGTGCACGGGTCGCGACCGCCATGGGCGAGGCGGCTGGCCGGCTGTCCCGGATGGCGGGCCGCGGTGATGGCTCGGTAATTGGCGGCAAGATCGGGCTCTGGCTCGAGCCCGGGCTGCTGTCGATGCTCGCCGCCGACAGGCAGGTGGCACTGGTCACCGGCACCAACGGCAAGACCACCACGACTCGCCTGATCACCGCCGGGCTCAGCGCCCTCGGTGTGGGAGTGGCGTCGAACAGTTTCGGCGCGAACATGGAGGAAGGCCTCACTGCGGCGCTCGGCCAGGCACGCGACGCACCGTACGCGGTTCTGGAGGTCGATGAGAAGTACCTGCCACGGGTCATCGATGCGACGGCACCGCGAGCGGTGGTGCTGCTGAACCTGAGCCGCGACCAGATGGACCGTGCGGCCGAGATCTGGCTGGTCGCCCGCCGCTGGCGGGATGCGCTCGCTCGCGTCCCTGGCACCCGCGTGGTGGCGAACGTGGACGATCCGCTGATCGCGTGGGCCGCGTCGTCCGCTACCGGCGTCACCTGCGTCTCCGCGGGCCAGCGCTGGCGTGAGGATTCCTGGTGCTGCCCGCAGTGTGGTTCGCATCTGCGCAGGGACGGCGATGACTGGCGCTGCGGCGAGTGCGGGCGTGCCCGGCCGCGGGTCAACTGGGCACTCGACGGCGGGAAGGTCATCGATTCCGCGGGCCGTGCGCACGAGCTTGACCTGATGCTGCCGGGCCGGGCCAACCGCGCGAACGCGGTCATGGCGCTCGCCGCGGTTGAGGTGTTCGGCGTCCACGTAGCTCGGGCGCTGCCGGCGCTGCGCCGGGTGACCTCCGTCGCGGGCCGCTACACGCAGGTGGAGCGCAGGGGGCGGACGGTGCGGCTGCTGCTTGCCAAGAACCCGGCTGGCTGGCTGGAAGCGTTCGACGTGCTGGATCCACCACCGACGCCCATTGTGCTCTCGGTCAACGCGCGGGAACCGGACGGCAAGGACACCTCGTGGCTGTGGGATGTCGACTACCGGGTGCTGCGCGGACGGCAGGTGCTGGTGACCGGGGAGCGCCGCCTCGACCTCGCGGTACGGCTGGAGGCCGACGAAGTGGCCTTCGACCTTGTCGACGGCATAGACGAGGCGGTCGACAAGGTAGCGGGCAAGCTCGATGTGCTCGCCAACTACACGGCCTTTCAGCAGATCCGCGCCGCGCTTGGGAGGGTGTCGTGATCCGCCGCGCTGGGGAGGGTGTCGTGATCCGCCGCGCTGGGGAGGGTGTCGTGATCCGCCGCGCTGGGGAGGGTGTCGTGATGCGCCGCGTTCGGAGGGTGTCGTGATCCGCCGCGTGCTCCGCCTCGTCTGGGTGTATCCGGATCTGCTCAGCACCTACGGCGATCGCGGCAATCTTCTCGTGCTCGAGCGGCGCGCCCGGCTGCGCGCCATCCGCGCGGAGATGATCGAGGTCAACTCCGACCAGCCGGTCCCGCGCGATGGCGACATCTACCTGATGGGCGGCGGCGAGGACCTGCCGCAGATTCTCGCCGCGAAGCGGCTGCGCGCCGACGGCGGCCTCGCCGCCGCAGCCGCCTCGGGTGCGGTGATCTTTGCCGTCTGCGCCGGCTATCAGCTGCTTGGCACGGAGTTCGGCGGTGCGGAGGGGAAGCCGGTGCCCGGCCTCGGTTTGCTGGACATCCGCAGCGGGCGCGGTGAGCGGCGCAGCGTGGGAGAGATCCTCGCCGACGTCGACCCTGAGCTGGGCATACCGCAGCTGACGGGTTTCGAGAACCACCAGGGAATCACCGAGATCGGCCCGGACGCGTGGCCGCTCGCCCGCACGCTGCGCGGGGTCGGCAACGGGGACGGCACGGAGGGCGCGTACAGGGGCCGGGTACTCGGCACCTACCTGCACGGCCCCGCCCTTGTGCGTAACCCAGGTCTCGCCGATCTGCTGCTGACCTGGGCGGTCGGCCCGCTGCGACCGGTTGCGGAGCAAGCAGACCACTGGGTGCGGTCGCTCAGGGAACAACGCCTAGCCGCCGTGCACTGATCCCGCGTGCGGTCGCCGGTGATCCTTCGCGGCGATTTTTCCAACCATACGAGGGGAAAATCGCCGCGGTAGCGGATCACGACCACTCTTGGCTTTGGGCAACGCGTCAATACACCAGAGCCTGGGCCCCGTCGGCGGTGACCTCGGCGACGAAGGTTGTCGCGCCGGATATGCGCACTCCCTCGATGACGTCTTCGTCCGCGATGTTTCTGCGTGCCGCACACTGAGTGCACAGCGTCACCGTCCCCGCGGCAAGCACACCGGACAGCAGATCGTGCAGCGGCGCCGCCTCCGACAGGTGGAAGTCCGCGGCGCGTCCGGGCAGTGCGAACCACGCCGCCTCGCCGGTCAGCCACAGCGACACCGAGATGCCGCTGGCCGCCGCGGTCGCGGCGACGGTGAAAGCCTGGTTACAGCGTTCCGGGTCGTCCTTGCCCGCTGTTACCTTGATCACCAGTGATCGCGTTGGCATGCGCTGACACTAACAAGCCGCGTCCGCTGGCGTCCCTTACCGCCCGAATGTGTTGTTTATCCCGCCTTTGGCGCCGTCGCGGGTCATCCGCGGTCTGCCGGGTCATCCGCGGTCTGCCGGGTCATCCGCGGTCTGCCGGTCATCCGCGGTCTGCCGGGTCATCCGTGGTCTGCCGGGCCGCAGCGGGTTCCATCGGCGGCGGCGGGGCGCAACGGCGGCGTCAGCATGAGGCCGTATGCTTCGGCCATGTCGGGTTTGCTCAGCGCGGTGATCCTGGTGGCGGTGTTCGCGGTCGCCGCGGCGGCAGCGGGCTGGGTGGCCATGAAGTTGTACCGGGCACGGGGGATCGTGCGGTGACGACGGTCGGTGCGCCGCACGCCGATCTCAAGCCGCTGCTGTTTCTGCTCGGCAGGTGGGAGGGCGCAGGAGTAGGCGGTTACCCGACGATCGAGAGCTTCCGCTTCGGCCAGGAAATCAGCATCACCCACAACGGCAAGCCCTATCTGATCTACCTGAGCCGGACCTGGCTGCTGGACGAGGCCGGCGTCCCCGGGCGGCCCCTCGCCATGGAAAGCGGGTACTGGCGGCCGCAGCCAGACGGTGCGGTCGAGGTGATGCTCGCGCACCCCACCGGCATAGTCGAGGTGTACCTCGGCGAGCTGGACGGAACACGAATCGAGCTGAGTACCGACATCGTGGCCCGGACCGCTACCGCGAAGCCGGTCACCGCCGGACACAGGCTCTACGGCCTGGTGGGCGATGATCTCGCCTACGCCTACGATATGGCGGCAATGGGCCAGCCGCTGCAGCCGCACATCTCCGCGCAGCTCAAGCGCGTCGGTGAGGCGTAACGCAGTAAGGACTGGGCGAAAAGAATCCCCCGGGCGCCTCCCGTACCGCAGGCAGGCGTCACAGCTAACGTGGTCTGCTTGCGGGTACGGGGACCAGATGGACGAGGTCTGGTCAGCCCGGGGGTGCGGTGTCTGCCTTAGTTTCGCCGACCGCCGGTTCGCGGCCTTCGCTTAGGCGGGACGGCGGCTAGCGGACAGCCACCTCGCGAGTCCTATTGCCATGCATGCCTTTGGACCACCTCCTTTCCCGCGTAGCCGCAGGTTAGCTCCGCGGCGGTGCCAGTGCAAGACCATTACGCCGCGACGCACGCAGCGCGTGCCGCCGACCTGCATGCCCGGCAGGTACCCCATGGCCCAAAGGGTCGCTAACTGGCGCCGAGTGGCCATTCCTATCCCGATGCCCGGCTTGCACCGGAGTGTGTCGGGCTCTGCCACCGCGAGACCGTAGACTCGGTGCATGACCCGGACGTGGCACGAAGAGCTCCGGTCGCGCGGATACCGGGTCACGCCACAGCGTCAGCTCGTGCTTGAAGCGATCACCAAACTTGAGCACGCCACCCCGGAGGCCATCTGTGCCGAGGTGCAGCAAACCGCACGGAGCCTGAACATCTCCACCGTCTACCGCACGCTCGAACTGCTCGAGCAGCTCAGCCTTGTCACCCACACCCACCTCGGGCACGGCGCGCCGACCTATCACCTGTCCGCCCAAGCTGATCACGTGCATCTGGTCTGCCGAGATTGTGGCAAGATCACCGAGATCAGCCCGCAGACGGTAGGTGAGCTGGTCAGCGTCCTTGACCGCGAGCACGGGTTTGAGACCGACGTGGGGCACCTGACGGTGTTCGGCCGCTGCAGCACCTGCCGGCACGCCGCGCCTGCCCTGGAGCGATGAGCGGGTAACCCCTCGCTGACACTAACCTGGGCAGTATGGCAAGCCCTTTGCTCAGCACCCCGGGAGCGGTGCCAGGGAACGACCCCGACTCGGGCGTCGCCGCGCACTACGGCGAGCCGGCCGCCGAACAGCGAGCAATGGCGGACGCGGTTGGCCTGGTTGACCGCGGCAACCGCGGCGTGGTCCGGATCACGGGCCCCGACCGGCTGTCCTGGCTGCAGAGCCTGACCACACAAGACTTCGAGCATCTCGCACCGCACACCGCTACCGAGGCGCTGGTGCTGACCCCGAACGGACATGTCGAGCACCACCTCACCGCCGTCGATGATGGCTTGGCGGTGTGGGCTCACGTCGAGCCAGGCATGGCGGGCAGCCTGGTCGCATTCCTTGAATCGATGCGCTTCATGCTCCGGGTCGAGCCCGAGGATCTCACCGGCCAGTTCGCGGTGCTCACCCTGGTGGGCACACAAGCACGTAATGTGACGCCAGCCGGGGTGGCATCGCTTGCGTCACCACTCGGCGTCGACCTGCTGGTCCCGCCCGGGCGCGTCAGCGAGACGGCGGCGGAACTGGTCGGCCGCGGCGCCCGCCTCGCCGGCATGTGGGCGTTCGAGGCGCTGCGCATCGCCGCGCACCATCCCAGGCTCGGGCTGGACACCGATCACCGCACGATCCCACACGAAGTTGGCTGGATCGGATCCGCGGTCAAACTGGACAAGGGCTGTTACCGGGGCCAGGAGACGGTGGCCAGGGTGCACAACCTCGGCCACCCGCCACGCCGGCTGGTAATGCTGCACCTCGACGGCAGCGTGGACCGCCTGCCCGCGCACGGCGACCAGGTCGAACTGGACGGCGCCGTGGTCGGCTTTGTCGGCTCGGCCGCCCGCCACCATGAGCTTGGCCCGATCGCACTTGGGCTGGTGAAACGGACCACCCCGGTGGAAGCCGAGCTGCTGGCGGGCGGCGTCGCCGCGGCGCAGGAGGTCGTGGTGCCGCCAGACGCGGGCGCGAACGTGAAGATCGCCCTCCGCGCGCAGCCCCGGCTGCGCCGGGCGTAACTGGCGCGGCCGACAGCTACCGCGCGGGACCGCCGCGCGTAGCCTGGGCTGAGGAACACTGCCGTTCCGTTAACCGCCCGGAGGTCGCCCGCGGTGTTGCGCCGCAGCCTATTGGCCGTATCCCGGAGCACCCGCATCCGCCGGCTTGTCAGCACCGCACCGTTCAGCGCGGCTGTCGTTGCCCGCTTTGTCGCCGGTGAGACGGCGGCAGATGCGATCAAAGTTGCCGAACGGCTGCGTGAGGCCGGCCTGCTCGTCAGCATTGATCACCTAGGCGAGGACACGACAGAGCCTGAGCACGCGGCGGCGGTGGCCGAGGAGTACGTCCGGCTGATAGAGGGCCTGGCCGGCGCGGGGCTGACCAAGGCAGGCGCTGCCGAGGTCTCGGTCAAGCCCACAGCCGTGGGCCTGCGGCTCGCCTCGAATGGCGAGAAGACGGCCATGGCGCACATCGCGCGCATCTGTGCCGCGGCACGCTCGGCAGACACCATGGTTACCGTTGACATGGAAGATCACGAGGTCGTGGCGGCTACTCTGCGTATCGTGGCCGAACTGCGGTCGGAGTTCGCCGACCTGGGCTGCGTGATCCAGTCTTACCTGCGCAGGTCCGAGCACGACTGCCAACAGCTCGCGCAGCCGGGATCTCGCGTGCGGTTGTGTAAGGGCGCCTATCAGGCACCCGATGAAGTCGCCTTCTCGAGCCGCCATGAGGTGGACCGCTCATACGCGCGCTGCCTGCGGGCGCTGATGGCCGGCCCCGGTTACCCGATGCTCGCGACGCATGATCCCCGGCTGATCAAGATTGCCGCCGCGCAAGCGACGCTGGCCAACCGGCCAGCAGACAGCTACGAGTTCCAGATGCTGTACGGCGTCAGCCCTGCACGTCAGCGTCAGCTCGCCGGGTCAGGGGCACAGGTGCGGGTGTACGTGCCCTACGGCAACGACTGGTACGGCTACCTGGTGCGGCGGCTCGCCGAACGCCCCGCCAACGTGAGGTTCTTCCTCCGGGCGCTGGCCTCCCGGCGCTGACGGCGCTGACGGCGCTGACGGCGCTGACGGCGCTGACGGCGCAGGTCGGGCAGTGGATAAACTGCCCAGGTGATTGCGATTATCGGCGGCGGCCAGATGGGGGAGGCGCTGACCTCCGGGTTGCTGCGAGCGGGCCGCCCGCCGTCCGGCGTGATAGTAGGTGTGCGTCGGCGCGAGCGTGGCGAGGAGCTGCAGGAGCGGTACGGGGTAGAAACGGTTAGCGCCGCCGAGGCGGCGAAGGCGGCGCGGACCCTGGTGCTCGCCGTGAAGCCGCAGGACATGGCCATGGCTCTGGACGAGATGGCACCCTGCATGCCCCCTGACCGCCTCATCGTTTCTGTCGCCGCGGGAATCACGACGTCCTTCATCGAGCGCAGGCTCGGCCAGGACCTGCCGGTCGTCCGGGTGATGTCGAACACGCCGGTGCTCGTGGATCAGGCGATGAGCGTGATATCGGCCGGGCGGTTCGCCGGCGAGGAGCATCTTCGGCGTACCGAGGAGCTGCTTAGCGCGGTCGGCAAGGTCCTGCGCATACCGGAGTCGCAGCAGGACGCGGCGACAGCGCTTTCGGGCAGCGGTCCCGCCTACGTCTATTACCTGGTCGAGTCGATGGTCGATGCGGGGATCCTGCTGGGCATCCCGCGCAGTGTGGCGCTGGAAATGGTGATCCAGGCCGTCTTCGGCGCGGCGACGATGCTCCGCGAGTCCGGTGAGCACCCGGTCCTGCTCAGGGAGGCCGTCACCTCGCCGGCCGGCACCACGATCTCGGCGATCAGGGAGCTGGAGAAGCACAGCGTCCGCGCGGCGTTCATCGCGGCGATCGAGGCGGCGCGCGAGCGCGGTCGCGAGCTGGGCGCGCAAGGCTAGGGGGTGCCTCGGCCGTGACGGGCACGCTGCGGGTCATCTGGGACGAGTCGCTCGCGAAATACGACTTCGGGCCCGGGCACCCGCTCGCGCCGGTCCGTGTGGAGCTGGCCATTGCGCTCGCCCGTGAGATGGGCGTGCTCGACACCCCCGGGGTATCGCTGTCCACCCCAGAACCAGCCGATGAAGCGCTGCTGCGCCTTGTTCACGACCCCGAATACATCGCGGCCGTCCGCCGCGCTGGCGATGCTGTCGCACCCGATCCGCGATTCGGCCTTGGCACGCCGGACAACCCCGTTTTCGCCGGAATGCACGAGGTCTCTGCGCTGGTGGCGGGGGCGACCGTCGCGGCGGCGCGCGCGGTATGGAGCGGTGCCGCCCGTCACGCGGTCAACGTCGCGGGAGGCCTGCACCACGCGATGCGCCGTAGCGCGAGCGGGTTCTGCGTGTACAACGATCCAGCGATCGGGATCGCGTGGCTGCTCGGGCAGGGCGCAACACGTGTCGCCTATGTTGACCTCGACGTCCATCACGGCGATGGCGTTCAGGCCGCGTTCTACGATGATCCTCGCGTCCTCACGATCAGCTTGCACGAGCATCCGCGCACGCTGTTTCCAGGCACCGGCTTCGCAAGCGAGACAGGCGCGGGCGCAGGCGAGGGGTACGCGGTCAACGTCGCGCTGCCCGCTGGTACCGGGGACGCGGGCTGGCTGCGGGCGTTCGACGCGATCGCCCCGCCGCTGTTGTCGAGCTTTCAGCCGCAGGTGCTTGTCAGCCAGCATGGCTGCGACAGCCACGCGCTCGATCCGCTGGCCCACTTCGAGCTGAGCGTGGACGCTCAGCGGGTGGCGTACGCGGCCGTGCACCGGCTGGCGCACGAGACCGCGAGCGGGAACTGGATCCTCACCGGTGGCGGCGGCTACGCCCTGGTCCAGGTCGTGCCGCGGGCATGGACCCACCTGCTCGCCGAGGCGGCAGGCCACCCGCTCGATCCCGGCCGCCAGACGCCTGGTGCCTGGCGCGAATATGCGCGCATGCGGACCGGCGAGCGCGCACCGGAACTGATGACCGACGGCGAGCCCGCGGTGCACGCATCATTCAGGCATGGCTACGACCCTGCCGATCCGGTCGACCGGTCGATCATGGCGACGCGGACCGCGGTGTTCCCGTCCCATGGGCTTCACCCCCAGCCATAGCGCGTGCACCCCTCGTGCGCAAAAACGGCCGGAAACCGTATGACCTGCGGCGTGTGTGGTGCAGCGGCAGTGGGTGGGGGGCGCGGCGGCGGTGGCTGCGGGGGCCATGGTGGCAAAAGAGCCGTCGCGCCGGGGTTGCACCATTCTGTACGGGACTTACCCTGGAGACGTGCGTGACTGATGCGCAGATTCCGGCCGGACGTACTCAGGTCACGTACGGAAGAGGGCAATCAATGGATGCAGCCGACCGTCCGCTGAGCGAAGTCAAGTTCCTGACCGTGGCCGAAGTGGCCTCGATCATGCGCGTGTCTAAGATGACTGTTTACCGGCTCGTTCACTCTGGCGAGCTCGAGGCG
>WNGG01005191.1_pt1 | contig 14545 bp, 24 predicted proteins | sample 5400661 | NCBI WGS metagenome assembly WNGG01 (sample SAMN13153372, study PRJNA577476) | soil metagenome | isolation source: 100 cm soil or saprolite under Garry oak tree replicate 1 | place: USA:California | collected 2016-06-15
CGGGACCTTTAGTAAAGTATTAAGGATAAAGTGGACATCTCGATCGCAGTTACTCCCGGGGAAAACAACAATCCCAATTCTTGCCATAGGTTGAGATTTATTTGGACCTTCCTGAGGCCTATTAAGATTTTCATTATAGATAGGTTTTGCAGATATCACATGGCTTGCTGCCACCTCATTCCATTGCTCTCCAGACCATTTCCCTTCCATTATGATACAAAGTTTTTATTTTAAGGCCGGGCGAATAAGCTATGAGGCTGTCCGAGACATAGTGACAAGTCATGATCGCCGACGCAAGTAACATTTTGGAAGTGTGACACAACACAGTAACTGATTTTAGCAGAACACCTTAGAACTGTATATAAGGGATGATCGGGAGGCTAAGCTCATCATAGTCATAGCGAACAGTGATCTTCTATTTGCTGCTCGGACAAGATGCTATTGAACTTTAGCAATTGCTTTCACGGAACAATTACTGATTACAGGATTGAAAATTCGGAGTTCTTCGCACATTTTGCGAACGCTTTCCTCCGCCGCGCCTTTGGATTTTGCCGTGATAGTCATTTTTAGGTTTCTGGTGGTCCTTACTGACTTGATATTTGAATATCCACCTTTAACCACCAAGTCTCTAAGTATCGTCTCACCCTCTGGATCACTTACGTATCGTTTATTCTCGATAGTGACCAAAATCAGAAAATCGGATATATTAGATCTTTTCATGAGCACATATAGTCCTTAAACACAAGCAGATGTTATTACCGAAAGTATTAATTAAATATTTGAAGAAATCTGATTACGAATGTTATTGCGGTCATGTAGCTCAGCCTGGTTAGAGCGAAGGTTTTGTAAACCTTAGGTCGTGGGTTCGAATCCCACCATGACCTCATACTTCTACTAGGATTAGTAAATCATCAAGATGTATGTGCCCCCTGAGGACACATTACGTGCAAATAGGCAATAGCCGATATCTTCGACTAGGTAGTATATCTTTGATCAGTCTTTGTTCCTCATTCTAACATAGCAAAAATTATCGCCGCCTGGCAATGTTTGGATCTCAATTTTTGTGCATTTCAGGTTATATCTGCCGAGGGTTCCGGGCATGATATCAACTATACTGTCGCTCAGTCATGTCATAGAGTCTTCCAATGTTTTGGGAAGTGTAACTCGATATACGGGGTATTCTCAGAGTAAACGCAATCCAATGGACCAAGGCCTTCTATGAAAATAAGACACCATCGAAGTTAGCTCATATTTCACCAGAAATACTCTAGACAGTTCTTCATAACAAGTTAGCATCCTTTTTTTTCTAGCAATTATATGGCCTGTTCCTTCCCGGGAGGACATTTCAAGGATATCATCCGATCATATTTTATTTCCTAGCCCGACAATGGTGATCATGAGATTAATCCGCAAGGGAAAAGCTAAAGATATCTATCAATTAGACAATGGTAATTTGCTGTTCGACTTTTCAGATCGAGTTTCAGCATTCGACATACAAATGGTGAACACGGTCCCTATGAAAGGGGAAGTGTTGTGCAAATTCAGCGAATTCTGGTTTAACTCCCTTGACACTAGGCATCACATGATTAAAGCTCACAATAAAAACAAGATGGAGGTAAAACGATTGGAGATGATACCAATAGAATGTGTAGTAAGGGGTTATATGTACGGTAGCCTGTATGAACGCCTTCGCAAGTCCACGGATGATGGTAATATTTCTTCTGACAATTTTAGACCTACCAAAGCATCTCGATTACCGCATCCTGTTTTCGATCCGACGACAAAATCAGAAGAGCATGACGTCTCGGTAAAAAGAGACGCTGTTGTAGGTTCTGGTCTCATTTCTGCTGCTGATTTTGACTATCTGGAACAGACTTCAATATCCTTATACAATAAGATGAGCGACATTGTTGAAAAAAGGGGATTTATCATTGCAGATGTTAAATTTGAATTCGGCCGGGATCCTGTAAAAGGGAACATCCTACTAGGCGACTCAGTAGGACCTGATGAATTTCGTCTATGGTTAAGAGCTGATTATTCGCCAGGGCGAGATCAGGAAAGCTTCGATAAGCAGCTGCTAAGGGACTGGCTTATAAGGACAGGTTTCAAGGATAATGTTGATAACTCCATAAAGAATGGAGTAAAGGTTATACCACCCGTAATACCCTATAGCTTGTTAAACGAACTAACTAGAAGGTACATATGGGCCTATGAAAAGATCACGGATAAAAAGATGTGAGATGAAAGGGTACTAATTTAAAATCAAGTTTTTTACTTGACTATTCTATGCTTATCCTCAATAATCCTTGCATCTGCGGTCTCCCTAGTAACTGTACTATGTCACGAGGTATGTCTGAGGAAGCATTATTGCAGCAGATTGCAACCGTTCTAGGGCATACAAAATCTGATTTACGAATAACTATTTCATGATCGTGTAGAAGAGATAGCCGCGAATCGCTTCTCCCATCAATTGCAAAGGATAAATCACTCACCTCGATTTCTATTTTTACCACCAGATCTGCTTGCTGGAGCAACCGCTTCAAGGAAGGTTTCAAATCTTTACATGCTTTGCTTGCGCTGACACCTATTATGCAATCCCCCCTTAAGCTGAGACTTGGAGCCTTAGTTATCTCGATTGTCTTGGTGTGGGTACCGCGCACGTTGGGGTGGCCATAAAAAATTATTTCGTCTTGAACCATGCCCGAGTGGAAATAACTCCCTGACAAAAATAGAAATATTGAAGGTAAATTTAAATTAAACATTACGAAGTAGTTAAAAATGAATTGTTACCAGCAGCAGCGGGTTATGATCGGGCAATTACAGTATTTTCACCGGATGGTAGGCTTTATCAAGTCGAATATGCAATTGAGACAGTAAGACGAGGAACACTAGCCATTGGAATAAAAAGTAAAGAAGGGGTCCTCCTGGCGGTCGAAGAAAAGGCAAGAAAGTTACAGATATCAAATGTTACTCAAAAAATATTTCAGGTTGACGATCATATAGGAGTAGCGGCGGCAGGGTACATACCTGATGCTAGGACACAGGTCGACCATGCCAGGTTTTTTGCCCAGAGTAACAGACTGATATATGATGAGCCAGTCGATGTTGAAGGCGTAGCCAAAAATATAGCGGATATGGCGCAGCAGTTCACACAATATGCCGGCGTTAGACCCTTTGGCGTTGCGCTCATACTTGCAGGCGTGGACAAGAGTGGTGCTGCTCTTTATTTGACCGACCCTAGTGGAACCTACATAGGCTACGACGCTGTCGCAATCGGTGCAGGTAGCGACCAGGTGACTGAATTTCTTGAAAAAAGCTATAAGGAGAATATGTCAATGGAAGAAGGTGGTGCTCTCGCTATGGAATCTATTTCTCTGGTAAGCGAAGAGAAAACAGGTACAAGACACGTCAAGATGGCAATTATCGCCAATGATTCTAAAACCATGAGAAAAGTGGAAGAAGAAGAGATTGAAAGATATGCGGCAATGGCCAAAGGCAAACCGGCCAGCAGGGGTGCATAGTCAGCTATTACTATTGTTTTGTTTGTAGGTTTAAACGAGATTTTCCTGAAGGTGAAAAAGGTATGCCTGTTCACATAGGAAAAAAGGCTCCGGATCTAACTGTATCGGAATGGGTTCATGGAAAATCTTCCAACATCAATAGTAAAGGCCGGCCTTTGACTCCTACTAAGCTTTTGGCTTTCATTCAAGCAAGTATTTCAGATTTCAGATCGTATAGTGAAAGAGAAGTCTATGTATGACCGAGTAAAACAGCATCTAAAGCAGAAGCAACTTTCAGCAAAAACTTTCGAGGAGTATAACCTGCGTGGTATCCCATCAGCTATTCTAGTAGATGATAATGGGTTAGTAAGACATATTGATCTTGGTTCGAACGGATTTCTGGAGGGCGCAATAAAGCAGTTGCTGAATGAGTAATAGAAATTTTCCTGATATTTGGATAGCGATCCCTGATTCTTCAATCTCGGATGAACAAACAAAGAGGGGCAAGACCGTAAAAATATGTCAGTTTGCCCGAGCGTGTTCTATTTTTCGTGTTAAAAAAATTTATATATATCATGATAAGACAGCCAAAACTGCGGAACAAGATCTTTCCCTCTTAGTGACAGTCTTACGTTACCTTGATACTCCACAATACCTAAGAAAATTATTGTACCCTCATAAAGAAGAGTTAGAATATGCGGGTCTTATGCATCCAATTAACGCTCCGCATCACCGCGAGCTACAAAGAATCAGAGATATCAAGTTGGGAGATGTACGAGTCGGAGTAATTCTAAAGGTCAGAGGCGAATTGCATGTGGATATAGGTCTGAGCAATCTTGTCGGTTTCGAAGGATCTGGTTTTCACGGAAAAAAGGTTAATGTGAAAATCGTCTCCACCTATCCATCTCTAAGAGGCAAGGAGGCCACGGAATATGACATTAAAGATAAGTATTGGGGATATGAGGTACAGGAAACCTACAGTCTTAATAAATTACTAAAGTCAACTTCCAATACTCAGATTATAATTACCTCCAAAAAAGGCAGTCATATCGAGGATAAAGAGGCTAAAATTTTGGCACCCCTTAAATCTCTTAGAAATTTATTGATGGTATTCGGTACACCAAAAAAAGGGGTAGACGAAATGCTAGCGGTGGAAGGTGGCAATATTGATACTTATGAATTCGTACTCAATATGTTTCCATTTCAGGCAACTAAGACAATTAGATTGGAAGAAGCAATATTGGGGTCCCTTGCTATCTTCAATCATATTCTTTCAAAGTAGTTTATCCGGCATTGGGTTTTTGTTACAGCCTCTCTTCTTTTTGTACAAAAGGGAAGCTACGCAGAGCTTCGATTAGTATGCTATGGCACGGGGGAGTATGGTTATTAAAGGGCGAGCTCAGTCTGGGTCTATATGGGCCACCGTAAGTACAGCGCTCCGAGACGGGGTAGCATCGCCTTCAGGCCGAGGGCTAGAGCTAAAAGCATCGAATCTAGAATACGAAACTGGCCTCGGAATGCGGAAGAGAAGTCAAATCTAGCTGGTTTTGCTGGCTTTAAAGCAGGAGTGATACATGTTCTAACCATTGATGATCGGGAGAAAACTCCAAACTTTGGCAAGCATTTCTTGAATCCTAGTACAGTCGTTGTTACCCCACCACTTAGAATAATTGGCATTCGCGCTTATTTGGAGAATCAATACGGAAAGCATGTCATTTTTGATGTTTACTCAAAAGACTTACCGAAAGATCTTGTTCGCAAATTTAATGCCAATTCTGACGAAGAAAAACTTGTGAAGGCTGAATCGAAACTTGATCGAGCCATATCTGTCGTTGCAGTCGTTGCGGTTTCGCCGCGTGACGCTAACCTATCACAAAAGAAGCCATTTGTATTCGAAATTGCTGTAACAGGAAAAGATGTCAAATCTAGATACGATTACTTAAAGACCATGCTGGGCAAACAAATTCGTGTGAGTGACATTTTCCAGGCAGGTCAGTTCATCGACGTTTCTGCTATCACTAGGGGGAAGGGTATTGAAGGTCCCATTACGAGATTTGGCGTGAAGAGAAAACAACACAAGTCTAGAAAGAGTGTGCGTGCTGTTGGCACGTTAGGGCCTATATCTCCTGCAGTAGTAATGTACACAGTTCCGAGACAGGGTCAGAGAGGGTTCCATCAGCGAACAGAATACAATAAACGAATCCTTATGATATCCAACGCTCAAAAAAACGCCCCGGATCCAATCAATCCGAGTGGCGGTTTCAAGCACTTCGGAGTGGTGAACGGTGATTACCTGGTTGTGAAAGGTTCGCTCCCGGGTGTAGCTAAAAGACTTATCAAATTGAGACAACCGATGCGCAATTTCCAGAGAAAGATCCTCGAACCAAAAGTACTTGAGGTAGTCGTTGAATGACTTTGAACGTCGGCGTGCTTGGTCTTGATGGCCGGAAAACGAATTCAACCCTATTGCCAGAAGTGTTTAAAAGCGCTTACAGACCTGACGTCATACACAAGGTCTGTGTGAATTTGTTGTCACACAGATTTCAAAGGCAGGGTCGTTATCCTGCAGCAGGCGAAATTGTCAGTGCCGAATCCCGTAATACCGGTCTTGGCATGGCAAGAATAGCTAGAGCGCGAGGCGAAGGCTTTCCAAGGGCAGGACAGGCGGCCGGAGTTGCAGGGGTGAGACACGGCCGAGTAGCGCATCCACCTGACTCTGAGAAAAAAATCTACAAGAAGGTTAATAAGAAAGAGAAAAATTTAGCACTGCGTTCTGCTATTGCAGCTACTGCGAGAAAGGATTTGATAGAGAAACGTGGGCACAAGGTAGGAAATGTTTCAGATTTTCCTGTTGTGGTCTCTAATGATCTCGAGTCAGTTTCAAAGGCAAAGGATCTAAGAAAGATCTTGATTTCTCTGGGCTTGAGTGAAGACTTGAGCAGAGCAATTTCATCACGCAAGATGAGATCCGGCGTAGCTAGACGCAGGGGACGCAAAAATCGTGTGGGATATAGCGCATTGATTGTTACAGGAAGTGAAAAAGATAAGATTTGCCAGGTATCGGGTTCTCTCCCGGGAGTCCACATTAGGGGTGTGAGACAATTAAGCCTCCTAGACTTAGTTCCAGGATCCAAACAAATTAGGCTGACAATATTCTCTCAAAATGCCATTGAAAAACTGAAAAACGCTAGACCTGTGCTGCATTCAGTAGCTGAGGCTGGTCAATATGAGTAGTACCGGCAGCGGAGCGCTAGAAAGCATGACTGCTGAAGAAGCTAGGAGGATAATTATTAAACCCTACATTACCGAAAAAGCGTTCAATCTAATAGAAGGCCAGAATATGATAGTATTCATAGTCGATCGTCATGCAACTAAGAAGAACATTAAAGCGGCATTAAAGACTCTTTACGAAACCGAGGCACAAAAAGTTAATACTTTAAGGAGTATTCGAGGCAAGAAGGCAATAGTGAAATTCGCAGCAGAGGAAGGTGCAAGGGATCTTGCTACAACTTTGGGCCTGGTATAGCAATTTCGTGTCTCGTTAGATTTAAAAGTAGCAGACAGGTGGCAGAGATAGTTGGTTCGGGAATTCAAATTCAAAGGCTATTCGCCTGAGCAATTACAAACGTTATCAATTGAAGCATTAATTCCACTTTTAAATGCACGTCATCGAAGATCCCTTGATAAGAGAGTCGGAAAATACATGAATGATGCAAAGAGAAAATTACGGGAAGAGATAAAATTAGCACGAGAAGGTAAGCTCAAAGGGGAATTAAAGACTCACGTTCGTGATATGATAATTTTGCCTGACATGATAGGTCTGAGTGTGAAAGTTCACAATGGTAAAGAATTTTCTGCAGTTAATATAAGGCCGGAAATGATAGGACATTATCTCGGTGAATATGCGATAACTAACAGAAGAGTGCAACATGGTGCGCCTGGCGTCGGAGCATCCAGATCGTCGCTTTACGTACCACTTAAGTGATCTTCAATGCCAAATTATTCGTATGCGTTTCAGCAATTTGACAAGACCAAGCATGTGAGAGCGGCTTTAAGAGAAAAAAACATTTCCCCCAAGCACTCAAGAGAGGTCGCTTTAGCAATTAAGGGATATTCAATTGAGAAGGCACGGGAGTTTCTTGAAAATGTTATCGCTAGGAAGCTCGCAGTCCCATATAGACGGTACAACAATGAGGTTGCACATAGATCAAACATACGAGATGGGTTTTTTGCAGGCAGATTTCCACAAAAAACTGCCAAGGAATTCTTGAAACTCCTTGATAACTTGGAATCTAATGCCGAATACAAGGGTATGGATCTTGATAGACTCAGGATTGTAAGTGCCGTCGTTCACAGGGGGACAAAAATTGAACGATTTACTCCGCGGGCAATGGGGAGAGCGAGCCCAAAAATCGGGATGTTAGTTCATATAGAATTGGTAGCAAAGGAAGGTTTGGCTTAATATTGAGTGCAGTTAAGAACGTAATGAAGAATAACTTCCGCAACCTCGAGTTAGATGAGTACTTGGCCGCAACGCTGAAGGACGCAGGCTACGGTGACGTAGACATTCAGAAAACACCCATCGGAACTAGAATAACACTTTATGTTACAAGACCTGGTCTGGTTATTGGTAGAAAGGGAACAGGTATTAAAGATCTCACGACTAGGCTTGAGGAGAAATTTGGTTTGACAAATCCACAAATATCCGTCCTTGAAGTGTCTGTTCCGGAACTGAATCCAAAAATTATGTGCAATAGGATTGCTCAGTTAATAGAACGAGGCACCGCCTTTAGAAGAGCAGCCATGTGGTCGATGAATACAATCATGAATGCTGGAGCGCTGGGTGTGGAGGTAGCTATTGCGGGAAAACTTCGAAGCGAACGTGCTCACTTTGAAAAACACTCCTCAGGAGTCATACCAAAAAGCGGCGATCTTGCTGAAAAAATTGTTAGGATCGGAACTACTTCTGTCTTGACAAAAATGGGGCTGATGGGCATACAATTGAGGATTGCGTTGAAAAATGAGCTTCCACAAGATTTCGAGTTCTCCGAATCCGCCGTGCAGGTCGATTCATCTCCTCCCTCTCAAACAGCTGCTGGCGTCGGTGCAGAACAAAGTACAATAACTGCTACCGATGCTGGAGATGTTGCTTTAAAGCCTACTGTTGCAGATAGGGAAAAAATGGTATCTCCGGGTAATACAAATGGCCAGACTTAAACTAAAGACCTTACGGGAAATGAACAATCCTGATTTGACTGACAAATTATCCGAATTAAACGCGGATTTGGCAAAACTTAGGGCCGAAGGCGCTAAAGGTACTCTAAAGAAACAGACTGGGGATTTACGGTGGATTCGTAGAGACATCGCTCGGATAATGACTATTCTTAATGAAAGAAATTCTAAGAAAAACCATGATAGCACCTAAGAATATCCTCTCACACGAGCTCATCGGGCTTCGTGCCACCATCATGACCAGCCCCCAGCCCCGGGTCGTTGGCTTGTCCGGAACTATTATCTTTGAAACCAAGAATATGCTTACCTTAAGAACAAATGCAGGACCAAAGACGATATCAAAACTTTCCGCAGAGAAGATTAGGGTGCTCCTCCATTCTAGCGTTTGCTTTATAAGAGGTCCATCTCTTATCGGAAGACCAGAAGATCGTGTATCGCGTACTCATTGAGTTGAATATAATTGGCTAGGAATCTTGGTATTGCAGTTACCCTTCCACGGAAGGCTTGTGAAGACATCTTATGTCCTTTTCACGGCAGACTCTCTGTAAGAGGGAAGCTGTTATCTGGAATAGTAGTTAGTGCCAAAGCAAACAATATGATTGTTGTTTCTAGAGAATTTCCACATCAAGTAGCTAAATATCAGCGTTATGAAAGAAGCAGATCAAGGGTGCACGCATATCTTCCAGAATGCATGGAGGTAACGGAAGGCGATGAAATAACAATTGCTGAATGCAGACCATTATCGAAGACTGTTTCGTTTGTAGTAATCGAGGGAGGCAAAGGAATTGTCGTCTAAGACAAGAGCGGTATCAGCAAAAGGAGTTGAAGAATTTCGGCCGTACATTACAAGGGCTCTCCCAGTCACGGCAGAATTAGTTTGTGCGGATAACACCGGCGCAAAGGTCTTGCGTATAGCACAAGTTGGTAGATACAAGGGTAGACATTCAAGACTACCTGCTGCTGCAGTAGGCGACTTGGTTACCGTGACTGTGAAAAAGGGCGCCGCGGAACTACGCAAACAGATATTCGGAGCTGTGATAATTAGGCAAAAGTATGCGATCAAGAGGCTCAATGGCGTCCGCTTAACATTCGAGGATAACGCAGCGGTATTGGTAACACCTGAAGGCGAAATCAAAGGAACCGACATTAAGGGTCCAGTTGCTGCTGAAGCTGCAGAAAAATGGCCAAGGATAGCGAACCTTGCGTCGCTTATAGTTTGAGTGTAATTAAATCATGACAAAAATTAACCCAAAATTATTGCATGTTCCGAGCCACTTAAGGGACTCTGGGGTAAGTTCAACGCTTTCAGAGAATTTGCGTGAACAGTACGGTTGTAGAAGTTGCAGGGTAATTAAGGGAGATGGTGTTAGGGTTGTCCGTGGTGAATACTCTGGAATAGAAGGAAAAGTGGAAAAAGTTAACACACAGAAAGGAACTCTGTCTATCGAAGGGATCCAACGTGAGAAAGTGAAAGGTGGAAATGTAAAGGTTCAGATCCATTCGTCAAATCTGATTATAACGGGACTGCATCTCGATGACAAATACAGGCAGAATAAACTCCAACGCAAACTGAATCCAACCAAGGAGAGAGCAGATCATTCCAAGCATACTCCTAAAACGAGAAAGAAAACGCAAAAACAGGAGGCTACAGGATAATGGGGAAGAAGGGAGGAGACACCAGACTAAAGAGGCAACTTGCACCCACATTCTGGAATATTCGAAGAAAGGAAAGTCAATTCGTGCTCAAGGCTTCACCAGGTCCGCACAGAAAAGACAAGTCCTACCCTCTGGGCATTATTCTTCGAGATGTGCTGAACGTCGCAAACAGTATGCATGAAGCTAAAACTATCGTTTCAGCAGGGAAAATAAAAGTAGATGGAATAGAGAGAAGGGATGTAAAATTTCCTGTGGGCCTGATGGACGTGATCGAATTAACTACGACCGGACAATCCCACCGCTTCGTTCCGAGAGATTCTAAATTGTTGGTTCCTGTAGAGATCCAAAATGCTGAAAAGATGGTCAAGTTTGTTAAGGTTTCGAGCAAGGTTACCACGAAGGGTGGCAAACTACAATACGGTTTTCACGATGGAAAGACCATGATCAGTGAGCAACCACTATCGGTAGGAGATACTTGCCTCTTGGACTTCGAGAATTTGAGTATCAAAGAAATAGTCAGATTCGAAAAAGGAAATTTGGGGCTAATCACAAGCGGAGATAACGCAGGTAGCTTTGGAACGATAGAAGATATCAAAGATGGACTATTTTCCCTCCCAAAGCGTGTTGTACTAGCGTTGGAAAACAGATCAGTCGAATTACCCACTGAGATCGTCATGGCTGTTGGCCTGAAAGCGCCACTAGTCAGGGTGAATTAGTTATTATGAATCAGACCTCGACGGAATTATCCACCCATCCCATGAAGAGAATTATCGTTAGCAAAGTAGTTGTCAATATTGGGGTAGGAAAATCAGGAGAACCTTTAGAGAAAGCCAAACGCGGGTTAGAAGAGTTAACGGGGCAAAGACCGACTGTACGAGGCGCAAGAAAATCCGTTAGAGATTTTGGCATTCATAAAGGTGAGCCTATAGCTGCGATGGTGACTCTCAGACGTGGGGCAGCTCTTCAGTTCCTGCAACGCACGATGGCGGCGAAGAGGAATATCCTTAAGGCGTCTTCTTTCGATAACTTCGGGAATTTGTCTATAGGGATTCAGGAACATATTGATCTGCCGGACACTAAATATAATCCAGATATAGGTATCTTTGGCATGGATGTCAGTATCGCACTTACCCGGCCAGGATACTCAATTGCAAGGAAAAGAATCCATAGGAGTATTGGCAAAGGACACAGGATAACAAAAGACGATGCGATTCGATTCTTTGAAAAGCAGTTTGGGGCAGAGGTAACATATGCCTAAACCCAGGGACTATTCGGAGACAGGAAGGAAAAAACTGGCGCATGGAAAAGGAACCAGGTGGTGTAAAAGATGTGGTTCATATACAGGTCTTATTCAACAGTATGATCTAATGCTTTGCAGGCAATGCTTTAGGGAAGTAGCTCTTAACTTGGGCTTCAACAAATATGAATAATTCGGGTGATTAAGAGATGCCAGCATTAAATGTTTTGTCAAATCTATTTACAACAATATATAACAACGAATCTCGGAGAAAGAAGGAGTGCATCGTGATTCCCGCGTCAAGGTTTTCTAGCGACGTCCTACGTGTGATGCAGAAGCATCGCTATATTGGCGAATTCGAGCAGATAGACGACGGAAGGGCAGGCAAATTCAGAATTCAGTTACTGGCAAAGATTAACAAGTGTGGAATCATAACCCCACGTTTTAGTGTAAAGAAAAACAGCTATTTGAACTGGGAAAGACGATTTCTGCCGGCATATAACATGGGGTTAATTCTTGTATCTACTAGCGCTGGTATATTGTCGCATCATGAAGCCCAAGAACAAGGGATAGGGGGAGTCTTAATTGGCTATATCTTCTGAAGATGAAATTAAAGCAGAAATTCCAATCCCTGAAAGTGTAAAAGCAGAAATTCTCGACAATGTATTTATTGTCGAGGGCAGACTCGGAAAACTAAAAAAAAACATTACTAGGATTCCCGTTGTTGTACTAGTTCAAGACAAGAAGATCGTAATACGACCACATGGCAGAAGAAAGAAAGACCTTGCAATAACAAATACAGCTAGAAGCATAATAGGAAGTATGCTAACTGGGGTCGAGAAAGGCTTTACTTACAGGCTAAAAATAGTATCGGCTCATTTTCCAATGTCTGTGAAACTCAAAGGAGACAAAGTCAATATAGAAAACTATTTCGGGGAAAGATCACCACGTACCTCTCAAATAGTAGGAGAGACTACAAAGGTCACGGTCGCTGGAGAAGATGTGATCGTGCAAGGTCCTAGTTTGGAGGACGTCTCTCAGACTGCTGCGAATATAGAGCTATCAACAAAGATGAAAGGGAAAGACCAAAGGGTTTTTCTTGATGGCTTATATATATATTCAAAAGAAAAAGGAATTTAGCTCTACTTACACTTTTATAACGTTCATTATTCGAGTTCTGAAATATACTCCTTTTGAGTCTAACCTTTTCCGAAAAAAATTTTGGATGTTCCTTTGAGTACTACTATATCTCACCTATCATAACATTTATTTTGTGCCTGAATTTGCTGTATAATGCGCCGCTGTAGCTCAGCATGGTAGAGCAAATTCAAATGTGGTTCCGCATTGGAGTTCAGCTGGCTGTTAACCAGTGGGTCATCAGTTCGAGTCTGATCAGCGGCGCGTTTTATCACAATGCACAAGAGATGTACAGGCCATTATTCGAATCGAACGGCATCGAGTGCGGTTGCATCTGCAAGTAAATCCAAATGCTTGCTTGCTAACACGTAGCCATTTTTGATCTCACCCGGCGAAATCCATCTGTTTGAAGATGAAAAAAGCCTTTCTTTTCGCATTCGCTTTTCAAGTTCTTCCACATCCAATTCCCTTTCTTCAATTTCTTCTGTTAGGATGTGTTTTATTGTTAGCAAGATTTTCTTCACCAACACTCGCCGTCCATACCTCTGAGAGAAGTCGCGGGCGTCGTCAAAGTCCAATATCTTAATCTTTATTTGGAACTTGTTCAGAGCATCGCGGCTTGTGAGTAGCCTCTCATCAACAAACCTGTCATAGCTCATTTCTTTCTTATCACTCGATATAGTTCCGACATATATGAATTAAGGCTTTTTAAACTCTTAACAGGAGGACTGTCTTATGCATGAGTCGAAATGGTAATAAAGACATCCATTTTCTCTGATTCCGCATTTAACCATTCTGACCTTCATTCCTGGGGTGACATTACCAGATAACGATCCAATCAGTTTAATGCCCCGCATATCCACTACGCCATACAAATCTTCCCTGCCGTAAATATTAGAAGTTGTAAACTCGATTAGCGTCCCGGTGGTTTCGAATTTCTCCAATCTAGTTGTGAAAAAACAATCGCAACAATATTCTAATGGTGGCCACATTTTCTTGCGGCAATGTTTGCAGACTGGGACTCTAAACTCCCCTCTCCGGATGAAATCATAAAATTTTCTCATGAGTCTACGCCTAGAATCAAGACTGTTGCAGATGTGCCTGCTGCTGCGAGATTATGAATTAGACCTGTTCTACATCCCTTTACTTGTCTTAAACCTGCTCGTCCGTCTAATTGCATTGCTATTTCTGCGGCTTGGGCTACGCCAGTTGCACCAATGGGATGACCGCAGCCAAGGATTCCACCGCGGGGATTTATCGAGAGCTCCTCCTGACTCACAAATTTTCCCCCTTCGCCTTTTTTTGCAAAATGAAGATCCTCGTAGGCTAGGATTTCGAGGATTGTAAACGCGTCATGTAGCTCGACCACGTCGATGCTGAGAGGATCAGTCGCTGCCATGCGATATGCATCCGCTGCAGCCTCTTTGGTAGCACGGATCGAGGTGAGATCGTTTGCAGCCTTGCTGAAACTAGCACAGTTGGTTTGTTGTCCTATTCCTCTTACCCAGATAGGATTCTCGGTCGTCTTCCTAGCCTTTTTATCCGACACTAATAGTATCGCAGATGATCCAGTACAAAGAGATGAGCAATCTAATAGCTTTATCGGAGGTACTATCTTCCTCGAGTTCAAAACCTCATCATAGGTTATTGCCTCACCGAACAAAGCATCAGGATTTTTAGCAGCATTCAAATGGTTCCTAACTGATACCATCGCCATCTGTTCCTGGGTAGTGCCATACTTTCTCATATGTGCCTTGGCAAAAAGTGCAGCCCAATGTACTGG
>WNGG01002697.1_pt1 | contig 14544 bp, 20 predicted proteins | sample 5400661 | NCBI WGS metagenome assembly WNGG01 (sample SAMN13153372, study PRJNA577476) | soil metagenome | isolation source: 100 cm soil or saprolite under Garry oak tree replicate 1 | place: USA:California | collected 2016-06-15
CGATGGCCGCAGCATGGAGATTCAACGTTTGATTGGGCGATCGCTGCGAGCAGTTGTTGATCTTGAAAAACTCGGACCACGCACGATCTGGGTGGATTGCGACGTGTTGCAAGCCGATGGTGGGACGCGCACCGCTGCAATCACCGGCGCCAGTCTGGCCCTCGCCATCGCTTGCAGAAAACTGGTACGAGAAAAGAAGATCGACATGTCTCCGGTGCGGAAGTTGATCGCGGCAGTCAGTGCCGGCGTCCTCGATGGGCAGGCGATTCTCGATCTCAATTACGAGGAGGACAAAGTCGTGGCGGTCGACTTCAATCTCGTTGCCACCGAAGACGGCGAATTCGTCGAGGTGCAAGCTTCCGGCGAGGAAGCCATATTTGCACAATCTCAGCTCGATGAAATGCTCGTACTTGGCCGAAAAGGCATCGCTGAGTTGATCGCGACGCAGCGGGCCGTGCTCGCACGATTGATGGTCTCACCGCCGTAAACATGAAATTTCCGATCGACATGCTCAGCCTGGTTGCCGTTTGATTGGCATCATAGTTCTTGGGCTCACTATCGCTCTATTTTTCTAAATCGACATGAAGAGGGCGTTCATTACCGGCATAACCGGGCAGGATGGCAGTTACCTCGCCGATTTGCTCCTTGAGAAAGGTTACGAAGTGCACGGGATCATTCGCCGCGCGAGCACGTTCAATACTGCGCGTATCGATCATCTTTACGCCGATCCGCACATTAACGGCGTGCGAATGTTCCTCCATTATGGCGACCTCAGCGATTCCGTGAACCTGGTGAAGCTGCTCTACGAATTGAAGCCGAACGAAATTTATCATCTCGCTGCGCAAAGCCACGTGCGCGTGAGCTTCGATATTCCGGAATACACTTCCGATGTCACCGGCATCGGGACGATTCGCATTTTGGAAGCGATTCGCGAAGCGGGCTCGCGCTCACGTTTCTATCAGGCTTCGAGTAGCGAAATGTTTGGCAAAGCGCAACAAGTTCCGCAATCGGAGAGCACGCCGTTCTGGCCGCGCAGCCCGTACGGCGTCGCGAAAGTTTTTTCCTATTGGGCCACCGTAAACTATCGCGAGAGTTACGGACTCTGCGCGAGCAATGGCATTTTGTTTAACCACGAAAGCCCGCGGCGCGGCGAAACTTTTGTCACTCGCAAAATCTCGCGCGCAGTTGCCGCGATTAAGCATGGTCTGCAACATGAATTGTTTCTGGGAAACCTGGACGCGAAGCGCGACTGGGGATATGCGCCGGAATATGTCGAAGGCATGTGGCGCATTCTTCAGCATGAGGAAGGAGATGACTTTGTGTTGGCCACCGGCGAAGCGCACAGCGTACGCGAGTTAGCCGAGGCGGCTTTTTCGCATGTCGATCTCGATTGGAAACAATACGTCAAGCACGACCCACGGTATGAGCGCCCAGCCGAAGTCGATCTACTGGTGGGCGACGCTTCCAAAGCGAAAAAAATCCTCGGCTGGGAACCTAAAGTGCGCTTCCACGACCTCGTTCGCATCATGGTTGATGCGGATATGGAACTGCTTTCACGCGAAGCCCCAAGACAGCATCTCGGCAAGCTGCCGTAGCTAGAGGATGCCTCGCTGCGGCGTCTCGGGTTAGCTTACCGGTTCACAAGCGTCGAATTCGCCGCGGAATGGACAGAGGGGAGACCGGGAACTGCTTTAGCGAGGGGCACATCGACAATTGTTACCTCTGCGCCGACACCAACGTTTTCGTATAGATTGATGATGTCGCTCGAACGCATCCGAATACACCCGTAACTTGCAGGCGTGCCGATGAACCGTTCCTCCGGAGTGCCGTGAATGTAGATATAACGGGAAAAGGCATTGGCGGTTTGCGGCTCGAGTCCGCGCAGCCACAGAATGCGTGTGACGATTGGATCGCGACCGGGAGAATCCGGCAAAACAATTTCGCCGGTGCGGCGTCGATCCTTGAACACTGCGCCCGGTGCCACATTGTCCCCGATTTTTTTGGCGATCTCCAACTTACCTAGGGGAGTGCAACTGCTGCCCAGCCAATCGCCCAGTCCGTACTTGGATGTTGAGACCGGATAAATGGCCATCACGTTGCTGCGATCGAGAAGAGCCAATTTCTGGTCCCGTGCGCTTATGACGATCTGATGCCGCGTGTCCGGAGCGACACACGATGCGATTGATGCTGCAATGATTATTACTGCTAAGGCGCGAACGGCGCTCTCGATTTTCATGCGCGATCGAATCGGAAAAACTCTTCTGCTGTTGCAGTTGTCGCACGCGCGACTTCTTCCAGAGAAATGCCGCGCGCAGCCGCGATCGATTCCGCGACGAGTCGCGTGTGCGCCGGCTCGCACCGTTTCCCGCGAAATGGGCCAGGCGCCAGATAAGGGCAGTCGGTTTCGACCATGAATGTGTCGAGTGGGACTCGGGCAGCGACTGCTCGCACGGCTGCGCCGTTTTTGAACGTGACAATTCCAGTGAAGGATATCAGGTGGCCGAGATCCAAGACCTCGTTCGCTTGCTCGAGCGTGCCGCCGAAACAATGAAACACGCCGCTGATTTGTCGCCCGTAATTCTGCAGAATTTCGAGCGTATCGTCCCACGCATCGCGTTGGTGAATTATCACATTCAAGCGCAGTTCGACCGCCAGATCGAGTTGCTGCTGAAAAAGATCGGCCTGTTTCGACTTGTAAGCGCCATCTTCAATACTGGCTTCCAGTTGTTCTTCGGTTCCGCTTTGCAGTGCATTGAACACTTGGACGTTTTTCTTTTTCGCTGCTTCGACGCTTGGCAAATGGTGATAGTCCAAGCCCGTCTCGCCAATCGCCACCACTCGCGGGCTTTTCGCCAGTGCGCGCAATGGCGTAGTGACGTCCTCATTGGCTTGCTCGGCATAAGTCGGGTGGACGCCGATTGCGGCGTAGATGCTCGGATATTTCTCAGCAAGATCGACAGCGCGCCGGCTGCTCTCGATTGAAGTGCCGATGGTGATGATCCGCGTCACGCCAGCTTCGTTGGCTCGGCGGAGAACGTCATCGAAATCAGCCGCAAATTCGGGATAATCGAGATGAGCGTGGGTTTCGATTAGCATGGCAGCCCAGTTACATCGTGAAGCGTGAATCGTTAAATTGCTTGATAGTCACGTCGATTCACAATTCACGTTGTCCATCACCATTCCAGTATCGTGCTCGCCCATGTTAGCCCGCCGCCGAACACGACCATTAAAACATAATCGCCCGGCCGGATCCGCCCGCTGCGATTGGCTTCATCGAGTGCGATTGCTACTGCCGCCGCAGAGGTGTTGCCATAACGATCGAGGTTCACAAACATTTTGTCGCGGGAAATACCGAGTCGATCCGCGATTGCTTCGATGATGCGCAGATTCGCCTGGTGCGGAATGACACAGGCAATGTCCTCGATAGATAGCCCGGCTTGTTCGAGGACTTTTTTCGCTGCGTTTAGCATTGCGGTCACGGCTTGTTTGTAAACGTCCTTCCCGGTCATGTGAATGGTGGCCAAATGCAGATCGACGTTATCGCGCGTGATTGGACAACGCGAACCACCACCCGGCATAAATAAAATGTCAGTGTACTGCCCGTCGCTGCCGATGTGAGTGCTGATGACTCCGTGAGCGCTACCGCGGTGGCGCAGAATAGCCGCGCCGGCGCCGTCGCCGAAAAGCACACAGGTGTTACGATCCGTCCAATTCGTGATCGAGGTGAGTTTCTCGGCACCGATCACCAACACGGTATCGTGCGTATGTGAGGTGATAAATTGTTGGGCGATCTCCAGTCCAAACAGAAAGCCCGCGCAAGCAGCGGAAATATCCAGACAAGCGGCGTTGGTTGCGCCGATCTTCTTCTGCACGAAACAGGCCGTGGCCGGAAACAGCATGTCGGGCGTGGCTGTTGCCACGAGAATAAGATCGATCTCTTTGGGCGAAATCTTCGCTTGCTCGATGGCTTTCAGCGCCGCTTTGGCCCCCATGTCGCTCGTATCTTCGCCCTTTGCGGCAATGCGGCGTTCCTTAATGCCGGTGCGAGTAGTGATCCACTCGTCACTTGTATCGACCATTCGCGAGAAATCCGCGTTAGTCAGAATCTTCTCGGGGACGTAACTGCCCGTGCCGATAATTGAGGCTGTGCGCAGCGGTTTATTGGAGCGCTGGCTCGAGCGAGGCTGTCGTTTCATTGTAACGGCGAATTTCCTCGACGATATGCGGGTTCACCTGCTGTTCAATTGACTCCGCCGCCACCCGCAAAGCGTTCTTAATGGCCAGGGGTGTGCTCGCGCCGTGCGCAATGATGCAAATGCCGTTCACGCCAAGAAGCGGACTGCCACCGTACTCTTCGTAATTCGTCTTGTCCTTAATGGTTCCAATGGCATTCCTCACGAGGAATGCGCCGGCTTTTCGCATCGTTGTGCGCATGAGCTCGTGCTTCAGCCATTTAAACATTGCCACCGCGATCGATTCGCACGTTTTCAAGATCACGTTTCCAACAAATCCGTCGCACACGACAACTTCAACCGGATCTTCAAAGAGATGACGGCCTTCTATGTTGCCAACGAAGTTAAGCGAACTTGGTTTCAACATCTTGAACACTTCCTTGGTCAACTCGGTCCCTTTCACATCCTCGTCACCAAGCGAGACCAAGCCAACAGTCGGATTCTTGTAATGGAGAACGTGGCGCGAGTACACCGAACCCATAAACGCGTACTGAAGAAGATGTTCGGGGTGGGCATCGATGTTCGCGCCTGCGTCGATTAAAACGAAGACATTCGTTTCGGTCGGAAGCACCGCCGCGATACCTGGTCGATCGATTCCCGGCAATGTGCGAAGCTTGATCGTGCTCGCGGCCACGGCCGCGCCGGTGTGACCCGCACTCACAATTGCATCTGCCTGGCCGCGTTTCACCAAATCGACCGCACGGCTCACCGACGAATCCTTTTTTCGACGAACCGCTGTCCAGGCGCGATCAGTCATCTCGACTACTTGGGTGGAATGCACGATGTCGATGCGCGCATCGTTACACTGGTGCTTCCGCAGTTCGCTTTCAATTTTGGCAGAGTCTCCTACCAGATACAGTCTCGTGATCTCCGAGTAATCACGCAGCGCCATGACTGCACCAGCAACGAGGTTAGGCGGACCAAAATCACCGCCCATGGCATCCAGGGCGATCTTCATCGGTGCGAAACTTTGCGAACTAAACTCGCTGATTGCAAAGTGAAAATTGCGGAAGGCACAAATTGAGATTCGAGAATCGGAGCTACTGAAACGACCCAATGATTCACGATGTAACGCTCCGACAACGCGAATCTATTCGCCTTCGAGCGTCAGCACCTGGCGTCCGCGGTAGTAGCCGCACGATGGACATGCAATGTGCGACGGCACGGTGCTGCCGCATTGGGGACATTTGCTCAGATGCGGCGCATGCCAGCGGTTGGCCGCCTTGCGTGTGCGCAACCGCATTTTGGATGTTTTGCGTTTCGGAACGCCCATGTGCGCGCTACCAAAGCACCTCTTTTTTCGAAAAACAAGTCGCGCACAAGTGATTTGCTAGAAAGTTACAATGTTAAAGCAGACAGCTTAGCCTTGTGACCTATCCGATTCAACTTGTAACCCTTTAACTTTTTAACTCTTCAACCTCAGTTTATCCAATGCGCTCCAATCGGCTTTGCACTTCTCATCCTGCTGCTCCGCTTGGATTTGCTTACCCTTGCAAACGCGATTGCCGTCCCGATCGCAATGCGGATGCGCCGGCAAATTCAGCAACAGGTCTTCGCGCAAGAACGGCGTAAGATCAACCGTCTCCGGGCCGCGCAACTCGGTGTGCACCGCAAATGCTGGCACCCGAATCTCGTGGATGAATTTCTCGAGACACGCAACGCATCGCAGTTCCGCCGGTTGCTGCAGCGAACCATTCGCCCATAGCGCGCCGTCCGAAACCCCGATATCAATCTTGTAGCTGAGTGGCCCAGCGCAACAAACCTCCTCCGCTTCCAATCCTTTAATGGGGCAATCTTCGTCGCCCTCGACGTGCAGGCCCTCTGGCGGAATTTGTTTCAAATGAACTTTCACCCGGAACACCTCTCACAGTTCATCGATTAAATTTCCTGTTCAGCGCTTTGGCTACACAAGCCGGAACAAAGGCCGAGACATCGCCGCCGAGCCTCGCGATTTCCTTCACGATTCGGGAGCTGAGATAAGTATATTCCTCAGTCGGCATCAGGAAAATTGTTTCCACCGAGGCTTCCAATTTTCGGTTCATCAACGCCATCTGAAACTCAAATTCAAAATCGGAAACCGCACGCAAGCCGCGGATGACGGCCCCGGCGCCTTCTGCTCTGGCAAATTCAACTAATAATCCTTCGAACTCGGCGACGCGCACGTTGTCGATCTTGCCAGCGGTTTCGCGTAGTAAATCGAGGCGCTCTTCCAACGAGAAAAGCGGCTGTTTCTCGTCGTTGTGCGCCACGGCGACAATCACGTCGTCGAAAAGTTTCAGGGCACGCCCGATGACATCGAGATGACCGTTGGTGATTGGATCGAAGCTGCCCGGGTAAATCGCGCGGCTCATGCGCGAAATTCGCAGAGGAATCGAAAAATGAAAAGCGGATTGGTAGGGCTCGCTTGCCGAGCGCGCCAGCGCTAGCACCTTGCCGAATTTTCTCGAAGCGCGACAGTTCAAGCGGTCGCATGGTTAATCGTTCGCCATATCAAACTATCCAAACTATCGCCGTGGCGAGCACGTTTTCGCCGCGATTCCAGCAGATACTCGCCGAGGCGAAACGAATCCGGGACAGGTTTGGCGCCGAGCTTCGGCCGATTCATGTGGGTGAACGAAGCGAGAAAACTGCGCAGAAGTTTAGAGACGCGTTCGGGCAACTGCAGCTATCGGTCGATTCAACGATTTATTATGAAGAGGGAGACCCGGCAGAAGCTATTCTCCGGGCGCTCGCGCGTGAAAAGATCGACATGGTTGTCGCCGGCGCGCTCGAAAAAGAAGTCGTACTACATCCGTTTCTTGGCAATGTCGCGCGCCGGCTTGTGCGAGAGGCTCTCTGCTCAGTCATACTCTTCACCAAGCCGGAGCTAAAACCGAAACCACTGCGCCGCATTGTCTTTGTTGCCGACTATTCAGAACACGGATTAAAGGCGTTGAAAACGACTCTGCCACTTGCGGAAGCAGAATCATGCCACCGGCTTCACGTCGTTCGAATTATCACGGCCTTTGACGAAGCGCGCGCATCGATCGGAGGCAATGCCAAAGGGGCTAAGAAACGCAAAACGAGCGACGATGAAGAAGAGGCACTGGAAAACTTCGTTTTATCAGCCGGCGCGACGGATGTTCCCATTGAAACACGATGTATCCGCACCACTACCGGGTTGGCCGCATCGGATTTTGTTCAGTCAGTGAAAGCAGACTTGCTCGTGGTGTCGATGCAGAAAAATATTCGCCGACTGCCGAGCAACATCGCCTGGGTCACCGACGTCATTCCCTGTAATCTCTGGGTGATCAGGTAGGTGGATCGCGTTCTCCGAACGCGATGGTATTCTCACCCGCAGAAAGCCGATTTATTTAGCATCGTCTTCGGAGAAGCCATCCACCTTGTCATGAATGACGCGCCTCAATTTCACCCATACGGCCCGCCGCACCTCACGGTTATTTTTCTTACCATCGTCCTACCGTTTGCGCTTGCCGCGGTGGTCTGGCGGACCAAATCACATCGTGTCGAACGAGCGATTATCGCTGCTCTCTCAGCGGTGTTGGTGCTCAATTATGTCGCTTATTTGATTTTTATCCGCAGCCACGGCGTTGTGGATTGGCGGCAAATGTTGCCGTTGCAAATGTGCGACTGGGGAATGGTGGTTGTGATTGTAGCGATGTGGACGGGAAAGCAGCGATGGTTCGAGGTGGCATATTTCTGGGGCATTGGCGGCACGGTACAGGCTGTGCTCACGCCGAACCTGCGGTTCGGTTTCCCGGATTGGCGGTTTATCAGCTTTTTCACTTCTCACTGTGGAATCATCATCGGCGTAGTTTTTCTGATGCTGAAGCGGCGACACCGGCCATATCCCATGTCGATCGTCCGCGTCTTTCTCTGGTCGGAATTTTATTTTTTGGTCACATTTATTGCCGATGAACTGACTGGTTTTAACTATGGATTTCTGCTGCACAAACCGGAAGCGTTTTCCGTTTTGAATTTTCTCTCCGATTCTCGGCCGCTTTATCTTTTGCAGATGCACGGTCTTGCCCTGACTTTTTTCCTGGGCCTCTATGCGCCATTCGCGATTGTCGATCTTGTGAAAGCCGGGCGGTCGACGGGCGGTTCAACTAAACCGCGTCTGCCTGAGGTGCGGGGAATGCCGAGGAGCGGCGATTGACCTCAATCGCTTGCATCGCGAGAGTCAGTGCGATCAATGAACGCCAAACCCCTCAAAGTTGGCAAAGTGACGATTGGTGGCAAACGTCCCGCGTTCATTCTCGGGCCGTGTGTGATTGAGTCGGAAAAGTTTGTTTGGCGCATGGCGGAAAAGATCGCCGAGGTCTGCGCCGCCGAACATGTCGATTTTATTTTCAAAGCGTCATACGATAAGGGGAACCGAACCTCGGTCCGCTCGTTTCGCGGAGTCGATGTACGCAAGGGCTGCGAGATTCTTGCCACCATAGGGCACGACTTGAAAATCGCGGTCACAACAGACGTGCACTCCCCAAGCGAAGCTGCAATCGCTGGCGAGAAGATCGACATGTTGCAAATCCCGGCATTCCTGTGCCGGCAAACCGATCTGCTGCGCGCCGCGGCGGATAGCGGTCGCGCAATTAATGTGAAGAAAGGTCAGTTCCTTGCGCCCTGGGACGTGCGAAACATCGCCGAAAAACTGATCGCCTTCGGCAACGAAAACTTTTGCTTCACTGAGCGTGGCACGACATTTGGTTACAATAATCTCGTGGCTGATATGCGGTCGCTCTACTGGATGCGCGAAGCGGGTTATCGCGTCATCTTTGACGCGACGCATTCCGTTCAACGGCCGGGCGGGGCGGGCGATTCTACTTCAGGGGATGGAGTCGTGGCGCCAATTCTGGCCCGCGCCGCGATGGCTGCAGGATGCGACGGAATCTTTATGGAGGTACACGAAAATCCGGCGCACGCGTTGTCGGATGGACCAAGCCAGATTCCGCTAAAAGATTTGCCGAAGCACCTGCGCATGTTAAAGGCTATTCATGCTGCTGTGTCGTAGCGGCCGCTGCGCATCGCGCGGCTGGCTGGTTTGGTCATTGTCAATATTGTTGCCGGTATTGATATCGGCGGCACAGGTCTCCGCTCAATCCAAAGCTCACAAAAAGAAGCAGGCTCGTGCTACAGCCAGTCCCTCCGGTTCTCCGGGCGAGCAGAGTCTGGCTAATATTCCGCTGCCAATCGGCCACGAAGCGAAAGGTCTTGTGTTACCGGATTTCGACGGCGAAGGCCATCTACGGGGAAGATTTGAAGCGGGAATGGCGCGACGGATTGATGAAGGACACGTCGGCTTTGAACATCTTAAAATCACGACCTACACACCGGAGAACCAACCCGATCTCCAGATCGACATGCACACGTCGGTCCTTGACTTGAAGACCCGCATCCTGAGTTCGCAAGAGCGCACAACAATTCAGCGCGCAGATTTCAATATCGTCGGCGATTCTGTCCAGTTCGACCCGGATACGAGGACCGGCCGATTGATCGGCAACGTAAAAATGGTAATCACTGACCGATCGCATTTGGAAGAAAAACCAGACACGAACGAATGAAAAAATTGGCGGTGTGCATTTTGTTTATCGCTAGTGCCACGACGCCGCACTCGCACGGACAGGTCGCCGCAGCGCCAGTCGCTTCTCCTGCGCGCGCAAAGAAGGCGGAAAAAGCAGCTGCCGAAAAAGAAAATAAACCGCCAGCGACTAAATCAGCTAATCTCTTTGCGACTGGCCTGCAATCTAACGAACCAACCACAACGGAAATCTACGCAGATGAAGCGTTTTTTGATTCAACAAAGAACATGGGCATCTTTAGCGGCCGAGTGAAGGTAACCGATCCGCGTTTCAATCTTCAATCCGACAAGTTGACCGTGTTTATTACAAAGGGACAAAATCAGGGCCTGGAGAAAGCTATTGCCGAAGGTAACGTCGGATTGGTTCGCGACCGCCCCGATCCGAGCGGCGGTCCGCCTACCCGCGCAGTCGGTCGTGCTGACAAAGCTGTCTATACCGCCGCGACCGGCAATGTTGAATTGACGGGAACGCCGCGTGTGCAGGAAGGATTAAACATGCACTTGGCGACCAGCCCCGATACCGTCATGATCATCAACCAGAATAGCCAACTGACGACGCACGGCCCGAGTCGCACCGAGATTCGGCAGCAACTGAAGGAAGAAAAGAAGGCCGAAGCGAGTCCTTTACCTTCTCCGAGTCTAAGTCCACCACCGTTGCCAAAACCATGATCAGCCAAACTGCGCCTGTCTCAGCTCCGAAAGTCACTTCGCCGCCGGCAGCAAAGAAAGAAAATGTCCTAATCACTGAGGATTTGGTGAAGATCTATGGTGGCCGGGCCGTCGTGGACGGCATTAACATGCATGTTCGCGCGGGCGAGATCGTCGGACTGCTCGGACCGAATGGCGCAGGCAAAACGACCAGTTTTTACATGATCGTCGGTCTGGTCAGGCCAAACAGTGGCCGCGTGATTTTTTCCGATACCGATGTGACGGACTATCCGATGTACAAACGCGCGAGACTCGGCATGGGTTATTTGCCTCAGGAAGAATCCATTTTTCGCAAGATGACTGTTGAGCAAAACATCATGGCGATTTTGGAGACGCTGCCCCTGAGCAAAGCAGAACGGCGCAATCGTTGCGATCAGTTGCTGCACCAGTTCGGCATTGAGCGAATCGCGAAGAACATTGCGCTCACATTGAGCGGCGGTGAGAAACGGCGCCTAACCATTGCGCGTTCGCTAGTGACGAAACCGAAATTATTAATGCTCGATGAGCCTTTCAGCGGCGTAGATCCAATTGCCGTTTATGACGTTCAACAGATTATCGTAAACCTCCGCAAATTAGGCCTTGCCATCATGATTACCGACCACAATGTGCGCGAGACGTTGGCGATCGTGGATCGCGCCTATTTGATTTATGACGGCCGGGTCGAAAGCGAAGGCACGAAAGATTTTCTCATCAACGATCCCATCAGTCGCCAGCTTTATCTTGGCGAGCGATTCAAGATGTAGGCGTGCGCTGTTTCGATTTGGAGCGCAAATGAACGGACAACCACGCGCAAAAACTCAAGATCGGATCGGCATGATCGATGTGATCGCGCAGGACACGAAGACGGGCGAAGTCGTGCTGCGAATGGACGAACTCGATCCGTGGGATGGTTCGGACGAGCGATTGCTCGCGTTGCAGGAGCGCTTCAACGCCTATGTTTCATTCCTGCTCGACGGCGAGATGGCAAGCGAACATCCGGAGCTTGTCGGGAAACCGGCGCGGATTGAGTTGCGCTGTGCACAGATGCCCAATACGCGCGCACTCGAATTGCTCGGCATGATTCACGATCAGCTCGCGTTTCAGGAAATAAAACTGGAAGTCATCGTAAGCGAAGCACCGTTGTAGCCGCTGTTCTGAATGTGCGGGGAACGGATGTTCGCGACTGGCTCGTTTCAGCCGTTCATGGGCAGCTTCTCTGATTAATAGTTCTCGCGGCCGTGCGACCGTGTGAGATCGATTACAGGGCCGATGGGGACGATTCGCGTCGGATTAATTTCGGTGTGCGTCATGTAGTAATGCCGCTTGATGTGATCGAAGTTCACGGTGTCCGAGATTCCGGGCTGTTGGTACAAGTCCATCAAATACCCTTGCAGGTTCGGGTAATCGATAATGCGGCGCAGATTGCATTTGAAATGGCCGTGATAAACGGCGTCGAACCGCACGAGCGTGCAGAAAAATCGCCAGTCCGCTTCGACGATGCGATTATCGAATAAGTAGCGGCTCGTCGATAAGCGCTTCTCCAACTGATCGAGCGCTTCAAAAAGCTTCCGGCAGGCAATCTCGTACGGTCGCTGGCGCGTTGCGAAGCCGACCTTGTAAACGCCGTTGTTTACGTTGTTGTAAAGAAAATCGCATAGCTTCGCATTCTCGGCTTCGATCTCTTTCGGGAAAAGATCGACATCTTTGTTTTCGGCGAAGTCATTAAACACATCGTTGAACATGCGGCAGATATCGTCCTCGCAATTGTTCACGATCCTTTTCGTTTCCTTGTCCCAAAGCACAGGCACGGTGACGCGCTGGTCGAAGTTTGGATCGGTTGCTTTGTAGGCCTCGCTCAAAAATTTAAAGCCATTGACCGGATCGGTTGATTCAAACCGCGCGCCCGGCGGAATCTTGCCGGACGGATCGCGGAACGCCCAACCCTGGTCGTCCCGGATAGGATCAACAATTGTCATGCCGATCGAGTTTTCGAGCCCCTTTAACTTGCGAAAAATGACCGTGCGACTCGCCCACGGACACGCCAGCGAAACATAAAGATGATAACGCCCCGCGGCGGAAGCATAAGGTGTCGATCCGTCATTCGAGATCCATTCGCGGAAGGCGTCTTCCTGCCGTTGAAATTCGCCGGACTCGGTTTGTTCAGCTGGAAATTGTGCATTCATAACTTGGCGAAAATACAAACTAGGAGGTCAGATCGGCCTCTGTGCCGTGTTCATTCCTCCAAGCCGATCCTTTTCAGCAGCGCAATGAAGCGAGGTTGCAAGCGAAGAGCATCCCAAGTCGCATCAACCTTCAGTTCTGGTAGCCAGGGAGTATGTTCTTGAGCAGCCTTTTCGAGCCAATCCAAAGCTTCGGAATCTGACCCGGCAGCCGCATAGTGCAGGGCGATCTGCAGCGCCGATTGGTACTTTCCCTGCGCGAGGCGTTTCTGCATTAGTTCGCTCTCCTTCCGCAGATAAGCTGAAAGCCCGGCAGTTTCGTAGGCTTTCCGCATTTCCGCCATTTCTTCGGCATTAAATACGCCATTTAAAGTGTTGGTCTTATCGAAAGCGCTAAAAGCCTCAGCGGACTTGTTAAGCTTCCACAAAATCTGGCCGAGGAAATCGTAGGCTAGGCTGTTACTCGGGTCCATGGGGACTGTTTGCTCGAGCTGGTTTGCTGCCATCTCGAATTGTCGCTCGAACCAAAACTTGACCCCGACATCGAAACTGATCCGAACAGATAGCGGGTCGAATTTCCTGGCACTTTCAATCTGCTCCATAGCTTCCGGGTAACGCGCCATCGCGAGAAGAAATTCCGCAAACCAGAGCCGCGCGGTCGCCGAGCTTGGGTTAAGCGAACAGCCTCACTGAATTCACGGTCCGCTTTTTTAAAAAGCCATTCGTATTCGTAATAAACGAAACCCAATGCCGTGTGGGCTTCAGCCAATTCGGAATCAAGTTCCAACGCCTTTTGAGCAGCCCTCTTCGCTTCGGGAAAAGCCTCTTTAGGTGGAAGGTAATTCCAGTAGCCACCTGAAGTGCTCCACGCTGTTGGTGAAACCGGCTTCGGTAAACTTGTTCAGTTCAAAACGGCCCAGCAAATAAAGCTCGTAGGCCTTCAAGTTCTCGGTCGGTTTCTTGGCGAGTCGCTGTGTTTCTTCGATACCGAGTTGGATTTTCAGTGCGTCGACGACGCGGCGAGAAATGTCGCTCCGGATCGCAAAGATGTCGGTCATTTCCTGATCATAAGTCGCTGCCCACAAGTGAAAGCCGTCGGCTACATTGCTCAGCTGCGCGCTGATGCGAAGTTTGTTGCCGGCCTTGCTCACGCTGCCTTCAAGTACCGTGGCCACATTGAGTTGTTCACCAATCTTGCGAATATCTTCGGTCTTACCTTTGAAAACGAAAGAAGAAGTACGGGCTGGCACGCGCAGCGCTTTGATTTGAGCAAGGCCGTGGATAGATCTTCCGTGATGCCATCACTGAGATATTCATTCTCTTTGTCAGAGCTCATGTTGACGAAGGGCAGGACCGCAACAGATTTTATCCCCGGCGGGACAGGAGGCATGGTTGCCGATCTTTTCGAATGTGTCGCCAAAATCCAGACGCCGCCTAGCGCAAACAGAGCCGCGACTGCCATCGCGAAACCAATCGGAAACTTACTACGCTGCCGCGGGTCTGCCGCGGCGTCGCGCCGCTCTTTCTCCCACGGCAGCACGATGCGAAACACGTCCATCGGAATATGGATGTTTTTCAGCTCTGTCGGTGCCAGCTTCTTAAGCGGGGCATCAAGCGCACTGCGAATCTGTCGTTCCACGTCCATTGAGACGCAAATACCGCCATCGCGCGCGAGCGTCTGAATGCGTGAAGCGATATTAACGCCGTCGCCATAAACATCATTTTCGCGATGGACCACGTCGCCGATGTGAATGCCCACTCGGATTTCGATTCGCCGCTCGCTTGGCACATCATGGTTGCGTTTTGCGAGTATGCGCTGGATTTCAATAGCGCACTGGGCCGCTTCCAATGCGCTGTGAAATTC
>WNGG01005194.1_pt1 | contig 14544 bp, 16 predicted proteins | sample 5400661 | NCBI WGS metagenome assembly WNGG01 (sample SAMN13153372, study PRJNA577476) | soil metagenome | isolation source: 100 cm soil or saprolite under Garry oak tree replicate 1 | place: USA:California | collected 2016-06-15
CGCATGGACGGCGCAGCATTAGTCAGCATCGAGGTGGCACAAAACAAGGCCTACACTGCACTCTTCGGCATGCCCTCACAGGACTTTTACAACTTCATCAAGGATGATCCGGCCCTGCTCGCCGGTGTGCCTCACATTCCGCGTATCGCCATCTTCGGCGGTGGGTTGCCGATCAAGGCGGGCGACAAAGTAGTCGGCGGCATCGGTGTGAGTGGCGGTACGGTCGAGCAGGACGTCGCCTGCGCCCAAGCCGGACTCGACGCGCTCCAGGCCGCATGACGAGCGAAAGCGAAGCGGTGAGTTATCAGCAGGTCGTGTCTGAGCGGCTGAGATGAAGCCCCGTCAGCGAGAGAATACGGCAAAATACTTGTACGATGTCAGCAAGGGGATCGCTTTGGTCACAGTAGTCGGAACCCTGGCCACTGGACAATGGAACTTTTTAACCCTGCTGATTGGGACTATAGCGGCGCTGGTTTTCTTTCTGTGGGCCTATTGGCTGGATGGAGGAGGCAATGACTGATCTCAACTGGGCATTGTTGGTTTTGGCTTTCATCGGTTTTATCGGGGCCGGGTGGACTTACTACCATCAGCATTACCGAAAACCCTAATACCGCAATACCCTCGTGAAGCGTATTGATCCCGCCAGGAGGTGAGCCATGGCGAAAAACGTCTCCGTCTGCCTGTCGTTTGACTTTGACGCGATGTCCATATGGGTTGGGCCCTTCAAAGCGCAGTCACCCAGCGCGGTCTCCCGTGGCGAGTTCGGCAAGGTGGGCACTCAGCGGCTGCTCGACGTGCTCAGGCGCCATCAGGTGCTGGCATCGTGGTTCATCCCCGGCCACACCATCGACACCTTTCCTGAGTTGGTAAAGCGTATCGCCGAGGCGGGACACGAGATCGGTCATCACGGCTACTGCCATGAAAATCCCGCGGCTGTGCCGTTGGAAGAGGAGCGCAGGATTCTGGAACGCGGTATTGCTTGTATCCTCCGGGTCACCGGCAAGGCGCCTCTGGGCTACCGCTCCCCTGCCTGGGATCTCAGCCCCTACTCGCTGAACCTGCTGCTGGAGTTCGGGTTCCTCTATGATTCGAGTATGATGGCCAACGACTTTACCCCCTACTACTGCCGCCTGGGTGACGAGATGCGTACCGACGGGCCATACATTTTTGGCAAGGAGGTCGAGCTTGTCGAACTGCCGGTAGATTGGAGCCTGGACGATTGGCCCTATTTCGGTCTCCACTGGCCCGCACATCATGTGGGGCTGCGTACCCCGGAGGAGGTATCACGCATCTGGTCGGCAGATTTTGATTTCCTCTACCAGCGCTTGGGTGAGGGGGTCTTCACACTGACCATGCATCCGCAGGTGATCGGCCGCGGCCATCGTATCCTCATGTTGGAGAAACTGATCGAATACATGAAGGGCCACGAGGGCGTCACGTTCAAGACCATGGGCCAAGTGGCGGCCGAGTGGAAGAAAGCGCACCCGCTCAGCAGGACCGAGTAATGAGGACTGCGAACTGAGTAAGGAGGATGCATGACCCAGACCTCTACCCCACAAACGACGGCGGCGCTAACTCTGAATTTGCGTCCTCTGGGGAAGCTGACTGACAAACGGCTCTATCAACTGTGTCAAGCCAATAGAGAATTGCGGTTTGAGCGCACAGCCCAGGGAGAATTGCTGGTTATGGCGCCTACCGGAGGGAAAACAGGACGACGGAACAGCAAACTCATTCAACGGTTGGCGAACTGGGCTGATGCCGATGGGACCGGATTGACTTTTGACTCCTCAACCGGGTTCATTCTTCCGAACGGAGCGATGCGTTCCCCAGATGCCGCCTGGGTGAGGCGCTCGCGCTGGGAAGCGCTGACAGAGGAGCAGAAAGAGAAGTTTGTCCCCCTCTGTCCTGACTTCGTTGTGGAACTGCGCTCAGCTACCGATGACCTGCGTGCATTACAAGCCAAGTTGCAAGAATACCTTGATAACGGCGCACTGTTAGGCTGGCTGATTGACCCTGAACAGCAGCGTGTGTACGTTTATCGCCCACATGCTCCTGTGGAGTGCCTGGAGAAGGTGGACACCATTACAGGGGAGCCTATACTGCCAGGGTGGGTGCTTGATCTTCGCGAGGTCTGGTCTTGAAGAAAAGGAGAATCCGCACCCATGAATGATGCAGTCAGAGCAGCCCTCGCTGACCTGCGCGTCCTCGACCTCACCGACCTGAAGGGCGCTCTCTGCGCCAAACTGCTGGGCGACATGGGTGCGGACGTCATCAAGATCGAGCCGCCGGGCGGTGACCCAATGCGCGAGATTGGCCCTTTTCTTGACGGCACACCGCACCGCGACCGCAGTCTGTTCTTCTGGTTTTATAACACTAGCAAGCGAGGGATTACGCTTGACCTACACAAGCCGGTCGGGCAGGAGATCTTCAAGCAGCTCGCCGCCAAGGCAGATGTCATCATCGAGTCCTTTGCTCCAGGCACGCTAGCGAGCCTCGGCCTAGGCTATGAAGAGCTGAAACGCCTGAACCCTCACCTTGTGCTGACCTCGATCTCGCCTTTCGGCCAGACCGGGCCATACAAAGATTACCAGACCTCTGACACCGTGGCTGAGGCTCTGGGAGGCATGGTCTACGTCAACGGCTACCCAGACGAGCCGCCGCTGCGCGCCCTGGGCCTGCAGGCTTACCATAGCGCCTCATTCTTTGCCGCCATCGGCACGATGTCCGCCTTGTGGGCGCGCGACATGCTGGGCGAGGGACAATGGGTGGACGTGAGCATACAGGAAGCGGTTGCGGCTGCGGTCGAGCACGTCGCCCCCTTCTACCATCAGGGTCTAGGAATCGAGACCCGTCGCGGCAGCCTGCACTGGAGCCGCTATTTTCGTGTGGCTACGTGCCGGGATGGCTATGTGATGCACTGTACCCTAGGGGACTGGACGTCACTAGTGGAGTGGGTTAAGGCCGACGGGAAAGCCCAGGACTTGGGGGAGCCGCAGTGGGAAGACCTGCAGTACCGCCGCGAGCACGCCGAACACCTCTTCGACGTATTGGACGAGTGGGCCAAGGATTACAATGTGGCCGAGCTCATGGAAGGTGCGCAACTCCGCCGCATCCCCTACGCCATGGTCCGTCCGCCCGAAGCCCTAGCCAATGATCCGCAGCTCAACGCGCGTGGCTTTTTCTCCACGGTTGAGCACCCCGAGCTAGGGCAAACATTTCGTTACCCTGGCGGGCCGTTCTGCTTCACGGCCACGCCCTGGCGTATCTCCCGTCGTCCCCCGCTCTTAGGTGAGCATAATGAAGAGGTGTACAAAGGAGAGTTGGGTATAAGTGCCCAACACCTGACGGAGTTAGCCAGTAGAGGGGTGATCTAAGAAAAGGGAGGCTGTGTGCATGAACGATACGGTTGTCCTGTCCACCAATATCGAAGGGCTGCCCCCGCCGCGGCGTGGGAAGGTCCGGGACATCTACGAAACCGACGAGCACTTGCTGATCGTCGCCACCGACCGGGTCTCGGCCTTTGACGTGGTGTTGCCCGACGGCATCCCCGGAAAAGGACGAGTGCTCACCCGGCTCTCCCGTTTCTGGTTTGCGTACCTGAAAGCGGTAGTTCCCAATCACCTGGTGTCGGTCGAGGTAGACGACTTTCCCCCCGCCTGTCGTCCGTATCGGGAGATGCTGACTGGGCGCGCGATGCTGGTCACAAAGGCCAAGCCGCTGCCGGTCGAGTGCATCGTGCGCGGGTATCTGGCCGGCTCAGGGTGGCAAGAGTATCGGGCCACCAGAACAATTTGTGGCCTCGCCCTGCCTCCGGGCTTGCGCGAGAGTGAGCGACTGCCCGAGCCCCTGTTCACCCCCTCAACCAAGGCTCCTGCGGGCACCCACGACGAGAACATTTCCTTCTCTGAGGTGGAGCGGCTGGTCGGGCGTGAGCTGGCAGCACAAATACGGGACATCAGCCTGGCGCTCTATCGCGCGGCTCATGCCTTCGCCCACACAAAAGGATTTCTCCTGGCTGACACCAAGTTCGAGTTTGGCCTGCGGGAAGGGCAACTGTTGCTCATCGACGAGGCCTTCACCCCGGACTCCTCGCGCTTCTGGCGTGCTGAGGTCTACCAGCCTGGCGCGCCGCAAGAGAGCTATGACAAGCAGATCATCCGCAACTACCTGATTTCTCTCGGCTGGAACCGCAGACCGCCAGCTCCGCACCTACCACCGGCGATCATCGCGCAGGCCGCGGCCCGCTATCAGGAGATCTGTGCACACCTGACCGGGGAGAAAGAGTAGATGGCAGGCAACCAACGGCGGGCGTTAGAGGGTGTCCGGATTCTTGACTTCACGTGGGTTGTGGCTGGGCCAGTAGCCACGCGCATCCTGGCCGACCAAGGCGCGGAGGTGATCAAAATCGAGCGGCGCGACTCGCTCGATCTGGGCACCCGCCGCGGCGGGTTCACGGGGAACCTCTTCCGCGGGAAGGAAAGTACGGTCATCAACATGGCCGACCCGCGTGGGCACGAGATCGCCCGCCAACTCGTCGCCGTCTCCGACGTGGTGATCGACAACTTTAGCGCGCGGGTCATGCGTAACTGGGGCATGGACTACGCCAGCCTCAGGCAGATTAAGCCTGACCTCATCGCGGTCAGCATGTCCGGCTTCGGCCACACCGGACCGCAGAAAGACTACGTCAGCTACGGCCCTACGCTCCAAGCCCTGTCCGGCTACACCCTGCTCATGCGCCATCCAGGCAAAGAACCGGCGGGCTGGGGCTATTCCTACGCCGACATGGCCGGCGGCTATGCCGGCGCGCTAGCCGTGCTCATGGCTGTATGGCACCGCCGACGCACAGGCCAAGGCCAGTTCATTGATCTCTCACAGTTTGAAGCGATCTCGAGCTTGGTCGGCCCGACGCTGCTTGACGTCCTCGTCAACAACGCCACCATCGGCCCTTGCGGTAACCGCTCGCAAGAGGCGCCGGCCGCGCCGCACGGGGTCTACCGTTGCGCCGGCAGCGATCGCTGGTGCGCGATTACTGTGTGTACCCAGGACGAGTGGCAACGATTCTGCCGGGTGTTGGGGGACCCGGCCTGGACGAAAGACCGGCGCTTCGCCACCCCTGCCAGCCGTCTCGAGCATCATGACGTGCTGGACCGCCACGTAGAAGACTGGACCCAACAGCAAACGCCTGAAGAGGTGATGACACTGCTGCAGCAGGCGAGGGTTGCAGCCGGGGTGGTGGCAAACGGGGAGGATCTGGACCGTGATCCCCAGCTTCGGGCACGTGGCTATTGGGCACGGGTGCCAACCCCGGAAGGGGAAGAGGTCGTGCTCGACGGCCCGCCGGTCAAGCTCTCTACCACGCCGGGGTACATAGCGGCGTCAGGCCCGCTGCTAGGCGAACATACCGACGCGGTGTTACAGCGGCTGCTCGGCTACTCTCCGGCGCACATTGCGCAGCTTAAAGCCGAGCGGGTGGTCGCATCCACCGCCGAGATTATGGCGGAGAGAAAAACTGTTAGCTCTTAGCTATTGGCTCTTAGCTTTTAGCCAGAAAATTTTTTGCTAATAGCTAACAGCTAACAGCTAATAGCTCCAACAAGGAGGGAACCCATGCCTTTCGCGCAGATCAACGGTATCGACCTCTACTACGAGGTCCATGGTAATGGCCCGGCGCTGGTGCTCGCCCACGGTGGTGGGGGCAGCCACTTGAGCTGGTGGCAGCAGGTGCCGGAGCTGTCAAAGACGTACAGGGTGATCACCTTCGATCACCGCAGCTTCGGGCAGTCGCATGACCTCCCCGACGGTCCAGGCCCAAACGCATTCGTGCACGATCTCACCGCTCTGCTCGATCGTCTGGGCATCCAGAAGGCCGCAGTGGCCGGGCAGTCCATGGGCGGTTGGACTGTGGGTGGCTTTGCCGCAGCGCATCCGCAACGCACCAGCGCCCTGATTTTGTGTGACACGACCGGCGGTGTCGATACTCCTGAGGTGACCAAAACGCAGGCGAGCGTCCAAGAACGCTCAAAAGGCAACCTGGCTCAAGTGTTGGCCAGTGCCTACTCGCGCACATTTCCCGAGCGTCAACCCGCGCTCTGTTTCCTCTACCAACAGATCTCGGCGCTCAACACGCGCGTGGCGCCGAACCTGGTGCCGCTACTGTTCGGCCTCAAGCACGACGTCAAACCGATTGTAGAGCACCACATCCCGACGTTACTCCTCGTTGGCGAAGAAGATGTCCTCACCCCGCCGCAGGCGATGGCCAGCGTGGCAGCGCAGCTCCCTCAGGCCCGCTTCGTCACCGTGCCGCAGGCCGGGCACTCGGTCTACTTTGAGCGGGCAGAGGAGTTCAACCGCATCGTTGGAGAATTCTTGCGCCAACACGTGCGGTAAAATTTTGCCAGGCCGGTGGTCCGATCAGCCCCCTTGTCCCTTGTGCTGTGTCCCTGGGAGCGTGTAGAATAACCTGCAAGTGTGCGGTCAGTACGCCGTCGGGGGAAGAGGGGGCTGGAACAAGAGGGTTCTAGACAGACCGCCTCTTAACTCCTACCTCACCAACTGACCGCGCAGTCATGCATGGCCAGTAAAGCCCCTTATCCTCTGCCCCACCGGTACCGTCAGCGTGACGGACATCCGTTCCGTTTACTGTTCCTTCTCACAGGCGTGTTGACTGTCCTGGGGACGGCAGGGATGGCGTGGGTGTTCTATCAAGACCTGACCATCGAGCTGCCTACGGTAGAGCGGCTCGCCCACTACGTTACCCCAGCCGCGACCCGTGTCTATGCCGACGATGGCACACTCATCGGCGAACTATACCTGGAGAAGCGGTATCCGGTGCCGCTCAGCCGCATTCCGCCGCTGGTGCAGCACGCATTTCTCGCGGCCGAGGATGCCAACTTCTACCGCCACCCGGGAGTGGACCTGCTCGGGGTCTTGCGCGCGTTCGTGTCCAACTGGAGTGCCGGGCACACGACGCAGGGCGGCAGCACGATCACCCAACAGGTGGTGAAATATCTGCTCCTCACGCCGGAGAAGAGCTATCGCCGTAAAGTGCAGGAAATCATCCTGGCGTTGCGCCTGGAGCGGCATCTGAGCAAGGCGGAAATTCTCTCGCTCTACCTCAATCAGATTTATCTCGGTAGCGGGGCGTACGGGGTAGAGGTCGCGGCGCGCGAGTATTTCGGCAAGGGAGTCGAAGACCTCTCCCTGGCCGAGGCCGCTCTGCTCGCTGGCCTGCCGCCGGCGCCGAGCCGGTATTCACCGCTCAAGAACTGGGAGCAGGCTAAGCTGCGCCAGCGGTATGTCCTCGAACGCATGATAGACGAGCGCTATGTGTCGTACGTCCAAGCCATGGCCGCCTGGCAGGAGCCCATTACCCTCTCTCCTCCTTCCCCTGCGACTTACTTCTCGCTGGCCCCCTCCTACGTCGAACACGTGCGTCAGTTCCTGGAAAAACGCTACGGCGGGCAGGCGATCTATCAGCTCGGCCTCGAGGTTCACACGACCGTGAACCTAGCCTTGCAGCGGGCTGCCGAGCAAGCGCTACGCAACGGCATCGACGCCGTGTGCAAGCGCGAGCAGTGCGGGCAGAACGGCACCCCGCAACCCGAGGGCGCCTTCATTGCTATCGACCTGGCCTCCGGTCAGGTCAAGGCGATGATCGGCGGGTACGACTTCCATCACAGCCAGTTCAACCGCGTGACCCAGGCCAAGCGCCAGCCCGGGTCCGCGTTCAAGCCGTTGATTTATGCCGCGGCGCTCGATCGCGGCTACACCCCAGCCACCGTCGTCGTGGACGCGCCGGTGTCCTACTGGGACCACGATCACAGATGGGTCCCGCAGAATTATGAAGAAAAGTACTTCGGGGCCACTCGTCTGCGCGAGGCCCTGACCTTCTCGCGGAACGTGGTGACGGTCAAAGTCGCGGCCCATCTCGGGCTCAAATATCTGACCAACTACATTCCTCAGCTCGGTATCCGCAGCCACCTGGAACGCAACCTGTCGCTGGCCTTAGGCACCTCGGAGGTCACTCTGCAAGAACTGGCCCAGGCGTACGGGGTGTTCGCCACCGGAGGAACCCTGTTGGAGCCGCTGTTCATCACCACCATCACTGATAGTCAGGGCGGGCTGCTCGAAGAGTTTTCTCCTAAGCGTAAACAGGCCATCACGCCGGAGACCGCGTACCTGATCACCAGTATCCTCAAGAGTGTAGTCGAGCGCGGCACCGGCAAGAGCGTGCGGGCACTGGGACGGCCGGTCGCGGGCAAGACCGGCACCAGCAACGACTTTCAAGATGCCTGGTTCGTCGGTTACACGCCGGAGCTGCTGGCCGGCGTGTGGGTGGGGTTTGACGAGAAGCGGTCGCTGGGCGACAAGGAAACCGGCGGCCGGGTGGCTGCGCCAATCTGGCTGGAGTTTATGCAAACAGCCATGGGCGACCGGCCGGTGAACGATTTTGTCCTGCCCGAAGGCATCTCCTTTGCGTACATCGACCCCAAGACTGGCTTGCGCGCCGCTCCTGGCAGCGGCACGGCGATCTTAGAATGTTTCCGGCGCGGCACCGAGCCGCAGGCCGTCACCCTCGTCGCTGCCGCTCCACCCGCGCAAGACAGTGACGGGGGCGGAACCCTCGGCACCGGGGTCTCTCTCCCTGAGACGGTTGTCCACTCAGCAGAGGGAGGGTTCTAGTGGTCAGCCCTCAGCCTCTCCTAGCTTATAGCTTATGGCTCATGGCTCATGGCTTATGGCAGGAATCATCTCCTATACGCCATAGAGCGAACGCAGTGAGCGAGCCATAGGCTATAGGCCAATAGCTGCTTAGTCCTTCGGTAACTCCCAGTACTGCCGCTGCACCTCCCGTACACGCAGCAGCAAGCCACGCGGCTCCAGCTGCGGCAGAGCGGTCGTGAGCGTTTCTCCACTCATTTCATCCAATACACGCCGCACTGACTGCTGGAGGCCTTCGAGATCATATCCGCCTTCCAGAATCGCCGCGCATCGGCCCTGGGCGTGGTCACGAGCGAGGCGCAGCAGCACCCGGGCCATCGAGCCGAAGCCCTCCTCGGTCACGTGCATACCGCCGAGCGGGTCGCGCACGTGAGCGTCGAACCCGGCTGAAATCAGGACAAATTCCGGGTCGAACTGTCGGCAGATAGGGTCGATCACCTCCTGAAACAGTTCCTGATACTCGGCGTCTCCCCAACCCGCCGGGATAGGGAGGTTCACGGTGTAGCCCTCGCCCTGGCCTCGACCGGTCTCCTCGGCCGCACCGGTCCCCGGATAGTAAGGATACTGGTGGGTAGACACGTAGAGTACGCCCGGATCGTCGTAGAAGCTGTGTTGGGTGCCGTTCCCATGGTGGACATCCCAGTCCATCACGACGACCCGCTTGAGGCCAAACTGCTCCCGCAGGTACTGGGCTCCGATCGCCGCGCTGTTGAACAGGCAGAAGCCCATGGCGCGGTTGCGCTCGGCGTGATGCCCCGGCGGCCGTACCAGGGCAAAGCCATTGTCCACGTCACGGGTCATGATCGCTTCGAGCAGGGTCAGCAAGCCGCCGGTAGCAAGGAGCGCGGTGGCGTAGGACTGGGCTGAGACTGGCGTATCAGCGTCAAAAGCGAAATAGGGCTTCTCTGCCGTTGCCGCGACCCGGCCGATGTGCGCGGGGTCGTGGATCAGCGCGACCTCCTCTGGCGTCGCCGGCCGCGGGTCAAAGCGCTTAATCCCGGGTCGCTGGTACTCCTGGGCTAGACTCAGTAGGGTGTCGATACGCGCAGCGCGCTCTGGATGGTTGCGACTGGTATAGTGCTCCTGATAACGCGCGTCAACAACGATCCCCGTGCGTAGCATACCGTGTCTCCTTTACTCTTGCGCCGGTTTCCCGATTATACTACCGTAATCGAAACGGCAAACCGGCAAAGATGTTTGGTATTGGCGCCCCTGAGTTGTTGGTCATTTTCGTCGTGGCACTCATCGTGCTGGGGCCTAAACGCTTGCCCGAGGTGGCCAAGGCTCTCGGTAAGGCCGTGGCTGAGTTTCGCCGAGCGACCGGTGATCTCTCCGAAGAGCTGAGCAACGCGCGGGTCATGCTGGAAGAAGAGATCCGCCAGGCGGACCGCGCGTCGCAGGCTGCCCCGCAACAGGCCGCTCCGCCTGCACCCAAGGAGAAGAAGGAGATTCCCCCGGGAGAGTCGCAGTAGATGGCCCGTGATGACCGCACGATGCCGCTCATGGGCCATCTGGAAGAACTGCGCGCTCGTCTCATCAAGGCGCTGGTCGCGATTGGCGTCGCCCTGCTGCCGACCTATACCTTTGCGAACTATCTGTTCGTCTTCCTCACTCAGCCCCTGCAGCGGGCCACCGCCAACCCGGTGACGCTGATCGGCACAGGCCCGGCCGAGGCGTTCTTCACCAAGCTCAAGGTCGCCTTCATCGCTGCGCTCTTTGTTGCCAGCCCGGTGGGTTTCTATCAACTCTGGCAGTTCGTCGTGCCGGGATTGTACGAGCAGGAGAAGCGCTACGTCCTGCCGTTCGTCTTCTTTGGCACCCTCTTCTTCCTGCTTGGTGCTGGGTTCTGCCACGTGGTGGTGTTGCCGGTGGCATACGCGTTTTTCCTCGAACAGTACCAGAGCATTGGCGTGCAGGCGACGCTTAAGATTAGCGAGTATCTGAGCTTCACTGCCCGGATGCTGCTGGCGTTCGGGGTGACCTTCGAGCTCCCAGTGCTGGCCTTTTTCTTCGCGCGGGTGGGGTTGATCACCCACACTACGCTGCTGGGCTTTTCCCGCTACGCCGTGGTGCTGATCTTTATCGTCGCCGCGGTGCTCACCCCCGGGCCGGACGTCGCCTCGCAGCTCCTTCTGGCCGGTCCGCTGCTCCTCCTCTATGGTCTCAGCATCGGCGTGGCGTATGTGTTTGGGAAAAGACCGACCCCTGACCCCTGACCCCTACGTCCGATGCACTGTCTGCATCAACCAGTCGTCCTGCTCGGCGGGTGATGGGATTTCGTACCAGTCCATATGCTCGCGCAGCGACTCTAGCACCGCCCGCACCTGCTCGCGCAAGTCCGGCATCGCCAGCACGACGACGGTGGCTCTCTTCCGGTCGATCGTACGCACGATGCCGATCCCCTCATACGATTCGATGACGAACTTGAGCAGCGCAATGTCCTCGCGCTGGATACGCAGGTAGATTTCAATCAGGTCCATGAGGCGCGTCCGTGACTGCGGACAGTTGCAGCCTCTATCAGCCGGCGCTGCGGAAGTCTAGATCGCGTCTCCCTCTATGACCGCCCTACAATCGGGTTCGTCGCCCGGTTGCCCCTTGATCTCCTCGGGTGCCGGTTATCGCCCCTCGTAACGCGCCGAGGCGCTGCCCGAGATGGTAAGAGGAGTTCTGAACCCGATGAACCGTAAAAACGAGAAGCTGTACAAGCCGCTGACTGAGACGGTCACATTCAGCTGCCCGGTCTTGGGGTTGACGGTCGGGCCTGAGCAGGTGGCCGTAAAATTGTTAAACAAGGGACTGATGCGGACCTTGTTCTCAGCTATTGTTTTCCCGTTCGGGCTGCCCGTACAGGGGTTGGTTGGCAGGGTGGCAGCTCGCTGGGCTCCTTCGCGGGCAGCATTTTGGGCAATGTGAGAGGCAAACGAGGCGAGGCCCAAATCCATGATGCTACCCACCAGAATCAGCAGAAAGGGGAGGAGGAGCGTCAATTGAACGAAACTATGGCCCCTGTTCCTGAGTAGAGAAGCGATACTAGACATTGTTCCATGGGCTCCTTTAGTTTCTGGCTCTGTGCCGGAAGGAGCAATATGGATGCCACGGGCAAGGCAAAGCCCAGGGATGGGCGAACCTGCCAACAAATCAGGGGATTTGTCAACCAGCAGGCAATAGGGCGCGCTTGCCAGCAGGCGGGGAATCAGGCACGTCTGCCTTATCCAACGTGAAAACCCGGTCACATTTGTGAGTAGCCTCAAGACATTCTTGTCCGTTCAGTAGCGGCAGGGTATGCTTGCCCGATCGGGTAAGAATTCCGCTTTACATACTCAAACGTATTAGGGAAACAGTGAGGGACGGCAAAAATAACAGCCTTCACTCAGGGACAAGGGCAGCGGTTCCCCGATCCTCGCAACTGTTGGCGTACACACTCACTATGGGAGATGACCATGTTCCTTGATCTTACCCCAGAGCAGCAGCGCATTATTGCCCTTGCCAAGGCGCTCGCTACCGAGTTTGCTACACGTGCCGAGCAGCATGATCGCGAAGGCAGCTTTCCCTTTGAAAATATCGCTCGGCTCAAGGAGACGAGGTACACAACCCTGACCACGCCTGAGGAGTACGGCGGCTGGGGTGCGACGCCGCTCACCTTCGTGCTGGCCCAGGAGCAGTTGGTACAGGGCTGCGCGGCCACCGCCTTTGCCATCAACATGCACTGCAACACCGTGGGCTTTTACACGCCGTTCATGACCCCGGCGCAGAAAGAGCTCTATCTGGGCAACGTGGGTCGCAAGCAAATGCTAATGAACGGCTTTTACACCGAAGGCGGAGGCGCCCGCTCGATCATGTCGCCGAACACCACCGCCCGCAAGGTGCCCGGCGGCTACGTGCTGAACGGTCACAAGGTCTTTTCCACCCTGGTGCCGGTGGTCGATTATTTTGGTCTCAGTACCTCACTCGAAGGCTATACAGGTTCAGCCTCTGGGGGATGTGTGTTTCTCCTGCCACGGGAGACGCCCGGGCTCGAGGTCATCGAGACCTGGGACGCAATGGGGATGCGCGCCACCGGCAGTCATACCATCAGGATCCACGACGTTTTTGCCACGCCTGACCAACTCATTGGTGAGGAAGGCCACCTGTTCGAGGAGTTCGCCCAGGTGGCGCACTGGTACTGTCTGTCGTTCTCGGCCATCTACCTCGGCATTGGTCAGGCCGCGTACAATTACGTGATCGAGTATGCCCGCACGCGCACAGTGCAGAAGACCGGGCAACGGGTCGGCCACTTGCCCTGGAACCGCTTCGCTATCGGCGAGATGTACAACCGCCTAGAGGCGTGCCGGACGCTGTTATATACGCTCGCCCGTGAGATTTCTGAGCAGCGGCCCTATGGCGACCGTCAGGTGCCGACGGTCGAGATGCTGCGGACCTTTGTGGCCGAGAACATGCTCGAAGTGGCGAACCTGGCCACGCGTATTGCTGGTGGGCAGGGGTATCTCAAGGGCAACCCGCTGGAACGCTATTTTCGCGACCTGCGCTCGGCTCCGCTGCACACCCTCAAGCGCGACGAGGTGCTGGAGCTGCTGGCGACGCTGGAGTTGGGGTTCGCCTGAAAAAGCGCCAGCAATACCCCAACGAGATCCTGGCCTCAACAGGCTGACGAGAAGGCCGGTGCTCACTCTCCGAAGTCAAACCCTCACTGTCTTGCCCGTCCTGTTTTCATTCTTCACATTTCCTCCTTCACCCTTCACCCTTCTCCAAAGTCAAACCCTAACTGTCTCGCCCTGCCTGTGGCCAGCACCGGGCGTGGGTTCTTCGCCTTGACCGGGCAGAACTCCTGAAAATCGCAAGTCGCGCACCACGGCCCTTCATGGGGGCGAAACTCCTGCTCGCGGCTAATCTCCCGGCCCAGGGTCTGCACCCGTGCTCGCGCGGCACCCAGGTCCTCCTGTTCCGCAGTCACCTTCTCACCGAGCTTGAGGTAGTAAAAAGAGAGTTTTTTCGCCACCTGCCCGGTCAGTGCATGAAAACCCAGTTGGTAGACGTCCAGTTGCAGCGGATCGGGTGGCAGCAGGCTGCGATGGGCGAGCTTGTAATCGAGGATTTCGAAGCCATCTGGAATTTCATCGACCCGGTCAAACCGGCCGGTCAGGAGGAAGGGGCCAGCGTGGAGCTGAAACTTTTCTTCCAGCAGATACGGCGTCGGGAAGTGGCCGCGGTGGACTTCCCAGTAGCGAGCCAGGAGCGCCCTCCCCTCTCGATACTGGCTCTCGGTCAAAGGGCGAGTGGGGTTATCATAGTAGCCCTTGAGGTGGGACAGCAGTGTATCAAGAGAAACCGCTGCCGGCGGGAATAGCGCCTCGTCTCCAGACCGCTGCTTTTTCAGGCCCTGGTGGAAGAGGTGCAGGGCGCCATGCAAGGCGCGCGAGGATTGCGCTGCAGGCCGGGGTCGGCTCGGGAGGCCGCAATTGTAGCGCAGGTGATAGCGGAAGTGACAATTCTGGAACGTCTGCAAGGCGGTGTAGGACAGGTTCATGGTTCACCTCGCGAATACTCAGCGAATACTCACAACCTTGGGGGACTGCTCGACAGCGGGAGCGAGGAGGGTGTTGTGAAAATTCGCGGGACTTTTTCCTGCAAACCGCTGCCCTAGAGCCTCCATCGCCTGCCGCTTGTGGTCGGCCGAGAGGTGCGCATACCCTAGGGTCATGCTGATCGTCTTATGTCCCATTAGCTCTTGCACCGTACATAAGTCTACCCCTGCCATGACTAACCGACTGGCGAAGGTATGGCGCAAGACATGGGAGCCGACTGAGGGCAAGGACCTCTTTGCTG
>WNGG01015898.1_pt1 | contig 14542 bp, 10 predicted proteins | sample 5400661 | NCBI WGS metagenome assembly WNGG01 (sample SAMN13153372, study PRJNA577476) | soil metagenome | isolation source: 100 cm soil or saprolite under Garry oak tree replicate 1 | place: USA:California | collected 2016-06-15
AAATGCGCATCCCCCCTCCCTTATGATATCCCAGCGGCCTTTCCGTCAACATCAATATACCAATCCCCCCTCTCTAGAACAAGTTGAGGTGCTCAAGACGGGGAGGCCATGGCCAGCGTTGCCCCTCAAGGACGCCTGCCTCTCGGCACCGATGCGCTCTGGCGCTTGGTACGCACCGGCTGCACCCACCTGCCGGAAGCGCAGGCGCAGCCCCATCTCAGCAGGCGATAGATGGTGAGTCTCTGGGCCGTCTGCAGGCGTTTGCGCCATTGCCGCCAGCCGCCGAGACCGTGTCGACGGGCCACCAGATGGTCTTCGGCCAGTTGCTGGAGCAAGTGCGCCCCGCTCTTACTGGTCTCGTACCACCGGAAGGACGCGAGGCGCTCAGGGATGTAGAACGGGTCGCTGCGCTTGCCAAACCGCAGCCACAGATCGTAATCGAACGCCAAACTGAGGCTCGTGTCCAGCAGGCCCGTCTCGTCCAGCAGGCGGCGACGCCAAAAGACGGTCATCTGGCTGATGAAGTTTTCGGTCAGCAAGCGGGCATAGGAATACCGCCCGCAGCGCCAATGTTTGTAGGCGCTGATCCAGGGGCGGATCATGCGGTCGTCGGGGGCAATGATGTCGCAGCGGCCATGCACCCATTCGACCTCGGGACGGCGGGTGAACACCTCGGCGACTTTGGCCAGCGCCCCTGGAGCGAGCACGTCGTCGCTGTTCAGCCAGCCGACGACCTCGCCCGTGGCGCGGCGCAGCCCCGTGTTGAGGGCGTCGATCTGCCCCTGGTCGCGCCCGCTCTGCCACGAGAGGCGGTCATGGTATTGGTGCAGAATCTCCAGCGTGCCGTCCTCGCTGCCGCCGTCGAAGACCAGATATTCCAGGTCGAACGGCCCGGTCTGGCACAGGACGCTTGCGATGGCGCGTTCAATGAACTGCGCCTGATTGTAGGACGGCGTGATGAGTGAAATACGCAGGCGTGTCACGCGCATCGAACCTCTTTATGCTTCGCGGATGGCGACCTCTCTAGTGGAGCACGGCGTCAATCTTCAACCAGTTTCTCTGGCCGATGCACCAGCACAAGAGCGGGTGCTCCACCCCGCCACACTGGCGGGGTACTGCGTACCGCAATTGGCCCCGCCAGTGTGGCGGGGCAACTAGCCGTGCGCAGCACTAGCTTTTGTGGCGCTCCATCTCCCTGAGCCGCTGGTCTATGAGCGCGAGCTGCTGTGCGAGTTGTGTATTATGCTTGGTCAGACGCGATAGCACAACGGAGTACTGCAGGTTAATCAAACATAAGCCGAGAAACGCCAGCAGCAGCACGAAAGCCGGCGGATAGTAAAAGCCCAGCGTCGTTGAGAGGTGATCTATGACTGGCGTCGCCAGCGGTGCAAGCAGCATCACCACGCCTGCGGCCAGCCACAGGCAAGCATATTTCTCATCGAGCCGCCTGTGACGCACGAGACTCACAATCGTCAGCAGCACCAGCAGGCTGGCTATGGTGATCAGCATCTTGGTCGCGAGTGGCATGGTTCCCTCCATCGGCGCACATGCGGCGCTGGGTCAGCGCGATGAACATAGCAAAGAGCATTTTATATATGTAGTACAGCGACGATATCGGGCTGTGCATGGACTTGCCTCTGAGGCGTGGCCGTATCGTCACCGGCACTTCGCGAATGGTAAATCCGGCGAAGGAGAGCCTGATGAGCAGGTCTGCATCCGGGTAATCAGCCGGGTAATTGTCTCGGGCGAAGAACTGCATCAAGCGGCGGCCAATCGCTTGAAAGCCTGAAGTCGGGTCGGTGACCTGCTGGCGTGTGAAGCACGATACCAGCTTGCCGAACAGTGCTATGCCGAGGCGACGGCCAAATGGAATTGTATAATTGGCTGCGCCCAGAAAGCGCGACCCAAGCGCCAGATCAACGCCATGCTTTTCGACCTGGTTTATGAGAGCCGGGATGGAGTGCGGGTCCATCTGACCATCGCCATCCATCAGCACGCAGACCTCGTAGCCCGATGCCACGGCATACATCATGCCGGTCTGCACCGCAGCACCGTAGCCGAGATTGTATGGCAGCCTCAAGACCTTGGCGCCCGCTCGTTCTGCCAGCGCGGCGGTGGTATCCGCCGAGCCGTCATCAACGACGAGCAGGTCTGTGCTGGGATACAGCGAGCGCACTTCACCGATGACTGCGCTGATATTCTCAGCCTCGTTATAGGCCGGTATGATGATGAGCGTTCGCATGGTCTGCTCACTTGGCGCTTGCAGCTGTCCACATTGTGGGTGCTGATGTCTACTGCTTCAACTCGCATGACGTCGGTGAGGCCACAGCCGTGTGTACGAGATGCCCCCCAGGGAGGCCCCCTGCGTGGAGCACGGCGTCAATCCTCAACCCGTTGCTCTGGCCAATGCACCAGCACAAGAGCGACGGCTATTTGGCTACACAGCCCCCCGCCAAACTGGCGGGGTAATGAGCCCTACGCAGTAGCCGTGCGCAGCACCGGGGCGCAGCACTTAGGGCTGCGGGTCCGGGCGTGCTGGCCCGGTGGCGGCCCCCAGGTGGCGCCGCGCCCGTTCCAGGTTCTTGTGGGCCTGGGCGTAGTGCGGCTTCAGGCGCAGGGCTTCCGTGTACTGCTGGACCGCCTCTGCCACCTTGCCCTGGCGCTCCAGCACCCGCCCCAGGTTATAGTGATTCTCCGCCGAATTGGGCCCCAGACGCAGGATGCCCGTGTAAAAGCGGACCGCCGCTTCCAGTTCACTCGCCCCCCTTGCGCCCTCCTCCTCGTCGCCCCAGTCCATGAGCAGCTGCAGTCTGACCTGGCTCGCGTGAGCCAGCGCCTCCGTAATTTTGTCTGTCCGTGGGGCGTCCACGACTGCCGTATACTGCTGCACCGCCGCTTCGATTTGGCCTCGGCGCTCCAGCGCTATGGCCAGGTTCCAATGCGGGCGCGCCTTGTGGGGCGATTTCGCCACACAATCACTCCACAGCGTGACGGGGTCCGCCCAGACGCCGTTGCGTTCATACGTCCAGACGGCGTACACCAGTGCCACGGCACACAGGCTGCCCACGCGCAGCCACGGGCGCGTGAGCACACGCACCACCACCAGGACCACCAGCAAGCTCACGAGCATCGACGGCAAGTAGGTCCGATGCTCGTAGACGATATCGAGCATGACCACCGACGACTCGATCACCAGGTTGCCGAAAAACCACACGATGCAGAAGGACAGAAGCCGTTCCCGGCGCGCCAGCGCCACGGCAAGCCCCAGTATCCCCAGGATCGTCCCGAGCGCCACCACGGTGGTCAGGGGATCAAACAGCGAATGGGACAGGGGGAAATCGTAATCGAGATTCAACTGCGAGGGATGTGGCACGAGCAGCAGGCGCAGGTACAGCAGGACCACGCGCCACTCCGTCAGCACCCGTTCCGTGATCGTAAAACCAAAATTTCCAAAATGTCTCGCACTGAACGCACTGAATAAGAGCTTGTGCACCGCGTCTGGACCCATATGCATCCGAACTGCTAGCGCCAGCAGGACGCCCACACCGACCATCGCCAGCAAGGCGCGTTTGCCCCATCGAGGACTTAAATCTTGAAAAAAATACCACTCATAGAGCACCAGGAAGCCGGGCAGCGTCAGGGCAATTTCCTTGCAGCCCAGGGCCAGCAGGCCCGCCAGGGCACAGCCCGCAAACAGCACCCACCGGCGTCTGGGGATTGTGCTCAGACGGGCCCGCGCATACAGCAGGAGAGCTAACATATAGAACATGGCCGCCAGGCTCGTCATGCGTTGCACAATAAAGGTGACGGACTCGGTGTGCAAGGGTTGGACGAGCCAGAGCAGCGCCGTAAAACCTGCTACCCACTCGGGGGTGGTCTCTGTGTACTGCAACCTAGGTAGCCGCAACGTGGTCTTGACAAACAGATATAGCCAGAGCCCCGCGGTGAGATGGATCAGGATATTCACCACGTGGTAGCCAGTCACGTGGTATTGATGGATATAGTAGTTCAAGGCAAAGCTCATATATGCCACTGGACGGCTTGTCCTATAAGCTCCAGATCCTGCTTTGGTAATGTCTTTGAGAGTGAAGGTGGTCAGCTGAATGGCAACGTTATTGCGAATGTTATTATAATCATCAAAAACAAATGGCGCGTGCAGGGTATTGGAATAAATACCGACCACCACGAGGGCGAGTAGTGAGAGCACCAGCACTTCACATCGAGACATCCCCGTACCCTTCCTGCCTATATGCGCGTGACGTCGGTGAGGCCACAGCCGTGTGTGAGAGATGTCCCCCAGGGAGGCCCTTACAAGGGGAGGTTTTTCATAAATGCTTAATTTACAGAGGCATCGCACTCCTCCCCCCAGCGGGGGGAGGTTGGGAGGGGGCCAACGGGGGCAGAGTGTGCCCCGTCCCTTCGCGCACCTGGGTTTCCCCCCTCCTCGCTCCCCCCGCTGGGGGGAGAGAAGCCCCCTACAACGACGTTTCTAGAGACCTCTCAGGCAAAAAACCTCCCCTTGTAAGCCGCCAAACTGGCGGGGTAATGAGCCCTACGCAGTAGCCGTGCGCAGCACCGGGGCGCAGCACTTAGGGCTGCGGGTCCGGGCGCGCTGGCCCGGCGGCTGCCCCCAGGTGGCGCCGCGCCCGTTCCAGGTTCTTGTGGGCCTCCGCAGCATCGGAGTATAGGAATTTCAAACGCACTTTTCAATCTCAGCGCGCTGCGCCGCATGGATAGGAAGAATAAAAGCCCTGGGAACAGACAGCCGCGCGCGTGTGGGCGGTCCTGCAGGAAGCGACCGCGGAGCGCGGCTGAACGCGGCTGGCGGCGTGGCCCGAGAGGCGGCGCGGGGGCGCGCGTGGCAGGCGGGGACCGGAAAGGCGAGCGGGTGAATTTCACTTGCACAGGATGCGCCCCTATGCTATTAAGACACGCCAGCTCCATGCAGAGATCAACAGGGCTTCGAACCCAAGGAGGGAAAGGAATGACATCGCGAATGGGAGCTATGCTGGGGACCTTGCTCGGGCTGCTCCTCATTACCGCTGCCAGCCAGCCGGTGTTTCTCAACCCGTCACCAGATGCGCAGACAAGCTCCGTCCACCCCCGCCTCAATATTGGCCCAGGAGGCCACATCTTCCTCGTCTGGGAAAAGGAGCGGGATGACCAGTCCTATGACATCTACTTCAAGCCTTCAACCGATGAGGGGCAGACCTGGCAGCAGGAGGAGCGCTGGCTCGATCAGGACAAACCGGCCGGGTCATGGTCCTCTAACTCCCAGATGCAAAGCGATGGCAAGGGGCACGTGTACGTCGTGTGGCGCACCAAGCAGCAGGATGGCACAAAGGATGTCCTCTTCACCGCCTCCAAGGACTTCGGGGCCACCTTCGGGCCGAAGATCAAGCTGAACCGGGGGAGCGGCGCGTTCGCACCCGTGATCAGTGTTGATGGCAACGGCCATCTCTACGTTGTCTGGACCGACGAACGGCCCGAAGGCAGCCGTGGGGAGTCGGAGAGGCCGTTCGCTAACCACAACCTCTACATGAACCGGTCGGACGATCACGGAGAAAGCTGGCTCCCTCAGGATATCAAGTTGAACGGCGCGCCCGCCGAGCCCGTAAACCCGGTGATGCGGGCCTGGCCCCAGATCCGCAACGACGACCAGGGGAATGTCGCCGTTGCCTGGTTTGATAACCGGGATGGGTGGGGCAGCATTTATTTCCGAGCCTCTACCGACTTCGGAAAGACCTGGCAGGAGGAGCGGCGATTAAAGGCCGACGCCCCGGGAGACATCCTCGCCCCCCTGCAGATGGCGGGCGATGACCAGGGGCACCTCTACGTCGCCTGGGTAGATAACCGGGAAGGAGAGTACCACATCTACCTCGCTGTCTCGGCCGACTTCGGCCGCACCTGGTCTACAGAGGCCCGGCTCGACGTCAACAAGGCCAAGGGCAAGCCATCCGGCGCCCCCACGCTGGCTGCCGACGCTTCAGGACACGTCTACGTGGTCTGGCAGGATGCCAGGCATGGCGGGTGGGACATCTATCTGAATGTGTCTCTCGATTATGGGAGGACCTGGCGTCCTGAGGACGTTCGGCTCAACACCGGGCCTGCGGGCGAGGCCGGAGCGCAGTTCCCACAAATCGCCCTGGATAAGCAGGGGAACGTCGCGGTGGCCTGGCAGGAGGATCGGGGTGCGGAGCAGGAGGAAGGGGTCTATCTCGTCTGGTCAGAGGACTTTGGGACAAGCTGGCGGAAGCCGGATATCCGCGTGGACGAGCCGAAGCCTCGGGAGATCTCCTTCAGGCCCCAGATTGCCGTCCTCCGGGAGAGGACCTTCCTCCTGGCCTGGGAGATCAGGCGCCAGGAACGGAAGGACATTGCCCTGAAGGTTATGAACCTTGGTGCTCGCTAGTCTTAGTTCCGCTAGCTTCGTGCCTCCCTGCCGCTTCTTCCCACTGCAAACAGCTATGAGGGGGCTGTGCCAAAGCTAGCCGCTTTGTCTTGGTCGTCAGATGGCGGGAGGACATAGCACACGACAGGAGGGACGACCCACCAGCTTCTGCTGCTGGCATGCCGGCGAGAGGCGGGAGGGGCTTGGGCACCCCCCGCCTCTCCTCCCCAGAGCGATGAGAGACCTACGCTAATCGGCTGGTGCAAGTGGTGGCAGGGATCAGTGACCCTGTATGTGGCTGTGGTGCATGTAGCCGCTGAAGATCAGATCCACCAGGCCGCCCTCCACCACGGTCTCCTGGAAGCCCGAGAAAGAGCACCGGCCACTCGGGCCGCAAGATGTCGGCGAAGTCCGCTCGACGTTTGGCAAGGCAAAGGAAACTACATGCCCAACGAAAAACCGCTGGGGTCCCGTTGGGGTTGCCAGGACGGGGAATAAGTCCTTCAGTCGGACCCGCTCGAAGCACCGGGGTAAAACCCGGAAGGAACCCAGGAAGTTCTCGTCCCCATCGAAAGCATTCAGCTCTATTACCCCGGGCGTAACATCGGCCGTTGTGCTAGACCCCGTCGTCACCCAATCGCCGCCGGTGGGGCCGAAGGGCGAGCGTGGGCGCCCATACGCGAGCATGAACTCCCGCAGGGTGTCTATGGCGCCATGGGGGATCGGAGCGAAAGTAGTCTGAGCCACACCACCACCCAGGGCGTTAAAAAACATCAGGGTGGTCCGTATCTCGCCTAGCGTGGTTAATGTACTGTCTCCGAAGGTGGCAGCGGTCGTGTTGATCGGGTCGTACCGCGTCCAGTGCCCACTATTGGGTATGGGTATGAAGCTGCCGGCCTCGGTGGTAGTCTCGAGAAAGGGGTCGAAGGGGATGGAATCAATCCTGGTCAGGGTGTTATCGGTCGGGTTGATCAGGACTATGTAGGCGAGGAACCGCTTCGGTGTCGTGTTCAAACTGAAGAGGTCGGCATCGGCCAAGACCACTCCCTCATTCGGGATCCCCGACACATCGTTCAGCCGGCGGACCACCACATCATTTGCGGTGAAAGTCACGATGTCATCCCGCACCAGGCCGCAGTCCTGATTGAAGAAGTAAAGATGGATTGGCGCGCTGCAAGGCGTGTCGCGCCCTACAGGGCACCCTACTTGAGGATCATTGAAGGAGGTGTCCGCGAGAATCGCGTAAGACTGCCACCCCGCGTCGACTTTGTAATAGGGGAGTACATGCGTAGCGTACTCCTCCTCGAGCGGATCGGCGGTGTGGCCGGCCCACACCGGAGCCACGAAGCCCACTAAGAGGGCAAACACCGCCATCAATATACAGCCCTTATGCCTCATGATCGTTCCTCCTTATTTGTCATTAGGGCTGTTATCTCAGCAGACGACTTCCTCTGCTGATAGCGCCCTTCCTTTCGCCTGCTACAGTTCCATTCAGCATCTGTCGCAACTGCCTCGCCTTGTCTCGGCCCCGCACCTCCTTTCGGTCCCCTTTCACCTGGGAAGGGCGCCCGCTTCATGCCTTCCCGCCCCCTCTCCGCGATACCACTCACCCCCCCTTCTCACCCATTCTTCGTGCACGACCGTCTCCTGCTGGATGGGCGCTGCCTGCTGGACCAGCTTCACTTGGAACCGGATACGCACCGTCACGAAGCCCCGCGCCTCTTCCACCTTCACTCCATCGACATGCGCCTCCAGATACTGGACGGGGCCCTGCCGCTTGATGTAATCGGTCACACTCATCGTGCGCCTCAGCTTCGGCTCGAGGAAGCCATGCTGGGCGGCATAGTCTTGCTTGACCTTCGCTTCCCAGAACGCCCCCGCACGCTCCTTCAAGGCCCCCGCGGGCCCCGCCTCCGGCTGCGCTGCTTCCTCAGCCGCAAGGGGCTGGACCAGCAGGGCCAGCGCCACGAACACGATGCGCGCTGCCCACGGCGCGCTGCTCGATCCTCGATACCGCCACCACCGATGTGCATGCATGGCACTTCCCCCCTCCAGCTTTCCCATCCCCCACTCAGCAGCGCTCCTAGATCAGGCGCAGGCCGCGAAAGGCGTGGCAGGTATCGCCGATGATCTGCCGATACAGTCGGGCCTCCCGCTGCCTTATCGCCTCAAGATCGAGCCCCCCCACATAGGCTGAGAGCCCTCGCACCTCGTGCGCGGCCTTGCCAATCCGTTCTCTTTCCATCTGGGTCGGCCGCAAGAAGCCGTTGGCTTGCGCATAGCCCAGGCACTCCAGGGCATGACCGAGCAGCTTCAGCTTCGCGCTCGCCCGGAACATCTCGACCTCAGGGACCTGGGCCAGCCTGTGGTAGTAGCGATCGATGAGGTCGGGGTCCGCCTGGAGCCGATACATCAACATCTGCAGTTGTTCTTGCAGACTGTCCCGGCCGTGGGCCTCGAGGAGACCGTGCCTGGCGGCCACGAGGAGACTATAGATGAGGTGGGTTCCCCCGCAGGTGAAGTCGTGAATCGGCATCTTCTTCGGGAGGGGGAGAGAGGCCTGGCAGTAGGGCTTGAGCTCCTCCGTCGCGTCCTGCAGGACCTTCAGGCCGAAGGCTGCCACTTCCTTCAGCCGGATCCTCTGGCCGTAGGCGTTCTGCCACTCGTCGGCCTGCAGCTCGGCGAAGGCGATGAGGCTCCAGGCCAGGTCGTTGCGGTCGAAGGTGTTGGGGTCGAAGCGGAAGAGGGCCTGCGCCCCCGCACCGAGGTCGTGCAGGTGGAAGATCATGCCCTTGACCTGGACCTCCTCAGAGAGGGGGACACCCGCCTCCAGGAAGGTCTTCAGAAACATGTTGGTATGCACTTCGATGTCAGCGGGGATGTAGAGATAGCGCCTCCCGTTCACCTCCAGGTCGTTCACGAAGGTGCGCAGGACATAGGCCGCGGCCCTTTCCCCCTTGACGCTGAAGCCCTTCCCAAAGGCACGGATCTCATGGACGAGGATCCACGGATCGTCAGGGATAGTCGCGTAGCGCTCGATGAGGTGCCTCACCCCTGCATTGGGCTCTTCGTCCCCGAACAGATTGGGGACGGGGGCCGGTAGCGCCCCTGCGACTAGAACAAGCTTCAGGAACTGGCGGCGATCGAGGTGCGGCTCACAGTCGCGATAGAACGCCAGCTTCATCTGTCGACCCCAGCTCTATAGGCAAATAACCAGTTGGCAGAGATGCGTCAAAAAACCCTGCCATCCTGAGCCTGCTCTTCAAACCTTCTCAGAGGCTGCCCGTCCACTGTGCCCGCCACCAAACCGCCACTGATATTTGATAGACTTTGGACCCTTTTACTATAGATGCGAGGCGCGTCGAAGTCAAGCATTTTTCGGTAGTGGGCTATTTTGGCAAACCGACTGTGTCTGCAACGAGTAGGCATAGTGAAAATAGCCCACTATCCACGAGCGGGTGGTGTATGCCGGGCCGCTCATCGATACAGCACTCGCGGCCTATTATCGCGGCGCCCTGGCGTTGGTCTGCTCGTCGCTCTACGAGGGCTTTTGGTCCAGCCCTCTGTCAGGAGTCTCCTCGCGCTGCTCTTACTGCGATAACGGCGGCTGGGCTTTCTGCTGCTCTTGTAGACGGAGGATAAGCTCTTGGAAGGGATTCTGTAGCGCTTGCTGTTCCTTCTGCGCAAGACGCTCGCGGTACTCCTGCCCAGGGTCCGTTTGCGTGGCCGGTGTCTCCTCGGGCTGCTGGGCCTGGGCGGCCACGAAGGGGCTGCGGGTGTCTCCTCCTGCAAACACGCGGAGTTCTTTCAGCGCCACCCGCCCTGCCGCATCCGGCGCAGACAGCATAACATGGTTGAGGGACGCAAGCCGCAGCAAGCGCCGGACGCCCTGTTCTAGCGGCACGTCGGCAAATTGCACACTGACTGTTTGCCGCTCCAGGGGTCCTGTGAGCAGCGTGAACCCTGCCTGCTTGGCGATCTGAGCCAGAACCGTTTGCATATCGGCATCCCTGAGGTCGACAGACAGCCGCCCCTGCACCACTGTCACCCTCGCCCATCCCTCTGACGCAACCTGCCAGGTCTGCTGCGTTTGGCTTTCCCTGGCGGCATGCCCGTGCGCAGGCCAGCCGACGAAGAGCAAGAGCAGGCTGGCAATGACTCCCCAGAGCCACCTGGCGCGATAGCCAAATTGGCGATTCCAGCTCATCATGAGAGAATTCCTCCCCAGAATTTGCAGCCACTGCAGCCCAGCCCAGCTCTCACCCTCGGCCAGGATTCCTGCCGCTCAGAGATCCTCACTGCTCTCCCCCCTCCAATGCTCCGCGCTGAGAGTGCTCGTGCACAGGCACACTAGACGGGCAGGAACTCGCCATGGCAAACCTGGGTGGCGGTCCGTTACGTGCTAAAAATTTTGCCGATTCCGCTCCTGTCCACTCGCAACCTCTGTAGGTTCGGATGCTGCTATCGAACACGTTGCGACAGGTCGACAATGACCTCGCCCGCGCGCGCTCCTCTGCTGCAACGCGACCTGGAACCAGCCTTGCGTGAGGACAATACTCAGGACCACACCCGCCGCAAGCCCGGTGAGACCCTTGTGGGCCCAGGCGGGACAGTGGGCGAGGAAGCGAGGCGGAACTGCCCGTGCTGATAGGCCGTGAGGCCGCCACCGTGCTCGACACGCTCTCCGCCACTGAGCTGGAGGCTCTCGCCGCCGGGGACCTGGCCACGACGCGGCGGTATCAGCGCGCGGTGAAGCGCTGGAGGGACGGCCGTGCATGAGCCGCGCCCGCGCCAGGGCAGGCCCTCGTGGGCGCGGGGCCACGCGGCTGGCCACCAGGGGTTGAGATCTGTAAACCCACAGGCCTCAGTCCACAAGGTGCATCCGCTCACCACGAACGCCCTTCGTACACGTCGAAGCCGATGATGCGCCCGACGCCGGTCAGCTCGATGGTGACCGGGTTCTGCCCGGATTCCACCGCTCCGGTCAGGTCGAAGACGGTTTCGCTGGCCCAGCCGATTCCCATCAACCACCCCGCCGCCCCTCTCAACATCAGCGGGCTCTGCCGGCTCTCGTGAACGATGGGCGCAAGCAGTCGTCCGCCGGCTCGAAGAGCGACGGCATCGAACGGCGCCCATCCGACCAGGCTCACCGTGATCTTGATGTCCTTCGCCGCCGGCGGTCCCTGGAGCCAGCCCCGACAGAAGAGCCTCTCACCCCCGCGAGTGGTGAGGGCGGCGTCCGCCGCCGGCACCTGGAGCTTCGTCCACTCCGAGACCCCCTCCGGACCGCGAGCGCTGGCGGCGCAGCTCCAGTTCTGGTAGTCGATGAGGGGCCGGTATTCGAAGAGCGCGTACGGACCGACGCGCTCAGACCGAATGGTATCGAGGCTGGAATTGTCCTCGACCGCTCGGGCGACCAGGTAATGGACGCTGGAGTCCATCGCCCTCCCTGCCTGGTGGTGGCGGGCGGACAGATACGAGACGAGGGAGCGGTTCTCCTCGACGAGGCCCAGCACGGCGCCGTGGACCGTTCTTGGAAAGGCGTCTTCCGCAACTCCGAAGTCGCGGACGAACGCCCGGATGATATCGCGTCGATAGCCGAGCGGGAGAGTGGTGAGTGTCTCGAAGGGCGAATCCGCCCCGTTGATGGCCAACCTCGGCACCTGGACCACCATCTGCCCCTCACCGATGAGCGTCCGCTGGAAACTCACCTGGAAACATACCTGGGACACGACGACAGCGACGGCCAGGCCGGCCAGCGCCCGCGCCGTCAGCTTCTCCGCCGCCCCTGCCCAAGAGAGCAGCGAGGGAGCGGTGATGAGCGCGATGGCAGCCAGCAGGAAGGGGGCAGGATACACGATGTCGAGGTAGTACCACCAGATCGCCGTCGTTCGGCTGCGGATGATCAGAATCGGCACCACCACCCACAGGAGCAACAGCGCCGTTTGGCGGCGCGCCGCCACCTCGTCGAGGCCAGCGGCCCGTCTGCCCCCGAGCAGCCGGTACAGGCAGACGACGATCCCGATTCCGAAGAGCAACGCCTCCGCCCCGTACAGGATCCAGAAGCTCGCCAGGAAAGCACGCGACCACTGCGTCTCGACGACGAAGCTGCTGAGCGGCCGAGAGAACAGGAGCAGCAGGTTCTCGAGCCCGCTGGCCACGCCGGCGCCACCGGCGAAGCCCATGGCGGACGCACCGACGCGAGTCAGGGCCCTGACGTTTTCGAACCGGTGGGCGAACTCGTACACGAGATACGGGAGATAGAGGACTACGGCGCTGCCCACGCCGGCGCCGACGCGCCAGATCCGGAGTCGTGGACGGAACACGAGCACGCTGGCGAGAGCGACCCCGGCGAGGGCGATCGCCGTCAAGTGGAGCTGGGTCAGGACGGCCAGCAGGACGAACAGGACCACTGACGTCGACCGTCCCTTCACGATCAGGCGAAAGAGCGCGTGCATGAAGAACACGACGAGGGGCGGCAGAAGCCCGGCATGCCACACCAGCCGCGAGCTGAGGATCGTGAGCGGAAAGACGGCGAAGAGCCCGCACGCGTACAGTGCGACGCGATTCCCGAAGAATTCCGTCGCGAACCGGTACAGGGCGAGCAGGGCGAGGAGATGACTCAGCGCCACGAAAGCAGCGCCGACCACGGGATCCCGCGCGATGGAGAACGGAATCGCCAGCAGATAGAAGTAGAGGGGACCGAGATAAGCCTCGGCCCAGCCGACGCGGGGCCCCAGCAGCGGAAAGCTCGTGCCGGCGGCAATGGCCGTCGCCGTCGAGACGTCGCGCACGTGATCGAGGAAGAACCACGTCAGGTCGAGGCGGTAGAAGCGCACGACGGCGCCGACGGCGACGATCGTAGTGAGAATCAGCCTTCGATGTCGATCCATCACCGCGCCCGCCGGAGCGTGACGTAGTCGAACGCCATCGGCTTCCCGATAGTCATCGCGCAATTTTGTACGCCAGACAATATCGCCTTGTTTGATAAGCACATGGGGATGTCTCGAAAAACGAGAGTGAAACAAGACACCACGAAAGGCACCTCCAGAGACACCCGAACGCAGGTGAGAGGGTCTCATCTTACCGTCTCGCTAACCAACGTCTCATCAACTCGTTAGGGGCGGAGCCAAATGAGAGTGCTGCCCTCATCAAGATCACTGAGGCTATCTTGCCGTACAAAATTTCGCCGCTGCTATCGGAAAGCCAGTTCGCCCAACTCGATAGCCCGCCAGACCGCGTAGCCATTGCGCGCCCATAGCTTGATGGTATCCATGCCTCCCCTCCTCTCGATGCCAAGGATACCATGCCGAGGCTTTTGTCAACCTTGCCGCAACGGAGAGACAACTGTCAAGGAGCCTTGGTAGACGGTGTCGGCAAGGGCAAGCTCCCTGGCCAGTGCCGGGCCACCTCGACATAGAGCCTGAGCCACAGTGCGTAGCCCACGTCCTCAGACCAGTGGAAGTGGGGCGGCACGGCCGAAAGATCGTTGTGATAGAGCAGGGGCGGAGCTTGGGACAACCTCAGAAACTGCCCTGCTGCCATATCCTGGAGCGCTTGCAAAGCGGGTTGCAGGACAGGTCGGGGCTCGGGGTGCAGGAGGAGGTTCTGGAACAGTTGGCTGAGAGTGAGATAGATGTCCTGGCCAGGAGTGGCCTCCTGTATACGACTGGCCGGCACCTGCACGGCACACCCCGCCCGTGTCAGCTCTCCCTCGCGCCAAAGGGGCACCAGGGGAGCCACAGTATACCACACCCAGAGGCGCGGCTCTGACATCTGTTGTCGGAGTGCGGCACAGAGCTGCCGCGCGGCTTCCTGGTCATACTGCGCAAAGAAGAGGTAGAGGTGCATCTGGACGCCGACATCGGCCGGGTTCGGGTCGTGCCCCGCATACGTATAGAAGCACTGGTACGTCTCCTGGTCCGCCAGCCAGGTCTGGTAGAGGCCTGCAGCAGTGCGATAGTGTGCTAGCTCACGCCGAGCTGACTCGAGGAGAGTCTGCTCATCCTTCGAGGCCAGCCTCCAGACGAGCGCCGTGTCATCTGCATCCGGGGGGAGCTCACAACCGGGTTGCAGCGTGCCGAGGTGAGCGGGTTTGCCGTGGTAACGCACCAGACCCGTCTCTTCGATCTGGTCTCGGAGGTATCCACG
>WNGG01005197.1_pt1 | contig 14537 bp, 14 predicted proteins | sample 5400661 | NCBI WGS metagenome assembly WNGG01 (sample SAMN13153372, study PRJNA577476) | soil metagenome | isolation source: 100 cm soil or saprolite under Garry oak tree replicate 1 | place: USA:California | collected 2016-06-15
GTAATCCAGACTGACCCGAACGCGACGGTGGCGGCCCAGGCCGGGCCGGGGAGTTTGAGTCGACCGACGACTCTGTGCGTAGTGGTATTGATGCGCCCGAGGAAATTGTCGGTGGTCGCGTACCAGACCGAGTCTCCTCCCAACGCGATTGCTGGCGAGTTGCCACCGGCATCGCTCACCTGAGTAACTGCGTTTGTGGCCGGATCGATGCGTGTGACGCCGGGGCCGGGGTCGCAGCCGCCGGCGACCCAGACCGCTCGGTTGTCGGCGACTATTTCACGGCAGACACCCTTGTCCGGGATGGTGGCGACGATGGTGTCGTTGCTCGGATTGATGCGAACGACGGCTTTGATGTTCTGGACGCCGACCCAGATCGAACCTGCACCAGCTGCTATCGAGGTCGGCCCGGCATCTGGTTCATCGCCGACGGGGATGAGGTCGACGACCTGCATCTTGGCGGGGTCGATCTTCGCCACCGAACCGGTCGGATCCCCATTGTGGTTTGCGACCCAGACGTAGCCGTCGAAGACTGTGATTCCCAATGCCCCGCGCTCTCCGGAGATGAGGCTCCCGACGACGCGGTTGGTGGCCGGGTCGATCCGGGTCACCCGGTTGCCGGGGGCGCTGGTCAGCCAAATCGAATCGGTGCCCACGGCCAGGATCGCCGCAGGATCCGGCAATGTGATTACGGCGGTGACGGCGTACGTCGTCGGATCGATCCTGGCAACGGAACTGCCCGGGCCGGTAGAGACCCAGATCGAGCCGAAGCCGGCTGTAACGTCGCGGGCTGACTGCACGGAAATCGTCGCAAGCAGGGTCCCGCCAGCTGGGAGCGCTGGTACCGGCCTTCGAAGATTGTTCGCGGTAAGTGCCCCGAGCACTGCCACCAGCGCGAACAGGGCGACGACGCTGACACCGATGACCAGCTTTCGCGCGTTCACGCGTTGAGGTTAATCCATCGTTCTTGCCCCTCGGTAGATGGTGGTGGATATCTGGACAAGTTCGATTCGTGGGCCAGATTTTGTCCTCGGCTCAGACTAGGAGCCGCTGCGTAATTCACTGATCAGACCGTGGGCGACCGCAAGAGCGGCCGCCTTGCGTCTAGCTCCCGCTCGGCGCCGCGGCGGCGAGTGTGAAATCGAAAATTGCCGCTTCGAAAATCTCGACCTGAACGTCATCAGCTCCGGCAGTCTGCGCAGCCTTGTTGCGCAGGTCGGAAACGTTGCGGTCGCTCGCCTCCAGATCGGCAAGGGTATCCCACATGGTAGATAGGGTGCTCCGCCCAGTCTGTCGGTCGACACCCATCGCAATCGCGCGATACCCTTTGAGCGACTTCAGCACAGGCATCACATTGTTGCGCACGAACGCGGCGGCAGCGTCAATGTCATCGGGGTTGCCGTTGAATGTGTTGACGTGTACGAACTCGCCCGGCTTCGGCGGCTGCGACCGATCCAGGATCACCATCTCGTACCTTTCGACATTGACGATCTGAGTCCCAGGTACGTTGTTGGCCGCCTGGGTTCGCGTCCGAATGCCAACCTCCTCGCTCGCAGAAAGAGCCTTCGCCGTCTCCCAATACGTGATCCCGATGCCCGTTCCTGTCTTGCGATCGGCGAGTAGCACAGCACCGAAAAAGCCTGGCGTCGATCGGGCGCTCGGAATCACCTGTTTCTGGAAGTTCTCGATTGTTTGGTCAACCTTGTCAGGTGGCGTGTGCAGATGCGTAGCGCGAATGAACATCGCCTCATCCTCCCTTATGTTGAAAACATCGGGCGAACCTCACCATGCGCTGGGCTCTCGGTTCACTCGGCTGCCAGGGCAGCGCAGACCGCCATCTGCCACTCGACCATGGTCGGCCCTGTGTCACTTATGACCGTCGGCGGGACGACGAACGTCCTGCCCGCGTCGAGGGCAACCATCCCGCTCCCGTCCGGATGTGTGTAGCGGAACAGCCCTGTAATCGTGATTGTGTTGGCCGCGGGGTCGAACGTGCGCGTAAGGTTGGCGCCGTACGGGATCGTCTTGGACAGATCATCCGAGCGGTAGAGGATGCCAGTGGTATCGATGTGGTTGATCACCTTCACCAGCGTCGGGCCCTCGAAGAATTGGATGAGGTGGAACTCGGCGGTGAACGTCGCGAGAGTGCCGAAACTGTAGCCATACGGTCGGCAGGAAATGCTGGGTGACGGGGTGCTGACCGTAATCGTGCGAGTGGAGATGACAGGCTCCGCGGCACCCGCCGTCATGGGCGCGGCGGCGAGAATCCCAAGGACGACCAGGCCGGCTGAGCAAATGAGTCTCCGACTGGTGCTCATGTAGATACCTCCAAACAATTTGTCCACGTCCAAACGGTCACGGGATCCGCACCACGCAGGAGATCAGCGCGGGGAAACCGTCACCGCTCGGCCTCGCCTGCGCGAGTGTGCTCGCGTCGCCGTTCTGTGCAATCAAGGCGATGTGATCGCCACTCGCGTTGGGGTTCGACGCCTCTGCCAGCCACCCCATACAGGTGGCGTTCGGGTTGGGAAACTGTGCGCCTTCGGCGTGCGCTGGCAATGCCGCGCCGAAGGTGGCGAGTGTGACCGCCGCCGAAGCGGCGGAAGCGAATGCCGCGAGTCGCTTGAGCATGATGGTTCTCCTCCAGGCTTGGTTTGTTGACGCGGGCACTTTGGGCTGGGAGCTAGCACGACAACCCGATGTGAAGACGTGCCCACCCATCTACTCGGTGGCAAGAATCTTTCAGGTGACGGTCACCAACAGGCCAGGGACGTCAGTATTTCGGCAATTGCGTCGCGCACTCCACGGGCAAAAGCGCCGAGGTTGGTTCAGGGGCGGCAGATTCTTGCCACCTGGGGACTAGGTGGGCGCGTATTCATGTCGATGGTCGGCAATCCCGCTCAAGTGGGAAGGCGTCCGTTGGACGTCGGCCTGATCGATCGGGCGCGGGCAGGCGACGATGAAGCATTCGCGTCGCTGTTGGGGCCAATCGTCGCGTCAGGTTATCGATTGGCGGGCGCGATGCTCCACGATCGGCATGCGGCCGAGGATGTCGTCCAGGAGGCGTCCCTGAAGGCGTGGCGGTCGCTCCACCAGCTCAGAGCCGGCGCCGAGATGAGGCCCTGGTTCCTCGGCATCGTCGCCAACGAGTGCCGATCTGTTCGACGGACGCGCTGGTGGTCGGTGCTGAAGTTTCCAGACGTTGAATCGCCCGCGATGCCCCCGGATGACCCACACACCACGTTCGCAGAACTCCGGCGCGGGATCCGTCGACTGAGGCACCGGAGGCGATTGATGCTCGTCCTTCATTGGTATCTCGATTTGCCGATGGCAGAGATAGCCGTCATTACCAGATCGAGCGAAGACGCGGTCAAGAGCGAGGTTTCTCGCGCCATGCGCCAGCTCAGGGGTCTGATCGGAGTGGAAGACGCATGAAGACAAACGACAACCTCCTCCAGCGGACGTTCGTGCTGGCAATCGACGAGGTCATTCCACCGGCTCCATGGCTTGAGAATCGGGTGATCGACATGGTGCGGCGGAATTCCCGCCCTAAGCGGCGCACGTTCGGGCTTGCGGGCTTGTTCGTCTCCCGGCCAAGCTTTCGCATCGCGGCTCAGCTAATGGCGCTGTTGCTCGTCGTCGCAGTCATCGCCGCCGTGCTCATAAACGCTCACCTCCACACCCAAACCGTGCCTTCCCGAAAGGGGCACCCTGTGCCATCGGTCTCCCCATCCGCGGCACAGGCGGAGGTGCCCTGGAACCCTCCCGACTCGGCGTTTACCCCGGAATACGATCGCTCACCGAGCTGGCCGCCAGGCGGACCGGTCCCCGACGCCCTGACCGGCGCCTGGCAGCCGACCATCCATCAGCTCAAGACGGGAGTGCTGGAGTTAGGTGGGTACTCGTTCCTGATCATGATCATCAGCGGAAACGTCGTCGTCAACGGTTCGGAGATCGATTTCATCGTCGACTGGTGTGGCATCGGCAGGTACCGCTACACCCTGACCGGCGACACCCTGGTGCTGAGCAAGATCAGCTCCGACTGCGGTTTGGGGTATGCCGGCACCTATACGCGGCTCCCGGCTGGCGCGATGACAAATACGGGCGGTTGACCGCCTTCGTAACGGGCTTTTAGGCGCCGCTGACTCTCGCCCTTCTTGCCGAAACGCAGTATGTTCGTAGGACTGGGGGGCGAGTGAAATGACTTTCAACCGAAGATTTCGCTTGGGTGCATTGCTTGCGGGCGCGCTGTTCGTCATCCTTCCGACGACTGCGCTGGCGGACGGTTCTCTGACTCGGGTTCTGACAACGGCCCCGCCAAATCTGCCGGAGAGCATCGCAATCGATCACCACGGCACGACGTACCTCAGCATTCCATTCGCCGAAACCGTCGTGAAGTTCGCGCCGGGAGGAGGCTTGACGACTGTTGCGACCTTGCCGTCGTTCCCGCTTGGCGTGAGGCTGGATAACGAAGGCAACGTCTTCATTGCGGTCGTCGGCAGCGGCATCTGGAAGGTCCCGGCGTCGGGCGGGTCCGCATCTCAAGTTGCGGGTGGACCCGGGCTGTGGAACGGGCTGGCGTTCGATCACCGCGGCAATCTCTACGTTTCGGACTCGGCCGGCGGCGCGATCTGGCGGCTGGACAAGAATGGCGCATTCACTATGTGGTCCGGCAGCGCCCTGCTGAAGGGGACGACCGCGGCGGGACCGTGCGGTCTGGTGCACCCGGCAGTGCCGTCGTTCGGTCCGCTCGGCGCGAATGGAATTGCCTTCAACAAGCACGGCGACATGCTGGTCGCGAACACCGATTTCGGCGAGATCATCCGAATTCCGACCAACCCGGACGGTAGCGCCGGCGCCGCCAGCGTGTTCAGCGGTCCTAGCTGCATCCTGTGGGGCGCCGATGGAGTGAGCATGGATAACGCCGGCAACCTTTACGTCGCTGCCAACTCCAAGGGCCAGATCGACCGGGTCGACCCCGATGGCCACGTCCAGGTGCTGGCGGCCGGCGATCCATTGAGCTTTCCGTCCGACATCGCGTTCGGGACCGGCCTCGGTGACCGCAAGGATATTTTGATCTCGAACTTTGCGGCGTTCCCGACCAGCGCCGGCGCAGCAGGCGTGCTCGAGATGGATGTCGGCGCCCCGGGAAGGCCCATCCGTTAGCCAAACGCCTGCCCGACTGTCCGGAAAGGCGGGCGACAGTCGTGAGGCCCCCGGCGCCTACACTCAGCGCACCATGGAGACTCAGGCGGTGGACACGGCGGGGTGGGCGCGAAGCCGCGGAATGCGCCGCATGCGTGCGGCGCTCCAGTCGAGCCTGTTGTTCCCAGCCTTGTCGAGCTTCTGCCGGCTCGATATTCGCGACCGCGACCAGCTTCGCGTGCTGAACGGGCCGGCGGTGTTCGTCGCCAACCACGTGAGCGCGCTGGATGCGGTCGTGATGGCCGAAGCCCTGCCGCCGCGTTATCGCAATCGGTCGGTCGTGGTGGCTGCAGCCGACTCGATCTTCAAGCGCAAATGGGAGGCCCGGCTGGCCCAGGTGACCGTCGATGCGTTCCCCATCCCCAGGGGAGGCGGCGCACGCGCGCACCTCGACTATCTCAAAGAGCTCCTGCACAACAACTGGTCCGTGATCATCTTTCCGGAAGGCCGTCTGACGGCCACCGGTGCAATCGGGACATTTCGCAAGGGTGCGGCGATCCTGGCGATGGATACGGGCGTCCCCATCGTTCCGGCCTATGTGGACGGCATGTTCGAGGTCATGCCACGATTCCGCCGCGTTCCGCGTCCGGGCCGGGTGATGGTGACCTTCGCCGGGCCCATTCCAGCCGAGCCTGACGACGACTACGACACCTACATCGCGAGGGTCGAAGCGACGGTGCGGCGTCTGGCGGGACCGAAAGGGATCGAGGTCGAGCCGCCATCGGCTGGATCACGCTCCGAGGGACCCAACTACTGGTATTGATAGCCCGACCAGGGACTCGGGTATAGATCGTTCGTGAGCGGCGATTGGCCACTGGGTGCGGTCGAGCTGAAGGTGCTCGACCTGGAGCGCGAGGTCGCTTTTTACGAATCGTTCGGTCTGACCCGAATCAGCGGCGACGGCGAGCACGCGGTCCTCGGCACCGGTGGCTCGCCCCTGCTGCGCCTGGTCGCGCTGCCCGGTGGTCGCGATCGGCCCCGGCACACGGCGGGCCTCTTCCACTTCGCCATCCTTTTGCCCAGCGAGCAGGAGCTCGGCGGCTTCCTCCGGCGCGCGCTCGAGGAGCGGTTGCCGCTCACCGGCACAGCGGACCACTTCGTCAGCCAGGCCCTCTATTTCGATGACGTCGAGGGCAACGGCATCGAGGTCTACGCCGACCGGCCCCGCAGCGAATGGCAGTATCCCGGCGGCCGGCTCAACATCGGCACGGAGCACCTCGATTTCGAGCGGCTGCTCCGCATCGCCTCACCGCCGGAGAAGAAGTTCTCGGCAGGCACGGTACTGGGCCACATGCACCTCAACGTGAGCGACCTGGACGGGAGCCAGGCCTTCTACGAATCGCTGGGCATGGAGCTGATGGCGGAGGCGGGCCACGTCATGCGCTTTTTGAGCTGGAATGGCTATCACCACCACCTCGGGATCAACCTGCTCGAAGGGCGGGGGGCCGCCCCGGTGGCGGCCGATGTCAGAGGCCTGCGCGGCTTCCAGATCGCGGGCTGGAAGGGCAGCCAAGCCGACCCGGACGGCATCCTGCTTGAGCCGCCACCCTAGATTTCCGCCGTAACGCTGGCAAATTGTCGGGTAACCCACTCGAGGACCAAACTCGTTGTCCTTGAAAAATCGTCGTGTAGGCTATTCTGCCGGCGATGTCCGAGATCCTCGTGATCCTGCAGCTTGCCATCGAGCTGGCGTTTTCCATCCTCGCGATCCGGACGATCGTGAGCTGGGTCCGCCAACCGGATGGGCGCCATGGCCATCTGGCGCTGGCCCTGGCCTCGCTGGCCATCCTCATCCTGCTCGCGCCCGGCCTGGGTGGCGCCGGCCCGGCGGCGCAGGCGCTGACCGACCTGGGGATCGTCCTGTTCCTTGTTTCGGGCTACGGCCTGCTCATGTTTCGGGACTCCTTCGTCCCCCTCGGGACCTGGCCGAGGCGCCTCATCACCGGGGCCATCGTGGCCGCCGGAGTGGCCGGCATGGCACTCCGGCTGCCCTCGAACCCGGACAGCCCGCACAGCCCTCTCCAGACGCTCGAGCTCGTCGCGATCGTCGGGCTCTGGGCTTTCTGCATCCTCGAGCCGATCGTCACCTTCTGGCTCGCCGCGCGCGGCCGTCCGGCGGTCGAGATGGCGCGCCTGCGCGCGATCAGCATCGGTTACGCGGGACTGGTCGCCGTCGTGGTCTTCGGGACCATCGCGGGATCCTTGAACGACGCCGTTTCCCTGGCAGTCGATGCGGTGGCGCTGCTGATCGTGCCCATTCTCTACGTCGCGTTTTTCCCGCCGGTCTGGCTCCGGCGGATCTGGCGGCAGCCCGAGGAGGAACAGTTCCGCGGCGCGGTGCACGACCTGCTGCTCTACAGCCCCAACCGCGTCACGCTCGCGGAAAAGGCGTTGGGTTGGGCGGAGCGCCTGGTGGGCGGCGACACCGCGTTCATCGTCGATGCCGAAGGTTCGGTGCTGGCCAGCCGCGGCGTTACCACGGCGGAGGCCAAACAGATCGCGACGAAAGGCCAGTTCCTGAATCCAACCCGGGACGGTCACGCCCCGCGACGCGAGGGGGCGACCATCATCGTGCCGCTCGACCTGCAGCAGGGGCGCGGTGCCATGGTCATCCGATCGGACCGCCTCACGCCGATCTTCGGTGATGAAGAGCTGAGCCGCCTCAGCCAGTACGCGACGAGCCTCACCGCCGGCCTCGACAGGGTGTCGCTCAGCTCCAAGATCGCGGCCCTCGAGCGAGCCAAGACTGACTTCTTGAACATCGCCTCGCACGAACTGCGCGGCCCTATGACGGTGATCAAGGGTTACCTGACGATGCTCGACGCGGGAGCGCTGGGCGAGCTGGCGCCTAAAGCGCGGTCGGTGCTTCCGCTGCTCATCTCGAAGTCGGATGAGGTCAACTGGATGATCGAGCAGATGATCGAGGCGTCGCGCCTGGAGGAGGGCCGCCTGGCCTTGAAGCGGCACCGAGCGGATATCGTCGAGCTCACCGACTCCGCGATCGACGGCGTGAGGATGCTCTTGAGCGGCCACGAGCTCAAGGTCGACATGCCGGTGGAATCAATCGAAGCCGACGTCGACCCCGACCGTTTTCAGATTGTCATCCGCAATCTCCTCAGCAATGCCGCGAAATACTCTGCCTCGGGCACGGACATCACCGTGGATGTGCGGCGCGACGACGGCAAAGCCCTGGTGTCAGTCCACGACGAGGGCATCGGCATATCGAAAGAGGACCAGACAAGCCTGTTCACACGATTCGGCCGGATCGACACGACTCAGCACGTGCAGGGCACCGGACTCGGACTGTGGCTGTCGCGAGAGATCGCGCGCATGCACGAAGGCGACCTCACGGTGGAATCGAGGACCGGCCTGGGCAGCACATTCACCTTTTCGGTGCCGCTCAGACCCTAATCTCAGACGGTGGTCGCCGATTCCCAGGGGCGTTTTGAGGCGCGCCGTCCCCTCGATCTGGCGCTGACGCTCGCGCCGCTCGGCTCAGGTCCATGGCTGCGCCACGAGGGCGACGCGATCTGGCGCGCCACACGAACTCCCGCGGGCCCCGCCACGATGCACGTCCAGCATCACCTTGGTTTCGTCGACGTGCGGGCGTGGGGTCCAGGCGCGGATTGGGCCGTCGCGCAGACTCCAGTTCTGTGCGGTGAGCAGGACGACGACGCGGGCTTTGTGCCCGTCCACCCGCTGGTCGCCCGACTCCACCGCGAGATTCGCGGCATCCGCATGCCGAAGACCCACGCCGTGTTCGAGGCGCTCGTACCGTCGGTCATCCTCCAGCAGGTCACGACCGACGAGGCGGTCGACTCCTACCGGCACCTGGTGAACGCGCTTGGCGAGGTCGCGCCAGGACCGGTGGCGCTGAAGCTTCCGCCTTCGCCTCACGACCTCGCCGGCACGCCTTACTGGGCCTTTCACCGCTTTGGCATCGAGCGCAGGCGCGCTGAGGTGATCATTCGAGCGGCGCGCAGCGCGAAGCGCCTCGAGGAAACGGTGACCATGGACCGCGCGAGCGCGTATCAGAGAATGCTGGCGTTTCCCGGCGTCGGCCCCTGGACGGCGGCCAAGGTCGCGATGGCCGCATTGGGCGACGCGGACGCCGTTCCCGTCGGCGACTACCACCTGCCGCACTCGATCGGCTACGCGTTCGAGGGCACCGCCCGCTCGACCGATCAGCGGATGCTCGAGCTGCTCGAGCCATATCGCGGACATCGCGCGAGGGTGATCCGGCTGATCACCGCCGCGGGAATCGGCGCGCCGCGCTTCGGACCGAAAAAGCCACTGAGGACGATCGTCGACAGATAGCGTCTAGGCGTCCAGAGTCGCCAGCGTCTCCTCGACCAGATCGACCAGCTCGCCCATGCCTTCGCTGTCGAAGATCAAACGAGCTCCCGCCGCCCTGTACAGGTCGGGCAGGGGCTGCGTGCCGCCCAGGGCGAGCGCCTCGCGATATTTGCGCACCGCCTGACCGGGATCCTCCAGGCTGTTGCGCCACACCTGCAATGCGCCGAGCTGGGCGATTCCGTACTCGATGTAATAGAACGGATACTCGAAGAAGTGAGGCTGGAAGTACCAGCGGGCGATGCGTTCGGGGTCGAGCCCGTCCCAGTCCACCGTGTCGCCTTCGAACCGCCGTCTCAGCTCCAGCCATTTCTGGTCCCGCGCATCGGCGTCGCGGCCTTCCGGATTCGTGTACATCCACTGCTGGAACGCATCGACCGAGGCACAGTGCGTGAAGAAATGGACGGCTCGCTCGAGGAGGGATCGCCGCGCTCGCTGCGCGTCGGCCTCCGTGTAGTAACCGCCGTGCCTCTCGTCGACGTAGGGCGCCGCCAGAAGCTCCATCGACATCGAGGCGACCTCGGCCATCTCCGCGCCCGGATGGCGCTGGAATACGAGCGGCAGGCTCGCGGCCTCGAAAACGTGAAAGCAGTGTCCCGACTCGTGAAGCAGCGTGCGCACGTCCTCGTCGATGCCGACGGCGTTCATGAAGATCAGTGGCATCTTGCGCACGGGCAGCGAGTCGCAATAACCGCCGGGTGCTTTGCCTTTTCGGTTGTCAAGGTCGAGCAGCTTCGCGTCAGCCATCTTCTGGAAATAGCTGTGGAAGTCCGGCTCGACATGCTCGAAGACCTCGCTCGTGCGGGAAATGAAATCACCGACGTCCTGGTACGGCTGGAGTGGTGGACGGCCCTTCGGGTCGACCCACAGGTCCCAGGGCTTGAGCCGTTTCACTCCAAGATGCTTGCGGCGCACCTCCAGCAGCCGTTTGATGGTGGGCACGACTGCCTTTTCGACCGCCTCGTGAAAGCGAAAGCAGTCGTCCGACGTGTAGTCGAAGCGGTTCTTTTCGCGGTGCATGTAATCGCGGTAGTTTTCGAATCCCGAGTTTTTCGCAGCCTGCTGGCGAAGGTCGTACATGCGATCGAAGAAATCGGCCAGCGCGTCGCGCTGCTGGACGAAGGGTTTGAACATGGAGCGAAAAGCGCGCTCCCGGACCGCGCGGTCGTTGCTCTCGAGGAACGGCCACATCCGCTGCGGAGTCATCTCCTGGCCGTCCCAGTCGACGGTCATGGCGCCGATCACCTTCGCCCATTCGGTGGAGATCTTCGCGAGCTCTGTGAAGAGCGGGACGTTGGCTTCGCTGAAGAGCTCGATCTGGTTGTGGAACCGGCGGATCATCGTCTCCAGGCCAGGCCTCACATAGCCGAGGTCGACGAGGCGGCGCTGGAGCCGGGTGCGCTGCTCGTCCGCCCTGGGCTCGATCTCGCTGCCGAATCTCAGGTGCGCGGCCTCACTTTCGCGGTCGGCGGTGTTGATCGAGTAGGCAAAATTGGCCAGCGCCGCCGCCTCATACAGCAGCGACTCGAACTGCGACCAGTCGGCAAGCCATGACTCGACGTTGGCGGGGTCCAACGCCCGGGCGGCGAACTCTTCGTAATATGGCGCGACGTCTTGCCAGGTCGCGTCTTTGAAGGCCTCGGCGGACTCAGGTAGAGCGATCACCACACACCCCCCGGCGCACATGCTACAGAGGCTCCCCCAATGAAGTCCTCACCGCTGCCGCTGCCGTCCGGCGTGCGCGCCGCAGCCGAGTCCGCTCTCGGAGCTGCTCCGATCAGGGAGGACTTCGCGTGGATGAGCTGGGCCGGGACGGTGTGGCGCCTGAGCGGCGAGACCGGGTCCGTATTCGTCAAGCGGGCGGCTGACCTGGCAGGTGAGAGGGATCGCCTCGCCTGGCTCGCCGGACGGTGGCCGGTGCCCGAGGTGGTCGGATTCCTCCACGAGATGGGCGACGACTGGCTTGTGACCCGCGAAGTTCCCGGCGTTCCGATGTCTCAGCCGTCAAACGGCTGGGAGCCAAGCCGGGTGGCGACCAAGCTCGGCGAGATCCTTCGCGTCCTGCATTCGACCGACGCGGCTGGTTGCCCATTCGGCGTGAGCAGACGCGGCAATGTGCTCATCCACGGCGACTACTGCCTGCCCAACGTGCTCGTCCAGGACGGAGAGCTGAGCGGCCTCGTCGACGTGGGGCAGTCCAGGCTTGGCAATCCGGACGACGACCTCGCTGCGGGGGTCTGGACGCTGCAGTACAACTTCGGCGAGGGTTTCGCGCGGGCGTTTCTCGACGCGTACGGCTGGCCGCCCATGACCGACCAGGCGATCGAGAAGCTCAGGCGCAAATACGCTCGCTAGGCGCCGGGCGCGCGCAGGGCGCACATCAAGTAGGTAGGACGACGTTCTCCACCGCGCGCCAGCAGTACCACGCGGCGACGGATCGATACGGCCGAAATATCTCGCCTTCGGCCTGCAGCGCGCGAGGCGTGATCATCTCGCGCTTGCGGTGCGTGAGCGTCCAGCCTTTCCGAACGCCGTAATCGTCGACCGGCCACACATCGAGCCGGCGCAGCTGGAACATCAAAAACATCTCCGCCGTCCAGCGTCCGATTCCGCGCACCTGGACCAGGCGCGCCACCAGCTCATCGTCTGACAGCGAGTCGACGTCCTCCAGCGGCACGGTCCCGTCGGCCACTTTGCGCGCGAGATCCGAGATCGCGGCTTCCTTCGGCCCGCTGACCCCGGCCGAGCGCATCAGCCCCGGGGCCAGAGCCAGAACCGCGGCAGGTGAGAGGCCGTCTTCGAACAGCCTCGAGAAGCGGCCCAGGATGGCCGATGCGGCGGCGCCGGCGAGCTGCTGGTACATGATCGATCGGACGAGCGCACCGAAGCTGTCCGCCGACGGATCGCGCAGCTCCATCGGCCCAGCCCGCTTGATGAGCTTCGCCATCGCGGGGTCGCGCCGGGCGACCAGCCTCGTTCCCTTCGCGATTTTCTCGGCAATCTCCTCCCCTTTCATGGGGAGGTGTCGCCGCAGGCGACGGAGGGGCTGGGTCGTCAGGCGAACTCGGACACGAACTGGGCGAACTGGCCGGGGCTCAGCCGCAGCTCCTCTTCGCCCAGGTCCATGAGCGGACGCTGCGGGATGTGCTCGGTGGTGGCGAAGTCGGACAGCTCGGCGTCGACGTAGAGCAGACCTGTGATCAGATGCCCCTCCGTCCTGCCCTCCTCGATGACCTTGATCGCGGCGCGCCGGTCGGTCGGGTCGTGGTCTTCGCCGAGCTTCTTGAGCACGATGTGGGATCCGTCGTGCAGCCTTACGTCCCGCACCGTGCCCGGCTCGTAATCGACGTGGACCTCTTCGAAAAACGGGATGAACGACACGTCGGCGATCGACTCCTCATGGTCTTTGACCCAGCTGTAGCTCTTGGTCGATCCGTCGTGGTCGTTGAACGTGACGCACGGCGAGATGATGTCGAGGATCGCGGTGCCGCGATGGGCGATCGCGGCCTTGATCAGCGGGACCACCTGCTTGCCGTCGCCGCTGAAGGAGCGGGCGACGAACGAGCAGCCGAGCGCCAGCGCGACCGCACATGGGTCGATCGGCTGGAACGTGTTCACCGCGCCTTTCTTCTGCACCGAGCCGAGGTCTGCGGTCGCGGAGAACTGACCCTTCGTCAGCCCGTAAGTCCCGTTGTCTTCGATGATGTAGGTGCAGTCGACGTTGCGCCGGATCATGTGCATGAACTGGCCAAGCCCGATCGACGCGGTGTCGCCGTCGCCGGAAACGCCAAGCATGATCAGCTGCCGGTTCGCCAGGTGCGCGCCGGTCGTCAGGGCCGGCATTCGTCCGTGCACCCCGTTGAAGCCGTGCGCGGTCTCGACGAAGTACGCCGGGGTCTTCGAGGAGCAGCCGATGCCGGACATCTTCGCCAGCATGTGCGGCTCGACGCCGAGCTCATGGAGCGCCTTGATCATGTGGTTGGTGATCGAGTTGTGGCCGCAGCCCGCGCAAAGCGTCGTTGCCGCGCCCTTATAGGCATCACGTGGAAGTCCGACCCGGTTCACGGTCGCGCTCATGCCGGCACCGCCTCGCGGTCCATCAACGGCCCGGTGATGGCAACGGCCGGGATCGGCTGTCCGTTGTAGTGGCGGATCGAGCGAACCCGCTCGACAAGCTCCGCAGGCATGGCCAGTCGGACCAGGTCGTACAGCTGACCGTCCCGGTTCTGCTCGACGACGTAGACATGCTCGTGGCGGGCGACGAAGCGAGCCACCTCGTCGGCAAGCGGCAGCGCTCGGACCCGCAGGTAGTCCACCTTCTTACCTTCGGCGGCAAGCGTCTCCCGCGCCTCGATCACGGCGGCGTGCGTGGAGCCGAACGCGATCAAGCCCACCGGCGAGCCGCTCTCTTCGACCACCGGGGCCGGCAGGGCGTGGCGCGCGGTCTCGAGCTTGTGCGCGAGCCGGTCCATGTTGCGCGCGTACGCGTCGGCGCTCTCCGTGTAGCGGGCCTGCTCGTCGTGCCCCGATCCGCGCGTGAAGAAACCTGCGGCGGGATGGTCAGTGCCCGGCAGCGTCCGGTACGTGACGCCGTCGCCGTCGACGTCGCGGTAGCGGCCCCACTCGCCCGCCAGCTTCTCGAGGTCTTGCTTCGACAGGACCTTGCCGCGGTCGAACTTCTTCTCCGGGTATTTGAACTCCGGTGTCATCCACAGGTTCATGCCGAGGTCGAGGTCGGAGAGGATGAACACCGGCGTCTGGAAGCGGTCGGCGTGGTCGAAGGCGTCGCGAGCGAACTCGTAGCACTCCTCGACGGTCCCCGGCAGCAGCACGAGGTGCTTGGTGTCGCCATGGGAGAGCGTGTAGACGAACCCGATGTCCGCCTGCGAGGTGCGCGTGGGCAGCCCGGTCGAAGGGCCGATGCGCTGGATGTCGAAGATGACCACCGGAACCTCGGCGTAGTAGGCGAGCCCGGAAAACTC
>WNGG01005198.1_pt1 | contig 14536 bp, 15 predicted proteins | sample 5400661 | NCBI WGS metagenome assembly WNGG01 (sample SAMN13153372, study PRJNA577476) | soil metagenome | isolation source: 100 cm soil or saprolite under Garry oak tree replicate 1 | place: USA:California | collected 2016-06-15
GTTCGTACTTCGGCGTGCCGAAGAACCGCTCGACTACGCCGTTGGACAACGTCGTCAACTACACCCGATCCGAGCCCGGTCAATGCGAGACTGGCGATCCAGTGGGACAGACCTTCATAGGTCACCTTGCCAAGGGGAACAGTTCGCCAGGTTGGGAGCACATGAAGCGTTAGGAGCGAATGATATTGATGACGAGTCTTTGGTTTAAGATCAGTCCGCGAATCGAGCCATCCCAGTACGTACTCACCGAATGTGATGCGCCCAAGCGCTGCATCTGCCCACTCACCCTGTGCGATGAACGACCGTTGTTGCGATAGCCAGCGTTCCGCGTCACTCTTGCGCTTGAAACTCTTAGCTTCCGTAGGAGCAGGTCAGCTGGACGAGGACGCGCCACCGGCTGATTTGGTCTTGTCCAGACGGACGATGACCTCGATCAAGGCCTTTGCGAAGCCAGGGCCACCGGCGGTCGAGTAGTAATCACACACAGCACCAGCAGCCTTCGGCGAGTTGGCCTCTGCGTCCTCCGAGTAGGCAGCGGTCATCGCGTGGTAGACGTCGGAGCAGGCGGCCGAGACGGTCCCGCCCGCCGTTGCCCGACCAGGTCCAGGTTTCGGTGAGCGAGCACTGCGCGTGCGCGCAGTCGGTTCCCGACCGGCGCACGGTGACCAGGCGATACCCGGACGGGAAGTGCACCCGGGCAAGGTCAGCGCGCAGTGTCTGGAAGTTATACCTCGTGTTGACGGACATTACGACGGCAAAGGCCACGAAGGCGATCACCCCCAGCATGACCAAGACGCCGACGAAAGCCAGCTCGACCCGGTCCGCGATGTCCAGGCGGCGCGGCCCGCTATCACCGGCAGACTGGGCGCTCATCCGGCTCAGAGCTCCGCGAAGAGGACAGTGAGGGCCACGTTTAGCGCCCCAGGCCCGCGGCGTGCGGCGTGCGCCGGGAAGCTGAGGGGCTGGCTGCGGCCACGCTCTGATTCTGCACCTACGGTGCGGCGGGTTGCATGGCCGTCCCGATCCAGGCTGGGATGGCCTGATTGGCCGTACCACTACGCGTAATGCCGCCGGTTGAAGCGCAACCACGACAATCAGATGAGCTGATCAGCCGACGTGCCGACGGTCACGTGAAGAGCAGCACACTCTACGGATCAGAAGGTTGGGGGTTCGAGTCCCTCCGAGCGCGCCAACCAATCCGCAAGTCAGGGCCTTGTCCTCGGAGATGAGATTTCAACGGGATCTCAAGGGGATCGGTGAATATTCGGCCTCCTTTGCGAGCTGGATCCAGCCCGTGCGCGGCACGCTCCTAAAGAGCGCAGGAGCGTACCATTGAGGACACGCAGAGCGGAGCCAGGGTGCGGGAGGCTGCGATGAGGCTGCGACCGCATCGGCGGAACCTGGTGGTGTGGAGCTCGTCCGTCGGCCCGGCCGACCGGTACGGTGCCCCGAGATTCACACGGCTCGCACCCACCGGGCGGATCCGCCGGTGTATCCGTACAGGCGCGCTGCTTACAGTCATCGGCCTAATGCGGCTGGCCCGCGCCATGCGGACCCGTTGGCGGCCCTTGCTGGCCGGGGTGGTGCTCACGGTGGTCGGCGTCATGCTGCGCAGCGGCACGGGCAGCGTCGTTTTCTTCCCCGGAGTCCTGTTCCTCCTGTCCGCCCTGCTAACCCCTGCCAGCTCTAAGGTGGCCCCCAAGCGGCACTCTGAGCTAGAGCGCGAACTGGCCGCATATTCAACCCCGGCCCAGCGGTGCGATCTTGAAGCAACTCTTGACCGGTACCCAGACGGCATCACGTACGAGCTACGTGACATCCTCGCCAGCCAAGTCATGGCCGCCTGTAACAACCGGTTTCCGGTCGCCGGACGGTACTGAAGATCACCTCCAGGCTGGCTAGAGTTGATCTCTCACAATCGTCTCACAAACAAGGAAAGACAGCACCGGACAAGAGCGTCCGCATCGGACACCCGGTGGCGCGGGCGAGGGCGCTGATGCGTTCCCATGCTGTGACGATGTCGCGTGCCCAGGGCCAGCTGGCCTGAATTTCAGCTGCCGCCCGCAGGCGCCACGGGTGAGGCGGGCGGCGGCGAGCAGGGCGGCGGTGAACCATGCCTTGTTCATCGCCATCGTTTCGGAGGGGAACCGGCCGATGCCGCAATTCCTTGCCGGTCCTGATGCCGTCCTCGACCCGGGCGTGCACCCTGTGGGCGGCGTCGATGCAGGCCGGGTTGGCGCGCCAGCCCCGCAGCGCAGCGGGCAGGTTGGTGACCCACAGGCTGTACCGCCAGCCGTCTTCGGCCTCGAACAGGGTCAGCTGGGCGCCGGGGTGCGGCCGCCCGCGGTGGGCGAAAACCCGCATGCTGGCGGGCCAGCCGGCCAAGGTCGCCCGCCGGGCCTTCGCGCAGCAGCCGGGTCAGCTCAGTGACGTGCATTCCGGCGGCATTGATCTTCGGCTCGCTGCGTGGAATCCCGGCATTCTGGACACCAGTTGACATGTCATTCGGCGTGGTCGGCGTGGTCCCGTTGGTGCTGGCGTACCCGTCATATCCGCGCCCTGGAGCAGCTCACGGCCAATCCATCACCCTCCTGTGCCGAAAACATCCCGGAAGTCCGGTCTGCGGCAAGGACCGGGAAGATCCGCATGTAAACCTCTTGGGCGTTTTCCGCGCCGAGATAGCGGATCATCTGTAACGTACTATCCAGACCTTCGCAAAATGGTCATGCACGATCTCGCACCTGGCTGGCGCCGGTGCGGGCTAGAGCGAGGCGAGGGCCTGGAGCCGTAACAGCCCGATCGTGAAAGGGCCCCGCTCGTGCCCGTCGGCGCATCCCCGTTAGCGCTAAGACCCCCGCGGCGCCCGGCGCCACCAGGCGTGGTTACGGCCTGGCGGAGGCCGTCGGTGCGCGACTGCGCCGCCGCGCACGTCACCCGTCTTGGCCGGGATTTCGTCCGGAAGTTCCTCTTCTGGGCTGTTTGTCAGGGTAAAGTGCCTGTTGACCATGCAGGCCTCTCCAGGCGACCCGGCTTCCGAACCCGTTCCTCATCCGCTGCGGTCTGTCCACAGCTGAGTCCGACCGAAGGGAACAGAGTTGAGAAAGATCGCGCGGGCGAGCGTTTGCATGTTCGCAGCGGCAGCCGTTGTGGTCCCGCTGACGGTGGCCGCCGTCGGCACCGTGAGCGCCTCCACCACCACGACATGCACGCAGTTCGCTCACATCAAGGTGAGCACGAGCTGGGGGGCGCACTTCGTGGTCAGGAACGACAACTGGGGAGACGAGGAATGCCTCAGTAACCGCGATTTGCGAACGAACTTCAAGGTCAGCAAATCGACGGCCAACTGGTCCACCGCAAAAGTGAAGGCCTTCCCCGACATCTACCGTGGCTGCAGCTGGGGTGTGTGCTCGGAGACGAGCAAGCTGCCCCGCAAAGTTTCGGCGCTGGACCCTCCAATTACTACGTGGTACACATCGGAGAACGCCCCGGGCACATGGAACGCCGCCTTCGACATGTGGTTCACCAAGTCGGAGCAGACCAACGGCCAGGCTAATGGCGCCGAGCTTATGATCTGGCTGAACACTCACAATTATGGTCGGCCGGCTGCCGGGACTCAGACGGTGTGGATAAGGCACCACAAGTACTGGCTGCTCCACTGGGTGCCATGCCACAACGGTGCCTGCTGGAACTACATCCAGTTCCGCCGGGTGCGCACCACCTGGGGCGTCAAGAGAATGCGGATAGGCCCCTTCATCTCACTTGCCGGGCGGCGCGGCTGGATCAAGCGCTGGTGGTGGATGGAAAACATTGAGGCAGGCTTCGAGATCTGGACCGGTGGCACGGGCCTCACCACCAAGTGGTTCTGGGCCAGACAATAGTTCGCGCAGGCGCGGGGCGCGGGGACGTGAACCACGGGCCCGCATCAGCGCGCGGTGACACCTTGCGTTTGGGGCTGCGAAGATGGCGCCGCGACCGGGGCAGGCCGATGAGTTCCGGCACGCCCGGCCGTCTCAACAGGCAGCGGGTGAAGCCCGCAGCAACCCAGGCACGCAGGGAGGGAAGCCTCGCGATGAGAGGTCCCGGCCTCATCAGGACCGTTTCATAGCCGGGCCGCCCGGCCTGGCATACCCCGTGACCGGGCAGCGCGGCCCCAGGGCGCAACCTAGACTGGAGATGCCATGGCGCGCACCAACGTTGTCACCCCGGGTGGCATACAGCCCGGCGACCTGGAGCCCTACCGCCGTGAGCTGACGGGGTACTGCTACCGGATGCTCGGGTCGGGATTCGAGGCCGAGGACGCCGTCCAGGAGACGATGCTGCGCGGGTGGCGCTCCTCCGGGCAGTTCGAGGGCCGGTCGAGCCTGCGCTCGTGGCTGTACCGCATCGCCACCAACGTCTGCATCGACATGCTCAAAGGCAGCCAGCGGCGGGCCCAGCCGATGGAACTCGGCCCATCGTCGCCGCCGAAGGAATCATCGCTGGCGGCCGTGCTGCCCGAGAACTCCTGGGTATCACCGATCGCCGACGAGCGGATCATTCCCGAAGGCAGCGACCCGGCCGAGATCGCGGTGTTTCGCGACACCATCCGGCTGGCATTCGTCACCGCGCTGCAGCACCTTCCCCCGCGGCAACGGGCGGTCCTCATCCTGTGCGAGGTCCTGGGCTGGCACGCTGCCGAGGCGGCGCAGCTTCTCGGCACAAGCGTGGCGGCGGTCAACAGCGCGCTGCAGCGGGCCCGTGCCACGCTGGCCGCGATCCCCGCCACCCAGCGCCCGGACGCGGTCCCGGCCGGCCAGGCGGACCTGCTCGCGCGCTACGTGGCCGCCTTCGAGAACTACAACGTGTCCGCCCTGGTCGGCCTGCTGCACGAGGACGCCGTCCAGATGATGCCGCCGTATGCCATGTGGCTGGAGGGGCCTGCCAACATCGGACAGTGGATGCTTGGCCCCGGCAGCGGTTGCCGCGGCTCCCGGCTGATGCCGACGGCAGCCAACGGGTGCCCCGCGTTTGGCCAGTACCGGTGCGACCCCGACGGCGGCCACAAGCCGTGGGCGCTACAGGTTCTGGAGACCTCAGCGGGCCGGATCACCGCGATCAACAGCTTCCTGGAGACCGACACGATTTTCCCAGCGTTCGGCCTTCCCGCCCACCTTCCCGCCTAGCCGTCCGCGGCGAACCCTCCTGATCCATTCGCATGCCAAACGGAAGGCGGACAACCGTGGCCAGCAGCGCGGGACTTTCAGCGGCGAGACTGGAGCGCCTGCACACGGTGATGGCGGGTTACATCGACCGGGGTGAGGTTCCGGGGCTTGTGGCAGTGGTTGCCCGGCACGGCGAGGCGCACGTGACCACGGTGGGCACGATGTCCGCTGGTGGCGGCGAGCCTGTCCAGCGTGACACCATCTTCCGGATCTCCTCGATGACCAAGCCGGTGACGGCGGTGGCCTCGATGATCTTGGCCGAGGAGTGTGCCGTCCGGCTGGACGAGCCCGTGGACCGGCTGCTGCCGGAACTGGCTGACCGCCGGGTACTGAACCGCCTCGACGGCCCTCTTGATGACACGACGGCGGCTGACCGGCCTATCACGGTTCGCGATCTGCTGACGTTTTGCATGGGAATTGGGATCGTTTTCGCTGCGCCTGGCACCGTTCCGCTGGCCGACGCGATGGCGGAACTTGGCCTGGGCCAGGGAATCCCAAGCCCGCTGACACCGCCGACACCGGACGAGTGGATCCGCCGCCTGGGCACGCTGCCGCTTGTGTACCAGCCTGGCGAGCGCTGGATGTACAACACCGGTTCAGACGCGCTGGGCGTGCTGATTGCCCGCGCCTCCGGGCAGCCTTTCGAGGAGTTCCTCACCGACCGGATCTTCGCGCCGCTCGGCATGACCGACACCGGCTTCTTCGTTCCAGCCAGCAAGCGCGGACGGGTGGCGACCAGTTACCTGACCAGCCCTGGGACCGGGGAAACGAGTGTTTACGACGAGCCTGAGGATGGCCAGTGGAGCCAGCCGCCCAGCTTCCCCTCCGGTGCGGCTGGCCTGGTCTCCACGGCGGATGACTACCTGGCCTTCGCGGAGATGCTGCGCGCTGGTGGTGTCTACCGCGGTCAGCGCGTTCTGTCGCGGGCGTCGGTGCAGGCCATGACGGCCGACCAGCTCACGCCGCAGCAGAAAGCCGTGTCGGCGCTGATGCCGGGCTTCTTCGCCGACAATGGCTGGGGTTTCGGTGTCTCGGTTGTCACCCGGCGCACGGGCATCGCCAAGTTTCCTGGCACCTATGGCTGGAATGGCGGGCTCGGGACGGTGTGGTGCAACGACCCCGCGGAGGACCTGATCACCATCCTCATGACGCAGCAGGCGTGGCCGTCTGCCTCGCCTCCTCCCGTCTGCCAGGACTTCTGGACACTGGCTTACCAGGCTATCGACGACTGACGGCCAGCCCGGCTGTGAGCGGGCCCGGCGTGGCGGGCGAGGCTATGTGACTGTGAGCAGGGCCAGCGTGGCGGCGATGGCGCCCACGAGCACGACAGCGGCGATCATGGGCCCCCGCACGCCGGTCCCGGTGACCCTTGTGCCCTGGTCGATCTCAACGCTGACCCGCTGGTAGCGGATCGCGCCGTAGGCCAGCCCGGCCGCGCCCACCACAACGAGAATTGCCCCTGCCGCGAGCGCCCGCGTGCCACCGTGACCGATGAGCCTCGCGATGACGAGGCCGAGCACCATGACGTTCGCGGCGGTACGAAGCCAGGCGAGGTAGGTCCGCTCATTGGCGAGATGGTCGCGGGTCCGGCTGGCGCTCCGCCCCGATGGTGCACCGGCTCCAGCGCCGGGCTCGCTCTGGCTGGCGCCGTCAGTGTGACCGCTCGCGCCTGTTCCGCCGCCCCAGCCGCTTGCGGCTGTTCCCCCGCCAGTGTCCGATGCTGCCAATGAAGACTCCTTATACACTCCGCGGGCACTTTCATCATGATCGTGGCGCCTGCCATGTCTGGCAACGACCGCCAGGAGGCTGTACCGCCGGCAAAGATGGGACCATGCGCGCAGTTGTGGTGAAACAGCATGGCGGACCGGAGGTGCTGGCTGTCAGCAACGCTGAACAGCCACAGGTGGGCGAGGGCCAGTTGCTGGTCGAGGTGGCCGCCGCCGGGGTCAACTTCATGGATATCTACCAGCGGCAGGGCCAGCCGCCTTACGGCCTGCCTGTTCCGTACGTACCGGGGGCCGAGGGCGCGGGAACGGTGATCGCCGTCGGCTCGGAGGTTACCGGCTTCGCCGCGGCGGACCAGGTTGCCTGGACCGGCGTACCAGGCAGTTACGCCGAGCAGGTTGTGGTCCCCGCCGACCGGGCCGTGCCCATCCCGGACGGCGTGGAACCCAGGGTGGCGGCGGCGGTCATGCTGCAGGGCCTGACCGCGCACTACCTCTGTCACACAACGTACCCGGTCGCCGAAACCGACCCGGTGGTGGTGCACGCCGCTGCGGGTGGCGTGGGCCTCCTGCTCACCCAGATGGTCAAGATGCGCGGCGGAATCGTCATCGCAACGACGTCTACCGAGGCCAAGGGCGAGCTTGCCCGTCAGGCAGGGGCTGACCACCTGGCCCCTTACGAGGATTTCGTCGCCGTGGTGAACAGCGTCACCGGCGGAGCGGGCGCAGCGGTCGTCTACGACGGTGTCGGCCAGGCGACCTTTGACGCCAGCCTGGACGCCCTGCGCAGGCGCGGGTGCATGGTCCTGTACGGCGCCGCCAGTGGGCAGGTTCCCCCGTTTGCCCTGCAGCGTCTGCAGACGGGCGGGTCACTTTTCATCACTCGCCCGACGCTCGTTCACTACATCACAACCCGGGACGAGCTGGTGAGCCGGGCACGTGACGTGTTCCGCTGGATCCAGGACGGTCGGCTCTCGGTGCGCATCGGCGGGACATACCCGCTCGAACGTGCCGCCCAGGCGCATGAGGATCTGGCAGCCAGGCGAACAACCGGAAAGCTCCTCCTGCTGCCCCGCTGACCAGCCAGCCGCGCCCAGCGGCGGCGCGCGCCCAGCGCACTTCCCGGCCGGGCGGACTGGCCCAGCGGCGGTGCCTTGCACGAGTATGGGTGAAAGTGTGAATCAGGCACCTTATGGCTGGCTTCCCATGCGTGAGCATCTGTCACGCGACTCAGGGGTGGAGGACGCTGCATGAACATCCCGACAGTCCCGCCGGATGGACGGGTAATCCCGCGTTTCGCTGGCCCCGAGACTTTCGCCCGGCTGCCGAGGCTGACCGATGTCGGCACCACTGCGGTGGCCGTGCTTGGTGTTCCGTTCGACTCTGGTGTTTCCTACCGCCCGGGCGCCCGGTTTGGCCCGGCTTCGGTGCGGGCGGGGTCCAAACTGCTGCGGCCATATCACCCATGGCTCAATGTCGAACCCTGGCGGGTGCACCAGGTGGCCGACGCCGGCGACCTCGCGGTGAACCCGTTCGATATCCGCGAGGCGATCAGCCAGGTCGAAGCCGGTGCCAACCAGGTGCTTTCCGCTGCGGAGGCGCTCATCGCCGTGGGCGGGGACCATACGATCGCGCTCCCGCTGCTGCGGGCCACCGCCGCTCGCCACGGACCCGTGGCGCTGATCCACTTTGACGCCCACCTGGATACCTGGGACACCTACTTCGGCATGCCGTACACGCACGGCACACCATTCCGGCGGGCGGTGGAGGAGGGGCTGCTGCAGCTTGACTGCTCTGCCCACGTGGGTGTGCGCGGGCCGGTGTACTCAGCCCAGGACCTCTCCGACGACACGGGCCTGGGCTTCGCCACCGTGTCCACCGTGGATGTTGCGCGGCGGGGCGTAGACAAGGCCATCGACCGGGTAAGGCAGCGCGTCGGCAGCCGTCCCGTGTACGTCAGCGTAGACATCGACGTGCTGGACCCGGCGCATGCGCCGGGTACCGGTACCCCGGAACCGGGCGGGCTGACGACCAGGGAACTCCAGCTGATCCTGCGGGGGCTGGAAGGCCTGCAACTGGCCGGGGCCGACGTGGTGGAGGTTGCGCCCCCGTACGACCACGCGGAGCTGACTTCACTCGCCGCGGCGAATGTCGTCTATGAACTGCTCGGCCTGTTCGCGCTCCAGTCCAGCGCCGAATCTGCGGCACCGGCTGCCGAGCCTGTGACAGGCGACCGATAGCCAGACCCTGAGGCTGTGGCAGGCTCTCGCCGCCCGCCACACCATGGTGCGGCTGGCCGCCCTTGGTGGTGCCGATCTCATCACTGCGCCGGTGAACTGGCCCGCCATGCCAGTGCCCCCCGGTGAGCGCCCGGCTGACGTCGTCCGGGCCCAGGCGGGTGCAGCCGTGAACGGGCTGTTCATCGCCGTCGCCGACCGCTGCCGCGCCGAACGGGGCGTTTCCTGGGTGGGGGGAACCGTCATCGTCGGGCCGGATGGCTACCCGCTGGCTGGCCGGTCACGGCTGACCGGCCGAGCGTCCTGGCCGTGGAATGCAGCCTGGCCCGGGCCCGGAACAAGCAAATCAGCACACATAACGATGTCATCTCCGACCGTAGGCCCGCCCTCTACGGGCCGGTTTCAGCGGACCCTGCCACAGGTGTGCCCGGCCCGGTCACCAGCGCTGTGCAGTAGCCGCCCAGTCGTGCCACACCGGGTATAGCCCCTGCCCGGCCGCCGCGCCCGGCTCGCCGTAAGCGCGTATCCGCTTCGTTCACCGGCCCGTCGTCCGGCCAGTCCTGGTCGTCGAATGTGTCCATGGCGTCTATCGCCGTTCGGAGCCTCTCTACCGCGGCAAGAATCGCCGGGTCAAGAGCTGGCCCCTCCCCGCCGCTGGCCACCTCCGGGTTGCGCCACTCACAAAAGTCCACCGCCGTCAGCGCGGCTTCCCGGAGATGTTCCGCTGGCACGCCCGCGTCCAGCAGGTCAGCAAGATGCCGAACCGGGCCGAGCAAGGCAGCAACCTCGTCCGGCGGCGGCCGCCCGGAGAGATGGTGGTGCATCGCCTGAACGAGCCTTGCCACATCGGCACGAAAGGCATCCTGCCGCTCGCTCGGTTCAGGGCCGCTCATGCGGTGCTCCTTAGCGTGCTCCTATGCGGGGTCACTGACTGTCAGTTAGTGCATCTCATACCCGGGCAGTCAGCGGCCCATGACCAAGGCTGGCACGGTGGCCGGGACGCCGCGCATCATGGGGCTGGCCGAGGAGGCTCGCCGTGCGGCGCGGGGCGTTACTCCTCAACCTCCTTGATCAGTACGCTCAGCAGCCAGCCCACTACTCCCACGATGATCGCACCCCAGAACGCGGCGAGGAAGCCGCTGATGTGGAAGGGCAGCGACAGAGCGCCAGCGACCGCGCTGGTAAGCCACAGCAGCCCCACCTCATTACCATCGACACCTTTGACACTTGTAAAGCACACGTGTCACGATGATCACAGACCGATGTTGGGTACTAATGTTGAAGGGGGGAAACATGGGGTCAGCGTGGCATCCTGAATCTGGGGAAGAGACCAAGCCGGAGAATTTCCGATTTTATCATCGCGCTCCCGCGCGGCACCGCAAGCCCTCGATGTGGCACAGGTTCGCTCCGTCGAGGCGCACGATCGTGGCGCCGGTCGCCGGGGGCAGCCGTTCCCGCCTGGGACTTGGCAAGCTGGCGCCACTGGCCCGCTGGCGGTGACGCGGCCGGGCGCTAACTGAGCGAGGCACGCGACTGACCGGCTGGCGGCGGTTCTTTTTTCGGGCTGCGGTGCTACTTCCAGCGAAAATGTACGAAGAGCCGGCCGTGGTTCTTGGAGTCCTTCTCCACCCGGTGGTACAGGGCCTTGATCTCCTTTTGTTCCAGAAATCTGAGCACCCTCTTCTTCAGTTGCCCTGAGCCCTTGCCCGGAATGATCTCTATCATTGGTGCCTTCTTGGCTACCGCTTCGTCAATGATGGCGCGCAGGGCTTTGTCGATGTCCTGGCCCCGGTTGTAAATGTCGTGCAGATCCAGTTTGAGCTTCATGGCGCCGTCTTCCGGTCCGGGCTGTCCCGCGTCAGTTCGAGGCGGCGGATAATTTCCCGGGTCACGTGGTCAGGTGGGGCTGCGGCGGGTACCACGAGGCACCGTTCGGCGGAATTTGGAATTTCCAGATCAGCGAGCTGGCTGGTTAGCAGCCGGGCGGGGAAGAAGTGGCCGTGCCGTTCGGCAAGACGGCGGGCCAGGACGATGCGATCCACGTCCAGGAAGACCAGCCGCACTGACGGGCGCCCGCTGCGGAGCAGGTCGCGGTAGGAGCGCCTGAGCGCCGAGCATGCCACCACGGCGGGCTCACCGGATGCGATCTGCCGGTCAATCCAGGCTGCCACCGCGTGCAGCCACGGCCGGCGGTCTTCGTATGTGAGCGGCACCCCGGCCCGCATCTTCGCCACGTTGCTGGCCGGGTGCAGTGCGTCGCCATCCTCAAAGACCCAGCCCAGCCGGCGGGCAAGCAGGGCTCCAATGGTCGACTTGCCGCTTCCGGAGACTCCGGCCAGGACCACGATCATGCAGGCGCACCTACCCGGCAACCGCAGTGCCGCACTTCGATGGCTGCCGCATTCTGAGAAGATTCCGGATCATCCGTGCGTCCCGTCACGCACCCGGCTCCTCATCGGCGACGATCACGACGCAGCACCCGCGCTGCGCTGGGTCGAGCGTTGCCCGGGCACGGAGCCCGAGTTCGTCGAGAACCCCCTGGAGCAGGTGGCGGTTCATCTCGCACACCAGGCGGGTATGGCGGACCGCCAGTTCGTGGAGGGGGCAGTTGGCGAGGTGCACATCCCCCGCCGCGCTGGCCCGGCGATGTGCCCACCCAGATACCGTCGGCATATCCGAGATCACCCAAATGACGTGCCAGCGCAGTGGACAGCCGCCAGATTGGCTAACGTTGCGGGGTGGATACCGGAAAGCTATCTGAACAGACAAGAGCCGGTGCTGCCCGGGACGACGGGGGCGACCGCCGCCCGGACGAGTCCACGGTAGCGGCCGACCGAGAGCGTTCCGCCGAGCCATCGGCAGAGAGCGAGGAACAGACCGCAGGCAGCACGGCTGCTGTGCCAAGGCAGCAGGGCCTGGACGGAGCCGCAACCGTGCTGGGACAGCAGGTCCCGGACGGAGCAACGGCGGTGCGGGCGCAACAGGGCCTGGACGGGGCCGCGGCGGTGCCGGGGCAGCGTCCTGCTGGGGGCGAGCCCGTGGTTGCGCCTCCCACCGGTCCTCAGCGACACGACCAGGCCAGGCTCGTCTTCGCCAGCTTCTTGATGTTGTTCATCGAACTGGCCCTGATCCGGTGGGTCACCGCGAACAACGTGTACGTGACTAAGGCGACCAACTTCATGTTGCTCGCCAGCTTCCTTGGTATCGGCATCGGCTTCCTGAACGCCAAGGCTCAGCGGGACTACCTGCGCTGGACGCCGCTGGCACTGTTGGCGCTGGTCGGGTACGTGCTGGCATTCCCGGTGATCCTTGAGTCGCTGGCCAGTCCACACCCGTTCAAGGGCCTATACGGAACCCCCGCTCTGCCCCAGCCTCTCAGCCTCGCCGTCGTCTTCCTGCTCACGGTGGCTGTCATGGCCGGCATCGGCCAGGGAGTCGCCCGCATCTTCATCCGTTTCCGGCCGTTGCCTGCCTACCGGCTGGACATCCTGGGCAGCATCGCCGGAATCGCGGTGTTCTCCGGACTGGCCTTCCTCGACCTGCCGCCAGCCGCCTGGGGCGTGATCGGCGGCTGCGGACTGGCGTTCTTCCTCGCGCCCCGGATCCGGTGGTGGCAGGCGGCGGCAATCGCCAGCGTGGTCGCCCTGCTGGTCCTGGAGTCGGTGCTGCCGCACCAGCGGTGGTCGCCCTACAACAAGCTGTCCATCGCGCAGGGCGGCGGGCATGCGCCAGCGCTCTACGTGTCGGCGAACAACATCCCGTACCAGGCAGCCCGCTCCCTTGCCGTTATGCGGGAGCAGAAGCAGTTCTACTTCTATCCCTATCGCCATGTCACCCCAGCCAGCCTGGGCAACGTCCTCATCATCGGGGCGGGCACCGGCAACGACTCCGCGGTTGCGCTGTCGGAGGGAGCAAAGCACGTCGACGCGGTCGAGATAGACCCGTTGCTGCTGCAGATTGGGCGGTCACATCCCAACCATCCGTTCCAGAACCCCAGGCTGACCACCCATGTCGCAGACGGGCGGGCATACCTGCAGAACACGCACAAGCGGTACAACCTCATCCTGTTCGCGCTGCCCGATTCACTCACCGCGCTGGCCGGGCAGTCCGCCATCCGCCTAGAGAGCTACCTGCTCACCGAGCAGTCACTCGCGGCAGCGCAAGCGCACCTGGCTCCTGGCGGCACTTTCGCCATGTACAACTACTACGCGCCGTTCCTCCTCAGCCGGTACGCGAGCACGATCCAGGATGCCTTCCACCGGACCCCGTGCGCAGAGGTCGGACCGCCGCTCGGCGGCAGGCGCCTGGCGGTGCTCACCGTCCACCCGGCGGGGACGGTGCCCAACTGCACCTCCTTCTGGCATGGGTCCCGGACCGCCCCGGCAACCGACGACCACCCGTTCCCGTATTTGCGCGCCTCGACCATCCCGGCCCCCTACCTGTTGATGCTCGGCGCGATCCTGCTCGCGTCGCTGCTGCTCATCCGGGTGGGCGGCGGCTCGTTCAGCCGGATGCGGGGCTACACCGATCTCGCGTTCATGGGAGCGGCCTTCCTGCTGCTTGAGACGAAGAACGTGGTGCAGTTCGCGCTGCTGTTTGGCACCACCTGGTTCGTGAACTCACTGGTCTTCGCTGGGGTCCTGATCGCTGTGTACCTGGCGGTCGAGACCGCCAGCCGGGTACGGCTGCCACGGCCGCCGGTGCTTTACGGCGCCCTCCTCGCGGCGCTCGCCCTGGCCTGGGTGATACCGCAGGCATCTCTGCTCAGCCTGCCCATGGTTGGGCGTTTCCTGGCAGCAAGTGCGCTGGCCTTCGCCCCTGTGTACCTGGCAAACCTTGTCTTCGCGCAGCGGTTCTCTGGCGTGGAGACCTCGGGCACGGCCTTCGCGGTCAACCTGCTCGGTGCGATGGCCGGGGGCACCCTCGAGTATGTCGCGCTGATCACCGGGTACCGGTTCCTGCTGATCGTGATCGGCGTGCTCTACGGGCTGTCCTTCGTAACCGGCTTGCGGGGGAAGTCAAAGCCCAAGCTGACCTGAGAGTTGCCCGTCGCAGGATAATCGTGCTCGTGATCATGGGGTTGGGTGGGGTGATCACCCCACCAACCCCATGATCACAAAGCGCCATCCACCATTGTGAGATGCAGGCGAGATTCCTGTTGCGATTGAGGGCGCAGTGATCAGGAAACTTACAGCACGCTGGGTCAGACCGGGTAGGGAGGGGCCTCGGCCGGCGGCGGCAACCGCCAAGCCCTCTACGCCGATCCCGAGACTCGCTTCGCTCGCTCAGGATCGGTGGCCCCTTCGGGGCAGTCCGGCTGACCGCTGGCGATGAGCGTGGCACGTTCGGTGCATGGCTGATGACCTGAGCGTGC
>WNGG01012646.1_pt2 | contig 14532 bp, 14 predicted proteins | sample 5400661 | NCBI WGS metagenome assembly WNGG01 (sample SAMN13153372, study PRJNA577476) | soil metagenome | isolation source: 100 cm soil or saprolite under Garry oak tree replicate 1 | place: USA:California | collected 2016-06-15
GGCCTCCTATTTGCTCGGCGGACTTACGTTCCCGACCGCGCCGAGCTCCTGGTACGTGGATACCAGCTTCACGGCGACGGCGAATCCGGTCACCGGGAATCTGTCCCTTCCATTCAACGGTCATGTGTACAACGTCGCGGGGATCCCGAGCGCGAGCGGCATTTACCATCTCGGACTCCACCCGGACAACTCCTTGCGCGTGTTCTACTACGGCGAGTTCGTTGCGATGCTCGTGACGGATTCCACGATCCCCGGCGTGTACGACACGGTATACGTCGATCTCGACGACAACTATCAGTTCGGAAACGACAAGGCCGCGGACGTGGCCTCGCCGGAAATCTGGGTGGACACGAATGGGGATGGCATGGCGGACCTTTCCGGAGGACTTGTCTACTTCATCGGGGATGGGGCGAACCCGATCCCTTACAGCGACGTGATGGGGGCGCGATACGGCCTCCCCGTCCCGAGACCCGGTGCGGGCGATCTCGTTGCCCTCCAAATCGGTGATGTCCTGGCTCCCGGCGGCGGGGATCACGGTACGTTGTGCGCCTCCGCGATCGTCGCCCAGAACAAGACGGGCGCCGTCCTCGGCTTCGCGCCGCAGGCGAAGCTGATCTCAGTCGGAAACATCTACGCCGGCGGATTCTTCTACGACATGTTCACGTTCGTCGGGGAGGGCTACGATGGCACGCCCGGGACGGGCGACGAAGCCCAGGTCGCTTCCGCCTCGTTCGGTTTCTCCGGGACCTTCAACGATGGCTGGGACTTCACGGCCCGCTGGGTCGAGCTGATGTCCCTCCTTCATTCGGACACCGTCTTTGCCGTCTCCAGCGGGAACGGAGGACATGGCTTCGGGACGGTCACATCCCCGTCGTCGAGCAGCGGAGTCATCTCGGTCGGTGCATCGACGAGCTACTCCGGCACCGAGCCGTACCCGGTCGGCGCGGCGGATACCGGGGCCCACTCCACGTTCGGCGATGTGCAGCCGTGGTCGAACCGCGGCCCGAGCACCCTCGGGACTTCGAAACCCGACGTCGTGACGGTCGGCGCTTGGGCCTCCGGTGACGGGGCCCTCAACTCGTTCGGTGGGAGCCCGCCTTGGGTCGTGTGGGGCGGCACGTCGCTTTCGGCGCCCGCGACCGCCGCGATCCTCGCGCTCGTCGAGAATGCGTGGCACAACACCACGGGAAGCGCGTTGTTCAACCAGTACGCGAAGGTCCTCTTGACCGGCTCCGCCGACAACACGCACTACGACCCCGAAGTCATGGGCCACGGCCTCACGAATGCCTTGCGCGCGGTCGAATCGGCCTCCTTCCGGGACGGCCTCGCCGCGTACCACTTCACGGCGGCCGGAGTCGCGCCGGAATGGATGGCGGGGAATTACCGCGGGACTTCGTATCCAAGCTTCACGAGCCTCCTGTCGCCGGGCGATTCGTCGACCGACACGTTCTCCGTGGAGAATCACAACATCGCGAGCCCGAAGTCCGTCCTCGTATCCGACTGGGAACTACAGAAGATCGGGAGCAACTCGTGGACAATCACGACGACGAACGCGAACGAGAGCACGCCGGACTTCCTTCGGCCGGACTATCTGATCAACCTGACCGGCCTGGTGCCCGCCGGGACGAACCTCCTCAAGGCCACGGTGAACTTCCCGCTCGCCCAGTTGGACCCGGACGGGAACTACGTCGCGAACAGCCGGTGGCGTGTCCTCCTGTACGACTGGCTGGACTACAACGGGGACGGGAAGTACTGGACCGACACGAATGGAAATGGCGTCGTGAACACGGGCGAGATGAGCGCCTCGGCCGGCACGGAGATTCAGCGATTCACGTATGGCTATCCGACCGGAACGAACATCGAGGCCTTCGTCCACGATCCGCTCGCACGGATCCACAATGGCCTCCTGCTCGGGATCCAGCATCGGACCGTCTCTTCCCTGGTCCTGTCCACGAGCCTGACGATCACGGTCGACTACTACCAGGCGGTCGACGCTCCGTGGCTCAGCGAGGGCGCGTCGAATCTCTCCATCGGTCCGGGCGGAACCGGTTCCCTCGGCGTGGCGGTCTCCATTCCCGCGAACCAGCCCTACGGAATCCTGTCGGGCGCCGTGATGCTCACGGACGCCGGCTCGGGTGCAGAGACTTTGATCCCCGTCGTCGTCCAGGTGGCCGCGACCGGGACGTCGTTCTCGTTCGGCGGGAACGCCTTGAGCACCGCCTTCCTCGACAACAACCGGATGTTCGGCGGTGCCGACTGGACCTGGCGACCGGAAGCAGGCGACTGGCGGTTCTTTTACACGGACGTCCCCGACGCCACCCCGGTCTACTCGGGCGAGAATCTCCTCGTCCACACCTGGTGGTCGAATGCGCCGACCGATCTCGATACCCTGATCTTCGGTCCTGCGCCGGACCCTTTCTCGGGGATTGGTCCGAGCATCTGGGGCCCGTACTCGCTGTCCACGATGGGCGCGAGCTCGAACCAGCTCATCGACGCCGGACGCTGGCGGTTTAACACCGTGACGGGCCGGCCTGAGGAATGGGTCACGGCCCCCCTGAGCACGGGGCTCCACGCGATCGGCCTGCACAATGTCCTCAACGCGGGCACCGGCCCATCGGACCTCTTCAATGGGGAGGTCGGCACGTTCGCGGTCGCCCCGACCCCGTGGACCGTCGTGACATCGAATGCGACCGGGAAGGGAATGTTCAATGCAAATTCGTCTCTGTCCCTGCCCGGCCTCAGCGTCCAGTCGTTCGGAGTCTCCGCGCCCGTCTTTGAGTCGAACCTCACGATCGTGAATGGCGACGTGTACACGGAGACGTTCTCCGCCTCGAACGCTGGGCTGATCGACGTCGCGATCGGCGAGTCGTATGCACAGGGAATGGACATCGACCTGTACCTGTACCGATGGAACGGGGCGACGTACAGCCTCGTCGCATCGTCCGCGGGTTCGACCGCGTTCGAGGAGGTCCGGCTCACGATGCCGCAATCCGGAGACTACCTGATCCTCGTGGACGGGTACTCCGTCCCCGCGGGGACAGGCAAGTTCGACATGGGCAAGCTGATCATCCAGGGGACGCAGCTGACCCCGACGAACGTTCCCGGCTCCGGCATCCCGAGCGGCATGAATGCCCACTTCAACGTGACGTGGAACTTCGCGGGAACGTTGCCCGGATTCTACATCGGCATCATGTTCGTCGGTCCGACGGGCGCGCCCGCGGTCGAAGTGGATGCGCTCTTCGCCCTGACCGACGTGAATGCGCCGGTCATCTTGTCGATGAGTCCCGCAGACGGCTCGTCCACGAAGGACGCCGCAGCCCGGATCACGGTCTCCTACGTCGACCCCCAGATCTCGGCGGGCATCGTGGACGCGACGATTGCGGTCGACGGGACCGACTTCTCGTTCTTCGGGACCTTCAACGAGACGACGCTCGTCTGGTCGCTTCCCTTCTCCTTCAGCGAGGGCACCCACACCGTGACCGTCCAGATCTTCGACGGGGCCGGATTCTCGGCGAATACCATCTGGCGATTCACGGTGGACACGACGGCCCCGTCACTCTCCGTGATGAGCCCCGACTATGCCCTGACCCGGATCGCGACGACCACGGTCTCTGGGACGACGGAGGTAGGGGCCACGGTGACCGTGAACGGCGCCACGACGGGCGTGAACGCGACGACAGGGGTCTTCAGTCGGACGATCCTCCTCGGGGAGGGCCCGAACACGATCACGGTCGTGGCCCGCGATCCGGCGGGAAACACGGCCCAGGTCACCCGCTCCGTGCGTCTGGACACGACGCCGCCCGTCCTCACCGTTACCGCACCGACGGCCGGATCGAGGGTGCTGACGAATGTCGTGCACGTCGCTGGGGCGACGGAAGCGGATGCCGCTGTCACCGTTGACGGGAATTCCGCACCGGTGGCATCCGGTGGAGACTTCTCCGTCGACATCGTCCTCCCGGACGGGAGCCACACGATCACGGTGGTCGCGACGGACCCCGCGGGCAACCAGGCCCAATTGACGCGCACGATCGACGTCGGTGCGGCCCCGGATACGACCGCGCCCGTGGTGACGGTGACAAGTCCCTCGGACGGCGCATCGGTCGACCAGGCTTCCGTCGTCGTCTCGGGGACCGTGGACGATGTGAGTTCGACCGTCCGCGTGAATGGCGTGGACGTCCATCCCGTCGCGGACGGCTCATGGAGTGTGACGATTGCCCTCGTGGCGGGATCGAACACGATCACGGTCACGGCGACGGATGCGGCCGGGAACCAGGCCACCGCCGTCACCCGGTCCGTCACGTACCATTCCCCGGTACCTGGAATCAACCAAGCCGTCACGTCCTTGGGCGGCAACTTGGTTTTGGGCCTCGCGATCGTGATCGTCGCCCTCGTCGCGGTCGTCTTCGCCCTGTACTGGAACCTGAACCGGAAGATCGGAGACCTGAAGCCGAGGCCGCCGGAACCGCCGGAAGGCGGGATGCCGTAGGGAGAGGTGCGCTCTCCCTCTTCCTTTTTATCGGGCGAGGCATCGTTCCGACGTCGCGTTCAGAAGAGGGCCTCGTCGGCCAGCCGTGCGGGCCCTCCGACCGTGCACGACATCGTTTCGACGCCCAGCTCTTCGATCGCCTTCCGGACGGGGTCCGCGTGATCTGGAAACGTGTTCACGTAGACCGTGGCCCCCGTGTCGATCGAGAAGAAGGCGGGAACGCCCTCTTCTCGGAGCCGGCGCACTGCGAGGATTACCCGCAAGGTGTCGGGCTGCCACAGGACCATCTCGCCGGTTCCGGTCATCGTGATCCCGTGCAGCATGAGCGTGTCCCGTTCCGCGAGGCCGCAGATCGAGCCGATGTCCCGTTTTCGGATCGCCAACTCCATCTCCGCGATGAGCCGCGGCATCTCTGCGAGGCGCGCGTGAAAGAAGGGAGAGGTGAGGGCCTCGCGGTGCGCATCCTCCGTCTGCTTGAACGCGGGGACAACGGCCACGACCATTCCGATCTGCAAGTCCTCTCCCGCAAGCTGCGTGGCGTAGGAGTCCTCGTCCGTGAGGCCCATCTTCCACTTGCTGAACCCTCCCGTCACGGAGCGGGCCGCGGAACCGGCGCCGCGTCGCGCGAATCTCGAGATCTCCTCCAGGGTCAGCCGGAGTCCGGCCGCATTCGCGGCAGCCATGGCCAGGGCCGCGAACCCGGACGCGCTCGCCCCCAGACCGATGTTCGACGGGAAGTCGTTCATGGACGCCATTCGGAACGGCGCGCGGAGGGACGCTTTCGCTCGAATCGCGTCGACGACGGAGCGGATCCTTTCCATGTCCCGCGCGGTCACATCTCTCCCATCGATCGTCGCGTGATCGCGAGGGAAATCGCCGAACTCGATGGTCGTGCGCGTCGTCAGCGGCGCGGTGCACACGCTGATCGAATCATGGAACGGGAGGCGGAGGATCGGGTCGGCGAGACCGTGGTATTTGATCAGCCCTTGAATCGGATGGGCCACGGCCGTCGCCTTCATCGCCACGTCTCCAAGAGGGGGGGGAGTTCGCGTGCCAGAATCCCGTGTTGAACCACACAGCCCGCATGCCGGCCATCTTGGCGCCGGCGACGTCCGCCACGACATCGTCCCCGACATGGACGACCTCGTGGGCGGCGAGGGAGAGTTCGTCAAGAGCCGCCTGGAAAATCGCCCGATCCGGTTTTCGGACCCCGACCTCGTCGGAGAAAATCCGGACGTCAAACGATTCGCCGATCCCGAGGCGTTCCTGGACTGGGCGAAGGAAGCGGCCCCCGGTCCGGCCCGTGTTCGAGATGAGGCCCGTGCGGTATCCTCGCTCTCGGAGGGCGCGCAACGTCACCCCGATTTCCGGATAGAGAGCCGGCAACCGGAACTCGATCGCGGAACCGAAGACCTCCTGGAGCGTCCGGAGGATATCCTCTCGGCCCTCGCCCACTCCGAGAAACCCGAGATAGGCCCGGGTCTGTTCCTCAACCGAGAGATCCCGGAGATCGTTCCAAGTCCGAAGAAGGAGGTCTGTCTGGGCGTCGTATGCGCGAGACAGAAGCGTTCGATTCACCGGAAGGCCCGAAGCCTCGAGCGCCTCCGCGGCCCGATCGACGCGGATCTCCCGCATCTGCTCGTCGTAGATGTCCCGGACCGCCGGGATCTCCACCACCGTCCCCCACCAATCAAATGTCACGCCCTTGATCGTCATGGATCGCCTAGATGTCGAAGATGACCTCGGCGATCCCTTTCTCCGCATTCACAATGAGGCCATGGCGCGTCACGGCCTTGATCACGAGCTTCAACTCGTGCCGATCCTTGTCGATCGCCTCCCCGCGCGCGTGACCTTCGAGTGACCGCCCGACGACATGCGCGTCGAAGGACGAGAAAAGGAATCGCTGCGTCTCGTGGATGTACAGCAGTTCCCCAAGCCATCGGAGGAAGAGCGTCGGAAGGTCGTCCGCCTGGAGGCGCACCTCGATCTCACCGACGGGCTTCACCTCGGACAGGTCCGCGATGAGGCTGAACATCCCCTCCGCGGCATTCGCGAACAGTTCGTCCAGGGACCGCCCGTACGCGCGGATCCCGACGTCGGCGGTGTGCTCGATTTCTTCGTACCGCACGCGTAGGAGAAGGCGGAGAAAGGATGAATCTTCCGTGCGGCGGTCCTAGATGCGGCGATCCCGTCCGGGCCAGATCAGTTTGTGCAACTGGACCTGGAGACGCACCGGGAGGCGATCCTCGAGGATCCACTCGGCCAATCGAGCCGGGTCCAACCCGGTCGACACGTGATGCGCCGCGACGACGGGGGAGAACAGCACGGTCTGCGCCTTCGTGCCGTACGAGGCGAGCACCTGCTTGGCGAATTCGTAGTCGTCCCGGTTCTGCAAGACGAACTTGACCTCGTCCTGTTCTCGGAGGATCCCGAGATTCGCGTACGCCTTCTCGGCCTTCATCCCTGATCCGGGGCATTTCACGTCCATCACGTACCGCAGGCGGCCGCCCTCCCGTGCGTCGGATGCAAGGGCATCGAACGCACGCAGGTCGACCTCGCCGTCCGTCTCGAAGGAATGGACGAAGGTGTCCGGGAGCCGACGAATCGCGGCCACGAGGGACTCTCCCTGGAGGAGCGGCTCGCCGCCGGTCCAGCAGATATTCCGGATCCCTCCGCCGTCGGAGGACGAGCCCGCGAGCTCGCGGATCTGGCGGACGACGTCGTCCACGTGGACCTTCGTGAATTCGCCCCCCTCCACGGCGTACATGGAGTCGCACCATCGGCAGCGGAGGTTGCAGGAATACAGGCGGACGAACACGGTCGGCAGTCCGACGAGCGAGCTCTCCCCTTGGACGGAGACATACATCTCGTTGAGGAGGAACTCCTCCCCTTTCCGCAGGGCGACGGCCCCTTGGGCCTGCATGTGCGGATACGATGCGCACGTCGGCACTTAAGCGTTCGTCGGCGGAGGCCTCGCGTACGGGAGCGGGTCCTCGATCCCGGCCTCGCGGAACCCCTTCCGTCGGAGTTGGCACGAGTCGCAGACCCCGCACGCCTTGGCCCGACCGTGATAGCAGGACCAGGTGAGGGCCCACGGCACCCCGAGTTCCTCCCCCGTGCGGACGATGTCCGCCTTCGACAGGCGGATGAGCGGAGTGCGGATCTCGATGACGTCGCCCCCGACGCCCCGCTTCGTGCCGAGACGGGCGACCTCTTGGAAGGCCGCATAGTACTCCGGCCGGCAATCGGGATATCCTGAATAGTCGACTTGATTCGCCGCGATCACGATGGACTTCGCCCCCGCGGCCTCCGCCAAGCCAAGCGCGTAGGCCAACAGGATCGTGTTTCGAGCGGGCACATAGGTGATCGGGATCCCGCGGCCGATCTCCTCGATTCGCCGCTGCTCGGGGACCCGGATGCGCGCGTCCGTGAGGGCCGACCCGCCGATCGCGGAGAGGTCCATCGTCGCGACCCGGTGGTCCTTCACGCGGAAGTGCGCCGCGATGCGCTTGGCCGCCTCGACCTCTTTGCGATGGCGTTGACCATAGTCGAACGTGACGCCGATCACGTCATGGCCCTCCTTGATCGTCATCGCGAGGGCGGTCGCAGAATCCATGCCCCCGGACAGGAGGACGACCGCGGTCTCTGCCATCCATTGAGGCATGCAGGCGGCCGCTAAAGGCCTTGCGAGCCGGTGCCCCCGCCGCTGAGTCCTCCGATCACGCGTTCGTATCGCTCGACGAGCGGGGCCACCCGTCGATGACCTTCCGTTCCTTTTCGTGGCTCTTCCAGCAGCCCAATCTCATGGCCTTCGGGGTCATGCAGGTAGGCGACGCGACCGTACGGTCGATTCGCGGGAGGGCCGAGGAATTCGGCCCCGCGAAGGCGCAACGCCTCGTGGACGACTGCAAGGTCCTCGACCCCGAATACGAGGAACCCTTCCGGAGTCTCCCGACGTTGCCCCGGCGGACACCGATGGATTGCGAGGCGGATGGTTCCCGCGTCAAAATGGATCACGTGGCCTTCGTCGAGGAGGAGTGGCAGGCCGAGGACGTCTCGGTAAAACCCCCTCGCCTGATCCAGATCCTCCGAATACAGGACAATGCCTTCGACGGTCAACACCATTTCTTGCCAAACCCCTCGTCGCGAGGGGAGGCGGCCGTTATCACCTTTCCGCCGGTCGGCGCGGATGGGCGAGCCGCATTCACGGTCCCGGTCGTTATAGTTAAATAACTATAAGACATCTAGATCCCCATGCAGGTCGGTTGTGGTGTGTATCTGCACACGATTCGGACACGGACGTATCTCTACTTCTGGCACTACGAATCGAAGGGCCGGTCGCGGGTGCAAGTGAAGGAGTACATCGGGCCGGCGAAAGCTGCTCGATCGATCACCGAGGCGATCCGGCGTTGCGATGCCTATTACGCCCGGGCGGCGGAGGAGCTGCAACGCCAGCGAGCCTCGTCCGAGGCCACGATTCGCGGATTTGAATAGCCGGTCGGCTTGGTGCCACGGCCGACCTGGGATTCATCGAGACGGACCGGTGCAGGTCCAGATCACTTCCGAACTCCTAGGCTCGAATCTCGTCGAACGCATAGTCGTCCCACGTTCGCTCGCCGAGCACGATCTCGAATTCTTGCGGCGTGAGCATCGGCTGCTTGTACTGCAGGATATCTTCGATCGCGATCCGAGGGCACGCCGTGTTCACCCAGGCATCCACGCGGTATCCCTGGAGCAGCTCGGGAGCGACGAGGTCCATGAGGAACAGGTTTGCCTGCTTCCCGTGTTTCTCGGCGAGGGCTTTCAGCTGCGTGGCCAACTCCATCCGTACCTGTCCCAGTTTCTTCGAGACGATGATTCCAAAGACGGTTGCGTCATGGGCACGCGCAATCGCGGCATGTCGCTGTCGAAGCACATGGTCCCGCACCTCTTTGAGGTTCCGCGCCGTCCCGCGCTCGGGGTCCGCGATGATCACCGGCTTGTCGACGAGGATCGCGACGCCGAGCGGATGGAAGTCTCCCGTGCCAATGTAGAGGTAGCCGTCGACCTCCTTCTCGACGACCGTCGCCGTGTAGTAATCGCAACCGAGGAGCTGACCGGCATACGCGACCCGCCCGTCCGGTTCCCCGATTCGGATGGCATGTCCTTTCTTCTCCAGGTGCTCCTTGATTGCCGGGAGCCAGTGGCGGAACTGCGTCGTCGTCAGGAGGCCGACCCGTTTCGGGAGGAGCGGCTCCGCAGCGTCGACGAAGGCCATCGAGGTCAGCGGCAATCCCGGGAGGTCGTAGAAGAATACGCGGTTGTACCGTAGGTGCGGCATCGGGGCGTGGCCCAGGTGGACGATGAGGTCGACCGGCATCTCGGCGACGTCGCATGCCCCGAACGAGGGGTCCGCGGAAACGAGGCACGTGACCCCCGCCTTGGCCTCGATCTCCTGAGCGAGCTCCACGGCCTTGGTCCGAAGCCCGACGGGAAACTGGAGGCCGACCGTCTTCGAGTTCCGGCCGCGGATCACGTCGAGGAGCCGGTCCGTTTCGCCCATGGATCTGGAAGGCAGACGCACGCGTCGAGAAAAAGGTGTCCCCTACTTCGGGGGCTTCTTCTGCTTCTCCCGCTCGATCTCGATCCGCCACGGCGTCGGCAGCTTCACGCCGCCCTTGCGCAGCGCTTCCTTCGCGTCGTCGACATGTTCCTCGGTCGTCGAGATCGTGAAGATCTTCACGCCGGGATGGACGCGCGCGGCGGTCCCGACCGCGGCGCCGAAGGCGGCGCGCATTCCTTCCGAGATGCGGTCCGCGCCCGCCCCGGTGGCGATCTTGTTTTCGCGGAGCACGTTGTGCGGATACACCCGGAGCTTGAGGTGGTACGCGTTCCCCGCCTTCTTCACGATGTAGCGGTTCGCGGAGATGCGGGCGGCCTCGAGGGCGATGTGGCGGATCTGACATTGCTCCTCGGCGATCAGGTGGACGTGGACCGGGAATTGCGTCCGCAGATCCCCGATGTCGAACTGGCTGATCCGGATCCCGGGGACTCCGCCCATGTACCGCTTCTGGGCGTAGGCCTGTCCGCGGATCTCTCGATACATGCTTCCGGGTTTGCGCGTCATCGTCGGAGGGGCGCTCGAAAGGGCGGGCGCTATTTAATCCTTCTCGGATGCGCGGGCGCACCGGGAAAGCATTAAGTGTGACGCGATGCGTCGCCCGAATCTCCATGCTCCTTGTGAAGCTCGGCGGGAGCGTCCTCACGGAGAAGGCGCGTCTGCACACGCCCCGACGCGCCGCGATCCGACGCCTCGCGGCGGAGCTTGCCTCCGTACGTCAACCTCTTCTGATCGTCCACGGCGCGGGTTCCTACGGACACATCCTCGCAAGTCGACACCGCCTGAAGGACGGAGGCTCCACGTCGGCGAAACGAGCCGCCGCGGCCCGCGTGCAGGCCGACGTACGAGAGCTCGATCGTCTTGTCGTGGACGCTCTGAATCGCGCGGGATTCGCCGCGGTCCCCATCGCCCCCTCGGTCGTATTGACCTTGGACGACGGGGGCGTCTCGACGATGGACCTCACGCCATTCCTGGAGTTCTCTTCGCTCGGCTTCACGCCGGTGACTTTTGGCGACATCGTGCGGGACCTGCGGCGCGGATTCTCCGTCTGTTCCGGCGACCTGCTCATGCTCGAGCTCGCCCGTGCCTTCCGACCGGACCGAGCCGTCTTCGCGGCGGACGTCGACGGCCTCTTCAACGCGGACCCGAAGCGTCGACCGAAGGCGGATCTCCTGGAGACCGTGTCACCGAATGATTTGGCAAAGATTGAATTCTCGTCTCCACGAAGGACGGACGTCACCGGGAGCATCGAAGGGAAGGTGCGCCGGATGTTCGAGATCGCGGAACACGTCGACGCTTGCATGATCGTCAACGGTAACGTAAAGAACCGAGTCCGGGATGCACTGCGCGGCAAGCGGGTCGTCGGCACCCGAATCGTCCGAGGTCCCTGAGATGGCGGAGCCGTCGAAGACGGAGCAGCGCAAAGCGGAACATGTGAACATCATCCTGAACGAGAACGTCTCCGCGGAATACAACTATTGGAACGACATCCGTCTGGTGCACAACGCCCTCCCGGAAATCGACCTGGACGACATCGACCTGGGCGTGAAGTTCTTCGGGAAACGCCTCCAGGCGCCTCTGATCATTTCCTCCATGACCGGCGGCTTCGGCATGGGGAAGGAGATCAACTCGAACCTCGCGAAGGCCGCGGCCGAGGTCGGCATCGCGATGGGCGTGGGGTCCCAACGCGCGGCGCTCGAGAAGCCCGACCTCGTCCCCACGTACGCGGTCGTCAAGGACCATGGTGTGCCGCTCATCTTCGCGAACCTCGGAGCACCGCAGCTCGTCCCTCAGGAAGGCAAGCGGGCCTACGGCCTCGTGGATGCAAAGAAGGCCGTCGACATGATTCGCGCGGACGCGCTCATCGTCCATCTCAACTTCCTACAGGAGGTCGTCCAGCCGGAGGGGGACCGGCGCGCGAAGGGATGTCTCGGCGCGATCCGCAGCCTCGCCGCGAAATTCCCCGTGATGGCGAAAGAAACGGGCGCAGGGATTTCGCGCGAGACGGCGACGCTTCTCAAGCAGGCGGGCGTCCAAGCGATCGACGTGGGCGGACTCGGCGGGACCTCGTTCTCCGCGGTCGAGCATTACCGCGCGCGCAAGGAGGCCTCGACGCTGAAGGAGCGCCTCGGGGCCACGTTCTGGAATTGGGGGATCCCGACGCCCGCCTCGATTCGCCTGGCCGACGTGGGCCTGCCGCTCGTCGCGACCGGTGGCATCCGGAGCGGGCTCGATGCCGCGAAAGGGATCGCGCTCGGGGCCACGATGGCGGGCATGGCGAAGCCGATGCTCGAGGCCGCGAAGGTCTCTGCCGACGCGGTCGTGACGGAGCTCCGCGCGGTGATCGAGGAACTGAAGGCCGCGATGTTCCTGACGGGGTCGACCTCGATCGAGCAGCTACAGGACCGGCGGGTCATCGTGAGCCCGCCGACCGCGAGCTGGCTCGAGGCGCGAGAAGCGTGACCGGATGACGGCCTCGGAACCGGAGTCGGCGGAGGCGCGCCTCGATGCGCTCCTCCGACCGTATCGAGATGCCTCGAACGTCCAGATGGGGGCGATCTGGAACGAGTTCACCGCCGAGCATCCGGACAGTTCCTTTCCGTCCTCGCAGACGATGCGGCGGAACGCCCGCCTCTTCCTGGCGGGGAAGCGATACCGCTTCGCCCTCGCCGTCGCCGGGTATCGCCTCCTGACGGGCGAGAGACCGTCCCGCGACCTGGAGCGAGCCGCGACATGGCTCGAGTGGTACCACCTCTACACCCTCTTCCTCGATGACATCATGGACGAGGACGTCCGCCGACGGACCTTGCCGAGCGCGTGGTCCACGAACGCGAAAATGTACGGCGGTCCCGATGCGGACAAACCCGCGGCCGTCTTCCGGACCCGTCGGCATAGATATGGGGTCTCGCAGGCGATCCTCGATGCCCTCCGCATCCGCTCCCTGGCCGAGCGGTCCATCGAAGGGGCGGTGGGCCTCCATCCCTCGGTCCGTCTCGAGCTCCTCTCCGAATTGACCAACGTGGACCTGATCGTCAGCGACGGCCAAGGCCTCGACATCGATTTCGAAGGCATGGCCCGGATTCCCGAGGAAGCCTACGTGCGGATGAGCGAGGCGAAGACCGGCCGCTTGTATCTGGGGGCGGCGGCAACCGCCGCGATCGCGGCGCGTGCCTCGTCGGAAGATCGGGCCGCCATCGAGGCGTTCGCAGGTACCTTCGCGGTCGCGTTCCAGGACCGAGACGACCTGTTGGGCTCCGGCGTCGTCTCGTCGAAGGTCGGCGGCTCCGCGGAAGGAGATATCCGTCAGGGGAAGCGGACGCGGCTGTACGTCCTCGCGCTCGAACGAATCCCACGGAAGGATCGCGCGGCATTCCTGCGTTCTTACGGCCGCGGCGCCCGGACCACGAAGAAGGACGTGTCGACGGTGCGAGCCCTGCTGCGGCGGTCCGTGCTTCCGGAAATGGAACGGCGGATCGAGTCCAATCTGACCGCGGCCCGAAAGGCGTTGGACCGCCTCTCGGCGAAGGATGCGGAAGCCCGGAACGTCCTCGAGGCTCTCTTGGACGCGCAGCGGGTTCGGCTCCACTAATCCTCGAGTCCCTGGCCTGTGATCCGGAACGTCGCGCGCGTCCCTTCTTCCCGATGCCGATGCTTGTCCAGGACCGCCGTGCGGGTGCTGGGCCCCGTCCGCTCGAACCGGACGATCGTCTTCGCGTTGTGGCTCAGCATGTGGCCACCGAGCGGCATGTAGGCGCCCGTGTCGATGTCCGTGTACACCTGGGACGTGACGACGACCGGGATGCCTCGCTCTCGGGAGACCCGGAGGAGCTTCGCGATTTGCCGGGTGAGTCCGTATCGCTCTTCGCGCCGCGTCTCATCCCGCATCGTGAGGCGATAGTGCATCGTGATGCTGTCAATCACGATGAGGCCGACCTCCGACTTGCTGTTCGCGAGCTTTACGGCCTTCTCGATCAAGTTCTCCTGTTCCTCGAAGCTGTACGGCTCGGAGAAGAGGATGTTCTTCGCGACGACCTCGAAGTCGTCCCCGCAGATCTGTCGCAACCGTTCGAGCGACACGCCCTCCGTGTCGATGTAGATCACCTTGCGTCCCGCCCGGACGACGTTCCGCGCGAGTTGGAGACAGAAGTTCGTCTTGCCGCTGCCCGCCTCTCCGTGTAGGAGGGTGATGCATCCCTCCTCGACTCCCCCGCCCAGGAGGTCGTCCAGGGCCCGGCAGCCCAGGGCCACCTTCATCATCTGTGTGGTCAAAGCTCCGGCGCCCTTTAATCCTTCGAGGCCTTCGCTGGAAGTTCCGACAGATAGGCGCCCTCCGAAGTCCAGACGACGATGGCTCGTGCGGTGGTCCTCTTCGGTGCGGGCCGGAGGGGCCGCTCCTCCGCACTGTCCGGGTGGACGGCGACCGTTTCGCCCGACTCGAGCCGTTGCA
>WNGG01008369.1_pt1 | contig 14530 bp, 14 predicted proteins | sample 5400661 | NCBI WGS metagenome assembly WNGG01 (sample SAMN13153372, study PRJNA577476) | soil metagenome | isolation source: 100 cm soil or saprolite under Garry oak tree replicate 1 | place: USA:California | collected 2016-06-15
CCGCTTCCCGCGCGCCGGGTTCCCCTCCCTCCGAGAGCCGGTCGATCTGGGAGAGGATCGTGCCCAGGCCCAGGTTCATCTCGCGAACCAGCCCGGCCAGGGCTTCCGCCAGGTCCACGTTGGACCGTATCGAGCGGTGGAGCAGCTCCTCGGAGACGAGCCCGCCTTCGGTCGCGCCCGCGGTCGGCGCGGCGGGCGGCGCCTCGGTGGAGGCCGCCACCACGATCCGGGCCGTGGGCGCGGGGCCCTCTCCGGGCGCGGGGGCGGGCTCGGCGCCGGAGCGGCGCAGCACGGCGGCGAAGGCCTCCGCGACGGTCTCCGGGACCGCGGCCGGGTCCAGGCCCTTCTCCTTGAGGTTGTACTTGATGGCGATGGCCGCCAGCATCTCCTGGACGACCCCGACGAAGGTCTCCATCACACCATCGCCCTGGGACGCCACCGCCGGGAACGCGCGGCGTCTCCAGGGATTGACCGCCTTGCCCAGCTCGGCCGAGGAGAGCAGGTCGGGCAGGTCCTGCTTGTTGTACTGGAGGACGAGGGGGACCTTCTCGGGGACGAGCCGGTTGGCGAGAAGGTTGACCTTCATGTTCTCGAAGGCGGCGGTGTTCTCCTTGAGGAGGGACCGGCGCGAGTCGGCCACGAACACGACCGCGTCCGCGCCCGCAAGAACGACGCGCCGCGTCGCGTTGTACTGGACCTGGCCGGGGACAGTGTAGAGCTGGACCTTGAAGTCGTAGCCCGAGATCGCCCCCAGGCTGAAGGGCAGCAGGTCGAAGAACAGCGTGCGGTCCTGCGCGGTGTTCAGCGAGATGAGCCGGTTGTTGTTCGCGGGGTCGGTGAGGCGATGGATGTGCTCCAGGTTGGTGGTCTTCCCCGATTGGGCCGGCCCGTAGTAGACCACCTTGGCCTTGATGGTCCGTTCCGCGAAATTGAACTGGACCATGGTGGTCGATCATAGCAAATGCCCGCGTTCGGGCCGATAGGAAACTCGCCCGTTGACGCTGGCCGCGCGGTCCCGCTATAATCGGCGTTTCGCGTGAGGGCCGGAGGCCCGGGAGGACGTTCTCATGGCACAGCGTTGCGACATCTGCGGCAAGGGCCCCCTCTCCGGCCATCGGATCAGCCATGCCCACAACGTGACCCACCGGCGCTTCCATCCCAACCTGCGCCGGGTGCGCGCGATCCGCAACGGCGTGCAGAGGCGACTGCGCGTGTGCACGCGCTGCCTCCGCTCGGGCCGGGTGAGCAAGCCCGCCCCCGCCCGCAAGACCAACACCCCCGCCTAGCTTTCAACGCGGAGGTCGCGGAGAAAGAACGGAGAGGGCGCGGAGACATCAATTCATCTCTCCGCGTCCTCGGGCCCGGCTTGCCTGTTCTCCGCGTCCTCCGCGTTTAAAACGCAGCGATGACGTCCATTTCGATGCGGGCGCCCTTGGGGAGGGCGGCGGCCTGGATGGTGGAGCGTGCGGGAGGCTCCTTGCCGAGGTACTTCTCGTAGACCTCGTTCATCTGCGGGAAGTCCGCGAGATCGGCCAGGAAGACCGAGGCCTTGACCACGTTCTCCGGCCCCATCTTGGCCTCCTTCAGCACGGCCAGGATGTTCTTCAGCACCTGCTCGGTCTGGGCCTTGATGTCGCCCTGGATCAGCTTGTCGGTGGCGGGGTCGATGGGGATCTGGCCCGACACGAACAGGAGCCCGCCGGCGATCACGCCCTGGGAGTAGGGGCCGATGGGCGTGGGGGCGTGTTGGTGGCCACGTGCTTCTTGGGCAAGCTTCCTCCTGTCGTAACGCGGTCAAGTAGGGCGCCAAGCCTACCGGCAGTCCGACTCCCGCACAAGCGGGCCGGCTAGCGTGCCACGCTGTGGCGCTCGACCTCGATGACGCCGCTCACTCCGCGGATGGACTTGACCACCTTCTCCAGGTGCTTCAGGTCCTGGATGCGGAGCGTCAGCTCGATGGAGGCGGTCTGATCGTCGAAGGTCCGCACGTCGGCGTCCCGGATGTCGGTGTGCATCCCCGCCAGCATGGTGGTGATGGCGGCGAGCAGGCCGGGCCGGTCCTCCACGCCCACGCTGATCCGCACCTCGTAGGCCCCTTCGGAGCCCTGCTGCCACTCGACCGGGATCCGGCGCTCGGGGTCGTACATCAGGTTCACGACGTTGGGGCAGCTCTGGGAATGCACGGAGACGCCCTTGCCGCGGGTGATGTAGCCGACGATGGGCTCGCCCATGATGGGGTTGCAGCACTTCGCCCGGTAGACGAGCAGGTCGTCGGTGCCGCGGACCTTGATCCGCTCGTCGCCGACCCGCAGCAGGCGCTTGACGGCGTCGGCCAGCGGCCGCGGCTTCTCGGGCTCGGGGGCGGCCAGCTTGTCGGCGGGGACGAGCCGCGCCAGCACCTGCCGCATCGACACCTTGCCGTAGCCCAGGGCGGTGAACAAGTCGTCGGCGCGGCTGCCCGCGCCCAGCTCGTGGGCGAGCGACTCCAGGCGGGCGGGCTCGACCTTCTTCGGCGTGACGTCGTAGCGCTTCAGCTCGCGCTCGAAGTGCTTGCGCCCGATCTCGAGGGCCTGCTCCCGCTCGGCGATGTTCAGGTAATGGCGGATCTTGGCGCGGGCCTTGTTGGTCACGGCGAGGGCGAGCCCGTCGCGGCTGGGGTGGTGCCCGGGCGAGGTCAGGATCTCGACGATGTCGCCGTTCTTGAGCTTGTACCGCAAGGGGGCCATCTTCCCGTTCACGCGCGCGCCCACGCACTGGTTGCCGATCTCGGTGTGGATCGCGTAGGCGAAGTCCAGCGGCGTCGCGCCCCGCGGCAGCATCTTCACCTCGCCCTTGGGGGTGAAGCAGTAGACCTCCTCCGGGTAGAGGTCGAGCTTCAGGGAGTTGAGGAACTCGTGGGGGTCCTTCACCTCCTGCTGCCATTCCAGGAGCTGGCGCAGCCACGCGAAGGCCTGGTCGTCCTTGTCGAAGCCGCTGCGGCCCTCCTTGTACTTCCAGTGCGCGGCGATGCCTTCCTCGGCCACGCGATGCATCTCCAGCGTCCGGATCTGGACCTCGAAGGGATGGCCTTCGTCGCCGATCACGGAGGTGTGGAGCGCCTGATAGCCGTTGGGCCGCGGCATCGCGATGAAGTCCTTGATGCGCCCCGGCACCGGCCGCCACAGGTTGTGCAGGATGCCGAGCACGGCGTAGCAGTCGGGGATCGTGGAGACGATCACGCGCAGGGCCACGAAGTCGTAGACCTGGGCGAGGCCGATGCGCTGCCGCCGCAGCTTCTGGTGGATCGAGTAGAGGCGCTTGATGCGCCCCTCGAGCGTGGCCTGCAGCCCGGCGGCGGTGAGCTTCTCGGCGACGGTCCCCTTGATCTTCTCGATGAACGCGAACGCCTCCCGCCGCCGCTCGTCGACCTGGACCGTGAGGTCCTGGTAGCTCTCGGGCTCCAGGTACTGGAAGGACAGGTCTTCGAGCTCGTTCTTGATCTTGCTCATGCCGAGGCGGCCGGCCAGCGGCGCGTAGATGTCCATCGTCTCGCGGGCGATGCGCTGCCGGCGGTCGGAGGGAAGGTACTGCAGCGTGCGCATGTTGTGCAGGCGGTCGGCGAGCTTGACCAGGATCACGCGCACGTCGTCGACCATGGCCAGCAGCAGCTTGCGGAAGTTCTCGGCCTGGCGCTCCTCGGAGCTGGAGAACGGGATCTTGCTGATCTTGGTCACGCCTTCGACGATGTGCAGCACGTCCTCGCCGAAGTGCTCCTTGATGCGGTCGGGGTCGGTGAGCGTGTCCTCCAGCACGTCGTGGAGCAGGCCCACCGCCACGCACGCCGGGTCCATCCGCATCTCGGCCAGGATGGCGGCCACCTCCAGGGGATGCACGAGGTACGGCTCGCCCGACGCGCGCGTCTGGCCCTTGTGCTCGACCGCGGAGAAGATGTACGCCTTGCGCAGCAGCTCGAGGTCCGCCCCCGGGTGATGCTGGCGGACGGTTTCGTAGATGTCTTCGAAGCGGATCATCGGCCCCGGGAGCGTGGGCGCCGGACGGCTTTAGGCGCGTTGCCTCATCAGTTTAGGTGGGGGTCCCGCGAGCGTCAAGGCAACGCGCGCGCGCGTGAAGGATTGTTGACTTGGCCCGCAGACGTGGGACAGAATCAATCCTTCGATTGCCCTTGAGGGCCTTTACCCTCAATCTTTTCCAGGGAGACGGCTCATGAAGATGCGGCTGCAGGCCCTCGTCTTTGCCGGCCTCGTCGGAGTTCTCGCCCTGAGCGGCTGCGGCCGGGTACGCTCCCGCGCCGCGATGAAGGACGGCAACAAGGATTACAAGGAGGAGAACTTCAAGAAGGCGGTGGTCGACTACGGCCGCGCGGTCGAGCTCGACCCCGACTTCGCGGAGGCCTGGTTCTACCTGGGCAGCTCGCAGCAGGCGCTCTACCGCCCGGGCAAGGACACACCGGACAACAAGGAGCATCTCGAGAAGGCGATCGAGGCCTACAAGAAGGCCTTGGAAGTGAACCGCGGCAACACCGACAAGCTGCGGAGGGTGAAGATCAACACGCTGGGCGCGCTGACCGCGATCTACTCCGACGACCCCTACAAGGAGTTCGCCACCGCGGAGAGCTACGCGCGGCAGCTCGTGGCCGACAACCCGAACGACGCGAAGAACCTCTACGCGATGGCCAACCTCTACGAGAAGTTCGGGAAGATCCAGGAGGCCGAGGACCTCTACAAGAAGATCGCGGAGATGAACCCCAACGACCCCAAGGCGTGCGGGGCGCTGGCCGCCTTCTTCAACAAGCCGCTCTGGGAGGGCAAGTCGAAGTTCGACCAGGCCATCGCCACCTTGGAGCGCTGCGCCTCCCTCGCTCCCGACGATGCCAGCGGCTACCAGAAGATCGCCAGCTTCTACTGGGACAAGGCGTACCGCGACCCGCTCCTCAGCGACGACCTCAAGAGCCAGTACGCGGAGAAGGGCCTGGAGAACGTCGACAAGGCTCTGAAGATCAAGCCCGACTACTTCGAGGCCATCATCTACAAGGGCCTGCTGTACCGGGTGAAGGCGGGCGTGACCAAGAACCCGCGCGAGCGCCAGCAGTTCCTGGACGAGGCGGCCACGCTGCAGAAGCGGGGCCTGGACCTGCGGAAGCAACAGCAGCAGGAGCAGGCCGCTGCCGCCGCGGCCGCCGCCGCGAGCGGCAGCCCGAGCCCGGGGCATTAGAGCCACCCCGGGCCTGCTTCACTTGCCTACTCGCCCGCCGCTTCCTGGACCATCTTCTCGGAGATGATCCCGATGCGCTCCACGCCGGCGCCGCGGGCGACGTCCATCGCCTCGACGACCTTGCCGTAGGGGACCTTCCCCGAGGCCTTCACGAAGATCGTCTTGTCGGACTTGGTCTGGAAGATGTCGGCCAGCCGCGTGTGCAGCTCCTCGAGGTTGCTGATCGGGCTCTTGTTCACCGTGATGACCGCCCCCGCCGGCGACTCCTCGAGGCCGAGCACGACCTGGTTCGACTGGGTCTGCTGCTCCGGCGTCTGCTGCTTGGTGTCGGCCTGGGGCAGGCCGATGTCGAGCCCCTTCTGGGCCAGCGGCGTCACCACCATGAAGATGATGAGCAGCACCAGCATCACGTCGATAAGGGGCGTGATGTTGATGTCGGACTTGGCGTCGGTGTGCGAGGGGCGCGAGGCTTCGTGGGAGTGGACGACCCAGCGGCGGTGGCGGCCCTTGCGCACTTCGCCCGGCTTAGGGGGCTGCGGATCCGGCATCTGGATGTAGGGAGGCTTGCTGGTGTCGGACATGGCTAGCTCCCCTGCCCCTGCACGCGGCTCTCGGCGATGAGGGCCAGGTCCTCGACGCCCGCCTCGCGGAGCATGTCCATCACCTTCATCACCGACGCGTAGTCGAGGTCGGTGTCGGCCTTCAGATAGACCGTGCGCTGGCCCTCGGGCAGGTCCTCGAGACGCTCCTTGACCTGGGGCGTCAGCTCGTTGGGGTCCTTCTGCGGGATGTCGTTGAGGTAGACCTGGCCGTCCTTGCGGATGGCCACCCGGATCGTCTTCGCCTCGTCCTTGCGCTCCTTGGTGTTGGTCGCGATGGGCAGCTTCACGTCCACGCCCTTCTGGAGCATCGGGGTGATGACCATGAAGATGATGAGCAGGACGATCATGATGTCGGCCATGGGGGTGACGTTGATGTCCGCGATGGCCCCGCCCTTCTTGCCGCCGACTGCCATTGCCATGGGATGACTCCTGTCCGCGCGGCCCGGGTCACCCCGGGCCGGACGCGGCCCTTAGGTGCCCTTCTTGATGAAGTAGTCGAGCAGCTCCGAGCTGGAGTTGTCCATCTCGACGTTGAAGCCCTCGACCTTGCCCGCGAAGTAGTTGTACGCCCAGACCGCGGGGACGGCCACGAACAGGCCGAACGCGGTGGTGATCAGCGCCTCGGCGATGCCGGCCGAGATGGCGGCGATGCCGCCCGACCCGGTGAGGGCCATGCCCGAGAAGGCGTTGATGATGCCGAAGGTGGTGCCGAACAGGCCCACGAAGGGCGCGGTGGAGCCGATGGTGGCCAGCCCCGACAGCCCGCGCTTGAGGTCGGCCAGGTTGACGGCGGTCGCGCGCTGGATGGCCCGCTTGGCCGCGTCCACCGCCGCTTCCTTGTCCCGCTGCACCTCGCCGGTCTCGATCTGGTATTGCCACTCTTGCAGGCCGAGGACGAGCACCTTGGCCAGGTGGGAGTGCTTGACGTTCTTGCCGTTGGAGACGTCGATCGCCTCCTTGATCTTGCCCTGCTTCAGGAACCGGGCGACCTCGGGGGCGTACTTGCGCGACTGCTTCGTCGCCTGGCTGTACGTGTAGTAGCGCTCGATCATGACGCCGATCGAATAGATGGACATGATCGCCAGGACGATCACGACGCCCCAGGCCACCCCGCCCATGTGCTCGGCCATGGTCCTCAGATCAAACTGCATCGCTCTCGTCCTCCTGCTGGAGTGGAATCTGGCTCCGGCCCATACCTCAGGACAGCTTGAAGTTCACGGTCACGGTCATGATGACCGGCACCGGCACGCCGTTGAGGAGCGTCGGCGTGTAGACCCACTGTTTGACCGCGTCGATGGCGGCCTGGTCGAGCAGCGGGATCCCGCGCAGGACCTTGACGTCCGTCACCTTGCCCTGGGGGCTGATCGTGCACTCGAGGATCACCACCCCCTGGACGCGCGCCTGCTTGGCGATGTCGGGGTAGGTCGGAGGGACGTTCTTGAGCTTCTTGGGCTCCTTGATCTGGCCACCCACGCGCACCGCCTGCACCAGGGCCGGCGCATCGGGCAGGCCGCCCACCACTCCGCCGACCACACCGCCGGGCACGCCGCCCTCGACGCCGCCGGCGACCCCGCCTTCGACGCCGAGGTTCAGCCCTTCCTCCGGCTTGATCTGCTCGGGCACTTCCACGGGGGCCCTGAACTTCGGCTCCTCCTGGATAACGGGCTTGGGCTGGACCTTCGGCGTCACCGGCGCCTTGGGCGCGGGCGGAGGCGGCGGGGGCGGAGGGGGAGGCGGCGCCGCCGGCTCGACGAAGAACGCCCTCACCGCGGAGGTCGGCTCGGGCAGCTCCTGGGAGCTGAGCAGCGGCACCACGATCACGAACAGCAGGACGATGGCGTGGAGGGCGAGCGAGACCGGCAGCGTGTAGGACTGCTTAGTCTTATGGGCCACCACGTCGGACTCGATGAGGTCCTCGAAAAGCCTCTGCTGCATGGCGAACGCCTCGCTTTCCCGGATCCCTATGAGGTGACAGGCAGAACGCGATTCTAATGCCCGTTTTCTCGGGGTGTCAAGACCAGCGTTCCAGGGGTCCCCGGCCCGGGAAAAGCCACGGCCCCCTCCAGCGTATTGGACACCGGCTGCCCTTTCACGGTTCCGACCGGGCCTAATGAATAAATGATGACAGATACCCGGAGCAGCGGAGCGCCGAATTCACTTCGGCGCGGAGCGTATCGGGGGGGAGCGCGTAGGCGCGCGGGGGGTGCTGTCGTTGCCTCGTACCCCCCCCGAACTCCCTAATAGATGCGGAACTGCACGGGAGCACGGGCGATCGTCGCGACGGGGTGGCCGTTCTTGATGGCGGGAGAGAACCGCCACTGGTAGACGGTCTGCACCGCGGCCTGGTCGAGGGCGGGGATGGACTGGATCACGCGCGCGCGGGTGACGCTGCCGCTGGCGTCGATGAGGATCTCCACCTCCACCGTGCCCTCGATCTTCTTGACGAAGGCCTCCTGGGGGTACTGCGGCTTGGTGATCTTGATCGGCCGCGGCGGCTGGTCGTAGTCCAGGACCGGCCCGTCGCCGGTGCCGCCGATCACGCCGCCGATGACGCCGCCCGGCACCCCGCCGACGACGCCGCCCTCGACGCCGACCTCCATGCCCTCCGCCATCCCGATGTCGCTGCCGTGCTGGCTGCCGGCCTGCTCGGTGTCCGGCGGGCGGGCTTCGGGCTTCAGCGGCTCCTCCTTGGGAACCTGGACCTGGAAGTCGGGCTTCTGCGGCTTGGGGTCGGGCGTCACCGGCTTGGCCGGCTCCGCCTTCTCGACGAGCGCCGAGCCCTTGGGCAGCGGGGGCGGCGGCGGAGGAGGAGGGTTGTAGATGAGGGCCCGAATGTAGTCGGTGTGCTCGGGCGGCTCGCCCGGCCAGAGTATCGGGATCAGGATCAGCGCGCTGATGGCCGCCGCGTGGCCCAGGAGCGAGCCCCGCACCCACCACCGGCTGCGCGCCTTGGTCGGGTGGGAGACGACCAGGTCCTTGAACAGCGAATCCGCCGGATCGGGCAGGGAATCGGCGGGATCGGGCCGATCGCCGCGGGGCGGGGCCGAAGACAGCGCCAAGCCCGTCATAAGTGCCATTCTACCACCCGGCCTGTACCGACCTTGTGACGCCGGTTGTCCTCGGCAGGTTCCGTATCACGCGTCGGTGCGGCTCCCGGGCGGTTTCGCAGCAAACCCCTTGCCAGCTACACCTACAAGGCCGCGCGGGCGGCCGGACGCCGTTCCTTCCTGAACCGCTGCCACCACACCACGATGGGGCTGGCGATGTAGATGGTCGAGTAGGTCCCGAAGACGATGCCCACCACCATCGCGAACGCGAAGCCCCGCAGCACCTCTCCGCCGAAGAGGTAGAGCCCGAGCACGGTGAGGAACGTGGTGCCGCTCGAGATCAGGGTCCGGCTCAGCGTCTGGTTGACCGAGTCGTTGATGACCGTGTCGAGGGGCTCCTTCCGCCGCTGGCGCAGGTTCTCGCGCACGCGGTCGAAGATGACGATCGTGTCGTTGACGCTGTAGCCGACGAGCGTGAGCAGGGCGGCGATGGCGTTGAGCGTGACCTCGTACCCGCACAGCACGAGCAGGCCGAGGGTGATGATCACGTCGTGGAACACCGCGATCGTGGGCGCCGCGCCCCAGGCGGCGCCCCCGAAGCGGAACCAGATGTAGAGGAACTGGAAGAGCAGGCCGAACAGCGTGAGCTGGACCGCCTTCCTGCGCAGCTCCTGGCCCACGATCGGGCCCACGATCTCGGTGCTGGACTCCTTCACCGGGTTCTCGGCGTAGTCGCGGGCGAGCCCGGCGAGCACGGACTGGGCCTGGGCCGAGAGCTCGGCGCCTTCGCCCTCGCCTCCCGGCAGCCGCACGAGGACCTGGTTCTTCTTCGGGTCGTCGTAGGTCTGGATCACCGCCCCCCGCGTGGTCTGGTCGACCACCGACCGGATGCGGTCGATCTGCGGCGGCGAGGTGAGCTTCAGGATGAGCTGCGTCCCGCCCTGGAACTCGACGCCGTAGCGGATGCCGTGCACGCTCATGAAGGCCAGGCTGCCGAGCGTGAGCAGGATGCTGAAGGGGACGAAGATCCTCGATTTGCCGAGGAAGTCGTAGTGCGGGTTCTTCAGGATCTCCATGGCGGGCCTAGATGCTCAGGGTGGCGGCCTGGCGCCGGCCCAGGACCCACTCGAAGAGGAAGCGGCTGACGAAGTAGGACGCGAAGATGTTGGCGACGAGCCCCATGACCAGCGTCACCGCGAAGCCCTTGACCGGCCCGGTGCCGAACTGGAAGAGGAAGGCGGCGGCGATGAGGGCGGTGGCGTGCGTGTCGAGGATCGTGATCCATACCCGCTCGAAGCCGTTGTTGATCGCGGCCCGCACCGTCTTGCCGTTGCGCAGCTCCTCGCGGATGCGCTCGAAGATCAGCACGTTGGTGTCGACGCCGACGCCGATCGTGAGGATGACGCCGGCGATGCCGGGCAGCGTCAGCGTCGATCCCGAGTAGGCCATCGCGCCGAGCAGGATCATCAGGTTCGCGGTGAGGGCCACGATCGCGTTGAGGCCGGACAGCCGGTAATAGGCGAGCATGAAGATGGCCAGGAACGCCATCCCCATGAGGGCCGCGGTCACGCCCGCCCGGATGGAGTCGCGGCCGAGGGAGGCGCCGACGGTCAGCTCCTGCAGGTACTTCAACGTGGCGGGCAGCGCGCCCGCCCGCAGCACCTTGGCCAGCTCGTCGGCCTCCTGGGCGGTGTAGCGCCCGGTGATGCGGCCGTTGTCGGAGATCTGGCTCTGGATCACGGGGGCCGACTCGACGCGCCCGTCGAGGATGATCGCGAGCCGGCGGCCGATGCTGCGGCCGGTCTCGCGCTTGAACTTCTCGGCGCCCTGCGGGTTCAAGGTGAACTGGACCTCGGGGCCGTTGGTCTGGGGATCGATCCCCGCGCGGGCGCTCTTGAGGTCGCGGCCGGTGATGACGGCCTCGCGGCGGACGAGGTAGTTGACGGGCGAACCGGCGGTGTCGCCGGCGCCCTCCACCACCTCCATGTTGTCCGGCACCTTGCCGCCGTGGCCCTGGAGGAGGGCGTCGCGCGAAGGGGCGGAGTCCTCGACGATCTTCAGGGCGAGCTGGGCCGTGGTCTTGATCACGCGCTTGGCCTGCTCCACGTCGGTCACGCCGGGGAGCTGGACGAGGATCTGGTCGCCGCGGCTGCCGTGCTCGGTGATGACCGGGTCGGCCACACCGAGCTGGTTGACCCGGCGCTCGAGGGTCTTGATGGCCTCCTTCACCGTGCGGTCCTTGATCTGGCGGACGTAGGTGTCGGTCATCTTCACGAGGAACCGTCCCTCGGCCGGCTCGCGGATGTCCCACTCCGGCGCGCGGAAGAAGTCCCGGAGCAGGTCGCGCATGTCCTTGACGCGGGCCGGCTCCACGCCCTCCACGGCGAACGAGCTGGCGTCGACGCGCTGGGCCGAGGCGAAGACGATGCCCTTGCGGGTCGCCTGGTCGCGCGCGGTCTGCACGCCGTCGTCGACGGTGGCGTTGAGGGCGTCGTCGGTCACGACCTGGAGGACGAGGTGGATCCCCCCGCGTCAGGAACGAGCCGTAGAGTGTCGCCCGCACGCGCAGCTCCCGCCGGATGCCGAAGTACGAGGCGGCGCCGAGAGCGGCGGTGAGGACGAACCAGAGCACGACGGGGTTGTGAAGAGCGGGAGGCATCTACTTCTCCGTTTGGGCTGGGGATCCCTGGAGGCTCGCCACGGCGCTCTTCAGGACCTTGATCTTGGTCTTGTCGTCGATGCGGACCTGGAACGCGTCGTCCTCGACCCCCACGATGGTGCCGAAGATGCCGGGGTTCACGATCACCTTGTCGCCGGCCTTGAGGCCCTTCACCAGGTCCTCCAGCTTCCGCTGCTTGTTCCGCATCGGGAGGATCAGCACGAGGTAGAAGATCGAGAAGATGACGGCCATCAGGACGAGGCTGGAGAAGGGGCTGCCCTCGCCTTGGGGCGAGCCCGCCAGCGCGAGCAGGGTGGTCGATACCGTCGTGGTCATCGCTGTCCTTGGGGGCGCGACGAAAGCGACCGAGGGTCGAGGACCTCCGGCGCCGAGGCCTAGAGAGCGCGGAGCATCTCTTCCCGGAACTCCTCGAATCGGCCCAAAAGGATACTCTGCCTCAGGCGGCGGAGGGTGTCAAGGTAGAAGAAGAGGTTGTGGACGGTCATCAGCGTCGCCGCCGACATCTCCCCCGCCAGGTGAAGGTGACGAAGGTACGCGCGGCTGGTCGTCGCGCAGGTCGGGCACGCGCAGCCGGGGTCGGGCGGGCGCTCGTCGGCGCGGAAGCGCGCGTTGCGGACGGAGAGGCGGCCCTCCCGCGTGAAGAGCTGGCCGTTGCGGGCGTTGCGCGTGGGCAGCACGCAGTCGAACAGGTCCACGCCCCGGCCCACCGCCTCCACCAGGTCCGCGGGCGTGCCCACCCCCATCAGGTAGCGCGGCTTCTCCTCGGGCAGCAGGCCGTCCATCTGGGCCACGACGCGCATCGTGTCGGGCTTCGCCTCTCCCACCGCCAGGCCGCCGATGGCGTGGCCCGGGAAGCCGAGGGCCACGATCTCGCGGGCGCTGCGCTCGCGCAGCTCGGGATCCACGCCGCCCTGCACGATGCCGAAGAGCCACTGGTCCGGGCGGTGGTGCGCGCGCCGGCTGCGCTCGGCCCAGCGGGTGGTCCGCTCGGCGGCGGCGGCGACCGCGTCCCTCGGCGCCGGCAGCATCGGGCACTCGTCGAAGGCCATGATCACGTCCGCGCCGAGGTTCATCTGCACCTGCATCGACCGCTCGGGCGTGAGGACGTGCTCGGCGCCGTCGTGGTGGCTGCGGAAGGTGACGCCGTTCTCGTCGATCGTGCGCAGCCGGGCCAGGCTCATCACCTGGTAGCCGCCGCTGTCGGTGAGCCACGGCCCGCGCCAGGGCGTGAAGCCGTGCAGGCCTCCGAGCTCGGCCACGAGCGCGTCACCGGGACGCAGCATCAGGTGGTAGGTGTTGGCGAGGACGATCTGCGCGCCGACCTCGCGCAGGTCGCGCGCGGTGACCGCCTTCACCGCTCCCGCCGTGCCCACCGGCATGAACGCCGGCGTGTCCAGGGCGCCGTGGGGCGTGACGAGCCGGCCCGCGCGCGCCCGGCCGGAGCGCGCCTCGACCGAGAACGAGAACATCGGGGGCGCGAGTATAACCGCGCGCGGGCGGTCGGCTAGACTGGGCGCATGGCTCGCTTGAAGGTCGCGGTGCTGTTCGGAGGGCGCTCCGGCGAGCACGAGGTCAGCCTCGTCTCGGGCGCGTCGGTGGCGGGCGCGCTGGCCGAGCGGCACGACGTGATCCCCGTCCTCATCGATCGCCAGGGGCAGTGGCGGCGGCAGGCCTTGCTCGCGCCGGAGGGTGGCGAGCCCGTGTTCCTTGCGCCCAGCCCCGCGGACCGCGGCGCGCTGCGCCGGGTGTCGGACGCCGCGATCGTCGCCCGGCCCGACGCGTACTTCCCCGTCCTCCACGGCCCGTTCGGCGAGGACGGCACCGTGCAGGGCCTGCTCGACCTGGCGGCGGTTCCCTACGCGGGGTCGGGCGTCGCCGCCTCCGCCGCCGCGATGGACAAGGAGCTGATGAAGGCGCTCTTCACCGCCGCCGGCGTGCCCCAGACGCCGTATCGCGTGCTGCGCGTCGGCGAGACCGCGGGCCGCGAGGCCGCGTCCGTCATCGAGGAGCTGGGGCTGCCGGTCTTCGTCAAGCCGGCCAACCTCGGCTCCAGCGTCGGCGTGAGCAAGGTCAAGAGCGAGGCGGAGCTGCGGCCCGCCCTCGACCTCGCCTTCGCCTACGACCGGAAGGTGGTGGTGGAGGCGGCGGTGAAGGAGAACCGCGAGCTGGAGGTGTCGATCCTCGGCAACGACGAGCCGAAGGCGTCCGTGCCGGGAGAGATCGTGCCCGACCGCGAGTTCTACGACTACGACTCCAAGTACTCGCCCCAGAGCCGCACGCAGCTCCTGATCCCCGCGCCGCTCGAGCCCGCCCTGTCCGCCGAGGTCGGCCGCCTCGGCGTGGCGGCCTTCCGCGCCGTGGACGCGTGCGGCTACGCGGAGCTGGTGGCGCGTCTCGTGACCCTCGGGCTCGAGCGCCACGCGGAGCGCGCGCGGCTCCGCACCGACTACCGGCCCTGACGTTCGACTATATAAATATGTATAGATTTACGCCAGGACGACGCTCCCGGCCGTAACCGGCCGGGCCCCGCGGGCAAGCCGCTACGGGACAGGAGTTTCGCGGTTCGGTTCGCCTGGAACGGCCGCCGGGCGGGCATTTCGGCGGTTCCGGCTCGCCCCATCCACAGGCTAAGCCCCTGCGGCTCTGCGGCATGGACGCCCCCGGGAGCAAAAAAAGGCTTGACACCGGGGCGGTCCCTTCCTACCCTATTCCTAGTATGTCAAGCCCCTTGTCACGCGACATGTTGACGGAGGGGTGACTCGTCCATTCCTGGACCGAAAGGGGGGATCTGACGAATGCCGGCGAAGAAGAAGGCGGCCAAGAAGGCGACGAAGAAGAAGAAGTAGGCGCCTCGGGGAAATGGGGGGGTGATGGATCACCTCCCCCTTTTTTCGTGAGCTGACGGCGGTTCGCCGGCAGTGTCAGAAGGGGGTGAGCAATCACCCCCTTTCATTTTTCCGGGATGCGGTGCGCTCCGCTACGCGCACCGA
>WNGG01007535.1_pt1 | contig 14525 bp, 13 predicted proteins | sample 5400661 | NCBI WGS metagenome assembly WNGG01 (sample SAMN13153372, study PRJNA577476) | soil metagenome | isolation source: 100 cm soil or saprolite under Garry oak tree replicate 1 | place: USA:California | collected 2016-06-15
CGACCACTCGCTTCTCTCACCGGAGAACGCGCCCATTGCGATCGCCTCGCGATCTCGATGGCGTCGGTTTAACGACTGATCAAGTCAGTTGCGTCTGCCCCGGGATTGCCACCGGTGGAAAAGGCACAGGCTCGCCGAATGCCAGCTTGGGAGGCATCAGCTCCTCTTTCGAGTTGAGCGCCTGCTGCCAGGTCACAGCTTTTCCAGTGTAGGCGGACATTCGACCCATGATCGCCGTCAGCGTGCTTTCGGCCACGGTTTTCAATTCGTTGATCGGTTTGCTCGAGCGAATGCACTCGATGAGATCCGTATGCTCCTGCACGTAGGGCTCATTATCCTTTTCCCGCGGATACGTGAAGCTCTTCGCGCTTGTGATGACGTACGACTTGCGGTCGGCTGCTGTCTGGCACTGACCCTTGGTTCCGATAAGGGACTCAGACACATTCTTCTCGGTGTTATCAATTTGCCGGCACATGCTCATCAGATGCATCCCGTCTTCATACTCGTAATCGATCGCGAAGTGGTCGTAGATATGACCGTAGTCGCGACTCGTTCGCGCTTGACGCCCACCCATTCCGACGGCGCGCGTCGGGTGAGCCCGCTTTGCCCAGTTGATCACGTCAATGTTGTGCACGTGTTGCTCGACAATGTGATCGCCCGAAAGCCAGGTGAAGTAGAGCCAGTTGCGCATCTGGTACTCGAGGTCGGACCAGCTCTCCTGGCGATCCTTCTTCCACAGCCCGCCTTGGTTCCAGTAGCAGCGCGCTCCGATGATCTGGCCTATTTCGCCATCATGAATATGCTTCATTGTCTCCACATAGCCGGCCTGATGACGTCGCTGCGTGCCGGCGACGATGAAGAGGTTCTTTACCTTCGCCTGTTCGTAGGCCGCCAACACTTTGCGGATGCCGGGACCGTCAACGGCGACCGGCTTCTCTGTGAAGATGTTTTTGCCCGCGGCCACGGTCGCTTCTAAATGGACCGGACGGAACCCGGGTGGAGTAGCGAGAATCACGTAGTTGACTTCGGCCAGCGCGAGCAGTTTCTGATAGGCATCAAGGCCGACAAAGGTTCGATCATCGGGCACGTCAATCATGTCGGCTCTTTCACCGGCCTTGGTGATTAAGTCCTTCCGGCTCTGTTCGAGGCGGTCCTTGAAGGCGTCGGCCATTGCCACGAGCTTCACGCCGGGCGCAGCGCTGAGCACGTTATGAGCTGCGCCTGTGCCTCGGCCGCCGCAGCCGATCAGACCAACTCTGATCGTATCGTTTCCCCATGCGTAGGCGCCGGGAACGTTCGAGAGGCCCGCCCCGACAGTCGTGCCCAGGACTGCAGCCGTAGAGATTTTCATAAACTCACGACGCGACGGCCGATTGAGTTCAAGTGAGTGATCTTCCGTTTTAGTCATGGTGTTCTCCTCGAGTAGCACAGACTTCAGTCTGTGTTGTTGGTTTTGCCTTTGCTTCACAGACCTCAGACAGACTGAAGTCTGTGCTACTAGTTTGGACTTTGCCTGGTCACCTTGGACCGCAGGCCCCTTAGATTCTCCTGCTCATTGAGCGGCCGCGCAATACGAAATCCCACGGTGATCGCTTCCGTGTGCCACCAGATGCTTTGCGGAATCTGCGGGTCGCGCTTGCTCCAATCTTTGTTCGAAGCGCGACGAGCAGCGCTGCGCAATCGGGCCGGCTCGTCGTCCCAAGAACCGCCCCTAACGGGATTCGGATAACGCTTGTCGGTTGGCAACACCACGGGGGAGACTGCCGCGACGCCGGGCTTCCATGTCGCATAGAAATTCTTGTCGTACTGATCGAGCACCCATTCGGCAACGTTCCCGTGCATGTCATAAAGCCCCCATGGGTTCGGCTTCTTCTTGCCGACCTCGTGCGGACGGCCGTCCGAGTTGTCCAAGAACCACGCGTACTCGCCCAGCTTAGACGCGTCGTCGCCGAACGAGTAGGCCGTCTTGGTTCCCGCCCGAGCAGCATACTCCCACTCGGCCTCGGTCGGAAGACGATATGTCTTGCCCGTCTTTGCGGACAGCCAACGGCAGTATTCCATCGCGGCATGATGAGTGATGCTGATCACCGGCTGACGGCCGCGGCCGAAACCGAAAGTTTCATCCGCATAAGGCGGCGTAGGTCGGGTCACAGCGTCGGCTCCCGCTGCGTTTGCCGGCTGTGGCGACTGCTCCTTCTTCAGTCCCTGGTCGAAAGCGAACAGATCGTATTCATCCCAGGTAACTTCCATCTCTCCCATCCAGAACGGGGCCATCGTGACCTCATGCTGCGGCCCTTCATCTTCTGCGCGTCCGAATTCGCGCGCTGGGCTGCCCATCGTGAAGCTGCCACCTGGAATTGGAAGCATCTTGAATTTCACGTCTGAGCCGGAAATCGTCTCGACGTATGCCGTCATCGCTGCGGAACTCGCAGCCTGCTCGGGAAACACCGACGTAACCGGACAGGACCGGCCCCACAAAGGCAATAATGTCAGGCAACCGAGCGTCGAGATAATCCACAGTGCACGGTAGCGACTCATTGTAATGCAGCTTTCGACTTAGACGTCGCACAGGGCCACAGCTTCTGACAGAGATTTCACGGGGTCGCGCGTCGGCGAGAACTCGTGCGCGACATATCCTTTGAAACCCGTGTCGACGATGGCGCGACAAACGGTTGCCCAGTTCAGCTCTTGGGTATCGTCGAGCTCGTGACGCCCGGGCACGCCTCCAGTGTGGTAATGCCCGATGTATTCGTGATTATTGCGGATGGTGCGAATTATATCGCCCTCCATGATCTGCATATGATAGATGTCAAAAAGCAGCTTCACGCGAGGCGACGCTACCGCTTTCATGACCTGCACGCCGAACGACGAGCGGTCTCCCTGATAATCTTTATGATCAACCTTGCTGTTGAGCAACTCAACGCAGATGGTTACGCCGTGGTCTTCGGCGAGTTTCTTGATTCGATTGAGCCCCATAACGCAGTTGTCGATCGCTTCGGCGTCGCTCATTCCGCGCCGGTTGCCGAAGAAGGCTATCAGGTTTGGCACGCCCATCTTCTCACCGGCGGGAATTGCGGCTTCCAAACCTTTCACTATCGCATCGTGATTGGTCTTGTTGTTTAAGCCGTCTGGAAGCCTCGCTCCTTCTGCATAGCCCATTGAACAAATCAGTCCATGCTGTTTCACGATCTCCCATTCGCTGGCTCGAAGCAAATCAATCGCCGTAAGACCCATGTCGGCTACGATGCGCGAGAATTCGGGCAGCGCGAAACGCCGGCGATAAGGTCCGTAACATACCGATTGTCTTAGCCGGCCTTTCTTAACAATTTTCTCAGCCCGAGAGGCGGTAATCATCTTCGGCAGCAAGAATATTCCCGCCGCTGCCGCACTCATCCTGATTATCGCGTCGCGCCTATTCATTGTTGTCATAGGTGATTCCTCTGAAACCGGCCGATCTCTTCGCAAGTCGCCTCTGCTCAAGTCAGTTAACGTCGCTCTCTGCAATGATGCGACGATAAACCTGTCGCGCATGCTCGTAAGCCTTCTCCGCGTCCTCGCGTTCTTTGACCGAAATCTTGGGCGCTTTTTGACTCCAACACTGATCCACTGCTCTGAGCAACCATTCGGCGCTCTTGCGAGAAGCTCGGATCGGCTTGCCAGCGACCGTGACGAAAATCGGATTCGTGTGCGATGAGGGCAGGATTCGCAAGGCAACCCAACTGCTGCGCTCAATCGGCACGTCAAAAGTCACTTCCCGAATCGGGCCATCGGCAAGAACATTCTTCGTGGCCGCGACCTTGCCGTTGACGATTAGTTCAACCGGCACCTCACGGGTCTGGGCGATCCGCGCGCGCTCAATGTCCCAGTAAGGCTTCTCGTCGCCGCGCCGAGCACGAATCGTTTCGTTCGCTTGCTCATCAAGACGCGCAGCAACGTTCACGCTGACCCGCACGCTCTCCTGCTTGGTCAGTTTAACTTCGCTTCCGCCGACCCCAACCAATTGACCATTCACGCGAAAGTCCATCAGGTGGCTCTTACCATCAGAAACGTAGGAGCGCCCGTCGCGAACTCCGTCAACCCAAGCGTCGAAGTCCAGTTTCTTATCGAGCTTGACATAGCTTCGCCCCAACCCAACTCGCTCGCCGTAGATGCACGGGAAATCCGTCTCCCCGCTGATGCGCGTGCGAAAGCCGGCGTTGAGCGTGTGATACCAGACATTGAGTTCCCACACCGAAGGCGTGTCAACCGCGGAGATGATATCTACAGCGTCATGGGTCACGTCTACGACGTACTCGTTGGCCCCGATGCCATCGAACTTGGGCATCTCATAATTCGGCAGCTCGTTCGTCCTTACTTCCAGCCCAAAACCGGAATGGGTGAAGCCAACTACCGCGCCCTGTGACTTGCCCCATTTGAGAATTGGCAAATCCCAGGAAGGCCAGTCTTCAATCACCTTTGCGCCAGGGTAGTCCTGGTCCTTGAGACGCATGAGAACCAGGTGCCCGCAGTGGCTCGATGGAAAACCTGAGACCTCAATGTCGTAGCGAATGAGGTTGTCTGCGGTCGACAGTTTGTTGACTTTGCCCTCGAAGAATTGCTTCTGGTAATAGTAGCAAGGCCCCCAAGTCAGCACTGATCCAATATTCAGCGATTCACCCAGAATGTGTCGCATCATGTCCTGCGGAAGAACGCCTTGCGTCGGGCTATCGTAATGCGCGCAGCCCGCGGCGTGAATATGATGATCGCCGGAATACCAGCCCAGCTTTGACGCATCTATCCATCGCTCCAGATGAAAGGTAAGCGTCTGCGGCTTGCCGGCCTCGACTTTGACCTTACGGACCTTAACCAGGTACTCAGGCCCTCGAGTGAATTCGACGGCGAAATCGCCCGGCGGCAATTTGATCTTCTCGCCGTCGGCTCGGTAGACCTGCGGATGAAATGCAAAATCGGGTGCGAGCCGCTTTGCCGGCGAGGGATAAATGCGGCCTTGAGCGTCGTGGATTATGAACGAGGCTGTGGTGGGCTTTCCAGCCTCATCGAGAACGCGTAACGTCACATCCGTTGACGGTTGGCAATTGAACAGGATGTCGGTCTCGTTGCGAAAACCGATATCCTGCGTTCCCTGGCCCACATTGAAGCTGACCTTCGCTTCGCGTCTGCCGGCATCGCGGCTGTAGAGACTAACGATGCGGTATTCCAGTTCCAGCCCGGAGAGCTGAGGCTTGAACGGTGGTTTATCGAATATCTGGATGTCGAGCCATCGATTCCGCACATCACTCTGACTAATTGTAGGCTTGGGATTATGACCCTGCGGGCTGCCGGGGTTCGCATTCGACCGGCCGTGCACTGGCATCGCGTTAGGGCTCTCCACTCTGAGTCGCGCCGTAACGCCTGCTTCGTTGCGCACCTTGACAAGGAAGGACCGCCAGCCGTTCTCAACTAACTCCGCTTTCGCCGGACCCTGCGCGACCTTGACGCGGCTCTCCGGGTTGATCTCAACGTCAACAAGGCAATACTTGTCGAGCACATCTTGGATCCGACTGATCGCTCGGGCGGCATCGGTCTCGGCGATTGCGCCTTCAATCGCCTCCCTGTCAGCGGGGTTGACCGGCGCGCCCAGGTAGTCCAAGGTTTCCACCAGCCGTTTGACCTGCGCCGCGAGCGGTTGGAGCTCCACCTTGTCGACCCTTGTCAATTCTTGCGCCGCAAAAGAAATTGAAAGAGGGATCAGAGCGAGCGAGAGTACTAGATATGTCAAAGCAAGTTTTTGTATCTTTAGGCACTTGATTTCCATGTTCGACGCCTCACGGAGAATTTAGGGGAAGAGACGAGAACAATTAGTTGCAAAACCCGAGCGAGAAATCAAGCTAGCTTGCTGCGAATGCGAGACTGAATGGTAATGGCTACGCTGAGAAACTGGAGCCGGTGAGTCAGCCCCCCACCCGCCGATTAGAATCGAGCTTCAAATCGGTGCGACAGATGCGGCTGACCGCAAACAAAGTGCCGTGACTCCACAGGCTAAGAATTTTGGGTTTCAGTTGAGCTTGGTGTCGTGAATTTACGCTGAATGCGACACTCGTGGTTCAGATAGCGAGCGTTTGGGATTCAATTTTTTTCCTTGATCTCAAGTCCTTCTTTTGTCGCTTGACAAGAGCAAATCCTGTGATATAGTTGGCCAAATTTATCTAGGTTGCGGACGCAGTCTTGCTGAATTCATTCTGGGAGATCTCGGCCAACACCTTTTATGGTGTTCGCGAGGGCGAATCGGAGTTGAAGTTTTAGAAGCTACGAACAAATGTAAGGTTCGTAAGTTGAGTAGGTCGCCAAGTCAAACCGCTTAGGAGGAAAAGATAATGGCAAAAGCAAGCGCGAGAGAACAAGTTGTTTTGGAGCTTCCCGACCTTGGGTTGTCTAAGGCGCAATTGGCGTCTTTGAAGAAGTCCTTCAAGGCCGAACTTGTCAGTAGTATGCCGCAGAAGACTGCTGCCACCCGGATTGTTGTGGTCATAATTAGAATCAGAAGGGCGCAGTTCGAAGCCTAAACTGCTTGACGGTCAGCCCGGTTGACCTGCCTTAGTTTGGCATGGACGCTTCATCCGGGCTTCTACAATTACGCGTAAGGTGCCATTCTGTTCCGCGATAGGGTATCCGGAGACGTCCGAGTGTATGAGGACGGCTCTCGATTCGCGTTTTGTCTTCACGCGGCCTAGTATTGCAAAAGTGCTGGAGGAGTAGTATGAAGATTTGCCTCGTTAGCGCTCCCACCGCAAATGACTTTGATGACCCGCAGATCGCTGAGTCTGACGCTGTCCGGACGATTGCAGAACATGCACCCCTTGGCATTCTGAGCCTTGCTGCTGTTCTCGAACAAAGGGGCACCGTACCGGAGATTATTGATCTTAATCGCTTGTATTACGACTGCCTGAGGTCGGAAGAATACAAGCAGAAAAAAATCGATTTCTGCACGTACGCGGCTCACTACTTCGAGTCGTTGTCGTTCGACTTTTGGGGATTCAGCACCATTTGTAGCAGCTACCCGCTGACATTAAGAATAGCGCGAGAAGTTAAGAGGTTGCACCCAAACGCTAATATTGCCCTCGGTGGGCCGCAGGCGTCAGTGGTGGACGTTGAAACCATGAAGAGTTTTCCGTTCATAGACTTTGTCGTGCGCGGCGAAGCGGAGAACACATTTCCGATGCTTCTCGATGTGATCTCCGGCGGTGGGCTGTTTTCCGCCATACCTGGCATAACATATCGGCACAGGTGCGATGTGTTGCGAAACCTTAATGCTCCGGTCATTGAGGATCTCGACTGTCTGCCCTTTCCTGCCTTTCACCTTTATCCCTACATGCATGCTTGTGAGATCGCTCCGCTTGAGCTTGGGCGGGGATGTCCGTTTGCTTGCACCTTCTGTTCTACTAATGACTTCTTCCGCCGTCGCTTCCGTCTCAAATCTCCCGCGCACATAGTCGGCGAGATGAAGCAAATCAAGCAGACCTACGGTATTAAGAGTTTCGACATGGTTCACGATATGTTTACGGTTGATCGAAAGAGAGTAGTCGCCTTTTGTAATGCCGTTCTGGAATCAGGTGAAGAATTCTGCTGGGGCTGCAGCGCGAGAACTGATTGCATCGATGATGAGTTGACAGCACTGATGGCCAGAGCGGGGTGCAAGGGCATCTTTTTTGGTATCGAGTCCGGGTCTGCCCGTATGCAGAAGATTATTGACAAGGGTTTGGATCTCGACGAAGCGGCTGGCAGGGTTCAGTGTAATGATAAACATAAAATCAAGACGGCCGTTTCGTTGATAACGGGTTTCCCGGAAGAAACAGTTGACGATCTTAGAGACACCGTGAATTTTTTCATGGATTCGGCACGATACGATTACGCTGATCCTCAACTCTGTCTTCTGGCCCCACTTGCTGAAACACCAATTCAAACCAAGCACCGCGAAAGCCTGATTTTCGATGACATAATCTCTGATATGTCGTTCCAGGGCTGGCAGCAGGATCCTGCAGACCGACAGATGATTGCCGATTACCCTGATATTTTCCCGAATTTCTACTCGGTTCCGACTCCTTACCTAGATCGGCAATACATCAAAGAACTCAGAGAGTTCATCCTGAATGGAATGGTGACGTTCCGATGGTTGCTGGTTGGCCTGCATCAGGACAGCGGGGGCTTGATGGACGTTTTCACCTCTTGGCGCAGATGGCACAACGTGAATAAGGGCGCATATCCTAACGGAAATCCTACAGTCTATTACGCGAGCGTTTGTTTCCGCGAGGACTTTTTTGAGTTTATCCGAACGGAGTATATTCGAAATGCCCGAGCAGTCGTTGCGCTATCCGCACTTCTTGAATATGAGGCTCTGTTTGATTCCGAAACCAAGAAGCAAAGTGGATCTGATGAAGGTGCCCAGGACGAAGCGCAAGATTTCGGCGGCCTGATCACCCCCGAGGTGGTCCCCGTTTTGGCAACGGGCATAAGGGTCATCGGCCTAAACGCGGATTACAACAAGATCATCCGATGCCTCAGGAAGAAAGGAAGGTTGAGCAAGGTTCGTGGGCACAGGGCCACTCTCGCAATCCGCGACTCAGCTGAAAGAAGGACGGAAGTGCTCCAACTAAGCCCCCTTTCCGTGGAGCTCTTGGGTCTGTGCGATGGTCATCGAAATGTCAGAGATATTGTCGAGCGATTCTCTCTGCTCGAACCGCAAGTCAACGGGGTACCTGCAGCGAAGGCCTGCATATTTGGTTTAGAGATGCTGCGCCGTCAGCGATTGGTCGTGATTTTGGCTCCCCCATCTTATCTCTTGCGCTCAGAGGAGCGCTTTGAACGGCGGGCTTTTGGAGATTGAGCGGCTTTGAAGAAGATCCTCCGTTTAGAATAATCGATCGTAACAACATAACGTTTCAGCAAATTGTAGCCTATTACTCCACCGAGCTTCAGGTTGGTAGCTCGGTTGACTATGGCCAAACTCATGATAGCAACAGACAGGCCGCTAGCTTCGGTGTCTCCGATTTTCATGGATTTCAACCTGCCGATTGTGGCGTCGATATGCCCGTGAGCACCAGTGGCCTTCGCTTTGACCCCTTTCGCGTTGACTCCCGCTCGCTTTGCAACAGCAGGTGAAATTACTGTCATGGAAGCCCCGGTGTCTACGACGAAGTCAAACGGACCTTTGCCATTAAGCGATGCCTTGACGATTATCAAAGGAGCAGTTCTGTTGATCCTGAACTTGATTCCCTCGTGTTCGAATCTATGATTCCGTTTCATGTTTTCGAAATCGGCATTGACGACTAGAGTCGCTTCAAGACAAAAGTCACACAAATGTGAATGGAGCCGGTGAAGGGACTCGAACCCCCGACCCGCTGATTACAAATCAGCTGCTCTACCAACTGAGCTACACCGGCTTAGGATTCAACACTTAAATAAAACAGGCTGTCTTACAGACCAACTGATTGGAGGATGCATGGACGGCCTGTTTACTGGTTTCCTTCGTGAGAAACTATACCTCAAGAACATCTCTGCGAAAACCGAAAGGTCTTACGCGCAGGCGTTTGATAAGCTAAAGCGATAGTACCTTATCCCGCTCGCGAGGGATTATCCGCAATCTGATTCATCCGGCGCGAGAAATAAGAGACAAACTTGTCTTTGATGAATCGCACGCTAACCATGCTCGGGCTGCCGTTGAGGTCATCATTAGCGAAGTTCGAAACTGGTATTCAAATCGAAAACCCTAAACAGGCTACGATGACAAAATATGAAAAGGTAAGTCTGATCCTGAGTCTAGGAGCTATAGTTATCTCTGTATGTAGCCCTGTTGCGATGTACTACTGGTTTGACCCTACTCTTAGACAATTCAGTTTGCGCGGTCGGTTACAAGTTTCCTCGAGCAAGGACCACCGCGATTACTACCATGAGCTTACTAACGCAATTATCCTAAGTGGCGATGGGCCTCCTAATATCAAGTTTGATGTTGAAATGACCAATATTGGCAAACTACCGGCGAATGGAATTCTGGTTGTGGTCCAATACGACGATGGAGCAATAGAACGCAGTTTCACTCTTGAGCATCCGGGACCATATGAGTCTAGTTCTCAAGGGAACCAAACATCTATCACGCTCAAGCGACCGCTGCCGCCGGATGAGAAGTTTAAGTTGACGTTTTCTGACTACCCCAGTCGAATTCTTGTCTCCAACGAATTCGGCGAAACCTCAACTATCGATACAGATCTAGGTTGGTTTAGGATAGAAGCAGCCTTTAGAGATTCGGTAAAAGGCAACCGTACAAGAATAATAAGACAGATTATTCTAGAAAGTGAAAGGCAGAAACCGGGTGCGCGTCACGATTTTGCGCTATGGCAACGACCTGCTTAAGCGTAGACTTAGAATAGGGCGGGGCAGGACCGAGCAGGACCCTGAGAAAACGATTCGATTCAGGGGATAGCCGTGAGAGAAGACTTTGAAAGCCTGTGGCATAAACTAAGTGAAGAGGTAATGACCGGGATGAAGGAGTGGAGACTTCAACATCCTACGGCGACGCTTTCGGAAATCGAAGAGGCATTGGATGAGCGATTGTCTGGGATGAGAGCTCGGATGCTGGAGGACTTGGCCTTGGCGAGCGCTAGAAGAAATATAACCGAGGGAGAGGTCGAGTGTGTCGAGTGCGGAGGCAAGGTGGAATCGCGTGGGAAGCGAGTGAGAAAGTTAAAGACACACCACAATCAAGAAATCACACTAAGCCGGGCATACGGAGTATGTCCGGGATGCGGGGCGAGCTTTTTCCCCCCTCGACAAAGAGTTGGGGCTGTTGAACGGTGAATTGACGCCGCGGCTGCAAGAAAGCCTCGTGAGACTAAGCACCTGGATGCCGTTTGGTCGCGCGGCAAAAGAACTGAAGTATTTCACAAGAGTGGAAATAAGCGAAGCAACGGCGCGGCGGATAACGGAAAGCGCGGGATCGGACTATGTCGGGGTGCAGAGCGAACAGGTGGAGGAGATCTTGAAGCAGACGCCTCCCTCACCACCGGGACCTGAGTTGCAGTTGATAAGTGCAGACGGAGCGATGGTGCATGAAGTCACCGGTGAATGGGTTGAGGTAAAGACCGTGGCGATAGGAGAAGTGGAGACAAAGGGAGTCGCTGGCGAGGTACACACGCGGAAGTTGAGCTACTTTTCCAGGTTGAGTGAAGCAAGTGAGTTTAACCGGCAAGCTCTGGTTGAGGTGTTTCGTCGAGGCACGGAGAAGGCTGGAAAGGTTTGTGCGGTCAATGATGGAGCGGATTGGGAACAGAAGTTCGTCGATTATCATCGGGAGGATGCGGTGCGTATCCTCGATTTCGCACATGCGGCTAGCAAAGTAGCTGAACCAGGACGATTGATTTTTGGAGAAGAGACTGTCGAGTTCAAAGAGTGGTTCAACAAACAGAAACATTCGCTGAAGCTCGGGAAGACCGAAGCAGTGTTAAGAAATATTCGCGGGCTGGAGAAGAGAGCCCGCGGCCGGGGGCGAGCAAAGAAACTCAAGCTAATCCGAGGAAGCTTGAACTACTTGGATAAGCGTCGCCAGATGATCAACTACAATGAGTTCCAAGGCCTGGGATATCCAATAGGCAGCGGATGCGTGGAAAGCGCCAACAAGCTTGTCGTTGAGAGCCGACTGAAGCAAGCGGGAATGCGATGGGCGCGACAGAATATTGATTCGATGCTAGGCCTGCGCAACATTGCCTGTAACGACCGATGGGAAGAAGCTTGGCCTCAATTAGTAAAACACAAGCTGGATACAATTGCTGATAGAGACAAGCAGCGCCGAAAGGCAGCATCGGCAGAGCTGAACGCGAATCCGCTTGAGACACTGAGTATCTCGCAGCAAGCTATTCTAGTTCAGGAGAAGCCACACGGGTACGACGACCGGGAAGTGCCCAAGGAGACGAAACGAAAAGGTGCTTATCGCCCACCGGCGAATCATCCTTGGAAGCAAATCACATTCGGGAGAGCGCGCTACCGCACACCGGAAGGCTTCACTCGCGCAAAATCGTGACGCGCACCCGTCCTTTAAGGCTTGATTCCTTCATCCGTTGTTTCTCGCACCTCTCGACAAAAAACCTTGCCAAAGTTTTCAGCAGCAATCTGAGCCACGTCACGAAGATCAATATTACGACCAACGAGCCGTGAAAGTGAAGTAACTCCTTTATCGCTGATGCCGCACGGGACGATCATCTTGAAGTAGCTGAGATCGGTGTTCACGTTCAACGCGAAACCGTGACTGGTGATCCAGCGCGCGATCCTCACGCCGATCGCCGCAATCTTTTCATTGCCAACCCAAACGCCAGTCAAGCCTGGAATCCGAGTTCCCATGACGCCGAACTCGGCGATCGTTCTGATCAGCACCTCTTCGATGTCGCGAACGTAACGATGGACGTCACAGCGATCTGGTTTGAGATTAATGATGGGATAGCCGACTAGCTGGCCGGGCCCGTGATAAGTGACATCGCCGCCGCGCCCCGTTTCGTGGACTTCGACTGAATGAGTTTGAAGTTGCTGCTGGTCGGCAAGAATGTTAGAGCTATCAGCCCCGCGACCTAGTGTGAAGACGTGAGGGTGCTCGAGGAGCAGCAACTGTTCGGGCGCTTCGCCGGAACGAAGTCGCTCGACAGCGCGCTCTTGCAAATGAAGTCCATCGTCGTAAGAAACAAGTCCCAGCCATCGAGCTTCGCATACCCGCTGGCGTTGTGGTGATTGCGTGGCCATAGCGAAATGTGTATGGCGTGTATGGGCGGCCCTCCGTGGCCGCCCCTTCTTGCGTGGAGGGCGCCTGCTTCCAAGAGAGGGGCGGCCGCGGAGGGCCGCCCATACAGTTAACTTGTATACTCCGTCGCTTCGATCACGTCGCGGACCACAGCCAGAAACTGATCCGCTACCGCGCCATCAATCACCCGATGATCGAAGCTCAGCGACAACACTCCGATCTGACGAATCGCGATTGCGTCGTCGATCACAACCGGGCGTTTCTTGATAGCGCCCACTCCGAGTATCGCTACTTGAGGTTGGTTGATTATCGGCGTGCCTGACCAACCGCCAAAAACGCCGGGATTCGTGATCGTGAAAGTCCCGCCCTGCACTTCGTCAGGCTTGAGCTGCTTTGTTCGCGCCCGCTCGCCAAGATCGTTCACCGCGCGCGCAAGCCCTAGCAGCGATTTTTCATCCGTGTTGCGAATCACCGGTACGATCAATCCCCAATCGAGAGCTACCGCCACGCCGATGTTCATGTCTTTCTTGTAGACGATCTGATCGCCCCACACCGAAGAGTTGACGATGGGCCACTTCTTGATGCCCTCAATCACCGCTTTGATTATGAACGGCATGAAAGTCAGCTTAACTCCGTCGCGCTGTTGAAACTCAAACTTCAGCTCGTCGCGAAGCTTCGCGGTCTTGGTGAAGTCGACTTCCATGAACGAAGTAACGTGCGCCGAGATGCGCTTGCTTTCGACCATCCGCTCGGCGATCCGCCGGCGCATGACTGACATCGGTTCGATCTCGACGCGGTCGCCTTCAGCGTAAGGCGGCGGACTGACTTCGGCTTCTGCAGCCGCTGGCGCCCGCAGAGGCTGAGGCGCGCGTGATGGCGCGGCAGGAGCGCGAGGGGCTGCAGCTTCCGCGGCAGCCGCTTCCTTCTCTTCCTCTTCCTCTGGAGCTTTTTCTGCAGCTCCCTTCTTTGCGGCAGGTCGCTTTTCGATGAAACTAAGAATGTCTTGCTTTGTAACTCGTCCTCCGATTCCTGTGCCTTCGATCTCGGAGATGTCGACATCGTGCTCTTCGGCGATTTTCCGGACCAGGGGCGACGAGCGCGTGCGGCGCAACTCGTCTTTCTCTGCCTCAGCTAAGGGCGCGGCCGCTGATTCAACCGTAGGCTTTGGCGGCGCGGGCGCTTCGGCTTCTTCCTCTTCCGCCTTGCGCTCAGCTTTCTTTGGTTCTTCCTTCTCGCGCTCGGGCTTCGCCGTCTTCGCTTCTTCTTTCTCAGGTTTTTGCTCGGGCTTTTCTTCTTCCTCGGGCTTAGCCTTCTTCGCTTCTTCCTTTTCAGGTTTGCGCTCAGGCTTCTCGGCCTCTTCTAGCTCGACCTTCTCAGGTTTTCGCTCGGGCTTTTCTTCTTCGTCCGTAGCTTTTTTCGCTTCTTCTTTCTCAGGCTTTCGTTCGGCTTTCTCTTCTTTGCGTTCGGCTTTCTTGGGTTCTTCTTTGGGAGCCGGCTTCGCTCCCGCGCCATCTATGACAGCGACAACGGTGTTGACGGCAACCGTCTCGCCTTCCTGAACTTTTATTTCCGAGAGCACGCCCGAAGCCGGGGATGGTATCTCGGCGTCAACCTTGTCGGTCGAGATCTCAAACAGCGGCTCGTCGCGTTTAACCTGGTCGCCTTCCTTCTTTAGCCACTTAACGACCGTTCCCTCAGCGATGGACTCCCCCATCTGCGGCATCTTCACTTCTTCGCTCATAGGTCTCCCGTATCAACCGTGATGCGTGAT
>WNGG01009767.1_pt1 | contig 14521 bp, 14 predicted proteins | sample 5400661 | NCBI WGS metagenome assembly WNGG01 (sample SAMN13153372, study PRJNA577476) | soil metagenome | isolation source: 100 cm soil or saprolite under Garry oak tree replicate 1 | place: USA:California | collected 2016-06-15
TATGCTGCGCATGCAGCTTGCCTTCGACGTTACCGGCGACCCGGCTTTCCCCGAAAAGGCCGCGTTCGAGGTCGCGCGTGACTTCAACCTGCCCGTGACGACCCATGCCGGTGTGTGGGGCGCTACCAACGATAATGGCATCCGTTTGATGCACGAACATGGATTCATGACCCCCTCCACCATCTATGTGCATGCGGCAACACTTTCGGATGACTCCTACCAGCGCATAGCGGCCACAGGTGGCCACACATCGATCTCCGCCGAGAGCGAGCAAAACGCTGGTCAAGGCTATTCGCCCACATGGCTGCTCCGGCGGCATAACATCCCAGTTTCCCTGTCGATGGACACCAGCGTGTGGTGGAGTGCGGACCTGTTCTCCGCGATGCGGGCAACGCTCAACGCGGACCGAGCCCGTGAGCATCTGGAAGCACACAAGCGCAACGAAACCGTCACGCTCAGCCACCTGCGCGCTGAGCAGGTCGTGACCTGGGCGACGCTCGGCGGTGCTCAAGCGTTGGGGATGGACAGTTTCATCGGTAGTGTCACCCCCGGCAAGCAGGCCGATCTCGTCCTGATTAAGAATGATCAATCTCCGGTGATGTTTCCGCTACTCAATCCCTACGGGCATGTCGTGTTTCAGGCGGGGCGCGGAGACGTGCATACAGTGATGGTCGATGGCAACGTCGTCAAGTACGACCATCATCTCCTCGGTGTTGATCTCGCCAGAGCCAGGCAGGCTGTCGCAAAGACCGTGGAGTATGCACGGACAACAATGGGCGAGCAAGCGTGGAGCGAGGCCATGAATCCTGAGAAGGCCGCGGTCGAGTTGAGAGATAACCCGTACACATACACCGACCAGGCGCGCGCGCAGGCAGCACAGAAACAGGTCAATGGGGCATCGTTGCCTCCATCTCCATAGGCATAGCATTCATACAGGAACAGCCGCGCACGGCGATACTGACAGTTGAGGAGAGGAGACGATGATTAACACCGAGATGCCCGCAGCAGTAATCCGTACACACGCTGCTTCACCTGAATATCTCTTTTGGCCTCTTCCTCGTCGCACAAGAGGACAGGCGCTGGTACGGGTCACGGCAGCTCCCATCAGCCCGTTAGATTTGCTGTGCGCGTCTGGTAAGTCCTACTTCGGCGCGCCACAGCTCCCCTATATTCCAGGCGTGCAAGGCGTCGGCATCGTGATGGAGGCAGATGGGTTCGCGCCCGGACAACGGGTGTGGTTCTCTTGCGATGCCGGCATGAAGCCGGGGGATGGCAGCATGGCGCTCTACTGCGTGATCGATGAGTCGTCAGCGCACGCGCTCCCCGACCAGGTCGATATCGATCTCGCTGCGGCACTCGGACTGTCTGCCATTGCCGCGTGGATGGCGCTCACCTGGCGCGGTCACCTCCAGCCTGGGGAGCAGGTGCTTGTCCTCGGCGCCAGTGGCGCGGTCGGACAGGTGGCAGTGCAAGCTGCTAAGCTGCTCGGCGCAGGCCGCGTGATTGCAGCCTCACGGGACGAGGCTGCGCGCGCCCGTGCGCTCTCGCTCGGCGCAGACGCTGTCGTCGACCTCACTGGCGACGATGTGGACGAGATCAGCAGGCGCATCGCAACTGCCTGTGAGGGTCCCTTGCACCTCGTCATCGACCCCGTGTGGGGCCTCCCGGCGGAAGCAGCCGCTCGAGTCCTGGCCACTGAGGGAAGGCTGGTCAACATCGGCTCTGCTGCCGGACCCACTGTGCGCTTTGAGTCGGCGATCTTGCGCAGCCGACTCCATGCCATCCTTGGCTATACCAACAATGCGCTGACCCACGAGCAAAAGGCGGAAGCCCTCACTGAAATCCTAACACACGCCGCTGCTGGCCGCTGCACGGTCGAGAGAGAAACGGTGCCGCTTGCACGAGCCGCCGAGGCTTGGGAGCGTCAGGCCGCGTGTGCTCGTCGCAAGCTCATCCTTGTTCCTTGATGAAGAGATGCATTGCCTCACCAAAAATCTTCCCCAGCGGCTTGCTCAATTGGCGGTCAGGAAATCCTGGTTGGATTCTCCGCTGACGAAACTGGCGGAGGTGATGGTCCACGGATCACTTCATCTTGCCATTGCTCCTCAACGGTTTCCAGCAGGTAGGCTCGTATTTTCCGCATGCCGCGCTGGAGAGTGCGGATTTGCAGTGGTTGATAGCGTCCTGGGGAGAGACGCTGTAGCTCCCGGAAAATGTCTCCGCTGCTGCGCTCAGGATTGGCCTGGAGCCAGGAGGTGATCCGCTCCCACTCTCCCTTGAAGGGGTCTTGGTGGGTCCGCCGCCAGCCCAGGACGCGTTTTCTCTTCTCCTGCTCCTGGTACAAGGCAGGGAGTCCTGCGGGTGCATCGGGGACGCTCCCCTCGACAGCACCCAATTCCGTTCTGCACTGTTCCACAGCAAAGACTCGAATCGGCAATGAAGAGGCATTTGAAACAAAAGGATTTCCCTCGACGGCACAGCGGAACAGAGCTTTTTGCAACTCTTCCAGTTGGTGAAACAGGCGAAGAGGGTCAAGGGACTGGGCCACTGCGTTCAGTTCGTGCTGCTTCTCAGTAGACAGAATCCCTGACAGAAGGAGACGTTGCAACGGCGTTTTCGCCGGATCGTAGACATAGCGCACTTTTTTCCCGTCGCGTTCTTTCGACAGCACCTTCATGGAGGGCTGAAAGCAGTTGACATACAGACGTAATGCTCGGTACAGTTCGGTGAGTTGCCGATAGGCGTGTTCCCCAACCAGGCGGTCATAGCCCACCACCTGGCGCACAATCGCGCCATTTTTCTGCTCGACAAAACACTGATCATTCTTCAGAGATGGACGACCCCGCGTGAACGTCAGGTGTTCTTGTTCGCAATGGGCGATCAACACTTCATTGATGAACTCCCCACCGTTGTCGGTATCGATCCCCAGGATCGGAAATGGGAAGAGCGTCCGCGCTCGTTGAAGGGCAGCGAGGACCGCCTCCTGGCTCCGATGCAAGAGGGGCAGGCATTCCGTCCACCCAGTCGCCACATCGGTGAGCGTCAAGGTGTACAGGTAGCCGCCCTCGATGTCGGTGCCACAATGGGCCACCAGGTCCGCTTCCAGAAAACCGGGTCGGGTCTCCTTCCACTCCTCGAAGGTACGGATCGGAATCTGTTGCTTGAGGAGCGTTCCCGCTCGCGTGGTGGAAAGGCCGCGTTGACCCAGTGTGCGCTGGGAACGCAGGAGGCGATCAGCCGTGGCTGCACTCATGGAAAGCAGTTGGCTTCGGCACTCCTCCATGAGGTGGAGATGCTCATGCCGCTCCAGCGCTTCTATCAAGGTAGGGAGAAAGGGGATGAGGCGTTTGGCGCAGATACGGTTGGCGGCGTTCCAGACCAGGAAGAGCGCGTGTTGGACTTCCGATCCATACCAGCGAAGATGTGAGCGCCCATGCGTCTGCTGCACCTGCTCGGCATGGTTGAGGAGCTGTGAAATACGGGAAGAAACTCAGCAAGAATCCGGTTTAAAAGGTGGCATCACTGAGGTATACTCTACAGTATCACATGTACTGTGGAGGCAGAGAGGATGCTACGCTATATGGAACGGTCAACCATTTACTAGCCTCCAACAGAAAGGCTGGACGAATGTCCAGATTGCCGAGTTCACCGGACATCACCGCGATACCATCGCCCGTGTGCTGCGTGAGGACGTAGAGAAGAAGCCGAAAACGCGCAACCGGAGCAGCGCGGTAGCGGTCTTTGACGCCCAGATTGCCGAGTGGCTCGACCAGAATTTGCCGGTGACCCGCATGCTGGAGCTGGCGCGAGCGGATGGGGATCATCCCTACACGGGTGGAGAAAGCGCTTTCTACGACTATGTGCGGCATCCGTGCGTCGGGCACGCAAGCAGACACCACGCGATCTGGCGGTGCGTTTTGAGGGAGTGCCCGGCGAATTCTTGCAAATCGATTGGGGCGAGGTGCGTGACATGGCCGCAACCTCGCCGGAGTTAGCAGGGCAAACGCGCTACTTTTTTGCCGCCCGGCTCAAATACAGTCGCTTCATGTACGTGAGTTTTCACAGCGATATGCGAGAAGAAACGCTCTTGCGGTGCCTGATTGCCGCTTTCCAGGCCATTGGTGGGGTGCCCTGGGTGGTGGTCACCGACAATATGAAAACCGCGGTGTTGGGTCGCAATGAGCAGTTTGAGCCCGTCTGGAATCCGGCCTACCAGAAGCTGGCAGCGGAGTTCAAATTTCATCCCGAGGCCTGTGCTCCGGCCTCGGGGAACCAGAAAGGAACCGTCGAGAACCTGGTCAAATTTGTGAAGGGAAACTTCCTCGCCGGACGCAGCTTTCATGATGATGCCGACCTGGCCGAGCAATGCAGCGCCTGGTTGCAGTGCGTCAATACCGAGCGGCCATCCGATGCCACCGGACAGCCACCCGTCGTATTGCTTGCCGAGGAACAGCGCAGCTTTGGGACACTCCCAGCCACGGCGCAGGACTACGGCTTCTTCGATTGTGTGGTCGTCAGTCGTGAAGGGTTGGTCGCGATCGAGACCAACCGCTATTCGGTGCCAGCCCATCTCGTCGGACGGGCGTTAACCGCCCGCATTCATCTGGGGCGCATTGACCTGTTTGCTGATCACGAACTGGTGGCGACCCATGTGCGATCACAGGAGTCCCATAGGCGCATCGTGAACCCGGCGCATTTTGAAGCGGCTTTCCGCACCAAACCACGTGGCCGCGTCATGGTCTACCGCGACTGGCTGTGTGAGCTGGCCCCGGCCGTCAATGTCTATGTGCGAGAACTCTGTCACAAGCGCCGAGCCGAGATGAAGGAGCAGATGATTGCGCTTTACGAACTGGCGCAGGAGGAGGGCCTCGCCGATTTTGTGGCGGCGCTGGAGTTGGCAGCGGAACAGCAGATGTACGGCGCAGAGTATGTGCGCGCGATTGTGAGCCTGCCGGTGGCATCCACGCCTCGTGGGACGACGGAACGGCAAATGTCAGTACTCTTGCCCTCGGTGCCAGCGCAGCAGGAGGTCGAGCGGGATCTGGCCGACTACGAAGACTATGTGGCCAACCGCGAGCAGTTGCAAATACCGGTAGGGATGCAGACAGGAGCAGGCAGATGAGCCAGGCACTCGATCACAAGCTCACCGAGTTGAAGTTAGGGCGGATGCGGCAAGTCTATCCCACCTGGGTGGAACAGGCCGCCCAAACGGAGATGGGATATGCCGAATTCCTGGAGCAGCTGGCGAGCGAAGAACTGCTCGCGCGCCAGGAGAACCACCTGCGCCGCAAGATGAAAGCGGCTGGCTTTCCCTATGCTGCCACCATTGAGCAGTTCGACTTCACGCTGCATCCCGAACTCAAGCGCACCGTCATGTTGCGCTTCTTCGACAGCAGGGGCGTTCCCACGGCCGGTTCGCTGGTCCTGATTGGGCCCAGCGGGGTGGGGAAAACCCACCTGGCGGTCGCCGTTGGGACCAAGCTGGTGCAACTGCGCTACAGCGTGCGGTTCGTGATGGCGCAACAGGTGGCCAACGCCGTCTTAACCGCCGCAACGCGAGCCGATCTGGCTCGCCTCATCACGCCACTGATTACATGCGACCTGCTGATCCTGGATGAATTTGGCTATCTAAGCATGGAGCCACAAGTGGGCCCGGTGTTGTATGAGATCATCAGTGGACGCTACGAGAAAGGCGCAACGGTCATCACTTCTAACAAAAGCCTGGCCAGTTGGGGAGAACTGGTCGGTGACACGGCCTTAATGATGGCCATTATTGATCGTTTGCTTCATCATGGCGAGGTCTTTTACGTGCGGGGCTCTTCTTACCGCCTGCGTGGGAAAGAAGCCGTCACTTTGAGCCAGAAAGGAGAAACGCTCGCGGCAGCAGAGAAGCTTTAAGAGGGGGTAGTCAAGCAAACCAACGGCGCACCGTTGGCTCAGAGAGCTTTTGTCTGACTTTCGTCAAAAACGATGCCGGATTTTGAACCGGAATCATGCCGACTTGACAACCGCAATTTACAGGCCTGATGCATCGACACCCCCCTCACTGTACTTCATCACCATTACGCTCCTTAAACAGGTGAGCATGACCCTGCATGCCAACGGCCTGAGTCGTCCGGTTCCTCTCTCACTGAATGCCAAGCGTGTCCAGCTTCTGGCGTATATCGCCTGGTTGCGTGGGGAGACGGTCAACCGGGACCGGCTGCTTGAGCAGGTCTTCGGCCACGGCAGGTCCGATGAAGAGGCAACCCGAGAGAAACTGGGCGAGGCCTTCGACTCGCACAAAAAGCTCATTCGCTGGGATCTACGAGAGGCTATTAGCAAACTGAACGAGGAGGCCGGGAAAGAGGTCATGCCTCCCGATCTGGACATCTTTGCACATCGGCAACGCCTATATCGGCTCTCGGAGGTCTGTCGGGTGGTCGACCTGGAAGCCATCGAAGCGCAGCACCAGGTCATCGAACAGGCACGCAAGGAGGGGTTGCTGGTAGAAAGCGTTCCTGAGCAGATCAAACAGGCCTGTGAGCGCCTGCTTGCGGCCTACCCGGGTGACTTCCTCGAAGAGTTGATCACCGACTACCTCGATGACTTCGAACCCTGGGTCTCCTCCTGGGCACGCAAGCCCTACACGCTCTACCGGGATTACTACCTGCAGGCCTTGTGGTACGCAGCGGAGTACGAACTGCGCACAGGCCAGCACTTGACCGATGATCCCGGTGCCGAAGGAGAGGAGAAGCGAAGACAACAGCGCAAGCACTGGAACCGGGCGGCCCAGCTGTACCGGACGTATGCCATGTCTGCCTGCAGCAATCGCTTCGATACAAAGGTGACGTTTGGGGGGCCTGGACGAGAGTCTGGCGAGCGGGTCGTGATGAGCGAACGGGCGTTGCGCCGGAGCCTGGTCCTCTATGGCGCGACCGGGGCCACCCACCTCGTTGACCAGGTGTACACGGCCTACTATAAGCACATGAGGAGTCTCTCGGCAAAGTCCTGGGAACCGAGCAAGGAGACGCTCAAGGACCTGGAATCGGCCAAAGAGCAGACCAGCGCCTATCGCTTCCCCCGGCAGGTGACTCCACATGAACTCCCGCCGCATCCTCTGGAGATGGCTGATCACGGTTGAGACTTTCCCGGCTTGAGACAAAGTGCTGGCCACGGGGACCAGGTAAAACCCGTGAGCAGAAGTACCCGGACAATGGAAGGCAACAGGGCGAGAGCCCCCCTACGTCCTGGTGAAAGAAGAATGTGGTCTGTAGTCCCTTGCTCCAGCAAATCCCACTTCTCGTACCAGGCTGCTATCCGTTAAACGGGAGCGAATACGGGCATCCACCGTCTGCAAGTGCACATCATTGGTGGTGATGACCGTGGGCAAACGCCAGTTGTACCGGTGGTTAAACAACTGGAAGAGCTTTTCTCCAACCCAGGGAGAAAGCTGCTCGGTCCCCAGGTCGTCGAGGACAAGCAGTTCCGCTTTGCGTACCCGTGAGAAAAGCTCATCATAGGTGATCGTCGAAGTGGGAGCGAAGGTCGCACGCAGGTGGTCGAGCAGATCGGGGACGGTGACGAACAGCACGCTCATCTCCTGGTCGAGGCACTGATTGGCAATGGCTGCCGCCAGGGGGGTCTTGCCGCATCCGTTCGGACCGATGAAGAGGAGCCAGCCAGCCGGATGGTCGGCAAACTCCCTGGCCACTTGAAACGCTTCCTGTACACCGGGGACTCGCCAATTGAAATTCGCGAAGCCTTTGTCACGCAGTGCAGCCAGGTTGGACATGGCAGAGAGTTGCTGACGCCTCATCTTCGCCTGCTCGGCCTTCTTGCACTCGCAGGATTCAATTTTGCCAAACCGGGGATGCCCATACGGGACATTCACACGCAGATACTTCGCGCCTTTGCACATGGGGCAGATACTTTCAGGCGGCATCTCTCCCCTTCCCTGATGTACAACCCGAACCAGAGCGGCTTCCTGCATTGCTTGAAGAGTCTGACTCCCCTGATATCCCTGTACCGTCCGCGGCCGCAAATGTCTTTGGCATTGCATAAGGGCCTCCTTTCGTCACCCGGCTTCAGACATGAACTGGCGAAGGCTTCCTCGTTTGCAGGGAGTGGACGCAGACTCCTTCTCCCGGCTCAAGTACGCCTTCCTGATCGAGGAGCGATTGTATCTGGGCATAGTAGTCCTCCCACTCTTCCACTGAGGCAAAACTGCAGTCCAGTGGAGCAATGAAGACTTCAACGACATAACTTCTTTCTTCTCCAACAGACGCCTCCCGGACCCCCTTCACCTGGACATACGAATCCTCCTCGGAAATACGCTGGGCGAGTGCCTGCGCTGTTGCTTTGTCCATAGCACTTCCTCTCCTGGGTTTGAGAGGAACTGCCTCCGGATGGCGGTCCAAGGAGCGTTGATCCTGAGATGCCAGGTGTTGAAACGATGTCTTCACCATCTCCTCGATTTCACCGTAGGACCGATGGGTGCAGTGCGCGACAAGATCGGCAAACTCATCTGGAGTGCCGTCTGTCTTGTACTGCTGGCAGCGTCTGGTAAAGAAGCCACCAGGCCTGGTGAGTGGGCCTCTTCCCTGCGGGAAATGCTTGCGCACCAGCAGTGCGATGAGCGCCGCCAGGCGATTCTGCAGGGAGTAGTCCCTGATGATTTTGACATATGCCCCCAGATTGCTTGTATGCCCCTCCACAAATGCAGCGAGTTCTCTCGCTTGTGTGAGCACTACCGGGTGTGGCAAAGGGGAAGGCGCTGGTGGCATATGCCCTATGTCTTGAGTCGGCGGAACGGGAACGGAATCGGGGAAAGGCGTAATGGTAATATTTTTCTTCCCGATCCCGTTCCCGTTAAACGGGGAGAGCCTGCTTGTCGAATCTGCTTCAAGCGGTAGATTCGTCTCTGACAGCTCACCGGCAGACAGATGCGTTGATGAAGCGACTTCGCCCACCCGATCTGCCGGAGGTAGATCAGCTCGCGGGAATCTCCCCGTTTCCTGTTCAGTGCACGCCACCGAGGGAGATTCTCCCGGATGCGAATCTACCCTCAGCCTGGCCTCTGGTAGATCGTGCTGCGCAAATCTCCCCGCGTCCTCACCGCCTTCTCGGTCTGCGACAGGGAGATTCTCTCCCGCCTCCCTCGCCATCAAGTGAGCAGCCTGACTGTTTTCTACGGGAAAGAAGCGCGCCAGCTCTCCTGCGATACCCATGGCGATCTGCCGAGTATTTTCGCGAATGCCCTCAGAGGACAAGGCATGCTGGATGCGGTCAATCAGTTCGGTGGGGACTGATTGCCGGTCAGACTGGAACGCTCGGGTGCTCTCCCCAAGAAGACAGGTGAGGCGCTTGGTCACCGTCTCGAGGAGTCGCCGCATCTTGGGACGATGAGAGCGGTATCGCATGATGAGCCGGTCAAGGGTCTTCAGCACGTCATCTGGAGGAGAATAGGGGCCCAGCGGGAGGATCAGCGTGAGCTGGCCTTCCTGCTTCCCCACAGACAGGAGCCCCAGGGACCCAAAGACGAGCGTATACATATGCGTTGTCTCATATGCCAGGTGCAGCCCCTGACTCAGTTCTCGAGACCCCTGCCTGCGAACGACGGCAGCAGCTCCTCTCGTGTTTCCAGGCGCGCCCGCTTCGATATCGGCAAGCGCGAGAAGGCCCTCTAAGAACTGCTGTGCGCGGCTATGTGCTGGAAAAAGCGATCGCACGGTGCGGGGGATTGAGGGATCAGGCTGTCCCTCATGAACGCCCGGTACGACGGAGAGGGACTTGGTTCCCTCTCTCGCTGGTGGCACTATTGCTTGTGTGAGCATGGTTCTGTTCAACCGCCTTTCTGAATGTACTTGCAAAACCGTTGTCTCCTTGTGAGCGGCACCGTCTCTACGCTCTTCCACATAGAGATCTTTGCCGACCATTACCGAAGAGCATCTGAGATTCCCTGCCCGATCCCCAATGCTTCTAAATCCTCTCCCAGGGAGCGATCAAAGAGCAGAGCATCCCCTCTTGTTTCCAGCAAACACTCTCGCCCCGAGGAAGCTGTCGCATCCTCTCCGTTGGCATTGCCTAGAGCGCCCTGATAGGGATGTTGCCCTTGCTCCAGGAGCAGGTCAATCGCCGATCCAAGATGCCGCCGCAACGCTCTGGCGAGCTCCCTGGTCTCGAGTCCTCCATACGTTCCTCTCCGGTCCGGCGGGACCTTGGTGAGCTCGACCAGGATGCCGCTGGCGAGGGCGAGCCGCAGCACCGCATTGAGCGAGAGGCCGGTCTGCGTGCTCAAGGCATGGGCGAGTCGCAGGGTGTCCGGCGGGATATTGCGCAGTGAGATGGGATCGCTCATCGACCTTCCCTCAACTGTGGGGCGGAGATCTGCATGCGTTCCACCATCTTCTGCGCGTTCGCCTGGGCAAGCACGTAGCCACCAATGGCGTTGAGGACGGAAGCCAGTTGTTTGGGAACGAACACTTCCTGGAGCAGTGGCAACATCTGCGTGGAGAGATTTTGCGAGCGGGCCGCAATCACCTCGGCGAGCAGGTCGTCGACGTTTGTTCGTCGGCCTCCTATGGTGACGGCTCCGCTGGTCAGCATCTGTTGTGCCTGGGCGTCGGACAAATGTACACCGGGATACTGAGCGCGAAGAGCATCCCGCGCTGCACGCGCGATGGCGATCGTTCCCTCGCCCAACAGCGACGCAGACATGCGCAGTTTGGGTCTTCCGGCCGGCTGATGCAGGAGATCCACTTCGCAGCTGTGCAGATGTCCTCCTCCGATATCCAGGGTGACATGTTTGACGATCTCCGTCTCGATCGGCGTTCCATCCAGCGTATAGTACCAGCTGGCGAAGGTCGCAAAGCTCTGAGGATAGGGGCTGATCTCGACCAGGCGGAGCTTCCAGGTCGTCTCTTTTCCTTGCTCATCGGTGCGGCGCACCACGAACGCTCTGTTCCAGATGGAGCGAAGTGCCAGGCGCACCGTCTCTTTTGGACCCCTGAGCGTCATCTCTTCGTTTGGGACACCGAAACTGAGGTAGAGATCGTGCTCTCCTTGAAATTCCCCAGGGCGCGTTCCGTATCCCGCTTCCATGAGGAGTTCGGTGAGCGAGGCGAAGAGGAAGTGCTGGTAGCGTTCGTCGGGGAGCCGTTCTTCCGTCCCGCCGATGGGCAGACTCTCGGTCCTCTGGGTGGCAAGTGCATCGTCACCGATCCAAAATGGCTCCGAGTCGTTGACCTGCCAGGTCGTCACTCCCTCTCCCGCCCGGATGGTCCTGGCCGGGACACAGGCGGTCACGATCCGCTTGGTTCGCAGGTGCGGCGAACGTTCGTGCAGCACCGCACCTTTGACGGCATCGTTCCCGTTGTCGACCGAGACGATTGTGGCCGACGTCGGCGCCTTTTGACCCGCCTGCTCATTCCAGGAGTGGAATGGCACCTGGCGAATCAGTTCTTGTCCGGCAGCGTTGACGAGAGGGCGGTGCGCCGAGACGCAAGCGAGAAACGAGTTCGGGTGAATAGGAGTGTCGGCGTTCATATATATCCTCCTCTTGATGATGTCGTCGAAACGACGACAATTGACAACAATTATCAGGGTATGGCCCTCTTTGTGGGGGAATCCCCTCGCAAAGACGGGCAATGGGTAATCAAAACAACTACAAGTGACGACACGCTGGCTTCAATGAAGCCTGGTTGCTCTTTGTGCGGATCCCCCTTTCATCGTTCCCGGACCTCCCCGGGGGCTTTGTCAACATGCACCTGGCGTTTGTGCCCCCGCAGGGTGAGAGGAGCAACCCACCCTCCGCCCTTGCCCTGATGGGGGAGTTCTTCTTCGCGTCCCCACTTCACTGCGGCTAGCCCCCTACGGCAGGTCGCACCACGTTGTTCGCCCTTCCGTATCACGCTTCCCTTGCCTCGCGCTCGAAACGTGCCATGATTTCCGCGCATTCCGCTTCTGCCACCTGGTAGGCCCTGGAAGCGCCACGCCTGGCGTTCCACACTTTCTCGAGAATGGCGATTTTCTGCCATCCCTGGGCACGTAAGGCCCTGACGCGCTCTACTTTGGCCTGCCAGGCATGTTCAGGCGCATCCGCAACGCTGTTCACCACCCGTTCAGGCGGTGTTCGCTCCGCGTTCACCAGGCGAAGCTCGCCTTGATTCGCGCTCTCCACCGGGCCGCCGAACACTCGCTGAACACTTGTCTGCCTGCCGCCTCTTCCCTCCACCAGGGCCTTCACATCGTAATCCGGTGCGATCATCAGCTCCGAGAAGGCGGGATACTCCATCACGAATTGCCCGGGCTGGCCGTACTGGAAGTTGTGCTTGAGCAGTTCATGGTTCACGAAACCGGCCGCCCGCGCCGCCGTCGGATCAACGGCAAAGGCACCGCGGTAGCGGAACTGCTTCTGAGCGATTCTCAACCCCTCCGTGCTGTAGTCCACCTGGGCACAGCACAGCAGGAACATCCCGTACTTGCGTCCCCGAACCGCCAGCACCGTCAGGTCTTTCATGTACTGCTCGATCAACACGAGAGAGACCTCGAATTCGAGGGAGAGCATTTCTTCGACGTAGATCATCAGGCACGGCTCGCGGTTCAGATCCACTTGTGCGAGCCTGGCGCGTCGGTCGAGTTCTTTCCTCAGGTAGCCCAGGTGGATCGCAACCTCATCGGCATCTGTCGCAACGAGGCTCACCCGTCGCTGGCCGACCTTGACCTCCGCCAGGTGGGGAACCTGCTCGAAGAGCCGCGAGGTTTGGTGCTCCAGGTCGAGCAAGGCGATCTGCAAGATCTCCGGGCTGTTCGTCTCCGTCAACTGGTGGAGCAATGCCGCCGCCAGACAGCTTTTCCCGAAGCCGGACGCGCCGATCAGTTTGAAGTGGGGGACTTTGACAATGGAGACGCGCACGATCTCCCCGTTGGATGCTTTGACCCCAGGGATCACTTCTAAGCTATTCTGGGGAAGCTGCCCGATGAGTACAGCCTGTGAGGGGGGAGTCACACCTGGGCCAATCAGGGGAATGTGCGCCCTTTCCTCCGGCCCTTTCGCTCCCCCACGTATGATCTGATGCGCAGAGGCAGGATTGCCCGGCGGTAACATCGTCACCTCGACATGCCCAACGAGCCCCGGTGGATTGCCACGCTCATCATAGGGAATGCGTGTCAGGGCAAGGTGCTGTTCTAAATCGAAGCGTTGGCGGGCAAGGGCCGCCTCAAGCTCGTGAAGTTCATGGGCGCGTTTCTGCTCCGCCTCATATCGTTCCGCTTCCAGCCGTTGGCTGTGGGCGTGCGTTTCCCGTTCAATCCGCAGCTGCTGAGAGCGTGCTCGCAGATCGAGCCACAACCGAAGGATGCCATAGAGAGATCCGACCAAGGCTCCGGCGGCAAGGAAGAGACCGAGAGCGAAGGCAACGGTCAAGAGACGGTCCCAGACCTTGATCAGCAGGCCGATGCTCAACACCAGCGCCATCAGGCAGGACAGGAGCACCGCCCAGAGGAAGAGCCTCTGCTTCATGGGACGGCCCTCCGTCGCTGGCAGAGGAGTGACCGGGACAAATTCCACAGGATGAGGCCAGCACTGGCCAGTATCAGCAATGGGGTGAGAGGGTCGGCACGCCGGTGGAGCGATGCGATCTGAGCACAGAACGGACAGGCCTGATCCGCGACCGGTGTGATTTGAGACATCACAACAACCGGAGGGACCAGGGGAAGCACGACCAGTGGAAGGGTGCCTGTGGGAAACGCGGAAACGATGACGGTGAAGAGCTTCCCGTTGGGGATCATTTCGGTCATCTTAGTTTTGTCCTTTCCTCTGCCTTCCAGAGTCGGCCGCACCTCAGCAAATGAGGCGTTCGGGCCCGACCTACGGCGAAGGTGCATGAATGAAGCGCTCGGGCCACTTCTTTCGCCTGATGAACTCCTCGTCACGCCACGTCTAGATGGGTCTGTGAGAGAGGCAATCGCCACTCGAACCCCCAGCGGGTCGCTACGGCCTGCGTGATCCGGCGATAGACCTCCGCATTCCTGCTAAGATAGGCCCAAAATCGGGAAGCATGCTCAGGGAGCGGTATTCCATCGGTGTTGGCATCGGGCCCTTGCAGGTAAATGACCTCTGTGCCGTGTCGATCCCGGTAGTGGTATTGGGCGGGGAGAGCGGCCAGATCGAGGAATGCAGCAGAGGGGAAGGCGTCCATCTGGAAGATCAGCGTCAATCCAAGCGCCTGCAAGGCGCCCGTGACTTCCTCGGGATCAGGGCAGGTGGAGCAAAAGGCTTCCAGGTCTTGTGTCAGTGCGTGAGCCATACAATACTTCCTTTCTCGCGAGATGTTGCCTGGCTTTCGATGGGAGAACCTCCGAACTCACGGTGCCGCGGCACCTGAAAAGAGAGATCGGATTGTGTGCTGGTCTCCTATCAGCGGCACCGGGTGACGGTCGACGAGACGGCTGGTCAGGGACCCGGAGGTGTGACCGCAGGGAACGCCTGCCTGGTGCAGGACGGCCGACCACACCTGATCGTGATACAGGGGAAGGCGGC